>SAMEA3663178__coassemble_82_pt1 | contig 49360 bp, 43 predicted proteins | sample SAMEA3663178__metabat2_low_PE_001 | metagenome-assembled genome bin SAMEA3663178 (sample SAMEA3663178) | pig gut metagenome | biome: pig gut; feature: pig-associated habitat; material: faeces | place: Denmark | collected 2012 | reverse complement strand
CGTCCACTTGTAGAGCTGGTTCTTCGTGCCCTCCTTCGTCTTGCCGAGCGAGAGGCGCAGGGCTTCAAGCTGGGCGGCGTTGAACGAGCTGGGCAGGTCGTCGAGCAGGTTCTTCGGTCCGCGACGCTGAGCCTCGCTTATGGTTTCGGCATCCTGCGAGAGCATGTCGGCGAATACCTGCATCTTCGACCAGATGTCGTGGTAGACAAGCCATTCCACGATGCTGCCCATCGGCTTGGTCCAAGTTTGGTTGTTGAGTGCCCAGAGAATGCAGCCCGACTTCCATGCCGACACGAGAGCACGCTTGGAGATGTCCCAGAGGGTGTCGTCGTCGGTGAGGTCGGCAAGCGAAGCCATGTCGGCGGCGAGATGGTCGATGAGACGGTTGAGCGGCTTTATGATGAAGCGGCCCTTGCAGATGGCGAGGCGCGCGAGATACTCGTCGAGACGATTGTAGAAGTCGTCGCCATACTTGCCCTGCCGTGGTATGCGCCCGTCGCGCCCTGTCCGTGGCTTGAAGGAGAACACCATGCGCCCGAAGGTGCCGTTGAAGAGTTCTTGCTTGTAGAACTTGCGTGCGGCAAAGGGCGTAGAGGAGATGGTGATGTTGGCGCGGAGGATGGGGTTGCCCGTCACGCCGTCGGCTGTGGCACGGAGGGCTCCGGCACGCTGGCGGTCGTAGATGTTGCGCAGCATCTGCGATATCTGGCGGTGTCCGCCACACACGCGGTCGGCCATCTCCACCTCGGGCATGTTGAGATACTGCGTGCGTGCGCCGAGCTTTTCGCATGCCATGGCGTTCTGCACAAAGGCGGCGTTGGTGACGTCGGCTGGCGGAAACCAGAACGCCACGTCGGGGCGTGCGGGCTTCTCCTTGTTGGCACTCTTGGTTTTCATCGTCTTCTGCCACTCCACGAGCTTCATGAGCTCTTCGTCGTCGTGCTGGCGGAAGTCGCGGCAGATGGCTTCCACAAGTCCTGACAGTTGGCCCTTTCCTGCGCCGCTGTCAGCCACAAGATTGGCCATCATTCCGCACATTTCCTTCCAACTTTGGTCGGGATACATGAATTCCGCGCCACTTATGTGCGCTCCGAGGATAGGGAAAAGTGTGGGCACGAGCGGCTGGTGCATGTCTCGCGACACTTGCGAGAGCAAAAGTTGGATGGATTCGGTGCCTTTGCCGAGTTTTGGCATGGCTGGAGGGGTGTTTTTGCTGATGTTGTATTTCATATTTGTCATGCTTGTTAATGGGTTAAACTACTGATTATCAGTCTCTGAGAGGAAAGTGGCGGCGGGAGAATCTTCCAATTCCAAATCTTCCAATTAATTTTCAAGGGTTGACAATTTACCTCTTATTATATATAACTACTTAATAATTAATTAGTTATAAAGATTATAAGAAGGGGTTTTGTCTTGACATACCCTAATTGGAATTTGGAAGAACTGGAAGATTGGAAGATTGCGGCATCTGCCTTGATAGCGCCACTTCTCTATCCGAGGCTTATCCTATCCTGCCAGCCACTTGCAGCAGTTCCTCGGCGGCTGCAAGACAGAAATGCTTGAAAGTGAAGTCGGGCGTGAACTGCGGGCGGTTGAACGTGGGATAGAGTGTGCCGTCGGGCTTGCGGTTGACGTTGATGTAGCGTCCCTCGTAGACGTGGGGATTGCGCTGCTGGGCAGTCTCGCGCTTCTTCTCCACGGCATTCTCCACAAACGAGAAGTGATCGTCGGCGTCGCGTGTGATGATGCCTCCCCGATAGTCGCCTATGGCGATGCGCCCCGGCTGGCGAGTGAGCAGCTTGAGGTCAACGCACGGCTCGGTGTTGGGATAGACTTCTGAATTGTGATGACGGTACGCCACAGCAAAGGGTGAGTCACTTTGGAGCATGTCGTTGATAGCGTCTCCGATAAGTTTTGGCTCATGCTCATGTGATGCGACAGAGCTGGAATTTAATGCCTTTTTCATCTTTGATATTTTTTAGATGTAAAGCATTGTCTCGCACTTGCGCAGGAGTCACATAGACAATAAATTTCATGCCCTACGCCATCGGAGCCGTGATGAGTTTTTGACTGCCGCCAACTTCAGTAGAAAAAGAAAGCAGCAGAAACTCCGATGTTCGAAATTTCTGCTGCAAATGTATAGTGAATGATTCGAGGTGCATTGGGTGGATAAATAATGACCACCTGCACAGTAAAGCATTTTCCGCGGAAAAGCCTTGAATATAATGTTGTTTAAGACTGCGAAAAAAAATAGAGGTGGGCATTAAAATTATCAAATACCCACCTCCAGTTACAGGTTAAAATATGTCTCTACTTTCGACATCGTTTCGTATTCATGGTTTTTCTCACGCATACGGTCTCTAATCTCATTGCTATATGACTGTTCTGTCACTTCTGAGTTTATGCCACATTCCTCGGTAAGAAAACGGAACACGGCTCCCCCAGATGGATGTTCTGCCGTATAACCTTTTTCACGCCATTTTTCAAGAAAACACACTATCACGGCATTCAGCGTATCGGTCTTTACGCACGTCAGTTTTCGGTTCTTTAAGTTGTGCTCACTCAGATAGCGCATGAAGCGTTGTTTTTCCTCGTTTCTCACTTGCACGTTTTCAACTGTCGGCTTCCCATCTATAAAAAGATATTGCTTTTGTTGACCGCGATGGACTGCTCTGCCGTTTGGAGTTAGACTTTCTGCCTTTTGCCTTGCAGAATCTGCAGACGGCATCGTGAAGGTGCAACCTGATATGTTACCGAAGAACTGTTGGCAATTATAGTTTTTCTGTTCCTTTATGTATGTTGGTTTTCGGGTACTGGGTTGCTGCATTTTATCTTCTTCTGAGTTCTTTTCAAGGTGTTCGCGAAGAGCGATACGACCTTTATCTTTTAATTCATGCCAATAAGGAGTACCCTCATCAAAAATATAAATCCACCCCTTTTTATACATTCTTCGACTTGCTTCGGCTATCTTCTCTTGGGTATATAGCGAAAGTTCGCTATAGTCATAAATTTGCTTACTTTTTTTCCCAAAGTCGGGATTAATTTCTCGTCCATGAAGCCGCAAGATATTTAATATGAGGTATTCCAATTCTGTTTCTTCGTCAAGTTGTTTCATTTTGTTGTGGTGTTATGAAATTAGGGTTTTCCATCTTGCCCATAAATTGTTGGCAATTGGAGTTGATTTGTTCTGCGATGTTTACCTGTATGGTGTTTTTTTTGCGAAGTTCCTTATATAACGCATCTATATATTGTTGATATTTGTAGCCATGGTCGCTGTTGTACTTGACCAAGATAAGGAGATTCGCTTTAATTGTATCTATATCTACACTCGCAGACATACCAACAAAAAATTGAAAAAGCTCCCTCACAGCATCCTCGCCTTCCTTGTTATTTTCAATTTCTCTCAGCTCGCATGTGAGCAAGTCTGTTTTTTTACCTTCCATCCACCGTGTTCCTTCTTTTCTTGCTGCAGCATACAGCATAGGCGCAGAAAGTGGATGGTCGTTCCATTTGATGTAAATATGGGTAATGGCAAACTTGTAGTCAAAATTGGCATGGTGGTTTCTCACGGCACACATGATAGCCGTTGCCACCATACTAATAATCACGGCTTCGTTCTCACTCTCGGCATCTTCCTCCAAGTCGTCAAGCTCGTCGTCTATGCCATCTTCAATATTTGGTAAAGACTTTAGTAGACTCGCAAAATTCATTGCCGACAAGAAAACTTCTGTAGGTGACAACTCCGTTCGCCCATCCTTGCGCAGTTGCTTCAGATGGTCGCAGAAAAGCACATATACATCATTTGCCAACAATTTTCTGCGTTGTTGTCGTGTCTGCTCTTTGTCAAGGTGTACTATAGTATCAGTCATGCTACATCCTCCTCCTTCTCAATATCTTCCGACATGTGCTTCATACCATTAAGCATTTCCACTATTGTCGCTTCTGCTTTTGCAATGTCATCGCTTTCAGCCTTTTCGCCATTGGCTTTACGCCCTATGAAAAGCATCTCCAACAAGGCATCGTCGAACTTGCGATGTACAATTTTGTCGGTATTCTCATCATCGGGCTCAACAAAACATTTGAATACAGCGCCCCCTTTTGTGACAATCTCCACTGGTTCACCTGTGGCACTTGCCAATGTAATAAGATTCTTCATATATGGTGTAGTCTTGTCAACATACAAGGCGGTCTTTTTGTCTTCTGGCATTACGGTAAACTTCTGTTTGTATTTCGCCTTCTTTGCTTCAACATTCAGTTGTAGTAGCATGGGCATAAGTGAGTTGTCATAGTAGTCCTTGTCTTTTAGTTTGTCAACTTCCTGCATTATCTCGTCTGCGGACATTGTGTCGGAAGGAGAAAAACGAATAGCTTGTGCGTGTTGCTGTTGTTCCTGCCATGCTTTGAAGAGGTCAACAGGATAGAACTCAGGCAGAATCTCCGTTGAATAGCAATACTTGCCAAAAAGTGTGTTGTTGATTTGATCTGCCATGATTTGCGCCACTCTTTTAGGTGCGCTGAAAGCCTTGCGACGGTTTTGTATGGCTACGGTACGTATGTCTTTGCGGTTGTCGATGATGACAAACAACGATGGCTCGTCTTTCACCACAGTTTGCTCAAACTTGCTCTCAACAGGAATGTCAATGGAGTTGGCAAATTGCATTACGATGATGTTAGAATTGCACTTTAGATGGTAAACGCGATGGTTGAACACCTTGGCATAAGGTATGCCGTCTTCACATTGTTTGTCAGACAGTTGGCCCTCACCAAAAACGATGCTGTTGTCATTATCAAACAAAGATGCTAAGTGCTCTTGCCTCTTTTCCCACTCGTACGGGCCAACAAGTGGCTCTTTTTTATATCTGAGATAGTATGTTGCAAATCTTGCCATAGATATATAGATTTTGGCTTCAAAAAATCAGTTGGCGGTTGTTTTAATCCAGTCTGTTATGGCCTGAAGCACCTCTGGCGCAACAGTTTCTTCTATCTGTTGATATTCTGCCACATCCCCTGTGGTGGAATGTTGGAACAGGTGGTTGACTCCATCTATCTTGCTGATGGTGTGCTTGCAGCCTGTGAGTCCCTTTTGAAGCTCTTCGATATTGGCGGCACAGTCCACCTGAGTGTCTTTTGTGCCGTTTAGGGCAAGTACTGGGCATTTGATTGTGGGCAACAACTTGCTGATGTCTATGGTAAGAAAATAACGAATGTATGGCGTTTCAGCCTGTTTAAGTGCTGCTGCTAATACTGGCTTCATTCCCATTGGTACTTCCTCTGTTGCTATTTCGATTGCTTTCTTGCCGTGCACTATCTCATCCAGGGCGTTTCCTAAAGTTTTACAGTAGGCATCAATCATTGGCTCGGGCAGTCCAAGAGAAGACAAGCTATGACGGTTTTGCATAAGGAGCGTTTCCTTTCCTGATATTGCCATTCCTGCGAGCGACACTACAAAGTCGGCTTTGCCCCCGGAGGCAAGCATCATGGCGATGGTGGCGCCCTCGCTATGCCCCAAAATGCCCACCTTGTTGAATCGCGAACGCAGCAACGGCAGGGCAGCGGCGGCATCTTGTCGGAAGTCTTCTGTGGTAAAATTGGCAAAGTTGACATTACTGTCGCCCCACCCACGGTCGTCGTAACGTAAGGAGGCTATACCATGCCTTGCCAAAGCATCGGCGATGACGGCAAACGGCTTGTGGTCGAACAGTTCTTCATCCCGGTTTTGTTGTCCGCTCCCTGTGACCATTAACACTACGGGTGTATTCTTCGAGCTATTTTCCGGCAGGGTGAGTGTCCCATTGAATGTGTATCCGGCATTGGTGAAACTTACGTTTTCCTCTTTGTAGGGATAGGGAGGCACAGGGGTTTGCGGACGCTTTACCACAGGCTTGCCCGGGGTTAGCGTCAACGGTAGCGAAAGATCGTTCTGCCTGAACGTGCCTTTAATCTCTCCGTTTTCCATTTTCCCTTCATATTTTGCACCAATCATTCCGATGGTTACTGCTATCGTTCCGTCATCGTTGTCTTTCTTGTCGGCCGGAATATCTTTAGCGTTTTGCGATGGAGAGTCGATGGTGCAACCATTTTGTGAAAAATTAAATACCAAGGGCAGTTTGGTACCAAAAACGTCAAGACTACCGCTCCAAGCTCCTTCTTGGGCTTTCGTTGTGAAGGCCATCATGGCAAGTAGGAATATAAGAGAAAGTTTGGATGTCTTCATGGCTTTTATCAATAAGGGAATTATGTTTAGAGATATTGCAAATATACGTTATTTTTGCCGTAGTTGCAAACTTAACAACTGGAAAGTTTGCTAAAGACGGGCATTTTACGTGCATAGCAATTAAGAAAGAATCTAATGTGAACCGCATAATAAAAAAGTCTCCATCCTTAACGTTGTTACTGTTCGGATGGAGACTCTATCATCTTTTTATGATGTTTCGTCTTACTTGTTTCTATGCGTTTGGTTATTTCCTGTATTTCACAGCCTTCATTCCTTTGGCTGCAATAATATAAGTTCCGCGTCCTTGAATTTCGATGCTTGCCTTATGGTCTTTTACCGGCACGATATCGGTAAGTTTGCCATCAATATTGTATACTGTCACAGCCTGAGCCATGCCATTTATGCCGTTTATCTCAACGCCGTAAGCTGTTTCTGTAATGGCAGGCTCATTTATTTCGGTTTCCTTTCCGATGCCAGTAGTCCCGTTTCCTTCAACAGTTACCATCCATCCCTTATCCGTTGCTATCTTTGTTGCACTCTGTTTTGCCAAATCGTTTTCCACGTTATTAAACAACAGTAGTCCTCCTAAATCATTATTGTCATCTTCTTCGCGCTTCTGTCTGAGCGACATATATAACTCGTTTAACGCTTCTACGCTGAGCTTTGTACCGTCAACAGACACGTAGCGCAAATCATTTGCATCTTTGAACGTTATACCTGTTTCTATGGGGTTGTTCTTTAAAACAACATCGGCAATCTTCTTGTTGTGGCTAAAGTCGAGCTTTGTTATGGCATTATCGCCACAGTCGAGTGCGAGCAGTCCTTCCATTGCGCTCAGGTCGAGCTTCGTTATCTGGTTATTGTTACAATGTAGGTCTGTAACGTTAGGCAGCTTTGATGCATCAACTTCTGCGAAAGCACATCCGCTACAGTTGAGACTCGCAAGAGATTCAGGGAAGTTAACCGTAGAGAGTTCCATGTTCTCTGAGCAGTCAAGGTTTTTCAGCGACATGCATCCGTCAAGGTTAAGTTCGCTGAGAGAGCATGCATAGCAGCTCACAGTTTCAAGTTTGGCCAGTCCTGACAAATTTAGCGACGTCAGCATGTAATTGTTGTTGCATGTCAACGTTGTAAGATTTGGCGTGTCTGAAAAGTTAAGATTCTCTATCGGAGCGCTCTCACACAACAGAGTTTCCAGACTTGTCATGCCTGACAGGTCGAGCTTCGAAAGAGTGAAGTTGTTGTCAAGCTTCAAGTACTTCAGTTTTTTTGTCTGCGACAAGTCTATAGAGCTGATATTTGCCATAGGCAACATAAGCGTGTCTATATTGTTCTGTTCCGGCAACACAAACTGTGTGATAGGTCTTCCGAGTCCAGCTGCCACATAAGTAAGTTGCTTATTCTTGCTCAAGTCATATTTTGTCACCATGGTCTGCATGGCATCCAAGTATTTCAGTTTCGGACAACCAGAAAGGTCAAGCTCGGTTAGCGGAGAGTTTGTAGTGCAGAGCAGATATTCAAGTTCTGATTCTTGCGGCAGTTTCAAGCTTGCTATGCGGTTGTTAGATACTATGACGCTATCAATCTTCGTATTTTCTGAGATGTCAAGACTTTTGAGCGGAGAACTTTGTATGCATACCACTTTCAGCTCTTTGCATTTAGAGAAATCCATCTCTTCCACATAATTGTCTCTTGAAATAAGATGAGTCAGAGTCGGCATCTTTGTAACATCGAGTGTCGTAAGCCCATTGCCCGAACATTCCAAAACCGAGATGTTGCCGTATATTGTTAGATCTTGACTTTTAAGTTCTCCTGTAATTGTCGTAGCGCTTGTGTTCAGAGTGCTGGTTGCTGTTTCACCATTCCCCCAGTCAAGCGTATATTCTCCCGTTTTAGCTCCCATTATGAGCAGCGCATATTGTGAGCCCACCTTACCGGAGAAGTGCATCTTAATGTAGTTTTTTGCCTCTTCATTCTGTTCTGCCGTTGCTCTTACTGGAAATATCATCCATTGGAGCGATAAAAAAAGAATAGAAATAAGTAATTTTTGTTTCATAATTATTTATTTAAAGTTGATATAAAAATCTTACTTGCTCCGCTCTTTAAGACTGTCACAAATGTAGCGAATAAAAGCAAACGGGAGAAATATTTGTTTATAAAATCTTTTAAAGGTGTTGCAATGTAGATTCGCGTAACGTGCTATGCTTTAGATATTTACACATGCTTAAACCGAGCAGTTGCCATCCTCCTATTCTATAAAATGCAACACAAGTATCGTCTTTTTGCTTTCGCTTATTTCCTAAAATTAATATCTTTGTAGTGGCTAACCATACATAAGCATGAAAAAAGTAAGGCTGATAATAGCATTATTTGTGAGTGTACAACTGTTCGTCTGTTGTACAAATGGTGAAAGGACAAATACATCCCTTGTACAAGTTGATTCGCTACTAAGGGGTGGATTCGTTGATTCGGCATATAATAAATTGGGCTCTGTTCTGCCATCCCAGTTGCGTAGCGAAGCCGATTCATCATATTATTTTCTACTTCATGCCCAGGCTTCCTATCGTATGTATAAGCCTGCAGACCCGATGAAATGGCTTGATTTTGCAATTAGATATTATTTGAAGATAGGCCATGATGCCGAAAAACTTGCTTCTGCATATTATTATAAGGGGATGCTTTTATACGAGAATGGAGATGTTAGAAATGGGGTGCTTAATCTAAAAAATGCCGAATTCATCGCAGCCAAGAGTACAGATACAGAACTTCGCCATAAGATATTCGAGAGCCTGTCTGTTGTCAACGATGATGCAGGAGAGTTTCGTATGGCCATAAGCTATGCCAAGAAGTCGCTTGCTGAATTAGAAAAGAGCGGCAACGTTAACTGGCTTGCCCACGCTTACAACAATCTTGCCGTGCTCAGCAGCAAGATTGGCCGTTCCGACAGGGCGAGCTATTATCTAAAAATGTGTACCTCCGTTTTGCGTCATGTGCCATCAAAAGACAAGAAAATAGTATTGAATAACGTTGGAGCATACCTGATGCACACTAACGCAACCCTTGCCAAGAGATATTTCTGCCAGATTCTTCAAACCTCACCTATCGACGAAGCATACGGAAATCTTGCCACAATATATATGAACGAAGGCAATTATGTTAAGGCAGACTCGCTCCTGCGTATAGCTCTCAGGTCGGCCGATATGCAGATAAGGTGTGAAGCGATGTGGACGTTGTGCCATCTGCAACAGAAGAGATGAGATACTTCCGGGGCGTTGCTTACTGCCGAAAAGCTTGTGGCGCAGAAAGATAGTATGCTAAAAATGCGCAACAACTGTAATGTTCAAGCTATACAACTTGACTTTGACAACACAAAATCGCGTCAAAAATATGAGCGCAACATAGCGGTTGGTGGGGTTCTTATCTTGCTTTTGTTGATGCTTGCTGTAATAATCGTGTTGTATTATAAATATAAAGAGGCAAAAACCAAAGCCGCTATTTCCATCGACCAGATGCGCATAAGGAACTACGAATTGCAGATTGCCGATTTGCAGAGGAATGGAATTAATAAGGAAAAAGAAATAAAATTGCTGAACCGGCGCAAGGATGCTTTGCTCGGCAAGCACAGAGATATGTTGAACCATGGCTATTTGCTATATTCCGATGTGCTGGCCAACAAGACAACCGTGTTGTGGAGAAAACGCGATTTTGAGTCTGTAATTGAGTATTACAGGCTTTTAGATGCCGACTTCGTAGACCTTATAGACAATGGCTATGACGGATTATCTGCAAAATATAAGTTCGAAATGATTCTTGAACATATTAATAAGTCGAATACAGAAATAGAGCATATCATGGGAGTTGCCAATGGCTCTCTGCGCTCTATCCGCTCAAGAATTAAGAAAAAGAAGCTATAGTCTAACCCAGTTTTACATTAACGCTTAAACGCTTCATCCAAAGTAGCATCCTCTCATACAAAAATTGCCAGCTATCGAAACTTCCTATACCGATTGCTCTTCCAAAGGGTCTGATGAGCCTTCTTTCTTCTCTTTGTTTCTATGCTTTATCTTGTCGAAACCATTACCGTAAACACCTATCACCGCACTTTGCGAAACAAAGGCTTCGGGATCGACCTCTTCAATAAGTTGAAAAATGGTGTGTGATTGCCTTTGTTTAGCAAGAACAAACAACATCTTCACTTCTTGACCAGAATAAAAACCTGAGGCATCCACCACCGTAACACCTCTTTCGGCATCGGTATTTATGCGTTTGCCTATCTCCATGTATTTTTTTGAAATGATAAAAAACTGCACAGAACGTCGCCTGCTATTCACCACTTGGTCTATGCAAAAGGCTTGAACATAGAGGACTACATACCCATACAACACTCTTTCCCAATCATGCACAACAAAATAGCTGGAAGAAATGATAAAAATATCACAAATCATGATAACACGACCAAGGGAAATATCCTTATACTTGTTGACAATAGCAGCCACAATATCCGTTCCACCAGTACTACCCCCCGACGAAAAGCCAAGACCAATGCCACAACCGCAAAACACGGCGCCCAAAAAGGCCGCCCACAAAGGCTGATCTTGAAGTAGATGGATATCCTTTAAGCTATGAGAAAAGAAAGAGGTCAACAAGGTTACAACTGTAACAGCATAAACGGTCTTGACACAGAACTTACCACCCAAAATGCGCAAGGCAACCAGCAACAGACAGATATTTACAAAAAAATAGGGCACTTGAACAGGCACTCCAAAAGCCCAGTAGATGATAGACGATATGCCTGGCAGACCACTCGCCGTAACATTTGTCGGCAACAGGAAAACATTCCAACCTATTGCGTACGAAATCATACCGATAGCAATTAACACGTAATCTTGTATCTCCTTATAAATGAATTTCTTTTCAGCTCTCGTTGCCATTTTCCCCATCATTTAATGATAACTAACCATATCTGTTTCTTGTTATTGCAAAATTGAAACAAAAAAACGATATAGCCATACTTTTCTGCAAAAATCTTTCAAAAAAACCTGCTTAAAATCCGCCATTACCCATATCTTGATTTGCCGAAAACAAAAATAAAGCGTAAATTTGCAACTACATAACGTTCTTCATGATGAAAAAACTATTGACAATTTCAGCTCTAACCATGACCGCTTTGACAATAATGGGGCAAAAGCCAAACTATCCTCTACCACCAAAAGACAACACCATAGACGAATATTTTGGCGTAAAGGTTGCCGATCCGTTCAGGCCATTGGAGAATGACACCTCGGCAACTACAGCTGCATGGGTAGAAGCCGAGAACAGGGTCACACAAGACTATCTCGCAAAAATACCGCAACGTGACAAATACCTAAAAAGGTTAAAACAAGTTGTCAACTACCAAAAGGTATATACCCCTTTCGAAAAAAACGGAAAATGGTATATTTACAAGAACAACGGACTGCAAAACCAAGCCGTGCTCTACCAAATGGAAACGCCTGACGGAGAAGCTCATGTTTTTCTTGACCCAAACAAACTCAGCATCGACGGCACAGTAGCCCTAAAGGATATCTCCTTTTCAAACGACGGAAAATATTTTGCATACACCATCTCACGTAACGGAAGCGACTGGGAAGAAATCTACGTAATGGATGTAAAAACCAGAACTTTGCTTGACGATCACATCGTCTGGGCCAAATTCACAGGGGCCGTATGGTGTGGAAACGGCTTCTATTATAGCGCATATGATGCACCGGAAAAAGGGAAAGAGACTTCTGCAAAAAACGAAATACAGAAGGTTTATTACCACAAGATTGGTACAAAGCAGGCGGAAGACGTCCTCTTCTATGAAAACCCTGTAAACCCATTGCGCTTCTATGGCGTAGAAGTAAACCAAAAAGAAACCATGATGTTCCTTACAGAAGCAGGAATGGACCAAGGCGTAAACCTCTATGTACGCGACCTAAGAAAGCCCAACTCGCAATTTATTCAAATGACGGGCGACTGCACAAAAACCTATTATCCCATCGAAACAATTGGTGACACCATCTATTTACTCACAAATGCCGGAGCGCCAAAATACCGGCTCATGGTGGCCAACATCAACAAACCTGGCTATAACGACTGGAAAGAACTGGTTCCGGAAAAAGATGCCGTCCTTGATGGCGTGACATTTGCAGATGGAGACAAAATGGTTCTTTCTTATAGCAAAGACAACTACTCTCATGCATATCTTTATAACATAAGCGGAGAAAAACTTAGGGAAATTTCCTTGCCGGGAATTGGCGATGCAAGTTTTAGCGGAAAGCGTGAGCGAAAAGAACTGTTCTACAACTATACTTCCTATACCGTCCCCACCACCATCTATCAATATGACTTGGCAACAGGAAAAAGCAAAGCCTATAATGTGCCGAAAGTGAACTTCCGACTTGACAACTATACTTCAGAAATGGCTTTCTATACATCGAAAGACGGAACCCGCATCCCCATTTTTCTGACCTACAAGAAAGGTTTGAAACGCAACGCAAAGAACCCTGTTCTCATGTATGGCTATGGCGGATTTAACGTTACCTACCCACCCTATTTCTCTCCTATGAGAATTCCTTTCCTCGAAAATGGTGGCGTTTATGCTTATGTGGTATTGCGTGGCGGTGGAGAATACGGCGAAGACTGGCACTTGGCTGGAACTAAAATGCAAAAACAAAATGTTTTTGATGATTTCATAGCCGCAGCAGAGTGGCTTGTCAACAACAAATACACCGACAAGCAACACCTGGCTTGTATAGGAGGAAGTAATGGCGGACTGCTTGTTGGCGCCTGCATGACCCAACGCCCCGACTTGTTTAAAGTGTGCATCCCTGAAGTTGGGGTCATGGACATGTTGCGTTATCACAAATTCACCATAGGATGGAACTGGGCACCAGATTACGGCACAAGCGAAGACAGCAAAGAAATGTTTGAGTATCTTAAGGGCTATTCGCCTCTTCACAACATAAAAGAAGGTGTAAGTTATCCTGCCACAATGATAACGACTGCCGATCACGACGATCGTGTCGTACCAGCCCATTCCTTTAAATTTGCAGCAAAACTTCAAGAAAGCCAGGCCGGGTCTGCCCCTATATTAATCAGAATAGACAGCAAAGCCGGACATGGAGGTGGGAAGCCCCTTAGCAAGCAAATGGAAGAGACGGCAGACATCTATGGCTTCATCATGTATCAACTTGGCATGAAGATGTAATCGGCTCATCAAAGCAACGCTTCGCCTTCATTCTATCCAACTATTTATACAGACTCGATGGGCAACCCCAACAACTTCCCCTGCAACAAACGTATAGATGAACTTGATTTCATGAAATTCGTGTTCATCGTTCTCATGATAGCATTCCATCTAACCTACATAAGTTCACTCTATCCAGAACTGAAACGGTTTGTCTATACCTTTCACATGCCTGCATTTCTTGTTATCTCCGGCTTCGTCATGAACATCCAGAAGACGCCTCGCAAGTTTGCACGCACCATGTGGTGGCTATTCGTACCCTACGTTGTCATGGAATCAGGCTATATCTTGATGGCTTCCGCCCTTCCCATCAAAGAGCACATCGCCCATCTCACCCCCCTCGTCTTTGTCCAATGCCTTGTCGTGCATCCCTTAGGCCCTTACTGGTATCTGCAAACGCTTATAGTGTGTGGCTGCATCTATTATGGCATTTTCGCCACAATGCCTCGCCTTCCAATTGCAACCAAAATACTGATGATATGGGTTTCCTACTTCATTTGTTCAAAACTGGAAATTCTTTCGCTCTCTTGCGGATGCTTCTTTCTTGCCGGTGTGGCAATAAAACAACTTGGCTTCAAGCTCCACAAAACATTGGCCCTATCATGGTGGGCTCTTGTTGGGATGGCAATAATAGCATCAGATGTGACCCACTATGATAGAAATACGGTTTATGGAATAGCCATAGTCTATTTGGCCATGAGCATTAGCGTCTTCATCTTCGGCTTTATAAAAGGGACGGTTCGCTTTGCTTGCCTTTACATAGGACGTCACACGCTTAGCATAATCTTATTCTCTCCTATTTTTACACTACTTTGCAAACCATTGGTGCCCTTGTTTTCGTTCGACAAAACGGGGATGTTGTTCCTCATCATCGCTGAGATTATAGTTTTGTCAGGGTCTATCGGAATTTCCTTGATTATGGATTATTTACATATTTCTCCTTATTTTTTTGGAAAATATGTCGTATTCGACCGCCGGAAATAATCTGTAAAGGAAAAGGGCCATGAAAAAAGAGAACTCTAAAAGGAAAGTCTTTACCGTCCTATACCATTCTGCCAAAGGCAGCCTTCACCTTTAATTATGATTTCCTCATCTATTAATGACTCAATAACAACTTTGAGCATATCACGCTCGAATGGCAAGGACAAAACCTCACAAATCGGATGCTTTTGTCCGTCCGATAGTAGATGCAATAACGAAAGACGAACATGAGAATGCTGGTCCTTTTCCATCTTATGGCCTTTACAGACATCACAATGGCCACAGTTGTGGGTGTCGGTCTCTCCAAAATAGCGTAACAGTTGTCTGCTTCTGCAAACATCAAAACAGGTCAGGTAAGAAATCATTGCGTCTATACGCTCCATGAAGCTTATCTTTCGTTCTTCATACACTTCTGGCCCAAGTATTACATCAGACCCATCAATACGGTCTTTGAGATAAGTTATTTGAGGAACATTGCGTCTCGGAACAAATTCTATAATTCGTTTACGACTTAAACTTGTTAGCAGAAGATATAGCTCTTCACGGGAATAGCCTATCTTTTGAGCCAAAAATGTTTCATCAATAGAGGAAAAATCCGAAAACAACCCACCATACGTTCGGGCTAACACTTCAAGCGTCATGTGCTCTTTCGGCGAAAGACCTTCGATGTTATAAAAGTCCTCATGGCTAATGGTTATTCTCACCCTTGCCCGTGTGTCGGGTTCGAGTTCATACTGAAGATATCCTGCCCGTTGCAAAATCAATAGAGACGAATGTACCAATAACGGGAAACGATGATAGACAGAACAAAATTTTTCTATCGAAAACTCCCAGGTTGTACCTTTACCACTATTGATTCCTATTTGAAAGAAATAAGCAATCTCGTCATAGATTTGACGAATAACCTCCTTCTCAGGAAATGTACGTGCCACCCTGGACCTAAGTTTTGCTTCGTCTCCCCGACAATAAAGCACTACTGACTGTGCAGGCAGTCCGTCTCGACCCGCCCTACCTGCTTCCTGAAAATATTCTTCAATAGAATTAGGAGACTCCACATGAACCACTAAACGTACATCTGGCTTGTCAATTCCCATACCAAAAGCATTTGTGGCCACAATGACACGCACCTTGTTTTGTTGCCAGTCGTCTTGCCGTTCCTCTTTGGTATGGGGATCCAAACCTGCATGATACCATGTTGCACCAACTCCCTCTGAACATAACGTCAACGCCAAATCACGACATTGCTTCCTGCTGCGGCAATAAACGATGGCTGAGCCTTCTGTCATCATAAGAAGATGGACAAGTTCTGCAACTTTGTCTGTAGTTTCACGCACGACATATGCCAAATTATCACGCGCAAAACTCATTTTAAACAGGTTCTTTTCCTTAAACCCCAACTGGTTTTGAATATCTTCTACAACATTCGGCGTAGCCGTAGCCGTAAGGGCAAGAACAGGTATTTGAGGCAATAACTTCCGAACGGCAATTATTTCCAGATAAGACGGGCGGAAATCATAGCCCCATTGGCTAATGCAATGAGCTTCGTCTACAGTTAGAAACGATAGCTTCATGTGAGTCAACTTAGAAAGAAACAACTCAGAGCGAAGTCTCTCCGGTGAGATATAGAGTAGCTTAACCCCTCCAAAAATGGCGTTTTCAAGAATTGAAAGTATCTGGTCGCGAGTCATTCCGGAATAGATGGCACTCGCCTGTATTCCCAAATGACGCAAATGGTCAACTTGATCTTTCATTAATGAAATAAGAGGAGTTACAACCAGACAAACGCCCTTTAATGCTAAAGCTGGAACTTGAAAAGTGAGCGATTTTCCTCCACCGGTAGGCATTAGTCCAAGCGTATCACGACCGCTTCCAATGCTCTCAATAATCTGACGTTGGATGCCACGAAAGTTTGGGTACCCCCAGTATTGGTGAAGAATGGCTAAATATCTATCCACTACTGTTTTTCTTCCTCTGTTGGCCGAATGTCTTCTATCTGCAATTGAACAGCTCCATGCTTGAACACATTATCCTCAATTGTATAAGCAATATCAAAAGACCTTTTACTTTTGATGTAACGAGCAGATGCACTTTGCCCAAAAGCAATTCCATTCATTACGTTGTTCGATTTAGAATCAACCAGTTCCAACTTGATATGCTCTTGTTCACGACCAACAACCTTACTGGTACCAAAATCATAAACATCTTTTGTACAGAAAATGGGCTTGGTGTTTAACGGGCCAAAAGGCGCAAACCGCTTTAAATCATTATGCAGTTTTTTGGTAATATCCTTAAAGTCGATTACAGCATCAACATTTAACAACGCCTCTGTTTGTTCAGGTTGAATATGTTGGGCCACATATTGCTGGAACCGATCCCGGAACTTTTTAACGTCACTCCACTTTAAGGTCAAACCGGCAGCATAGGTATGTCCACCAAAATTCACCAATAAATCTCTACAACTTTTAACGGCTGAGTAAACATCAAAGCCAGCAACACTACGTGCCGAACCAGTTGCAAAATCACCGTCACGCGTAAGAACAACTGTCGGACGGAAATAAATTTCTGTCAGACGAGAAGCAACGATACCTATAACCCCCTTTTTCCAGCCTTCTTCATACAGAACAATGCTTGACTGATGCTTTTGTGTGTCAAGACGAGCCACTATTTGGTTAGCTTCCTCCGTCATATGGCGATCAACATCCTTGCGTTGTTCGTTATATAAATCTATATGTTTTGCCTCTTGAAGAGCCACTCCGAAATCACGTTCCACCAATAGGTCTACACTTTCACGACCACTCTCCATCCTGCCAGAAGCATTAATACGGGGACCTATTTTGAAAACAATATCGCTCATGGAGAGCTCCCTACCTGTCAACCCACACGTGTCTATAATGGCTTTCAAGCCAATACTTGGATTTTGATTGAGTTGCTTCAATCCATGAAAAGCCAATATTCGGTTCTCGTCTACAACAGGAACAAGATCGGCAGCAATACTTACCGCACAGAAATCTAACAAAGGAATAAGCCGGGAAAACGGTATACCATTGTTTTTGGCAAAAGCTTGCATAAACTTGAAACCTACTCCACACCCACACAAGTCTTTAAACGGATATGGGTCGTTGTCTTGTTTCGGATTAAGAATAGCGACAGCATTAGGTAGTTGTTCATCGGGCATATGATGGTCACACACGATAAAATCAATGCCTAATGACTTTGCATAAGCTATCTCTTCTATCGCCTTTATGCCACAATCAAGAATAATGATAAGTTTTACACCCGTCTGCTTTGCATAATCAATACCTCTATTGCTCACACCATACCCTTCATCGTAACGATCTGGAATATAGTAATCAATATTTGAATAGTATTGCCTTAGGAACTTATAGACCAATGCAACTGCCGTACAACCGTCCACGTCATAATCTCCGTATACCAATATTCGCTCTTTACGACCCATTGCATCATTAAGCCGTTCGACAGCTATATCCATATCTTTCATAACAAATGGATTAATCAAATCGGCCAATTGCGGACGAAAAAAGCGTTTAGCAGCACACTCGGTGGTAACACCCCGTTTAACCAACAAAGATGTTAATACCGGACTAATGCAAAGTTTAGCAGCTAATTCCTTTGCTACCTGAGATTGCTCTGGCGTTGGCTTTTCGTAGTTCCATCTAAAATGCATTTATAATATTCTTATCTATCAGATTATACAATTCTAATACTACCAAGTTGACAAGGTCACATTTATGAAGAAAGCTTAGGAAAATGAAAAACACCCACTTTTCTTACATAACTGCAAAGTTAACAAAAAGGTTTACAACCAACAAATTAAGGACTGTATAATTCAGTTAAATAAAGATACCAACCACTATAAAAAAAGGGTTAGACTTAAGAAAAGCCTAACCCCAAAATTATCTGTAGAGAATTAAACAGTTGCTAACCAATCATAGACAAAACTGCAAACACCCATAAGAATTACACCAAGGGTACACAATGCCAATGCAAATTTGGTGTTCACATCGCTTTTGAAAGTAGGTAAAGGTGTATCGCTGTGGGATATATACATTGCCTTTACTATCTTTAGATAATAATACAAACTTATTACCGTGTTAAGCAAAGCTATGAAAACCACACCATATGCCCATCCACCCATCGTTGTCTGAACATCTGCACCTTTTACTGCTGCCATGAAAACAAAGAACTTTGAGAACATACCAGCAAATGGAGGGATACCTCCAAGAGAGAATAGTGCCAACGTCATAAGAAAGGCAAGCTTTGGATTCGTCGTGTAAAAACCATTATAGTCTTCTATCATCGTCTTGCCGTCATTGGCTTGTTCTACAACATTAATGATGGTAAAGACAGCCATGTTGGCTACAACATATACCAAGACATAAAAACTCAAAGCCGTAACACTCATTGAAGTGTTACCTACAATAGCCAAAACTATATAACCTGCTTGAGAAATTGAGCTGAAAGCCATAAACCGCTTCAACTCTGATTGACGGATGGCAAAAAGGTTAGCGATAGTTATTGACAACACGATTACGATGAAAAGCAAACACGTCCAATAGGTTACTAATGACGCAAACACCTTCATCAAGATTGTGCAAAGAGTGAAAGCTGCCGCTCCCTTGCTGACTACACTAAGATAGCCAGTTACTGAAGTAGGAGCACCTTGATAGGTGTCGGCTGTCCAGAAATGGAAAGGAACCAAAGAAATCTTAAATCCCAAACCACTAAAAAAGAACACCAAGCCCATTATAGACAATGCTGACGGAGTAATTTTTGAAACTACATCATCATAATATAAGGTTCCAGTCGCAGCATAAAGGAGGCTGATACCATATAGCATCACACCACTTGAGAACGTAGCAGTAAGGATAAACTTAGCTGCCGCTTCTGCTGAATCATTACGATACTTGTCAAATGCCACCGTTGTAGCCAATGGCACGCTTGCCATTTCAAGTCCTAAGAAGAACATAAGGAAATGACCGGCACTCATCATCACATACATACCGATCAACGTTGAAACGATAAGCATATAGAATTCACCTTCTTTGCCACTCTTAATAGCCCATGTCTTACTTTGTATTAAAACAATTAACGTTCCAAAAGACAAGATAGCCTTCATCGCTTCCACACTATTAGATGTTACATACATTCCACCAAATGCAGAAGTAGCAACTTGTGGAAGAAGACAAACCAACGTTTGGGCAAACATCAAAACACAAACCAAAGGATTGAACCACTTGCGTTCCTGCGCCTTTGCCGAGATGAAATCTGCAACAAACAAGATTATCAAAATTGATACCAAAGAAGCCTCTGGGACCATTTTCAAGAAATCACTGTAATTCATTTTAATATTTATGGTTAGGTTTTACAATGTTGAAAGGGTGCTGGCAAAAGGCAAGATATGGTTAAATATCGGTGCGACAGCATCAGAAATAACGTTTTGAGCCCATAATGGAGCTAATCCAAGACCTGCAACACAAAGGATAAGTCCACCAATGGCTAATCTTTCATCCCAAGTGGCATCATGTAATGTTTCCAACTGAGGATTTGGCACCTTCTGGTAAAGGATCTTTCCTACAACTCGCAAGATGTAAACCGCAGTTATAACGATAGATGTACATGCTATGATGGTTGCAACACGATGGAAGGTACCAGCATTTTCAAAGGAGCCAACAAATATTGTCATCTCTGCTACGAAACCAGAGAATCCCGGAAGACCTAAGTTTGCCAAACCTGCAACGACATAAGCAACAGACAAGAACGGAATAACTTTCATTAAGCCTCCTAATTTTCTAACATCACGGGTGCCTGCACGGTGGTAAATCATACCGATAACTGCAAAGAAAAGAGCTGTCATCAATCCGTGTGAAAGCATCTGAAGAATTGCTCCGGTTATAGCAGTTTGAGTCATCATAAGCAGAGCAAACAAGACCATACCGCAATGGGAAACTGAGCTATAGGCATTGATATACTTCAAATCGGTCTGAACACAAGCAGACAATGCACCATAAACAACAGAGATGCAAGTAAGAACCAAAAAGACAGGAGCCCAGGTATTCAATGCATCTGGCAACAAATACATTGCTATACGCAAGCATCCATAACCTCCAAGTTTCATAAGTACTCCAGCATGCAACATGGAAACGGCCGTTGGAGCACTGGCATGACCGTCAGGAGACCATGTATGGAAGGGGAACAGAGCGCCCAAAACGCCAAACCCGATAAAGACAAATGGGAAGAAAATTTTCTGAACTGCAACAGGAATATTGTGCAATTGAGCAATCTCAGTAACTTCCATTGTCTGAGCACCACTGAAATAATAGATACCAAGAATGCCCAAAATCAAGAGAGCGGAACCACCCATCAACATCAACGTCAACTTCATGGCAGAATACTCTTTGGGTCCTGTACCCCAAACGCCGATGAGAAGATACATTGGTATCAAAGCAACTTCATAGAACATGAACATAGTAAACATATCCGTTGATATGAAGAAGCCAAATACACCAGAGCTTAAAAGAACGAACCAAAGGAAATATTCCTTTTTCATTGGCTCCAACTGCCAACTTGCAAAAGTACCTGTAAAAACAATTACAGCAGAAAGCAGTATCATTACAACAGATATACCATCCACTCCCACACTATAGCAGATATGCAAGGGAGCGAACCATGTTGCACTATAAGTCAACAACATAGCATCTGTATTGCCACTTGAGCGTTGTTGTATGAAGTAAATTGTCAACCAAATGGCAAGTCCAAGCAAGGCTGTTGCTCCAACTACCATCACCCCACGTACTTGTTTATCATTGGCAGACATCCAAAGTCCCAATAACATAAGAAGGGGAATTACTACGAATAAAGTTAATATACTCATCTTTTTATATTAAGCAAAGTAAGACTAAAGTTAAGGCAATGGTACCTGAAATAAACCAAACGACATATTGACGAACATCTCCGCTCTGCCATGGACGAATAGATTCGCCCGCTTCGTTGGTTCCCCAAGCAAGGAAGTTAAAGGTTCCATCAATTACATGACGGTCAAACCAAGCTATAGGTTTCGAGAATAAACCAAAAACAACCTTATGCGTAAAGAATTGCCAAGCATCATCGATATAGAAACGATTAAGTGCTGCTTTATGCAGTCTTGGCATTTTCTTAGCCAAAGCATCTGCCAATGGCGTCTTCTTCGGTGCATACATATAGGTGGCTAAAGCTATTCCAACGATAGCAACTATCACACTTGTTACGGCTACATTGGTTTCAAGGTGAATATCGTAAGCCTGTCCAGTTGCTGAGACAAAGTGACCGAAAGGAACTAATCCAGCCAAACAAGACACAATAGCCAAGAACACTAACGGGCCCCACATCACAAATGGAACTTCCTGAGGCTTGCGGCGGTGTTCCGGATCCAATTCATAATAACTTTGTCCCCAAAAAATCACATAGTAGAGACGGAACATATAGAAAGCGGTCATTCCCGCAACCAATGTCATAAAATAGCCCATAAATGGAGAGAATTGGAAACATGCGGTAATAATCTCGTCTTTACTGAAGAACCCAGCAAAAGGAGGTATACCAGCAATAGCCAAACACCCTATCAAAAAACAGATGTTGGTAATTGGCATATACTTATGCAAGCCTCCCATATATTCCTTAAAGTTACTTCCAATAATCACAATAATAGCACCAGAGCACAAGAACAACAATGCCTTAAACATGGCATGTGTGAACAAGTGGAACATACCTGCCATATAACCTAAGCCACCTTCATGGTTGTCAAGAGCTGTACAAACGCCTAAAGCAACAAGCATATAAGCAATTTGTGAAATGGTTGAGAAGGCCAAGCCACGTTTAATGTCGCGTTGACAACAAGCAACTGCAGCAGCATAAAATGCTGTAAATGCAGCAATATAGGCTACCCAATGCAACTGGTTAGGAGCATATTGAACCCAAATTGGGAACATACTGGCAACTTGGTATACGCCGGCTACTACCATGGTAGCAGCATGTATCAATGCACTGACAGGAGTTGGGCCTTCCATAGCGTCAGGCAACCATATATGCAATGGGAACATTGCACTCTTACCTGCACCACCAATAAACATTAAGAACAAGGCTACAGGAATAATACAACTTGCGCCAGCCAAATGATTGTTAAGATCTGGCATAACATTCAAGTCATAGTCGAAGGTGCCCATATAGAAACTATAGAATAAGATGCCGATCAAGAAAAATAAGTCAGCAAATCGTGTAACGATGAAAGCTTTCTTACTTGCATGAACGGCAGCATGCTTAGGATAGTAGAATCCAATCAACAGATAGGAGCAAACACCCACCAACTCCCAAAACAGATACATTTGGAAAATGTTTGTAGCAACAACGAGGCCCAACATAGACATGGTAAAAAGGCTCAGATAAGCGTAAAAGCGCTGGAAACCTTTTTCATATCCTTCTGCTTTGTAGTTTTCATCGCGTTCTGCCATATATCCAAACGAATAGATATGGACCATAAAGCTAACAGTAGTTATCACTATTAGCATCAGAACACTAATTGGAGAAAGGCGAAAACCTATCTTGAAAAGAAGTTCTGTGCCAAACAAAGGTGCTTTACCAAAATCGAGCCAGGTAAAATTAAAGGCCGTAACCGTTGGATATAAGCCATCAGCCGTTCTACCATTAACGAAGAAGTATTCGTACGCCGTGTAGATACACAAAGCGAAAACCACACCCATTAGACATGTACCGATAATACCTGCTAACTTTTGTGGCATTTTCATTCCCGCCAATCCCAAAAGCAAGAAGCTTAAAAACGGGAGAAGAAGTATCAAAAAAACAAATGTATATTCCATCGTTTATTATAATTTCATGTTTTCGATACTGTTCACCTGATCACTATGGAAGTGGCGGTAAACATTCAATATAATTGCAACTGCAACGGCAGTTTCAGCTGCGCTCACACCGATTGAGAACAATGTAAAGAACATACCCTCAAATCCATTAGGATAAAGCAACCTGTTAAAAGCCGCAAAATTCAAGTCAACAGCGTTTAAAACCAGCTCTATAGAAATCAACATTGAAATCAAATTGCGACGAGTAATAAAGCCAAAAACTCCTATAAAGAACAAAACGGCGCTTAATATAAAGAAAAACTGTACTGGTATCATTTACTTTTCCTCCCCTTTCTTTTGGTTCAAAATGACAAGGCCTCCGATAATGCAAGCAAGCAAAAACAATGAAATGAACTCGAATGGGAGAACATAGCCAAACTTATCTGCGCTTACAAGACTTCTTCCAAGTGTATCCATATCAAACTCTTTAGCGAGTGTATCACCGTTAGACATGGCCACATCCAAGAATTTATTCTTTAAAAGAACAGCTACAACCGTAATAAGTCCCACCAAAGCCACTATTGCAGCCAAGATGGTTTTCTTGCCTAACCAACGTTCCGACAAACCTTGTAAAGTTCGTTTGGAAACCAATTGTATTGCAAAAATGTATATCATAGTGACGCCACCGGCATAAATGCTGATTTGGGTTGCGCCAAGAAAGGTATAGTCAAGTAGAAAATACATTCCAGCAATACCAAAAAGAACAAATAGCAACGCTGTTGCTGCCCGCATAATACGCTTCGTTGTTACACAGAACACCGCTGAAGCCAATATTACGACAGCCAGAATTGCAAACATAACTAATCTTGCCATAATATATATCTCCTACTTTGTTTTTGTATTAAATTTACCAATTGTCAACGGAGCGCCCCCTTCTAACAAATTAGGCAGAGAGCCTCCTTCGTAAACTTCCTTATCCAAATGGAGAACCAACTTGCTACGATCGAAGACTGCATTCTCGAAATCGTTTGTAAACTCGATTGCATCAAAGTTGCACGCATTGACACATAGTTGACAAAACATACAGTCACCTAAATCATATTGGTAATCTATCAGATGTCGTTTCTTCTTTCCTGTTTCTGGGTCGGTCACCATTTCGTGTGTAATCTTGATGGTTCCGTTTGGACAAGCTTTTTCACACATGGTACAAGCCACACACTTGTAGCTTTTGTCCTCATTACGTTTAAACACCAAACGGCCACGGTGACGTGCCGAAACGTGCAACGTTGTCTTTCTGTTTTCAGGATATTGCTCAGTAGACTTGGGAGTAAAATACTCCTTCATCGTAACTTTCGATCCTGTTGCAAGGGTCTTGATGCCACTTGCTATACCTTGAAAATATGATGCTTCTTTATTATTTTCCATTTCTTCTTCAATTAAAAATGAAATTTGAATGCAACGCACAAAGTCATAAGAACCAAGTTCAACAAAGCCAATGGCATTAAGTACTTCCATTCAAGGGCCAATATTTGGTCTACACGAAGACGTGGATAAGTCCATTTAATCCACATCAACAAGAAGACAACCACAAAGGTTTTCCCTAAGAACCAAACTATGCCGGGTATAAAATCCATCACTTGATTAAACGCATCCAATCCGCATATGTGCAAAGGCATCCAACCACCCAAGAAAACAGTGGTAGCAATACCAGAAACAACAAACAGGTTCAGATACTCCGCGAGGTAATAAAAGCCAAAGCCCATACCGCTATATTCTGTATGATAACCAGCAGTCAACTCGCTCTCGGCCTCAGCCAAGTCGAAAGGACCACGATTAGCTTCAGCGTTACCCGCTATTAAGAACACTACAAAAGCAATTAGAGCCGGTATCTGCTTAAAAATCAACCATGAACTTTGTTGATACTCAACAATTCCAGATATCTTCATTGTTCCTGTCATAACCACAGCGGTGATAAGACATAAGCCTAATGACATTTCGTAAGAAATCATCTGAACGGCCCCACGCATAGCAGAAACCACAGAATACTTGTTGTTACTACTCCATCCTGCCAGGAAGATACCTAAAACCCCTATGGAACTAACAGCTGTTACCAAGAAAATACCGACGTTAAAATCAAGTATTTCTGCGCCTTTGTTCCAAGGAAGGAAAGAAAAGGTTCCAACAGAGGCGATTATAACCAACAATGGCGCAAGATAATAAAGCAGTTTGTCTGCCTTGTCCACAACGAAAATCTCCTTGATGAGCATTTTGAGCACATCTGCGAATACTTGGAAAACGCCCCAAGGACCTACACGCATAGGCCCCAAGCGGCATTGAAAATAAGCACAGACCTTGCGCTCCATAAAGATGAGAACAATTGCCAAAAGAGCATAAGCCACAATAATCAGCAAGCCCACCAGTACGCACTCTATCAAAACAGTCAAGAAATCGCCAAGCCCTAAGGTTTGTCTCAGCAATTCATCAAACCATATTGTTACTTTGCTAAAATCGTACATAATAATTATCTATCAATGTCTGGAATTACAAAATCAATTGCTGCACCGGTTGTTACAAGGTCTGCTATTTTCTGTCCATGCAACATCTTGTCAAGTGCGCCTGTAAGCGTAAGTCCCATTGGGCGCAGCTTCACCCTATAAGGACTCTTGTCTCCACGAGAATCAAGGTAAACACCAAATTCTCCGCTGGCACCTTCTACAGAGAAATACCATTGTCCTTCTGGCACCTTGATAACGGGTTTCTGCTTTACATAGAAATCGCCTTCTGGTATATTGTCGATCAGTTGTTCAATAATATCAAGACTTTGATACATTTCCCAAATATGCGCCATATAGCGATCCATAGAATCTCCACCCGTAAGAGTGATTTCTTTCCACTCTACCTTGTCATAGCAGTCATATGGATGATACTTTCGCGTATCATTATGCCATCCTGCCGCACGTCCTGCAGGGCCGGTAACTGCATAGTTAATACAGTCTTCAAGCCCCATTGGGCCTACGCCTTCAAAGCGCTGATGTGTTATCAAGTTGTCGCCAAACACGTCAAGATACTCTTGAATCATTGGGCGCAAATATTTACACAGGGCCTTGACGTTAGTTACAAAGTTAGGATCAATATCTGCCTGAAGTCCACCTATTCTATAATAGTTCTGTATCAAGCGACCTCCCGTAGTCTCTTCCATTACGTTCAAGACGTGCTCACGGTCACGCATTCCATAGATAAACGCCGTCAATGCGCCCAAGTCTTGAGCACAACATGCCGTATAAAGCAAGTGGCTATTAATGCGTTGGAGTTCATCCATTATAGTTCGGATGTAATGGATTCTGTCGGTCAGTTCTACGCCCATACCTTCTTCTATCACCCCTACCAATGCATGGCGATGCATCATTGCAGAAAGATAGTTGAGACGGTCGGTCAATGCCAATGTCTGAGGATAAGTCATATTCTCACACATCTTTTCTATTCCACGGTGGATATAGCCCAAATGCGGATAAATACGCTTTATGGTCTCGCCGTCAAGTACGGTTTGCAAACGCAACACACCATGGGTTGACGGATGCTGAGGGCCTATATTAACGACGAAATCATCAGAGTCAAGCAAGCGGTGTTTGGTTTCTACAAGATTTCCATTGGCATCTAAATTCCATTCACTGGTAAAATCGCTTTCTGGATCATCGGTCTCTGGAAATTTGTTTTTGTCTGGCGACATGTCAAAGTTCTTACGCAAAGGATAACCTTTGAAGTCGCTTCGCAAAAACAGGCGACGCATATCGGGGTGTCCGAGGAACTTTACTCCAAGAAAGTCATAAACTTCCCGTTCCAACAAGTCAGCCGCCTTCCACAAATTAACGACAGAAGGCAACACGACATTGTCCCCTTCCACAACCTTGCACAAAGCTTTAACAGAACAACGTTCATGGTTGTCTGTATTTTCCAAAATATAAATACATCCAATTCCTTCCTCGCCAAAGTCTTCACCAATAATGGTAACAAGATAGTCAAAATGCTTCTCATTTTTCAATTTGGCCATTTCCGAAGCAAACGAGTCAAACTGGAGCTCAATATTATTTAGTTTCATACTTGTTTACCTTTACTATTAATCGGTTAAACCTTTTTGTGGATCAAAATCTTCGGGAACATCTGTCACGATGATCGGAGCTTTCTTCCCCAATTTTTCGGTTGCTATGAGGTTTTCATTGCTCAAACCATGCAAGCCTCCTTTGTTCATACTGGCCTCCCGTTCTTCCTTGGTCATCTTGTGGTTAACTCCACCAAAGAATTTTTCAACCTTCACCTTACGTTGCAATTGCATCATACCGTAAAGGATTGCTTCAGGACGTGGAGGGCATCCGGGGATATAAACATCCACAGGTACTATTTCATCAATGCCTCTAACCACATTGTAGCTTGATTTGAAAGGCCCGCCACTAATGGCGCATCCTCCAACGGCAACAACATATTTTGGCTCTGCTATCTGGTCATACAGACGTTTAAACACAGGAGCCATCTTGTTTGTAATGGTTCCGGCACACATAATAAGGTCAGCCTGACGAGGAGAATTACGTGTAACTTCAAAGCCAAAACGGGCGAAATCATAGCGAGCACAACCTACAGCCATAAATTCTATACCGCAACAACTGGTTGCAAAAGTAAAAGACCACAAGGAATTGCTGCGTCCCCAATTGATGGCTGCATCCAACGAGCTAACGATGACGTTTGCGCCACCTTCATTCAACTCTTGTGCAATTTGCTCTAACGATTCATTATCTTTGAATTCCTCATAAGGAATGCTCTTGATAGAGGCTCTTTTCTTTACTTCCATTCAAGCGCTCCTTTCCGCCAAGCATAAGCAAGGCCAAACACCAAAACCAACATAAAGAACCCGATTGTAGCCAACACCATGGGCCCAAAGGTCTTAGCAACTACAGCCCAAGGATACAGAAAGACGGTTTCCACATCAAACATCAAGAAGAGAATGGCAAACAAGTAGTATCCTATGTGTACAGGAAGCCAAGATGTTCCGTGCGTAGGAATACCACACTCGTAAGGTTCACCCTTCACCGGATTGTATGAACGTGGGCCTATCAACTTAGCAATGACGTAAGCAGCCACAACCAAGAAAATAGCCGTTATCAAAACGGTAACAAATAGTGTGAAATACATAAACTTTTATATAGCTATAATTAATATGCGATCGTCAGAATAAGTTGTGTTTCGAAACGACTGCAAAGTTACTAAGAAAATCTTAAATAATATCTTTAAATCCTAAAAAAAACGTTTTGCCGCTTAAACCCATGTTTTTCACTCTCGCATATCTTTATCTTTCTCTTCTTTAATATAATTAACGAGAACATCAAGGTCTATTTGTCAAATAATTAGTACCTTTGCACGGTTTTTGAACGAACAATAAATTATTATAATAATTATGAGTAGACAAACAGAGAAAATCAAGGAACTGATTGCCAAACGCGAAAAAGCTCGCTTGGGTGGTGGCGAAAAGGCCATTGACAAACAACACGCCCGTGGCAAATATACCGCCCGGGAGCGCATAGATATGCTCGTAGACGAAGGTTCATTCGAGGAATACGACATGTTTAAACTCCACCGTTGCCACAATTTCGGCATGGAGAAAAAACAATACCTCGGCGATGGTGTAGTAGCCGGTTCTGCCACTATTGACGGCCGCTTGGTTTACGTTTATGCACAGGACTTCACGGTTAACGGTGGCTCTCTTTCCGAGACAATGGCTCAAAAGATATGCAAAGTGATGGATATGGCTGTACAAAACGGTGCACCAGTTATCTGCATGAACGATTCCGGAGGTGCCCGCATTCAGGAAGGCATTTCCGCTTTGGCTGGATATGGTGAGATTTTTGAGCGCAACATTCTTGCTTCTGGTGTTGTTCCACAGATTTCTGCCATTATGGGTCCTTGCGCTGGTGGTGCAGTTTACTCTCCCGCACTTACCGACTTCATCGTTATGACCGAAGGAACAAGCTATATGTTCTTGACAGGTCCAAAGGTAGTAAAGACCGTAACCGGTGAAGATATAGATGCCGAGCACCTTGGTGGAGCCTCGGTTCACGCCACTAAGAGCGGTGTAACCAGCTTTACAGCCAAGACCGAAGAAGAATGCATGGCGCTGATCAAGACTTTGCTTTCATACATTCCTTCTAACAACATGGAAGAGGCGCCACGCGTTGAGTGCACCGACCCAATCAACCGCACAGAAGACAGTCTGAACGAGATATTGCCGGACGACCCCAACAAAGCCTATGACATGTATAAGGTCATTACAGCCATTACAGACAACAATGAGTTTTTTGAGGTTCAACCTAAGTTTGCTAAGAACATTATAACCGGCTTTGCACATTTCAACGGTCAAAGCGTGGGCATTGTAGCCAATCAACCATCTGCATACGCTGGTGTTCTTGACGTTAATGCATCTCGAAAGGGAGCTCGTTTCGTTCGTTTCTGCGATGCATTCAACATCCCAATCGTCAGTTTGGTGGATGTTCCCGGATTTCTTCCCGGAACAGGACAGGAGTACAACGCTGTCATCTTGCATGGTGCACAATTGCTTTATGCTTACGGAGAAGCAACAGTGCCAAAGATTACCATTACGCTCCGCAAGAGTTATGGAGGTAGCCACATCGTAATGGGTTGCAAGCAATTGCGTGCAGACCTCAATTTTGCTTGGCCTACGTCTGAGATAGCTGTGATGGGAGCATCTGGAGCTGTAGCCGTTCTTTGTGGCAAAGAGGCAAAAGCGAAGAAAGAGGCAGGTGAAGACGTCAAGGCATTCCTGGCAGAAAAAGAAGCAGAATATACCGACACGTTTGCCAACCCCTATCAGGCAGCTCAATTTGGCTATATCGACGATGTAATAGAGCCTCGCAACACACGTTTCAGAATTTGTCGCGGACTCGCTCAATTGGCTTCAAAGAAGCAATCGTTACCAGCCAAGAAGCATGGATGTATGCCTATGTAATTGATTGATGATTGAGGCAAACATAAAAGAAGACAATATGGATAAGAATATATTTGCGGCTATTGCCCTTGCCCTCTACGAGTATGAAGGCAACAATGTGCACGACAAAGAATCTGGAATTATCACCATCAAGCCCAAGCAAACATTATGGAATGCCAAATTCTTGGGTGTAACTCCAAAACCATAAACAAAGATGAAAGAATTCAAATATACCATCGACGGAAAAGAATATAAAGTCGAAATAGGTGACATCAACGAAGAGTACGTTGCAGATGTCAAAGTGAATGGAGAAAGTTTCCAAGTGGAAATGGAAAAACCAGCCGAGCCACAACCTAAGAAAGTGGTTTTGGGCAAGCCTTCTGAAAGTGCTGATGATGAGGCCGAAGCGACTCCTTCTGCCAACGTTAACACAAACAATGCCGTTAAAGCTCCACTACCTGGAACAATCACCAGCATTGAAGTGGAAGTCGGTCAAGAGGTAAATGCCGGTGACACTGTGGTTGTTTTGGAAGCCATGAAAATGGCCAACAACATTGAAGCCGAAAAAGCTGGAAAGATTACAGCCATCTGCGTGAAAGCGGGACAAGCTGTTATGGAAGACGATCCTTTGGTTGTCATTGAGTAATAAAGTTCTTACATTTATATAAAAAGGGGTGAACACATTTTGTATTCACCCCTTTTTATATATCACCATAAGGTCAACTTTTACTTTCCTGCCAAAGGAGCTGCCTGCGTATAGACACGGGCTCCAAGTTCCTTGTCAAGCATATAGAGGCCATAACCATTGTCCTTAATCATACGCAGATTGTCGATAATGTTTTGAGCATTGTCTTCTTCCTCAACCTGTTCATCCACAAACCACTTCAGCATACTTTGGGTAGCATAGTCGTTTTCTTGGGTTGTAAGGGCAAAAAGGTTGTTGATGAGGCCCGTTACTTTCTGTTCATGGGCCAAGGTATTCTCAAATACATCCAAAATAGATTTCCATAGAGTAGGAACAGCATCAATTGCTTTCAACTCAACTTTTCCTCCACGTTGTATTACAAAGTTAAAAAGTATCTTTGCGTGGTCTTGTTCCTCTTGGAATTGTACTTCAAACCAGTGGCCAATGCCAGGATTTCCATTGGCATGTGCATAAGCTGCCATAGATAAATACAAATAAGCCGACCACAATTCTGCATTAATTTGGGCGTTAATTGCCTCTTCAATTTTTTTGTTCAACATAGTTTTTTTCATTAATAAATTCTTTCAATGAAAATGCAGCAAAACTCGTGCCATCCCCAAAAGATGCTGACAAATTTTCAGTACCCAATTTCTTACTCATCCTATCCGGCCCATCATCTTTCCAATACCGGCTCAGTTACCTCCTAAAAAGGCCGGTTTTAGAAGGTAAAACACAGGGTTTTAGAAGCCAAAACGGCCGGTTTTAGAAACTCATTTTCAACTTACTGAATATTAAGTAGTTATAAAATTCTCTCCGGCACTAAGGCTTAGCCAATTTTTCACTATCGTTCTTCCTTCAGGTGTCAATACACTTTCTGGGTGAAACTGTATGCCATGAACATTAAATTGCCGATGGCGCAGGGCCATAATCTGGCCTTCATCGCTTTCAGCGGTAACCTCAAGACAGTCAGGAAACTGCTCTTTACTCACCACCCAAGAATGGTAGCGACCCATAACGATACGCTGGGGCAAACCAGCAAAGATGGGGTCTATACCAAACTGTGTACCTTCGGTGGCAACTCCGTGAAAAACGGAAGACAAATTTTCCAATTTCGCGCCAAACACTTCCCCTATTGCCTGATGACCTAAACAAACTCCCAAAATGGGTTTACGCCCTGCATAAGTTCGAATAACCTCCATCAGCAGACCTGCTTCTTCAGGGATGCCCGGGCCAGGAGAAAGGATAATATTATCAAACCCTTCGAGATCTGAAAGCTTAAATTGGTCATTTCTCCTAACAGTTACATCTACCCCCAATTCTTTAACAAGGTGAGAAAGGTTATAAGTGAACGAGTCGTAGTTGTCTATAATGATTGTCTTCATAATTGTTCTGCCATTTTTATTGCCTTTACAAGGGCACCCAATTTGTTGTTACATTCCTCCAGTTCATATTGGTCATTGCTTTTAGCCACTACCCCACTGCCAGCCTGGAACCACAGTTCTTGGTTTCTACTTACAAAAGAGCGTATAACTATGGCTTGATTAAGGTCTCCATTCAGACCAATAAAGCCTATACACCCACCATAAGCGCCACGATTGTGCGGCTCAAGTTCTGAAATAATCTGCATTGCACGCACTTTGGGAGCTCCACTAAGCGTACCAGCAGGGAAAGTATCAACAAAGGCTTGAATAGGATTGGCCTTCTCATTTAAGGTTCCAGAAACTCTGCTTACAAGATGAATGACATGGCTGTAAAACTGCATATCTTTATAGAAGTCCACTTTTACTCCCTTACAGTTTCTGCTTAGGTCGTTCCGCGCCAGGTCTACAAGCATAACATGCTCGGCATTTTCCTTGGGATCTGACCGTAAAAATTCAGCGTTCTTTTTATCTTGTTCGGCATTACCTGTACGCTTGGTTGTTCCAGCAATAGGATCGATATAGGCTTTTTGCCCCTCAATACGACAATGGGTTTCAGGACTTGACCCGAAAATGCGGAATCCACCGAAATCAAAATAGAAGAGATATGGGCTGGGGTTAATGCTCCTTAGTGTGCGATAAAGTTTAAAGTCATCACCTTCGAAATGTTGGACAAAACGACGGGAAACGACAATTTGGAACACATCGCCTCGCAAACAATGATCTACACAACGCCGTATGTTAGCTTTGTGCTGCTCATCGGTAAGCGTAGATGTGGTTTCACCGATGGGATGAAAATCATAGGGTTGAACATTCGACTTGTTCATTGTCCGTTGAATAACATCTAACCTATCGTTTCCTGCAAGCGAAATCATTTCAATGGTATTGTTGAAATGATCAAACACGATGATGTTCTCATATAGAACATAATAGATGTCGGGAGCGTCATTGCGCTCGAGGGTAGTGTCCTTGATGGCAATATCCTCAAAATATCTTACCGCATTAAAACCTGTGTAACCGTAAAGCCCACAATAGTGGGAACTCTCACCCGCTATACGAAAAGAACAGAGAAAAGCGTTTATAGCCCCAACCACGCTTTTCTTTGCTGTTCCTTTTGCCGAAAAGTCGACCTCGCTACTCTGTTTTGTGCCATCGGGATAAGTGCATGTTATTCTCCCATGTCCAACGGCTATTGATGCTATGGGATGAATCCCAATGAAAGAACGCGCATTCTCGTTGCTATGATAATCGGCACTTTCCATCAGTACCGACTGGGGATAGAGGTCTCTTAGTCGCATATAAACACCTACTGGGGTGTACAAATCGGCCAAAATCTTGCGTGTATGCGTTTTATACTCAAATTGTTTCATTTGAAAAAAAGATTTATAAGACAAGCGGGAAACTAAAAATTGCCATAGTCGCCTGCCATTGCCTTGTTCTTCAGATAAGTTTCAACATCTTTATCACCACGGCCACTCACTGTGAGCACCACTACATCGTCCGCTTTAAAGGTCAATTTTTGCAAAGCGGCAACAGCATGGGCACTTTCTATAGCCGGGATGATGCCTTCCATTCGAGTCAACTCATACCCTGCACGAATGGCCTCATCGTCATTTATAGCAAGCACCTGCTCACGACCTTTCCGAGCCAAGTCGGCATGCATGGGCCCTATACCCGGGTAGTCAAGCCCAGCCGAAATGGTAAATGCCTCCTTGATTTGTCCATCATCGGTTTGCATCACCAAGCTGCGAGCGCCATGTATGATGCCCTCGGTTCCACAATGGATTGTTGCAGCGGTGTAATCAGTATCTACACCATGGCCTCCCGCCTCTGCCAACACAATACGTACACGTTCGTCGTCTATATAATGGTATATCGTTCCGGCAGCATTAGACCCTCCACCCACACAGGCTATAAGCCAATCAGGGTAGTCGCGGCCTATTTTTTCTTTTAGTTGAGACTTCAGTTCCAACGAAATAATGCTCTGCATTTTCGCCACGATGTCTGGATAAGGATGCGGCCCCATCGTTGAACCAACGATATAGAACGTGTCCTGCGGATGGCAACACCAGTCACGAATGGCTTCCGAGCAGGCATCGCTGAGCGTCATGTTACCAGTACGTACAGGATGGATTGTCGCTCCGAGCATACGCATACGCTCCACATTGGTGTGTTGGCGTTCAACATCGGTAGCTCCCATAAATATTTCGCACTTCATATTCATCAAGGCACATACAGTGGCCGTGGCCACACCATGTTGGCCAGCCCCAGTTTCTGCTATGATGCGTGTTTTTCCCATTCGTTTGGCAAGTAATATCTGGCCTACCGTATTGTTGATTTTATGTGCCCCAGTGTGATTTAGGTCTTCGCGCTTTAAATAAAGCTTACAACCATACTTTTCACTCATACGATGTGCATAGTAGAGTGGCGAAGGACGCCCTACATAATCGCGCAGTAAAGCGTGATATTCTTCCTGAAAATCGGGACTTTCGATGATGGGCAGATAGGCTTCTTGCAAGTCGTGGACACACTTATAAAGAATTTCTGGGACATAAGCCCCTCCGTATTGGCCCCAAAAGCCATGCTCGTCTACACAGTATTTTTTCTTTTCCATAAGTCTAAATCATTTTTTTAATGCTTCTGACAACAATTCCAATGCTTTGTCGGCATCTTCCGTCTCGTTGAGAAGAGTCACAAATTTGGAACCTATAATGGCTCCAGCAGCATTTTGCTGGGCTGCCTCCAAGGTTTGCTTGTTGCTTATACCAAAGCCTATCATGCGTGGATGTTGCAAATTCATGCTATTAATATGGCGAAAGTAAGCTTGTTTGGCATCTCCAAATTGACTTTGCGCACCTGTAATGCTCGCGCTAGAAACCATATAAATAAAGCCGTCGGTGTGTTCGTCAATAAAGCGAATACGCTCTTCAGATGTCTCGGGAGTGATCATCATCACTATACGAAAGTCGTATTTATCGGCTATTGGTTTTACTACTTTCATATAGTCGTCAAATGGTAAATCGGGGATGATTGCTCCACTCACGCCAACTTCCACACTGCGTTGGATAAACTGTTCTATCCCATAGTGCATTATGGGATTAAGATAGCCCATCAGAACCAGGGGGAGATGCACTTCGCCCTTTATCTGTTCCAACTGGGAAAAGAGTGTACGTAAAGTCATGCCATTCTTTAGCGCTTTGGTCCCAGCTGACTGGATGACAGGCCCATCAGCCAAAGGGTCGCTAAACGGGATGCCAACTTCTACCATAGAAATGCCATGCCGTTCCATTGCCTTGATGACATCTCCTGTCCCTTCGAGCGTAGGGCAGCCGGCACAAAAATAGAGGGAGAGAAGTTTTCGGTTGCTTGCATTTGCAAACAGTTGGTTGATCTTATTCATCTGCATTTCGTTTTAATTCTTTCGAACTTGTTGAACAAATTGCTCCAAAAGGATTACGTCTTTTTCTCCCGGCGCTTTTTCAAAGCGGGAATTCAAGTCTATTCCCATGAATTGAGGATGAGAGAAAGCTTTTACCTTTTCCGCATCGTCAGGTCCTATTCCTCCACTTAAAAGGAACGGAACTTTACCTTTATAAGATTTTAATATTTTCCAGTCAAAAGACACACCGTTTCCGCCGGCATTCTTTCCTTTGGTATCGAAAAGAAAATAGTCAACCACCTTTTCATAATCATTGCAAAGGGCCAAATCGTCTACAGTCGACAAGGCAATGGCCTTCATCACTTTTATACCCGGATGAATGTCAGGATCAATCGTTCGGCGCAAATTGTCTATCATCACGGGACTTTCTGAACCGTGCAACTGAACAATATCAAGATGATAATTGACAACAGCCGTCACAATGTTTTGTGGCATATCATCAACAAACACACCTACACGTTTTGCTGGTGAAGCCGATATGACATCTTCACTCAGCGATGAATAGTCGGGAATGATACCAGCCCTACTGCTAACATGTTGTACATACCGCGGTGACGAAGGACAAAACACAAGCCCTATCCAATCTATCCCCAACTGTTCTACTGCGCGAATATTATCGGCTTCACGCATACCACATACTTTAATAATCATTACGCTTCTTTCATTTAAGGTGAGAAATAAACTCCTGCAAAGCTTCCCCTGGATTGTCTTGACGCATGAAATGTTCACCCATCAGAAATCCTTTAAAGCCAATGGTACGCAATCGCTTAACGGTTTCAGGACGAGAAAGGCCACTTTCGCTCACTTTACAACCTTCTGCCGGCAACCGTTCTGCCAAACGGAGTGAATTGTTTACATCGGTTACAAAGGTACCCAAATTTCTGTTGTTTATGCCATACATATCTGGAGATAAATCGAGAAAATCGAGATCGGCTTCGGAATGCATTTCCAAAAGCACCTCCAGCCCCAATTCATGGGCTTTGTGCAACAAATCCTTACACTGTGGCTTGGACAAAGAGGCTGCAATCAACAAAACGGCAGATGCCCCAGAATGACGCGCCATCAATAACTGATAGGGATCTATAACAAAATTTTTATAGAGAATGGGTAAGGAAACTCCTGTTGCCCGAGCTTGCTGGATAAACTCATCATAACCTCCAAAATATTTAGAATCGGTCAGAATGCTAAGTGCTGCCGCGCCATGGGCCTGATAGGACTTTGGGACGACGTCGGCCCTACCCTCTCGTCTTATCCATCCCTTCAATGGGGATTTACGTTTAAATTCGGCTATGATGCCCGTTTCCGACTTGCACAACGCATCCTTCATTGACGGTTGGGCAACAGACAACATTGGTTCCACCATTCCAAGAAGTTGACGTGTCGGCAATACCTGCTGAAACTCTGTCAATTCCTGATGTTTCCAAGCGATAATTTCTTCTAAAATATCAGCCATAGACGTTCTTTAACATGAATGTATCAACTATTTAAATCAACAAACTTCCGGAAAGTAGCTTGTGCTTTTCCGCTCTCAATAGACTCGCGGGCTATCGCAACACACTCGTCTATAGGCTTGCGCCCATGCTCCAACACCTGAATGGCAAAAGCTGCATTGGCTACTACAACGGACTTTTGAGCCGGCGAGGCTTGATTGGACAGGACATCGTCAAAAATGGCAGCTGCAGCAGATGCACTTTCTCCGGCTTCCAATTCGGACGGATTAACAACATTCAGCCCTATACTCTGCGGACTAAACACACGCTCATAAGCGTTTGTAGAAACTTTGAAATCACCCGTCAAACTTATCTCGTCATAGCCGTCTATACTGTTTACGATGCCATAGCCTATGCCTATTTTCTGATAAACAGCCCGATAAAGGCGCATCTGATCAAGATTTGCAACTCCCAAGAGTTGATACTGTGGACGTGCCGGATTTACCAATGGCCCCAACAGATTGAAAATGGTGGGGAAAGGAAGACTTTTGCGGATGGGAGCCACAAACTTCATCGCATTGGCAAACAAAGGCGCATGAAGATAAACAAAGCCACATTCGTCTAACGAATGCTGCAAAAGCGAAACATCCGAAGTAAACCGAATGCCATGTTGAGCCATCACATTGGAGGCACCACTAACCGATGTGGCAGCAAAATTGCCATGCTTCACCACTTTATATCCAGCACCCGCTATCACTAAACAAGCAGAAGTAGAAATGTTGAACGTGTTTTTAATGTCACCTCCTGTTCCTACAATGTCAATAAACCGGTCGCCTTCAAGTTTGACTGGCACCCCCGTTTCGAGTATTCCATCACGAAAACCCAGCAACTCGTCCACGGTTACTCCACGCATTTGCAACGCTGTCAACAAAGCAGCTATTTGTTCTGGAGCAAATTTTTCTTGCGTGATGCCAACCAATACATCGTGCATTGATTCGCGCGACAAACATTCATGGTCTAATAAGGCCTTAAAAACAGTTTTCATTTCCATAGTCTTCGTATTTAATTTATATTTGTTCAACATTAAAGAAAAAAGGCCTGTCGCAAGAACGACAGGCCTTTAATATTTTCAATTACATCTATACGGCTACGTATCTCACGACTTTTTCAATCTTGAGTAACGCCACCACCATGATGTAAACAATGACTGTATCATTATACTTTCTAATTTTTTTCTGCTGCAAATATACAACTTTTCTTTCATACAGCAAACTTTTCCTACAGTTTTTCGTCAAATTTCTAAAGATAAAGGTCTTTGTCCTACAAAGGGTAAGTATGTTCAAAAAAGTCAACCTTATATATAATAATATGTGAAACTTTACGTTAGAAAATTAGATAAAACGATAATAACCCTAACGCCTATGGAGTATTTTACCCAAGAAGATCTGAAACCATCAGAAAAAACGATATGGATCATCAAACAAATTGCGTATACCTATCGTGTGCTTAAAACCAATGGACGTATAGAACCTTATTGCCTGAATTAATAGAATGCACACACTGGTTTCACCCTCATTGCTTGCAGCAAACTTCTTAAACCTGCAAGCCGAGATAGAAATGATAAATTCCAGCGAAGCAGATTGGTTGCACCTGGATGTTATGGACGGTATTTTTGTACCGAACATTTCGTTCGGTTTCCCCATATTGGAAGCAGTTTCCAAAATATGCAAGAAGCCGTTAGACGTACATTTCATGATAGAGAGTCCCGAAAGATATATCAAACAAACCGCAGATATTGGGGCGATGATGATGAATGTTCACTATGAAGCATGCAAACACCTTCACCGAACAGTTCAAGAAATACACAACCAAGGGATGAAAGCGGGAGTTACCCTAAACCCAACAACACCTGTTAGTATGCTCGAAGACATCATTTCGGATGTTGACATGGTTTTGCTAATGGGGGTAAACCCAGGGTTCGGAGGACAAAAATTTATAGAGAACACCATTAAAAAAGTCACCCGACTTCGCCAACTCATAAAAAGCAGTGGCTCAAAGGCCTTAATTGAGGTAGACGGAGGCGTTCAAGCAGAAACCGCCCCCCGCCTTGTAAAAGCTGGTGTAGACATTTTGGTCAGTGGCAGTTTTGTGTTTAAATCAACCGATCCGCTTTCAACAATTCATGCACTCAAGGAGTTGAAGAAAGATTGAACCATTTGCCTTAGGCCAGTTGCAACTGAATGTGGTGTTCCTTTGCCATACGGCGAAGGTTGAGAATGGCATAGCGCATACGTCCCAAACTGGTATTGATGCTAACGCCCGTCATTTCTGCAATCTCTTTAAAGGATAGCTCTTGATAAAATCTCATAAAGACCACTTCCCGCTGAGTTGCAGGCAACTGGTTCATCATCTTCTTGACATCTGCCAAAATTTGGGTGTTGACATACTGCGTCTCAATGTTTGTACCCAATGCATTCAGTTCGCTCACATTAGAAAGGTCATTATCTTGAGGTTGCTCAACGATGCGTTCGCTTCGTTGCTCCCTATACCAATCCATTATGACATTATGGGCTATACGCATTATCCATGCCCCAAACTTTCCACTTGGTACATACTTGTTTTGTTGCAGCTTCATAACCACCTTTACAAAGGTCTCCTGAAAAATATCATCGGCCACATCACGATCGCGAACAACAAACATAATATAAGAAAACAACTTCTGTTGATTACGAGACAATAGTAAATCAAACGCTTTATTGTTTCCTCCTATATAAGATAAGGCCAACGCTTCGTCGGTCATCTTTTCCAGATTATTCATTCCTTAAATTTCCTTTTTATTTTTAAGTAATGTTGCTCCGATAGGCTCAAATTTTTTACTTGATTTACTATTGATTGATATTTATAGATTGCAAAATTAAGTATTTTTTTAATATATGGCAAACTTTTCGCTAAGAAATCTCAATTTTTCACCAAAACACAAAGGGCGAAGAAGACAGAACTATTTAGGATCAAGCACATCCGAACGAACATCTTTCATCCCCGGAATGCGCAGATAAGTTCCCCTAAGTCCATAAAATGCAGCTCTGTGCCTTAGGTTTTCAGGATGATCACATAAATTGTATTTGGCCCGCAAGTTTTTACTTTTCAGTTCGATGGCTATCACCTTTTTAGGATTGGTCTCATTAGGGTCATCCGCCAACAACAATGCTTGAGGATGGGTGAAAGGCGGTTGGAACTCGGCATAGTCTATGCGTTGCGTGCAATCACCGACTATATAACCCACTACCCAAATGGAATAGGCCAAATCCAACGTCATAAACTGTTCAACGGTATAAGCCTGTTCTCCTCCAATAAAAACTCCCGATGATGGGGCCGTTGCAGAAGAAGAGCCTCCGCCCTGAGTTCCACCTGTGCCCGAGCCATTATTTCCAGAAGAACCATTGCCGTCAATAATATCCCCTTCTTCATGATTATCTTTATAGGTTGTGGAGTCTGTATCTTTCCCGCCTGTAGAAGAAGTTCCCCCTGTATTGGTCGAATCTTTTGAGGCGTCGCCTTTATTGTTATTATCTCCTTGTTCCGTAGAAGGAGGCATAGTATCGGTGTTCTCTAAAATAGGCTTTTCACACCCCAACATACACAAAACGACACATAAGAAGAATATTGAAAAAATGTTTTTCATACAGGTACAAGCATTTAATTTTGACAAAATTACAAAAAGAAATGGAACGCAACAAATTTTTAGAACAAGAACACTATCGATCAAAACTTAAAATCAAAAAAAGAGGTTGGTGCAGGGAGCATCCAACCTCGAGGGCGATTTAGAAACTTCTAAATCCTTACAAAACTTCAGCAAATATAAATACTATTTGTCATAACACCAAATTTTTAAAGGGCAAAATGGAAAATTTAACATTGTTAGCGTTCACGAACATAAGATTTTTATTACCTTTGCGCCTAAACAAAGAGCCTAAAAGCAAACTATAAATAATTTACTAACGCTATTTAAGAAACATCAGATTATGCGAAAAATCAGATTAATTCTGCTTTGTATGCTATTCTCTTTATTTGCAATGGCAGACAACTGGAATGCTACAATGTATCATCAAATTGAGCAATCGGTAAAAGAGCCTTCTTTCCCCGACCGTACATTTAACATCACCGGCTATGGAGCTACCCCCAAGGCCTCTGCAGCAAAAAACCAAAAAGCCATTAACACGGCCATAAGTATTTGCGCAAAAAAAGGTGGTGGCCGAGTCATCGTTCCTGCCGGAACGTTCAACACTGGGGCTATCACCCTAAAAAGCAATGTTAACTTGGAAATACAGAAAGATGCCAAGTTGGTTTTTGTTTTCGACAAAAAGCTTTACCCTATCGTCAAAACCCGTTGGGAAGGGATGGACTGTATGAACTATAGCCCTTGCATTTATGCTTACAACGAGAAAAATGTTGCCATAACGGGTGACGGAACTATCGATGGGAGTGGCAGCAATGAAACCTGGTGGAAATGGTGTGGCAAAGATCGCTTTGGATGGACACCGGATTTAAAAGAAAGCCAGAAGATCGGTCGTCCAAAACTGTTTGAATACTCTGAAGCCGAGCTGCCGGTAGAGCAAAGAAACATGAATGGAATGGGAATGCGCCCGCAACTCATTAACATCTATCAATGCGAAAATGTAGCTATAAAAAATGTTACATTGTTGCGTTCTCCTTTCTGGGTGATACATCCGCTTTTTGTTAAAAACCTGCTTGTTAAAGGTGTAAAAATTTGGAATGAAGGTCCAAACGGCGATGGATGTGACCCTGAATCGTGCGAAAACGTATTAATAGAAGATTGTACTTTCCATACTGGGGACGACTGTATCGCCATAAAGAGCGGAAGAAACAAGGACGGACTCAAAGCTAACGTTCCGTCTCAAAACATCATTATCCGCAATTGTGTTATGGAAGACGGGCACGGAGGAATTGTTCTTGGCTCTGAAATATCAGGTGGCGTCAAAAACATTTTTGCAGAAAACTGCAAAATGGATTCTCCAAACCTTGACCGTGTATTGAGAATCAAGACCAATACATGCCGCGGAGGAATTACCGAAAATATCTATGTACGCAACATTGAGGTGGGACAATGCGGCGAAGCTGTTATGCGAATCAACCTTGCTTATGAGCCCAACGAAGCCGCAGAAAGAGGGCATATACCGACTGTGCGAAACGTGTACATGAGCAATGTAACGTGCCAAAAGAGCAAATACGGCATTCTTATCAATGGTCTTGACGAAGCTGATGAAATTTACAACATTCATGTTGACAACTGCCAATTCAATGGCGTAGCAAAGGATGCGGTTAAACGAACAGGCAAAAGCCATGATTTGTTTTTCAACAATCTTATTGTCAATGGTTCATTAGTTCTTTTGCAAAAGCCCTACAACAACTATAGCGAATGGATGACACATTCAGAAATGACACGTGTGCCCAATGCCTATATGTTGGACTTCGCAAAAAAGCCTCGATGGAACTATGCCATTGGAACAGAATTGGGAGCAATGCTTGACACCTATCTACGGTATAAGGATGAAAGTATATATACCTACCTACAAGCTTATCCCGACAAAATGATAGACGAGAAGGGAAATGCCATTGGTTACAACTATGATGAATTCAATTTAGACAATGTACGAAACGGCAAATTTCTTCTCGAAATGTATCGTTTAAATCCACAACCAAACGTTTTAAAATGTCTAAAAATCTTGTTTAAGCAACTTGAAAACCAACCACGCACCAAGGATGGTGTATTTTGGCATAAAGCAATTTATGCCAACCAAGTTTGGTTGGACGGAATATTCATGGGACTCCCTTTCTATACTGCCGCTGCTCCACTTATTAAAGGAGAGAAAAAAGCTAAAAAATATTGGGATGACGCTATCGACCAAATAGTAAAAACAGACAAACGCACCTACGACAAATCTACAGGGCTATGGAAACATGCATGGGATGAAACCCACTCTCAATTTTGGGCGAACAAGGAAGACGGCAAGAGTCAACACAGTTGGGCCCGTGCTATGGGATGGTATTCAATGGCTATGATAGAAGTGCTTGACGCACTTCCAGAAAACTATGCCCGAAGAAATGTTGTTGTGGAAATTTTCCAAAAAGCCATGAGAGCTATCGTCAAATGTCAAGATAAGACAACTGGTGTTTGGTATGACGTGCTGGACGTAAACGATCCGCGAAACTATCTTGAGTCAACTGCTTCATCAATGTTTACCTATTGCTTGCTAAAAGGATACAGGAAAGGCTATTTGGACAAACCATTCTTGGATGCTGGAATAAAGGGGTACAAAGGTATTATTGAGCAATTCGTTAAAACAAATCCTGACAAAACCATTTCCTTAACAAAATGTTGTGAAGTAAGCGGATTAGGTCCAGGCCCCGGTCCATATGTTAAACCCGGAAAAGAAAACCTTCGCAGAGATGGGAGTTTTGATTACTATATGAGTGAACCTATTCGCGATAACGATGGAAAAGGCATTGGTCCTTTTATTTGGGCATCTTTGGAAATGGAGCAGTTGGGACTTGAAAAACAAGTCACACACGCTAACAAATAATGATTAAAAACAAAAAACATAATAATATGAAAAGAACTTTATTATTTTTAGTTGCTGCTGCTATCAGTAGTTTAGCTATGGCTCAACAAGTTCCTGCATTCCCTGGAGCAGAAGGCCATGGAAGGTATGGAACCTCTGGTGGGCGTGGAGGATTTGTTTATCACGTCACGAACTTAACTGATGATCAATCGACTAAAGGATCATTACGTTGGTGCTTAGCTCAACCTGGCCCAAGAACCATCGTGTTTGATGTTAGCGGATACATTGATTTGACAAAACAACTTAATATTCCTGCAAATACGACCATTGCAGGACAAACAGCACCTGGTGACGGCATTACTCTAAGATACTACACTTTGTATTTAAATGGAGACAATACGATTGTCCGCTTCATTCGCGTTCGCCGAGGGCAAGAAAAAGATGTAAACGATGGAGCCGATGCTTCTTGGGGAAGACACCACCATTACAATATATTTGACCACTGTTCTTTCTCTTGGAGTATAGACGAGACTGCATCATTCTATGACAACCAAAACTTTACAATGCAATGGTGTACGGTAGGAGAAGGACTAAATAATGCCGGCCACGACAAAGGCGCACACGGATATGGAGGCATTTGGGGCGGTAAAGAAGCTTCATTCCACCATAACCTTATCATACATGAAAACAACCGCGCACCTCGTATTAACGGAGCTCGCTACTGGTGGACAGGATATAACTTCGCTGACAACCGCTATGACAATCCCGTTGATGCAGAACGAGTTGACTTTAGAAATTGTGTAATTTATAATACTGGAGCTGGAAACGGTGCCTATGGCGGACCTGGTGGTGGATACATCAATATTGTAAACAACTACTACAAAGCTGGACCTGCTACGAAAAACAAAAAAAGAGTATTTGAAATCTCTGCCCATAAAGTTAGCGACAGCAACAAAATTCCTTCCGGATTCTTCTCCCGTTTCTACATAAACGGCAACTATGTTACTGCTGCAGAAAGCAAAGCCGCCAACTACGACTGGAAGGGAGTAGACATAGATGCCGGTGCTAAAAAGATTGTTGACGGACAATTTATGATTGTTGACACAATGTATCATTTCTACAAGGCTGGCGATTATGTTCCTTTCGATTTAGGAGAACCGACAACAACAGGAGACGTAACCACACATAGTGCTGAAAATGCATATACGCAAGTTTTAAACTATGTAGGTGCAAGTTTGGTGAGAGACGGAGTGGATGCTCGATATATAGAAGAAACCCAAACGGGAACAGCAACATATAAAGGAAGTATTACAAATCGTCCAGGTATCATCGATGTCGTTGCTGATGTCAATGGCTATCCTGACTTAGAATCAGCTTCTCGCCCTGAAGGCTATGATACAGACCAAGATGGGATGCCAGACGAATGGGAAATAGCCAATGGACTTAACCCAAATGATCCAAGTGACGCTCAAACATACACTATTGACACAGAAAAAGGCTGGTATACAAATCTTGAAGTTTACCTAAACAGTATTGTTGAGAATATTATAAAGAGCGAAAACCAAAATGCAGACGAAACGGTCAACGAATATTATCCTACGTGTGCGACAAAAATTCAAGGACAATCATTGACACATGATGCTCCTATTGATACAAAATACTATGCTTCCAATGGCCAACAAATTAACCCCCAAAATGCTAAAGGTGTTTTTATTAGAATAGAAACGTTTGCCAATGGGAAAAAGTTGGTTAGCAAAGTGATTAAATAATCTTTCTCTTTAGACATAAAAAAGGCACTGCAAAAATAATTGCAATGCCTTTTTTCGTATAAATCTGTTGATTAGAGATCAAATTTATAACCTAAGGTTATTTGGAATACAGAATTCTTTGAATCAACACCCTCATAGGTTTTAGTCAGACCCCAATTGTAACGAGCATCCAAAACTACATTGCTATATTCGTAAGACAAACCTACAGGAATGGAGAAATCTACAGTTTTTGCATCAATGTCGCTTTGTAAAGAAGATCCACCTTTGGAAGCCTCAAACTTGCTATTTACATTAAAACCTGGTTGGATTCCTAATTTAACAGCCAATCCTTTAACAACATACACATTAGCAAGAATTGGAATATTAACATAATCCAACTTCGCGGTTTGTGTTAGGTTGTTTTCAGAATACTTTGCACCTTGCATTGAATAAAGGACACCGGCAGAAACAGAAAAGATGTCTGTTGCCTGATATTCCAATTCAGCACCTCCAACAAAACCAATTCGAGAATCACAATTATTATCACCTGTAAGGTTTGCTATGGTCATTCCGACTTTTGGTTGAAGGGTAAAAGAACCGACTGCATGTTGTGCATAAGCACCTACGGAAGCCAACATAATAGTAGCTAAAAGGAATAATTTTTTCATAATTTGAATGTTTAAAAAATAAGAACTAATAAGATTTTGTTAATTTATTCTGATGCAAAGATAAACTGTTTCCAACAAACTAACAACTATTTTGTCAGTTTTTTTCTTAGCTATCATCCATTTTTCAAACACTACCAATGTCGTTTTGTTCTATTCTTCCTTAAATTTAATTAGAACAATACAACGGGGTTAAAGCGAACAACAACAATAGGACAATGTAAATGCTTTTGTTACGAAAGAATATACAACTATACTCTTATTCCGTTTTACGTTTTTCACTAAGACTTGTTGACTTTTCAATGACAAATGAGAATCAGACAAAACAATTGGACCTTTTGCACTCACTACCATATTGCCAAACGTCAAGCGGTCTTCAGAAAAGAGCTTAAACACACTTTCTTTTGCCGTCCAAAAGACTAATTGTTGAGAAACATCGGAAACAAACTCGTCTTCACTTAAAAATCGTGTGGCTATTTTCGAGACTCTTATACTATTGTATTCTATGTCTACCCCCACATTAAAACGTTTAGACAAAAGCACTGCTGCGAAGCCTTTGGTATGGCTTATGCTAACATGCCATCCTTCCAATAACGGCATTCCGTCTGCTTTATGCTCTATGACTACAGTTTTAACGCCTAACATCATTTGAAGTAGAGCCAATACCGCTTGACGTTCACATTGACGAACTCCCTTTCCTTTCGGGTAATCAATTATATTAACCCCTAAAAGAAGGTCCTCATCCGGAACTATTATTAAAGGGAACATTACTCTGAAACTTGCGAATTAGGATGAATGATAACTTTAACACGACTTATTCTCCTTTCTTCGAGGTCCAAAACTTCAAAAGAATAGTTTTTAAAGTCTATCTTCTCGTGAATACTTGGGAAGTCGCCTTTAATTTCAAGAAGAAGACCTGCCAAAGTATCTGCATCTCCCTCAACATCGGAAAATTCATCGTCAGGAATATTCAATATTTTAATTACATCACTTAAGAGGGTTTTCCCCTCAAAAATATATGTGTTATAATTCAACTTCGAATAGAAACGTTCTTCCTCATCATATTCATCATTAATCTCGCCTACTATTTCTTCCAAAATATCTTCAAGAGTAACCACGCCACTTGTTCCCCCAAATTCATCTACAACAATGGCCATATGAACCTTGTTTTCCTGGAATTCATGAAGCAAATCATCAATTTTTTTTGTTTCAGGAACAAAATAAGGAGGCCTAATTAAACTCTGCCATCTAAAATTACTGGATTTGGATAAATGCGGCAACAAATCTTTTATATAAAGCACCCCTCTAATATTGTCTTCGTTGTCTTGGAAAACAGGAATACGGGAATAGTTGTTGTCTACGATACACTTCAAGACATTTGAATAATTACTGTTGATATTTAAATCTACAATATCTTGTCTGCTTGTCATTATTTCTTTGGCTGTTTCATCACCAAAACGAATAATGCCTTGGAGCATACTTTGTTCATCCTTTATTTCTTCCTTGTTTGTTAACTCTAAGGCCTGCTCCAAATCATCCATAGACAATTGTCTATTTTCTTTTTGCACTATCTTCTCTGCTATGACACCACTATGCAACAAGACGTTTTCGAGAGGCCAAAAACATTTTCGGAAGAGGAGAATTCCATTTACGACACGTCTGCAAAATTTTAAAGGATCTTGACTACTGTATACCTTTGGCATTATCTCTCCAAACAACAGAAGCAAAAAAGTAAGGAATACTGTAATACAAAGGAATTCAAGCCACTCCTGATGAAACGTCAACAAGTTGGAAAACACATAGTTTAAAATCATTATTATGGTTACATTAACAAAATTATTGGTTATCAATATTGTTGCCAATGTCCTTTCGTTATCATCCCGCAAAAGTTGAATTTTTTTGTCTGTAACTGATTTAGCAGGGTCTAAATCAGACAAATCTTTTGGAGACAGACTAAAAAACGCTATTTCCGAACCACTTGCAAATGCCGATAATAAAAGCAATAATGCCGCCAATACGGCGGCAAATAATATAGATGTGGTGGGAGGATTAAATTCTATCAGGTTTGAAATCATCAAATATCTTATATTTCATTAAAACGGTTGATTTGAAAGATCATTCGATTTTGGAGCCTCCGAACTATTATTCACGTCTTTCTTAGGAGATAACAATTCAATATTCTCGGCATAAATTTCAGTAACATTATGGCGAATACCTTTCTTATCATCATAGCTTCTATTACGAATTCGTCCTTCTACAAAAAGTTTATCACCTTTATGAACATACCGTTCTATAACTTTTGCCAATCCTTTGTAAAAAACTATGGTATGCCAATCGGTACGCTCGGGAACTTGAGTTCCATTTGGCAATGTATAACCGCGTTCAGTAGTAGCTAATGAAAGTTGTGCTACACATTGATCCTGCTCATAATAACGCACATCAGGTTCTTTACCCACATTTCCAATCAACATTACCTTATTCATCTTCTACCGATAATTATAGATTTTAAAAACTCTATTTCCAAGCTCCAAGATATTTCACTTTGAAATTTTTTCCTTTTGCAGAAGGAAATTGACTGCGGGAATCTACACGACTACGCAAATGTTCTACAATTCTATTATAGCAGTCAATGCCGGACAACGCTTTACAATAAGCAACAAAATGAGTGTCTCTATACTCATACTTCCCAGTTGCCGGAATAAGGACAACCCGCTTAAAATCTAATGTTCCCTCGTACCATCCAGCCTGTTCTTCATTCAAATGGAGTAAAACAGGATTATTTTCTTTTTTATTTGCAGCTGTACCTACTGCATGTAATGCTTTCTTATCTTTAAAATCTTGCATTGTTTCCGCCTCGGTTTTTATAATTATAAAATAAACACGAGGCCTTACTTTATAACGCTTAGGAAAATAAACATCACTGGCTACATAACTGCGAATATCTTCAGCCAACTCTTCATCCATTTCAATATCAGGAAGTGACGAAAGAAAATCCAAAGCTTCTTCAGCATTGTGTACTAATGCTTCATTATCAAAATATCTTAAATATAAGTTCATTGATTCGTTTGATGCTTTCTTAAAAAGAGCGGCAAACG
>SAMEA3663178__coassemble_73_pt1 | contig 66257 bp, 61 predicted proteins | sample SAMEA3663178__metabat2_low_PE_001 | metagenome-assembled genome bin SAMEA3663178 (sample SAMEA3663178) | pig gut metagenome | biome: pig gut; feature: pig-associated habitat; material: faeces | place: Denmark | collected 2012 | reverse complement strand
AGTGCATCGTCGTCATCGCTATTGTCATCTACGGTCTCATGGTTGAAATTTTCTTCGTGAGAGGCCTTTATCTCCATGTGTGGTTTAATCATTTTTGGCTTTTCTTTCGCAAAAATTGCTTCTACCCATAAACCTTTAGGGATTTCCAAAACTTCATAACCGTCTTGTACCTTTTTGTCATACATGCTTCCCTTTTTCTTTAGTCGGTCTTTAGGAAGGGTAGTGGTGCTAATGTCAAATCCACTTTCTATAATGTCTTGAATGCTTTGTGGTAAACTTTCCCATCCGCCTCCGAAATTTCTATCAAGAACTTCAATAAGTTTTTGGGCTGATATGTGGTGAATATTCTCATAGGTAAGGTCAGTTACACGCAAAATAGGCTTTTTCTTGATAGCCCATTTTTGTATTTGATCATCATCTACTCGCAATTCTCCAATTTTGCAACCACGAGCTTCATATTTTTTAATAATCTCAGGCCTGTCAATTTTTATTTCTTCAACGGTGAAGGCACTACGAATGATGTCCATATAATGCTTAGCATTATCGTTTAAATCTGCATCTCTTTGTGCGCCACTCCATAATCGGAAAATGTCATTTTCCTGTATATCCCAAACATTACTTTTGTTAAGAGTCTTAAGTGTTAGTGTCTTTTGGCAGTTCTTTTCCATATAATAGTTTTGTTCTTTACAGTCTATCCTTTGATAGCGGTGCAAAAGTAAGTACTTAAACGTTAACTTGCAAACTTTTATAGTTTTTTTTTTGCTCTGGTTAAAAAAGAGCAAATGCACGTTTTAAAACTCATAACTTTTACTTATCTTTGCCAAAAATATGGAACCATTAGCAGAGCGAATGAGACCCCACACGCTTGACCAATATGTTGGGCAAAAACAAATAGTTGGGGAAGGTGCTGTCTTGCGTAAAATGATAGACAGTGGTCATATTACATCCTTTATTCTTTGGGGACCTCCTGGAGTTGGTAAGACAACATTGGCTCAAATAATCGCAAATCAATTGGAAGCTCCATTTTATACTCTTTCTGCTGTAACAAGTGGCGTGAAAGATGTTCGTGAAGTTATACAAAAGGCAAAGCAAAATCAATTTTTCGATTCTCGTTCGCCAATCTTGTTTATAGATGAAATACATAGATTCTCTAAATCTCAACAAGATTCCTTGCTTGGCGCAGTTGAAAAAGGAATAGTAACGCTTATTGGTGCAACTACAGAAAATCCTTCTTTCGAAGTCATACGGCCATTACTTTCACGTTGTCAATTGTATGTCTTAAAAAGCTTATGCAAAGAAGATCTTCTGATGGTTCTTGACAGAGCTTTGAAAGAAGATCATTATTTATCGGAACTTGATATCCAGTTAAAAGAAACAGGAGCGTTGTTAAGGTATAGTGGGGGAGATGCGCGAAAGTTATTGAATATATTGGAACTCGTTGTAGAAGCGAGAAAATCTGACAAGATAGTTATTTCAGATAAGTATGTAGAGGAATGTTTACAACAAACCCCGTTGGCCTATGATAAAGATGGAGAAATGCATTATGACATTATTTCAGCCTTTATAAAAAGTATTCGTGGCAGCGATCCTGATGCAGCGTTGTACTGGATGGCCCGAATGATTGAAGGGGGAGAAGATCCGCAATTTATAGCACGACGTGTTGTAATCAGTGCTGCTGAAGATATAGGGCTGGCTAATCCTAATGCATTGTTATTGGCCAATGCTGCCTTTGATGCTGTAATGAAAATAGGATGGCCGGAAGGCCGTATACCGTTGGCTGAAGCTGTGGTTTATCTTGCAACCAGTCCCAAAAGCAATTCTGCGTATCTTGCAGTCAATTCCGCTTTACAGATAGTTAGAGAGACTGGTAACGAACCTGTTCCTCTACATTTGCGGAATGCGCCAACAAAACTTATGGAAGAATTAGGCTATAGTGATGGTTATAAATATCCTCATGATTTTCCCAATCATTTTGTTGAGCAACAGTATCTTCCTGACTCTTTGAAAGGGTTGCGCTTGTGGCATCCACAACCAAATTCCCAAGAAGACCGTTCTCGTCAGCAAATGAGGAAATTGTGGAACGAGAGATTTGAAGACTAATAGTAGGCAACTTAATATTAATGAAACAAATAAATATATGAAAATCGTTGATTTAGATGCACATGCAGTAAATCCCGGTGATTTGTCATGGGAACAATTTGAAAATTTTGGAGAGCTAATAATTTATGAAAGGACGCCTCAGGAGGAAGTAGTTAATCGGGCAAAAGATAAGGATTAAAAAGACCTAATAAAAATGCTTCTTATTAGGAATTACAAAACTATAATTATAATGCTGCTGATAATTTAGCTAATAAGTTAGATACCACAACATTAAATAGAAATTTGGATTATCCTGTTAATTTATATTATTCAGATTCTCCCTATGCTAGAGAAGCATTTAATGATGGAACTTAGGGTAGAACAGGTTCACATACTGGATATTTACGAAGTATAAATGGTTCTTGGAAATTAATACATAATGTTCACTAGAATGTTAGGCAAAATAATTTACCTGATGTTTTAGGTTCAAAAAATGAAACTGGAATAACATGGATTGGAAAAGGCGTACCCGCAACTGCGGATATTTAATAGTATTGGGATTATTTATAGGTATGATTATTTATAATTTATTACCTACCCCATCCCCAGATACTTCTGCATATGATGCAGCAGCAAAATTAAAAACAAAGTGTATTATTTATGTAGACTTTAGTAGAAATAGTGGGGAAAACAGAATGTACATTTATGATATTCTTAATAAAAGAATATTATATAAATGTAAAGTATTAAATGGGAAAGGAGGTAATCATAAATTTAGTAACTTACCGGGCAGTAATTGTTCAAGTATTGGTGTATATAAAATTCTTGAACAATCTGTATTATCTAATGGATATAAGTGTATTAGATTGGATGGATTATCAAAAACAAATTCTAATGCTCTGACTAGAGGAATTGTTATTCATCCTAGTAAGCTGGCTTCTATTGTATTCTTTCAATTTCCTGGAAATTTTCCTTTAACTAATTCTAGTTTGGGATGTTTTTCTGTAAGTTACAAAGACTATAATAAATTAGTTTACTTTATTAAAAATAAAAATATAAAATATCTAGTGGCAAATTCTTAACTTTTAAGGAATACTTCTGCAATTTATATTTATGTTATGTATAATTTATTCGAATGCTTGGAACTCTACTGTGGGATAGTATTTATCAGGATATGGCAGATGCAATATTAATAAATAAAATTAAAATAACAAGCGAGATATTGGAACAACTTCCCAAGCTCCGGTATATTGGAGAATTGGCCACGGGCTATAACAATATTGATTTGGTAGCAGCAAGTCAAAGGAATATTGTTGTTTCCAATATTCCTGCCTACAGTACGATGAGTGTGGCACAACACGCTTTTGCGTTGTTACTGAATGTAACCAATTCGGTATCTCATTATGCGAAAGAAAGCCGTTCTGGCGTATGGAGCCATTGCCCTGATTTCTGTTATTGGAATACGCCTTTGTTAGAACTGGCTGGGAAAACCATTGGGATTGTTGGATTCGGAAACATAGGCAGTCAAGTAGCACAGATTGCACATGCATTTGGCATGGAAGTTATAGCAGCAACTTCAAAGACGATTGGGAGTTTGCCTGATTATGTAAAAAAAACTACGATTGAAGGATTGTTTGCTTCAAGTGATGTTATCTCTTTACATTGTCCACTTACTAATGACAATTTCCATTTCATAAATGAAAAGGCTATATCATTTATGCGAAAAGGTGTTATTCTTATTAATACTGCAAGAGGAGCTCTTATAGATACCAATGCGGTAGCAAAGGCCCTTTCTTCGGGGCACATAGGTGCATATTGCGCAGATGTGATGGAGGAAGAGCCTCCAGTTGAGCAAACTTCTATTTTGTCAGCTCCAAATGCTTTCATAACTCCACATATTGCCTGGGCAAGTCGTGCAGCTCGTTTAAGGCTTATGGATATTGCGGTCGATAACTTGAAAGCTTTTCTGGAGGGAAAGCCGAAGAATCAAGTAAATGCATAAAACGTTAAACAACAGGTAATGTCTGATCCTCATTTACTTCATTTTCTTCAGCAGATAATAGAGTTTTTAGGTACTTTTGCTTTTGCTATTTCTGGAATTCGTCATGCAGCAGCCAAAAATTTTGATCTATTTGGAGGCTATGTATGTGGATTTGCTGTTGCGATAGGGGGCGGAACCATTAGAGATTTAATGCTTGGTGCAACCCCTTTTTGGATGACAAATACGATGTATGTTCTTTGTACTGCTGCGGCATTACTTTTTGTCATCTTGTTTGGTCGTCTTATGCGACGGTTAGACAATGCTTGGTTTGCATTCGATACTTTGGGTTTGGCTTTGTTTACAATAGCTGGATTACAAAAAACGATAGCTTTTGGATATCCTTTTTGGGTGGCTATTATTATGGGTTGCATAACTGGAGCAGCCGGAGGAGTTATACGTGATGTGCTTCTAAATAATGTGCCTGTAATATTTAAAAGGGATATTTATGCGATGGCAAGTGTTGCGGGAGGATTGCTTTATTGGTTTATGTCTTATTTTGCAATTCCTTTGCCCGTTATCGTTATAACGGTTTTTCTTTTTATTTGCTTGATAAGATTTTTGGCTGTTCGTTATCACATTTCCCTTCCCATATTGCGTGAGCCTCCCAAATGAGCCATCTTGGCTTTTCCTTCAAAATATTATCTACCCCATTTATCTATTTATCATAATGCCCATTATAAAAAAATAATGGGGTATGGAAAACTATAGATTTGAGCTTTAGCAAATGATAGACTGTGTGAGAGTATTCAATGAACTGATGTATATAAGTGTAAACGTTAATTATTGTGGTTTGATGCGGCCATCTACAAAGTCCATATGTAATTATACCAAGAAAGCATCCTCAACAATCAGTAAATGCTAAGGATGCTTTCATCGTCTTTATTTACACATTCTAATGCTGTTAGAAACAGCCTTTTGAATTCTTCAGAGAATAATTTTTAACTGTTCAAGATTCAAAGTTAGCGTTGTTTTTATTTTATGAGTAATTTTTTCCCATTTATTATATACAAGCCTGTAGGTAGATGTTGTATGTCGTTCCCCAAGTATTGACCTTGCAAATTGTAAACTTTTGTTTGAATAGCGCTATGGTCAAGATGTGTAAAATGTATGTTGTCTGCTGTATTTTCCTTTATGTATAAAGAAGGTAATACTCCCTGTAAGTCTTTATAGCAGCCAAATGACACAAATTTTGCACTATATTGAATATAGTAATTATCAGAAGAATTGGTTATTTTGAACGTATTGTCGTCTTGTTTTGCAAAAGTCCAAACCGAAGCATCGCTAACATCGTTGCTAACATTAAAACTTGTGTATGTGCCTTTATGATATAAATAGCGTTGTTTAGAGTCTTTTATCAAGTAGCCATCGCCCGATTCTTCAAGGACAAATGCCAAAGTATCACTTGGTAAACTAATAACTCCATCTTTGTCTACAACTTTTCTTCCGTATAGGTAGCCGTATTCTTTTCCGCTGTTGTTTACGGGCGCAGCGGCATAAAGTTGTCCATTATTATTTGCAACAAATAGATAAGTTTGTCCGGAAGTTATAGTCTCGGTTTTTTTAAATATGATAGCCGATGAGTCGTTGGGCTCATCTGGTTGGTCCGGGATGATTGGATCAACACTCATATACCGCATGTCGTCATCTGCTGTTGTTATGGTTGTCTCAGGGTTAAAGGCAACATCCACGCTATCTCCCCATATATAATCGGCCAAATTAGGGAAATCGATAAACAGGTTGCGGTTCCCTTCAATGGAAGCGACTGCATTATTGCGCGCACGTTCAGTAGCATCGATAAGGTCTAGCTTGCCCCATTGTATGTAGAGTGAAGAAGCCCAAGGCTTTAAGCCTGGATAGCTCTCGTTTGACATTGTAAGAAGTCCGGTCTTTTCATACGTTAGATTCGAGTAAGTTACGGCCATATAAAAATAGGTTCTCGAGAAGTCTCCTTTGAAACTGTCGCCTGGCTCCCAGCATTGTACGTTGTCTTGCCCGTTGATGGTGCCCGTACCGACTTTGTCATATCCCTCATCTTCCGATTTAACATTGGTTACAATTCCCATAGGATAATTGCTTTTGCTGGAATTGGCTTTGGAATCCGATGGGTAAAGATGGTATAAATCTTGATATGCTTTGTTCTTGGCTCCACCCCACCAACTTTTAGGAAAACTGTGCTCTATATTCATTCCCGACAACGCACTGTATTTATAATTAGACGGGAAATAGAATTTTTTGTTACTATACCGATTAATACATTCATTGGTGGAAGCAATACGGTCACTATAATAGAACCCATACCATGTATGCCCATTACCACTTCCATAATCAAGGATCTTTTTGGGCTGAATCAAATCATGTAAAGCTGACTTTAATTCTGCCTTGCTTTTCCCTTTTAATGATTGAGCATAATTAATGAGTGTCTGCCTATCTATACCCCAACTCTGTGTACAGACAGTTGCAAGCATCATCATCAGCGATAAACGTTTTAAAGTCTTATTCATAAATATTTCATTTAATTGTTTCTACGGAACTTAGGTTGCAAAGATAGACCAATTCTTTTATATCTACAAACATTTTATATGAAAAAACTGTTATGCTGATATATAGCATAGCAGGAATGAATGGACTGGGACGGATAGTTGACTTTTATTCATTTTTGGGGTTCTATAATTAAGGATAAAAACCAATCGCGTAATATTCCAGATTGCCCGTTTTGAGAGTCTGAACATAAAAGAATAGTTTGTCTCCCATCTTTCAAACGAGGCCCAAGTGTCATTCCTTCATAATTGGCAAAATCTTGTCGAAAAAGGTTTATATGGGTTGTTTTTTCCCATACAAGCTTTTTTGGTAAAAATGAAACCGTGTCATTGCTTAAAGAAACAGACTCGTTGATTTGGTTACTTTGTGTGACATCTACTTCAAAGAGCTTACATCGTGCAAAGGCCCCTACCCTTTTCTTTGGTACGAACACTTCTCGTTCTAAAACAAGAAGATGCCCATTCTCAAGTGCCAACAATTCGCTGACACCTAATATATATAAATATGCAGCTTTCTCAACTGTTGGAGCTTCCATTGCATAGGGATATTGAGCGATGAGATTGCCAGACTGTGGGTCGTAACATTGAAGACGCAGGTGGTTTATGGTGTGGTTTGTTGAAGTTGCACAAGCACCGTCTTCTTTTAAAGTGCTTTCTGAAACGGTCCAAAGGCAATTGCGCAATTTGTCATAAGTTAAGCTTTCATAACTGTAATTGTTCCTACATTGCCTCATTTTTTTAGGCAAATGGAGACCTTGTCCAGTAATACGCCCATCCAGATAATATTCTTTTATCTCTGATGGGGCTTCTCCTGAGATGAACAAAGTGTTTTTTGAAGGGACAAAAGCAATACCTTCTCCGTCCCGATTTGGCTGATGAGAGGAGATGAATGTGTCAGCTTTTACGTTTAATATTTCTCCTGTTATAGAGTCGATTTTGATGGTAAAAAGCCAAAAACCGTCACTCTTGCTCTTGTCATCGACTACTGCATAGTGTTCACCTCCCAGTCTAGTCAAGCCACTGTAATTGCCAGGAGGCACTGTCTTTCTGAATTTATGCGCTTTTGTTTCTTTTATTGTGATTGAAGATAATCCCTCTTGTGCAAACAACTTTTGTCCAAAGCAAGTAAAAAGAAATATCACAATAAGACACAAGCGTCTACTTGCTACGATAATAGTAGTACCAATAGGTGTGTTCATATTTGTCTTTAAGTTCTTTAAAATGGCCTTTGTGTCTTAATTGTTGGAATTCTATAAGCTTTGGTTCCAATTCTTCGCTGACGTAATGTAATGAGGGCTTGGGCTTTATAGCCGTATAAAGAACCATGGCTTCACGATAATGTTGAGGTAGAGTTTTCTTTAAATCATACCATTTTGGAAGTTTCTCAACAAAATGATCCAAATCTCGCTTGAGCAAAAATTTTGAAAGCAAATAGTCCCGATGGTGTTTTGTCTTGTTGACGATTGCTTGTGTGTTTAACACCAATGGATAGCCATTGTCTGTATTAGGCATAAGGGTTGTCATTCCCATTGGCAATTGAAGTGTGAACAAGCTATCTCCCAAATGGTGCATTTGCATAAGACAATAAGCGTTAATCATGACTTGGTTCTTATTTTCGGGATTCAAGTACTTGCCAATTTGCCATGCTTTATCCGGCTGCTGTTGTTCTATGAGATATTCTTGATGTATCCGTTGATGAAAAATTCTGTCATTGTTTCCTATTAGGCACGGGATAAGAATAAGAATGGTAAGTGTGAACAGATTGATAAAAGTGAGTTGTGAAAAAATTCCGTTGTGTGGAATTTCAATTTCCACTTTTTGATACTGAATAGCAATATATGTAACAATGCCCCAAATAGCTATCAACAGAGACAGTTGCCAAATCCATTCATTTCCTTGAGGGCGATAGGAGATATGAAAGGTGTCCAGTTGGGTTAAAAAAGTGAGGATGATGAGCGAAGGAAAATAAGTGATGGCATGAAAAATTCCCTTTAGCCTTGTGATAAAGTATATGCCTATTTGCAGTAAGAAAAGCACAACGGTGACAAGCAATGCCCCTAACAAGATTTCATAATGGGTTTCTCCCCTAGAAGCCTGAAACTGTTTGAACACAAGGATATCCCCCTGATAACGATACAGGAAGATAAAGCAAAACAAGCCAAAGATAATAGCACAGACCATGCGAGTGGCTGTGCTATTGTTGTTATTTACCATATATGTATATTAATTCTTTTTTAAGACTACAGCTGAGCGTGCTGGAATATACAGTTTCAGCCATTCTTTGTTCTCTTTTGAATATAATGGGTCATAATTGGTAAGGTGGGTTACGGTATCGTCTGCCAAACCATTGCCTCCGAAAATTCGGGCATCGGTATTAAGAACAACATTATATGAGCCTGTCGGTACAAGAAATCCATAATCGGCGAATGACCGTGTCGGAGAGAAATTGAAGACAAATATCAGGTCTCCGCGCATAAAAGCCAATATTTGGTCGCTATCATTGTGCCAAATTTCTTGTACAGGGGTCTTGTTAAATCCCTTCTCACTGGTAATTACTCGTAGCATCTCTCTGTCAAAATCTCCTAAGTAATGGTAGCAAAGGTCTTTGTTGTCAACCAAATTCCATTGTCTTCTTGCATACTTATAACTCCATCCATTGCCTTCACGAGGGAAATCAATCCATTCGGGATGGCCAAATTCGTTACCCATAAAGTTAAGGTAACCACCATTAATGGCTGCAGCTGTCACCAGACGAATCATTTTATGAAGGGCTATACCGCGATGAACCGTTTCGTTTTCATCTCCTTTTTTGAAATGCCAATACATGTCGGCATCTATCAGGCGGAAGATAAGAGTCTTGTCACCTACTAATGCCTGATCGTGACTTTCGCAGTAAGAGATGGTCTTTTCATCGGCTCTCCGGTTCTTTACTTCCCAAAAAATGCTTGAAGGTTTCCAGTCCTCGTCTTTCAGTTCTTTTATGGTCTTTATCCAAAAGTCTGGAATGTTCATGGCCATACGGTAGTCGAAGCCATAACCTCCGTCTTCATATTTGGCTGCAAGCCCCGGCATTCCGCTCACCTCTTCGGCTATTGTAATGGCATAGGGATTTACCTCGTGTATCAATTTATTGGCCATTGTCAAGTAACAAATGGCATTGTCGTCTTCATGACCGTTAAAATAGTCTCCATAGCCACAGAAAGCTTCACCAAGTCCGTGACTGTAATACAACATCGAAGTTACGCCGTCAAACCGGAAACCGTCAAAATGAAATTCCTTTAGCCAATATTTACAGTTGGAAAGCAGAAAATGAACAACATCGTCTTTTCCATAATCAAAACATAGAGAGTCCCAGGCTGGATGTTCGTGTCTGTCTCCAGGATAGAAGTATTGGTTTGGGTCACCAGCCAAATTGCCCAGTCCTTCCACTTCATTTTTTACGGCATGAGAATGTACAATGTCCATGATGACGGCAATTCCTTTCTTGTGGGCCTCGTCAATGAGCGCTTTGAGCTCTTCTGGTGTGCCGAAACGCGAACTTGGAGCAAAAAAACTGCTTACGTGATAGCCAAACGAGCCATAGTAAGGATGCTCTTGAATAGCCATTATTTGAATGGCATTGTATCCGTCTCTTACCACACGAGGGAGAACATTTTCTTTAAATTCGGTATAAGTACCTACCTTTTCTGCATCTTCTCCCATACCGATATGGCATTCATATATCAATAGCGGATCGCGCTTAGCACGGAATGTTTTACGCTTCCATACATACGGTTGCTGAGGATTCCAAACTTGGGCGGAAAAGATTTTAGTGTTTTCGTCCTGTACCACCCTTTGCGCCCATGCAGGGATGCGCTCTCCTTCTCCGCCGTTCCAACGAACGTGCATTTTGTAAAGCTGGCCATGTTGGATGGCTTTCTCAGAGAGCTTTAATTCCCAATTTCCGGTTCCTTCAATGCGTTTGCAGCGGTATTTCTCGTTTTCCTGCCAGTTGTTGAAATCTCCCACCAAATAGATATCGGTAGCATTAGGTGCCCACTCGCGGAAAACCCATCCGCGGGAAAGTTTATGTAGGCCATAATAGTCATAGCCAGAGGCAAAGTCGGAGAGGGTTAACTTCCCATTTTTGGTAAGTTGGGATATCTTCCAAGCAGCATGGTTGTGCCGTCCTTTTATGGCATCTTCAAAAGGCTCAAGGTAAGCATCGTTTTTAACAAGACCTATGTGTTGAGGCTTTTTAGCTCTTTTTGGGGAAGCTTTCTTATTATTCTGTATATTTTCTGTTGCCATATTGCTAAATGTGTTTAATGCAAAACTAAGCTTTGACTTTGAAGATTGCCTTATGGATTTCTCCTTCTCCTATGCATGGTTGATGTCCGTCTTGGGGGAAGAAAATGGCAAATTGTCCAGGCTGACAAGTGATATAGCTTCCGCCAACAAATCCAGGGTATTTGCTGACGTCTTTGGTTTCATTGTATTCGCTGAGAGGCAATTTCCCTAAAGGCAGATAGCCATAGGTCTCAGGGGCAGATAACGGTATCTGTATGTCAATCATTCGCCTGTGGGTTTCGTAGGTAGCATCCTCTTTGCTCTTTCCTGTTGCCGTTGTAATGTTAACAAAAAGGTCCTTATCCTTTATGAAATGTTTCCCATCAGCTAATGAAGACAAATCATTTTTTTTGATAAATTCCACAACATCAGCAAACAACGGGTTAATACTCGTGTATTGCTCTAAATGTTCTAAGGTGTCTATAATCATAATATTTATGTATTTAGAGATTGTTATTGTTCGTGTCTTATTCCTCGGTCGTAATATCCTTTGGCGGTAATTTCTCCGTTTCTGTTACGTTCGACAAACTTACCGTCACGTTCATCATTGCGGTAACTACCCTCAAAGCGTAGGCCGTCTGATGTCTGCTCAATGGCATCTCCGTTACGTTCTCCTTTGTGATATGCTCCTTTAAACTTTGCGCCGTCACTGTAATGGATGATGACTAGCCCTTCTATCAGCCCGTCTTTAAACTGCCCGTTATATAAGTCACCGTTCTTCTTGGTGAGTTTTCCTTCTCCGTTTTGCTTATCGTGTTCCCAATAACCCACATAGATATCACCGTTTGCCCATGTCATAGTGCCAAAACCGTTTCTTTCTCCATTCAGGAAATGTCCAGAATATTTGTCGCCGTTTTTGTAGGAAAAGATTCCCTGACCAGTACGTTGTCCGTCTACATATGAGCCTTCGTACGTATCGCCGTTCGAAAATTTATATATTCCTTGTCCGTTTTGCATGTCATGCGCCCAATCGCCGATATATTCTTCGTTGTTGGCATAGTGGTACGTGCCTTGGCCATGTCGCATGTTGTCCACAAAGTCGCCTGTATAGGAGGAACCATCCCCCCAATCGAAAGTGCCCTTTCCGTTTTTGGCGTCATTTTTCCATTCTCCGTCATAATAGGCGCCAGAAGAAAAAGTGTAACGACCTTTTCCTTCACGTTTGTCTTGCTCCCAGTTACCATCGTATTTGTCGCCATTGTAGTAGTACATGATGCCGTGGCCTTGCTGAAAATCTTTATACCACAATCCGTCATATCTATTTTTGTTGAGAAAACAATAGACTCCATTACCGTGTTGCTGACCACGAAACCATTGCCCCACATACTTTTCTCCGTCTGAAAAGGTGTAGGTTCCATTCCCTTCGCGTTGTCCTTTTAGATAGTCACCTTCGTATTTGTCTCCGTTTTTATAAGTGGTTACACCATGTCCATTTGGCTTTCCACGAAAGATTTGCCCTTTATAGTTTCCGCCATCCTTGGTAACAACGCTCCCGACTTGTATTTCACCCTGTGCCTTTATTGTCATAGAGGAAATTAGTAAAGTTGTTATTAGTATATAATGCTTCACAGATGTAATCGTCTTTAAGTTATTTCGTCAAAGTTAGCAAAAACAATTCGTATACCAAAATCCTTTTTAGAACTTTTAAATAACTTTGCAAATTGAGGCGATTTTTCACCTCTTATTTGTCTATTGCTAAGCAATTGGTAGTCAGCAACTTATAAATTGGGTTCCAAAATGCACGGTTTTGGTGTGTAAAACCCCGTCTATTGGCTCCTAAAAAGGCCACTTTTAGAAGGTAAAATGCAGGGTATTGGGAAATGAGACCGAAGAAAAAAGAAAAGAGAACATTTTGTCCTTTGATCAAGTTGAAGTATCTTTGCAATAAATTAAGATAAAAACTGATATGAAATTTATAGCAATTATACCTGCGCGCTATTCTTCTTCGCGTTTCCCGGGGAAGCCTTTGGCTATGCTTGGTGGTAAATTAGTGATACAGAGAGTGGTGGAACAAGTTGCTAAAGTATTGAATGATGTGTTTGTTGCAACAGACGACAAGCGTATATTTGATGCAGTTGAAAACTTTGGTGGTCATGCGATTATGACAAGATCTGACCATAAAAGCGGAACAGACCGTATAGAAGAAGCTTTTGAAAAATTGCAGGTGAAAGCAGATGTGGTTATCAACATTCAGGGAGATGAGCCGTTTGTCCAAGCTTCTCAAATTGAAACGGTGATGCAATGTTTTGAACAAGAGACAACCCAAATCGCCACCTTGGGAAAACCATTTGAGAATATGGAGTCGGTTGCCAATCCAAATTCTCCCAAAATTGTGACTGACTTAAACGGCTATGCATTGTATTTCTCACGTTCAGTTATACCGTTTGTTCGTGGAAAAGAACAAAAATGTTGGCTGAATAGTTTTTCTTTCTTGAAGCATATCGGGCTTTATGCTTATCGAACTGATGTGTTGCGAGAGATTACAAAACTACCTCAGTCGCCTTTAGAGCTTGCCGAGAGCCTAGAACAATTACGCTGGTTACAGAATGGCTACAAGATAAAAGTGGGGTTGACAAATGTTGAAACGGTAGGAATTGATACGCCAGAAGATTTGCAACGTGCTGAAGCGTTTTTGCAAAACCTACAATAATTTTCCATTTCGCAGAACGTTATATAACGTTTGATTTCATCACCCACACGATTTTGTCGGGAAAGCGGACTTGTACTTTGTTGGGTTGCTCGGCGATGATAAATCCTTTTTCGCCGGGCTCAATTATGAAAATGTCTCTTTCGTTGAGCCTACGTAATAAAGAGGTGTCACGCTTTGCCTCGGAGATAGATCTTGGCAAAAGTTCCAATCCTTCAGCTTGACTTGACCCAAAGCATTGGCTTGAAGCTACTACATGTCTTTGACCAGGCATGGTGTCTGGCACTTCAGACTTTGGTTTAGAGGAATCGGTTTGCTCTATTAGTGGAATAGGTCTTGTGGCTACCACGGGTTCTTTGATTGTGGCTTTCTTTCCGCATGAAAAGAAGCAAAAAGTTGTTAACGCCAAAACAAATGGGTAAATGGATAGTTTGTTCATATCTGACAGTTGTGTTAAAGAAAAACATGGCCAAAGCAGTTTTATTTATAAACTACTGTATAGTCCATTCTTTCATTAATACAAAGATAAAAGAATCTGAAAGAATAAGTCTTTTCTGATATTCTGATTTTTTTGCACAGTTTGCCTAATTTTTCTTGCAAGACAATTTAAGAATGGTTATATTTGCAAAGTAAACGGAAACACTCCTAAATTATTATATAGATTAAATGAGCGGTAAAGAAAAATTAGTTAAGGAAAAAAGCAAACATCTAATAGAAGAAACAGATATAGTTTTTTCTGACAACTATCTTGACATCAATAAGAATGAGTATTCCTATGCCATAAAGCATGTTTTCTGCATGAAAGGCTCTCTCTCGTTTGTTGTGATGGGGAAAAAATATACTATTCATCCTACAGAAGAAGTGTTGCTAATGGCTCATCAGTTTATAGAAAACGTTCAAGCCAGTAGTGATTTACAAGTAAAATCTGTATATTTCTCAGACAGATTGATAAAAATGATGCTTCCGAGCCCTCAGTTTGGAATGCGTTTATTGTTGGCACAAATGCAAAATCCAGTGCTTGAAATGACACGGAAAGAACGGGATTTATGCCTAAATGTTGCTTTAGCCATAAAGGCTCGTTTCGAAAATACCTCACACAAATTCTATTATGAAGTGTTGCAAAGTGCCGTTCAAACATTCATTTTGGATCATTATGACATCTTTGCACGTAACCAGAAAGAGCCTCTTAGAGGAATGAGCCAAACCCTTCAGCTGTTTTACAAATTCATTTGTCTGTTGGAAAAAGGTTATTACCGTAAACAGAGGGAAGTTAATTTTTATGCTGCCGAATTATGCATTTCTTCAAAATATTTGTCTGAGGTGAGTATGAAGGTTACAGGTCATCCGGCTTCTTATTGGATAGATTTCTTTACTACAGTAGAAGTTTCTTGTTTGCTAATGGATACGAGCAAGTCGGTTCAAGAGGTTTCGGATGCACTCAACTTCACTTCCCTGTCCTATTTTAGCCGTTATGTGAAGGCGAAGTTTCATATAAGCCCTAAAAGTTACCGTAAGTACATCTTGGGAGAACGATGAGTTGAAATGGTTGTACCTAAAGGAAAAATAGGGAACACCAATATATTAATCCCCATAAGTTTTGTGTTAAAGACTTATGGGGATTTTCATTTTCGTAAAAAAGTAATATTATCTATGTCCGCCAAAATGGGCACTTGAGTTCCCTGATGTCGAAGGGGTGTTTGTGTTGGCTGAACGTTGTGGTGTGTTTTGAGGTTTTACTTCTGTTTGTCTGTTGACGGAAGATCCTCCAAATGCTGGTGATGTTCGTTCCGTTGAAACGGGAGTTTGTATCTTTTGGGCGGGAGTGCTTGTTTGGGGCCGCGTTATGGCAGGTCTTGACGGTTGCGTTTGTGGCCGATTCTGTGGTTGGACAATGTTGGGATTGTTCGGCCGTGGATTTGTCGTAGTTGAAGTGGGCTGACGTGTTCCATTTCCGAAAGAACCGTGTTGGTTGTTTCCCTGTTGTGGAATAACATGGTTGTTGTTGCCCGTACCGCTAGGTCTTGGCCCATTGTTGTGGTTGTTTACAACGGGAGGTTGTCCATTTCTAACTCCGAAACGACCAGCGTAATAGCTATTTTCAGGGCGGTTGTGCCCTCCGTGATAACTGTCATATACATTTGGACGTTGGCGGTAGAAGTACCTTGGGTTGTCGTAACGGGTGTATATACGCCATGTCCATGTGTTGTTATAATAATAGAGGGGACGATAGAAGTAGTCGGCACTTATAAAGTCGTTGTACTGTCGTGGATCAAGAACATAGAACAAGTCGCTGTTTCTTCTGCTCCAATAGCTGCTATAGAGGTTATCGGGGTTGTCAATGCTCATGAGATAATCGAGATTTATCTCATAAACGGCTGCATATTGAGCATCGGTCAGACCTAATTCGTAAGCCATCTTGTCTGAAAGGAACAAGGCTTGTTGGCGTGCTTGGTCGTAACTGAAGGCGCGAGGTGTCGCATAATTGCTATAACCATAACTACCTTCATGATTACCATAAGTGTAGCCTGTTCCATAACCATAGCCATAATCGTAACCGTCGGAGGTGTAGACAGAACCGCTAGATGTGCTTCCTGTGGCTAAAAGGGCACTGCATGACGTACAAACAATAATTCCCGATAGGGCTATTGAGGTCGTAAGTAAATTTGTCAGCTTCATGTTTGTATGTTTTAAAATGGTCTTTTATGTTCTTTATAAATGCAAAAATACTATATTTTACACTGTTTGATAAGGGGATACTCCTATTTTATAGTGGGTAATTCCCTATTTTTATGGAACATCAATACCAATCCTGAAGGTTGGCTTGCTTCTCTAACTTGTCTTGTAACGACTTGTTTAGAGCTGGAAAGAAGTCATAGCCTGTAATGCGCTCAATCTCGTCTACACTATTGACATAGTCTCCTTTTGGCCGGTCCCCTGGTTGATTGCGATAAATAAAACCTATAGCTTTTTGTATGGAAGGACAATATACGACTTTAAAGAACGCTTCCGGAACCTGTACACCATGTCCAATATGCTTATGTACTTGGTTTTTCAAAAATATTGGTCCACATATTATATATATATCCCCATATTGATTGGCCCAGATACGGCACTGTTTTTCCATTTCACTCCAATCTCCGCTATTTAAATTATGGTTTTGCGGGCAAATGTTTGAAAGCAAAAAACATTCCTCCTGTGCTCTTTGGCTCCACCGGTTGTCAGCTGATGGGCACATATGTCCTCTATCATAGCCAGAACGCTGATAGTCGAATGTAGTGGGACAATTGGTTGCTTCAGGGTCTTGCTGAAACTTTATGCCCCCTCTTTTGTAAGGGCCATCAGTATGAGAAGCTGTGAGATGCCACATCACCCAATTGGGAATCTTGTACTTTGGATTGTAAGAAACAATGTAAGCATAACGGTTTAAGATTTCTTCAGGTGTTCCTTTCGCGGTTATAGGTAATCCAACAGATTTGTAGTCAGTTGCTGGGATTTTTTGAATGTTTTCTTCGCTATCTGTATATCGGCTATCACCATTTTGATTTTGCTGGAACAACGATTGGGTGAACGTTTCTGTTTGCTGGTTATTTGGCAACTCTTTCTCGACTCGATTGCCAGATTCGGTCAAAAGAAACTTATGATGCGATGCACTTCCAGAACCACAGGAGACGGCCAATATAAGGCCAGTTGTCAAACCAATGTGTAGGATGTTTAGTCTCATTTTATTTCTTCTGCTATGGTATTGGGAATTTGTTCGTCATCGAAAAGTTGGGAAAGACTTTTATAGGTATATGCTGCTTTGTCTTTAATGTCGCTGTTTCCGGAAAAGCGTTGGCGCAATTCCATTAATTTTTGCATTGCATCGTTATAGTTGTCTGCCGTTATTCGTTCAGCTATTTTCTTCGCATTTGGTAGCGTAAAGTTGAAATATCGTTGTAGCATCTGCTGAAATTGCTGCCTTTGCATATCGCTAATCTGCTCTAATTGGGCATTCATGGCATTTTTAGGACGAAAGATTTTAAAAACAAGTTCATCGGGTTCACCTCCCCGTTGCCCATGATCATATTTCTTTTCATACTCAAAATAGCAATCACAAAAACCTTTGTCAGCAAGTTCTTTCAGCTCGGTTTTGGCAGGGTCAAGTACGCGTCGACAAAAGTCGCTGAACTTTTTATAGTTGTTTTCCAACCGCAACATTTTGCGAAACTCAACAGTCTTTATTACTGTCCTACCCTTTTCAATCCAAGATTCAAGGAACATATAAATACGTTGGGTGTATCTGTTCTTGCAGGCAAAAACGATTTGCTTACCAAGACGGTGATAGCCCAAGTCTAAGGATACAAGTCTTTCGGCTACACTATGGTCTACTTTAAGAATAGCATATTTATTGTAGGATCTGTCTTCGGGCAGATAGACGTCACAAAGGTTGGTCGCTTTAGTGTATTTTCGGCCTTCTGACGTTTTGTAAGGTATCTCTACGGGAATTGATGCTAGCATCTTAAGTGAGGTACGCAATTGCGGATAGTGATTGGGGTCTACTCCTAATTCTTTAAATGGAAGTTTGATGGGCATTCTTCCGTCTTCGTCCAATTCGTTGGTTTGGAAGATATCCAACTGCGGAGACCTTTTATTGTTAAGTATACCATGAAGTATGCTTTGCAGGTTTTCTACTACACTCACAAGTATTCTGACTTGTATAAGTGAGTAGTCGTGACGCATCATGGTAACTGCAATCGGCTGAAGCAACCATGTCTCCTCCTCTATAGGAATGAGATCGGTTGGGATATCACGTTTTACAGTGGCTTTTTTTGCTTTTGCACCTCGTTTTTTCGTGGCAACCTTTTTTGTACTTGTTTTACTCTTGGAGTTATTGTTGTTGGTAGAATTCGACTTTGTCATACATATAAATACTTCTAGTTACAAAGATAAAAAGATTTTACGATACGGCAAAAGAAAAGCGACAAAAGTTAAAATTTCTGTCGCAGTTTAATAGTTATCTTTAGTTATTGAGAGTGAAATGTTTTCTCAGCATTATAAAGAATTGCTTTATTGAGGGCATGATAACTATTTGCTAATCTGCATTAAATAAGGGAAGGGCTTTCCTAATTCCAAAAATAAAATGTATGGAGCGTCTTCTTTGAAGAAAAACTCTTTTTTCTTGTCTGCTTCATAACCCAATTTCTTGGCTTCATTTTTCAACTGCTCATAAGTGGCACGATTGAATATATATAGACAAGCCATATCCCCTTTTACCGATAGCTCAAAGATGCTACTTATTCCTTGCTGGAAATCTTTTGGCAAATAGTCGCTTGAAAGATTGACCCGTTTGCACCATGTATAGCTTTTGTTATCGTAGCCTGTAATGCCTTTGTAGGTGTATTCTTGTTTGCTTAACAGGCTTTTTGCATTAGACAAGGTGCCGTTTGAGAAAATGGCAATGGCATCTTTTACTGTTACAAGTTCCTGTCCGTGTGCGGAAAGCATACATGTAAGTCCTAAGAATAGAAGTAGAATTCTTTTTAAGTGCTTTGTCATAATGGGTTGTCAATTAAATAGAAAGACCTGTCAATGTGTAATTGTCGCTTGTAAAGTTACTCAATTCTAAGTTAACCGACAATAAATGAAAGATTTTTAACATTATAAGGAGGTTGACGACCTCTTTAAGCTATTTATGGAATCACTACGGATAATGGAGTCTAATAACGATTGATTAAGGGAGTCAATACTTTCTTCTGCTTCAGAAACCGGTTCGGGTATTGTCAATTGGTGCAAGTCATAGAAGCTACCGTTGTAGATGTTAAGGTCGACATATCCGTTAATGCCGGGAAGTTTACCTGCGTCTGTATGTTGCCAGAATTTCCATGGACCGGGATATTCCATTTTCTGTACATAGTAGTGAGCAATCCAATAGGGATAGCCGTCAAACCGGTCATCGCTCAGATATTTGTCTTTAAACTTGTAGTAGGTGTAAAGAATAGGCTTGACATGATAGTGATCTTCTACTATATGTAGCCAACATAACACAGCTTGTTGAAAGTCTTTGACGCTCATGTCTGCTGGCTTGTGTTCTACATCGAGTATTGGTGGAAGATCACCAGGCTCCAATTGAACTTTTGAAAGAAAATAATAAGCTTGGGCTTTTGCGGAAGATCGATTACTCCAAAAGTGGTATGCTCCTCTAATGAAGCCGTTTTCACGTGCTCGATAGAAGTTCTCCGAAAAGTTTTCATCAATGTATGTTGTGCCTTCTGTAGCTTTGATGAGGACAAAACGTATTGGAGTGCCCTTTATCATAGCGTTTCTTAGTTTATCCCAATCTATTTTTCCTTGATGATGACTAATGTCTATTCCCCTTATTTCGTATCCATCTGGATAATCGGGATCGCCATATATTGCTCGCCATCTGAATCCGGTAGGGCTAACAAAAAAGTAGTAAAAGACAAAAAGATATACGCCAACAACAAAAAGCCCCCCTAACCACCATTTCCAATTGAAGCGATGGTTCAGAAATGGGAAATTAGGGAGGCCTTGTATCGGCATAACTGTTATTTCAACTGTTATTCTTGTTCGAGTGCAAGTGTACGTGTTGTGCGATCACAAACTACACTTGGCCCCCAATACTGGATTGGACCAGGATAAACGAAGCAAGTTTCACGGGCAAATTTGTCACGCTTTTCTACCCATTTTTTAAATGGCTTGCCATCAAGTTCTACAAGTGCTTTGCGGATAACGGGCTTCATTTCACCATTACGGCGTTCCATATTCATCATCATTGTGATGGGCACACCACCTGCTTTCCATTCGTCAGTTGGAGCAGTAGTGTTCTTTACGATGGCCATATAGCCAGTTTTGCCATTTGCAATAAGCTGAGCTGCACTAACGCCAAGGGCATAACAATAGTCAGCATCAAAGTTTGATGGAGCTGCACAACGTCCTTCATAACCAAAGAAATGGTGTAATGCAGCGAACTTACCAACAAATTTTCCTTCTTTTGCCCACTTACTTAGTAAGCTCTCAACCATATCTGAAAGTAAACGCTCGGTTTCTATAAGCGAAACCTGTACGTTTCCATGAGGATCACGGTCTAAGGAAAGTTGACGTGCAACACCTTCAGGAAGAGTGGCAAACGTTTCTGCATTCTCTTTTGACAAGTGGGAAAGGATGTAATTACGCTGTGCTTCTTTGTCCAAATCTTTATAATCAGCGCCATGAGCAGCAAGCAAATCGTTGAGCTCGTCAATTAAACGGCCGATAGAAGGGATGAATTCAATGAGTCCTTCTGGGATAAGAACAACACCGAAGTTGTTGCCGTCTGCTGCACGATTGGCTACTGCAGTAGCTATTTGCTCGACAATTTGGTTGAGCGTCATGTCCTTTTTCTCAACTTCTTCTGAAATGATACAGATGTTCGGTTGGCATTGTAGTGCACATTCCAGAGCAATATGACTTGCTGAACGCCCCATAAGTTTGATGAAGTGCCAGTATTTGCGAGCTGAATTACAGTCACGCTCAATGTTACCAATCAATTCTGAATAAGTCTTTGTAGCGGTATCAAAACCGAAAGAAGTTTCAATTTGGTCGTTCTTCAAGTCGCCATCGATGGTCTTTGGGCAACCAATGACTTGTACACCATACTTTTTGGCTGCATAATATTCGGCCAAAACACATGCATTTGTATTGGAATCGTCTCCACCAATGATGGTGATAGCTTTAATGTTTAGTTTCCGTATAATTTCCAAGCCTTTTTCAAACTGGTCTACTTTCTCAAGTTTTGTACGGCCGGAACCGATCATGTCGAAACCACCGGTGTTGCGGTACTCGTCAATAATGTCCTTTGTGAGTTCTATGTAGTTGTGATCTACCAAACCGCCAGGTCCCATCAAGAAACCATAGAGTTTGTTGTTGGGATTCAGCTTCTTGACAGCGTCAAAGATACCACAGATGACATTATGTCCGCCGGGGGCTTGGCCACCACTTAGAATAACGCCTACATTCATTTCGCAATTAAGATTTTCCTCACCGGGAACAAACTCAATAAGAGGCATTCCATAAGTATTCGGGAACAATTTCTTAATTTCTTCTTGGTCGCCTACACTTTGTGTGGGTTCACCTTCCTTTACCCTTACAGCACCCTGAAGGCCTTTTGGAAGCTTTGGCTGATATCCAGCACGTTCTTTCTGCAATAGACTTTTTTCCATTTTACGTTATAATGATAATTGTTAGTTGTTTGTTCAATCCTTTAATGGTATGCAAAAATACTATAATTTCCTAAAATGGAGAAGTAAAAAGCATGAAAATACAGTGATAACCACTTTTTTGTTATTTTTTTCTTGCGGTTAAAATATTAAATCACTATCTTTGAGCAATGAATTAAAATTATCCTTTAACAAAAGAAAGGTATTAGCAAAATGATGACCAACAAACGTGAATTGAAAAAGAGTATCAACTACATTTGTAGTGATTTGTTTGCTGAGTGTGTTGCAGCGAACCTTTACTCAGGTAAGCCAAATAAAGAGAATGCAGATGCGATTTTATCTTCTATCTTGTTTATTCATAATGATTTTGTGCGTCGCATATCTCATCCTGAGCCGGGAATGTCCTCTCGTCAATACTATAAAGACTTGATTAATCATTTTAACAAGGAGGTTTCTGGCATTATTGACCAGATTTGCGCGTTGTAAATATAGTTGTTTTTTTACTTTTTTAATAATCCGTCAACATGCTAAAAGCGTTTAGTCAGTGGCTACTCTATAAGCATTGGGGGTGGAAATTGGATATATCCGTTCCCATCCCTAATAAATATATAATTTGTTTGGCTCCGCATACAAGTAATTGGGATTTTGTAATTGGTCAGTTGTATGCACATGCCGAAGGTAAAACTACCAATTTTCTAATGAAACGAGAATGGTTTTTTTGGCCGTTAAGTGTTTTGTTTCGCAAATGGGGCGGTATTCCGGTATGGCGTGACAAGAAAACAAGTATGACCGATAATCTGGCAAATGCGGCAAAACAAGCCGATCGTTTTGCTTTATGCATCACCCCAGAAGGAACCCGTTCTTTGAATCCAGATTGGAAAAAGGGCTTTTACTATATAGCCTTGAAAGCCAATATTCCTATTCTCCTTTTTGGCGTGGATTATAAAATGAAACTAATACAGTGCACCAATAGTTTGGTTCCGACCGGTGATATAGACTCGGAAATGCGTCAGATAAAGCTTTACTTTAAAGATTTTACAGGGAAGATCCCCGAGAAGTTTACCATTGGAGACCTTTAATGAAATAAATGAAATATGGTAAAAAGAATTCTTTTTTTAGTTTTACTGTTTACATTCCTTTGTTCCTCGGCCGATGCACAAACACAACACTCCTCGAGTAATGACGTAAAGATTGCACTTGAAAACTATTTTCACAACTATAACTATCAACAAGAAGGTCTTCCTCAACCCCCTACCCTAAAGAACTTTTCTATTGATTTATCCCATAAAACGATTTCAGTAATTGCAGATGAATATTTCTCGCAGCAATTTTTTACGAAGAAGAAATTGCAAGAAATAATCAAAGATATTCAGAAATGCCTGCCATCGGTTTATGAAAAGTTCTCAATAGATTTGCGTACAGATGGCAGAAAGGTGTCTGATATAGTTTCAGAGGTTGTAACTCGTCCTTCAACACATCTTTCTCAGTGGGGAGCTATCAATTACAATGGTCGACCATGGGTCCAACCTGTTTTCCAAGAAGGTCTTTTCTCAAAGGGTTTACAGGACCGTCATATAGCAGTTTGGGCAAGTCATGGTTGTTATTATGACCAAAAAGAACAGCGGTGGAGATGGCAACGTCCCAATTTCTTTTGTACGACAGAAGACCTTTTTACGCAAACAATAATGCTCCCATACCTAATTCCGATGCTGCAAAAAGCGGGAGCGGTAGTTTGGACGCCACGCGAACGTGATTGGCAAACAAATGAAGTTATTGTAGACAATGACAAACCAAGCGCAGGTTACTTTGAAAGTAAAGGTTGGAAACCAACCAAACGGGCCGGATTTTCAACTCATAACGGCGTGTATCATGATGGTGAAAATCCATTTGTCGCCGGAACAGCGCGCAAAACAAAATCTACAAGTAATCCAAATAGAACTTCCTACATTATATACACGCCAACATTTCCCGAGGAAGGAGACTATGCCGTTTATGTATCCTACCAAACAGAAAGGAAAAGTTGTGACAGGGTGCGTTATGTTGTAAGTCATCAAGGAATAGAAACCGGATTTGATGTTAATCAACAAATGGGGGGAGGCACATGGGTATATATTGGAACATTCCATTTTGACAAAGGAAGCAGTAGCCGTAATTGTGTAAAAGTGTTGTCTTATTCAACCTCAAAAGGTGTAATAACTTCAGATGCTATTCGTTTTGGTGGTGGAATGGGAAATATTGAACGTGGAGGAAAGATTAGTGGTTTGCCTCGTTTTGCCGAAGCAGCCCGTTATTCTGCACAATGGTATGGTGCTCCTAAAGAGTTGGTTTCAATCAACGAAGGTACTCACGATTACAATGATGATATTAATGTGCGGTCTTTAATGGAAAACTGGTTAGCAGGAGGAAGTATATACGTTCCTAACCGTAAAGGTTTGTGTGTACCTTTTGAATTGTCCTTAGCTATGCATAGCGATGCTGGATATAAGAAAGACGGCAGTAATTATGGCACTTTGGGCATTTGTACAACAGACTATAAAGGTAATTTATGGCTTAATTCAGGTCTTTCCCGTTCTGTGTCGAAGGATTTTGCAACACAGATGTTAGATCAGGTTTGTAACGATTTATCCTCCACCTACCCTATTGCTTGGCCCAACAGAACGGTTTGGGACAAGAATTACAACGAATGTCGTCGTCCAGAAGTGCCATCAGCTATTATTGAAACCTTGTCACATCAGAATTTTTCGGATATGTGCTTAGGTCTGGATCCCAATTTCCGTTTTACTTTGTCTCGAGCTATCTATAAGGCAATTGCAAGATTTATAGGGGAGCAACATAATAGTTTGATAACTATTTCACCGCTTTCTCCAAAGAATTTTCGTATTGGCTTAATGAACAACCAAGCTCGTTTAATGTGGGACAATACGGAAGATTCGTTAGAGACGACTGCCGTACCCACTCGATATAGAGTTTGCTCTCGAATTGGGGGAAATGGTATGGACGACAATGGTGTGATAGTCTCCCAACCAAATGCATTAGCTACACTTTTGCCCGATAGCTTATATAGTTTCCGTGTCAGTGCTCTCAATGACGGTGGAGAAAGTTTTCCGTCAGAAGAACTATCGGTGTTATATCATCCAAAAGCCACTAAAACAATACTTGTAGTTAATGGCTTTACACGTCTTTCTTCACCCGAAGTGGTAAACACTCCAACTCGCAAGGGTTTTGAACTGGATATAGATCCTGGGGTTACATATGGTCCTACGGCAGGATGGGCTGGGCGTCAAACAATCTTTGACGCTTCAAAGGTAGGAGGTGAAGGCCCTGGCTCTCTCGGATATGGTGGAAATGAATTGGCAGGAAAGATTATAGCAGGAAATAGTTTCAACTATGTGCGGGATCATGCAGAAGCCATTAGCTCTGCAAAGACTTACAACATTGTGAGTTGTTCGGTATCAGCCATTGAGAATGGATTAGTCAATATGAATGATTACGATGGTGTTGACTTGATATTAGGTATGCAAAAAGATGATGGCCACTCTCTGATTTTCTATAAAAGTTTCACTCCACGGTTACAAAAAGCTATTTCAGATTATACCGCTAATGGGGGTAGAATACTTGTAAGTGGCTCTTATGTAGGAAGTGATATGCAAAAGCCCACTGAAAGAGCTTTTCTTTCAAACATATTTAAATCAGGATGGACAGAATCAGAGCAACAGCATAATAAGCTATTTATCACGGGGTTGGGACTGGACTTCTCTATCTATCAGTCGCTTAATGAACAGCATTATGCAGCAATATCATCCGATGTAGTTTCTGCTACGTTACCGCAAGCATTTACGGCAATGACTTATTCCGATGGGAAAAGTGCAGCAATTGCTTATGATGGTGCTGACTATAAGTCGTTTATCATGGGGTTCCCCTTTGAATGTATCAAGGAAAAAGTCATTAAAAGTAAATTAATGGAGGGCATTTTTGCTTTTCTTTTGAAATAAAACAACTTAAAATACAATTAGCATGTACAAAATTATAGCAAACCTAAAAGGCTCAAGAAGCATAGAAGTTAGCGATGTTCATCTTGATACCATTCGCAAGTATAACTTGTTCAGTCATCTTGTAGACTCTAACGGTATCGTTGATGAGGCTGTTCTTGACAAATTGAAATTGAATATCCGTTCACTTCTTGAATCCGAAGCGGGTAAAGACAAAAATCTGTTAGACCTTTGTCTGGATGTTATTTACAATCAAAATATGAAAGCTATAGGTCTGCAAAATTTGACGAAACTTTATGCAAAATGGCAGGCAGAACATCCAGAAGCAGGAGAAAAACAAAGTTCGCAAGATGAAGTGGATGACTTGGCTATAACCGATTAATTTGTTTAGAGCTTCCTATAGTTATTCTTTCTATGAATATAATTGAACGATTTATAGAAGGCAAACATGGTCTTTCTGCTTGTGAAGATGGAATTGTGGTTTGCGATAACTATGTGGCAGTGATTGACGGTAGCACGAGCAAAACGCCATTGCGCATTAAATCATCAATGAGTAATGGAAAATTTGCAATGGAATTGGTAGCTGCTTTCATTCGAAGGATGCCTGAAACATTGACTATAGGAGATTTTTGCAAAGGGGTGACAACTGCTATTAGTGATCAATATGATTTGTACCATCTTGACAAGAAACACTTGTCGTGTCATCCTGAAGAGCGGCTTACAGCATCTGTTATAGTCTATAGCCAACAAAGACGAGAGGTTTGGATGGTAGGAGATTGCCAGGGACTTATAGGGGATGTCCGTTGTGTGAATGAGAAACCTTCAGAACACACATTGGCTCTGCGTAGAGCACAACTTGTCACTCCACCTTATGAGCATTATCAAGACCATGATATAGCGAGAGATAAAATACTTCCAGACTTGATAGAAGCGATGAAAGGTCAAAACAGGACTTATTCTGTGGTGGATGGCTTCCCAATACCGCTGCCGTTAACGAAGGTTTATGAAGTTCCTACTTCTGTAAAAGAAGTGATATTGGCTTCTGATGGGTACCCTTTTTTATGCCCAACGCTTCAAGAATCGGAAAGGTTATTGGCAAAACAACTAAGAGATGATCCTTTGAACATTCATTCTTTTGTAGCTACAAAGGGACTTCTACATGGAAACATCTCTTTTGACGATCGGGCATACATTAGATTTGAAGTTTAAAAAAATAAAAAGAGGGAAATGATTAACCATTTTTTATTAGTCTTTTCCCTCTTTTTTCTGAATTATACAAATTGTAATTAATAGAGAATGTAACGTATTAAGGAAACGGAGAATAATCTAACAGAACAACTTTTTGACTCTTTAAGGAGCGTGGAACGTCAATTAGGCGTTGATTGGCAGACCCTCTGAATATTAAATCTTCGTCACGTAATTTTTCAACAAAAGGGCCATCGACCAATACATCTACATAATCAAGCAAAGCACGTTGGGCTTTGTTCTTTAGCAAGTTTTCATACAGGAAGCCAGTATAGCACCAAATGGTTTTTTCTGATGACTCTTTTATTGCTTTGGCAAGTTCTAAAAATCCTTCCGGTTGAAACATAGGATCACCTCCACTAAACGTTACATTGGCAAATGGGTCTGACATTATTTCATCCAAGAGCGATTGGGTGGATCTTGGCTCTCCGTTGTTAATATCCCACGATTGAGGATTGTGACATCCTTTACATGCGTTAGGACAGCCTGCACAATAAATAGTGGTCCGGAATCCCGGACCATCTACCATTGTATCGTGTATAACATCGAGTACGCTAATCATTGTTTTGAATCCTCAGGTGCGTTGAACGTGTGGGTTACGCGATCGTTTAACTCTGCTAACTTGGCATGGTTCCAACGGTCTGTTGTTCCTACAAGATAACCTGTGATGCGTTGTAACTTATCTATATGTTTGCTTCCACATTTTGGGCAAACTTCAAGATTGGGGTCTGCATTTTCATATCCACAGTCTAAGCACCGGTTTCGATTGTGGTTAACCGAGCCATAACCCATATTGAACTTATCCATCATGTCCACTACGCTCATAATGACTTGCGGGTTGTGGGTGGCATCACCGTCTATTTCTACATAGAAAATGTGGCCTCCTCGGGTAAGATCGTGATAAGGAGCTTCCACTTGAGCTTTGTGTAGTGCAGAACATTTATAGTAGACAGGCACGTGGTTTGAGTTCGTGTAATAATCGCGGTCTGTGACTCCTTCTATGATGCCGAATTCTTTACGGTCTTTCTTTGTGAATTTGCCGGACAATCCTTCGGCTGGCGTGGCTAAGATACTGTAATTGTGTTGGTAACGCTCTGAAAAGTCATTTGCTCTGTCTCGCATATAAGTAACTATCTTCAAGCCTAACTCTTGAGCAGCTTTGTCTTCTCCATGGTGTTTCCCTACCAAAGCTTTGAGACATTCGGCAAGGCCTATAAAACCAATTCCCAATGTTCCTTGGTTAATAACAGATTCGATGGTATCATCAGGATTGAGTTTGTCTGCGTCTATCCATAGATAGCGCATTAGTAGCGGGAACTGTTTAGCAAAGGCCGTTTTCTGGAATTGGAAACGTTCATCCAATTGTTTTGCAGCTATTTCGAGAATATTATCCAACTTTGCAAAGAAGGTGTTAATGCGTTGTTCTTTATCCTGAATATTCCTACATTCGATAGCTAACTTTACTATATTAATAGTGGTAAAGCTTAGATTGCCACGTGCCACAGAGGTTTTTGGGCCAAATCGGTTTTCGAAAACGCGTGTACGACACCCCATAGTTGCAATTTCCCACTTGTAACGTTCGGGATCATCTGCCCGCCAATTCTCGTTTTGATTGAACGTAGCGTCCAAATTGAGGAAGTTGGGGAAGAACCTACGAGCAGTTACTTTGCAGGCCAATTGGTAGAGATCGTAGTTACGGTCTTCGGGTAAATAGTTGACACCACGTTTCTTTTTCCATATTTGAATGGGGAAAATGGCAGTTTCTCCATTGCCAACACCTTCGTAGGTAGACTCAAGCAACTCGCGCATAATGCATCGTCCTTCAGAAGATGTGTCGGTTCCATAGTTGATAGAAGAGAAAACCACCTGATTGCCACCGCGACTATGTATGGTGTTCATATTGTGTATAAATGCCTCCATGGCTTGGTGAACCCTATTAACAGTCTTGTTGATGGCGTGTTGTTTAACGCGCTCTTCGCCTTCAAGCCCATCCAAAGACTTCTTGAGGTAATCGTCTATCGGGGCGTCATAAAGCTTTTCGAAATTCTTGTTGTAAAGTTGCTCCAGGTTTTTAACTTCTTCTTTATAGGATAAACGAACATATGGAGCTAAATAGAAGTCAAAAGCAGGAATAGCTTGACCTCCATGCATCTCATTTTGACATGTTTCGAGAGAGATACAGGCCAAAACCGCTGCTGTTTCTATACGTTTGGCTGGTCGAGAGGAACCGTGTCCTGCAACAAATCCGTTTTTTAGTATGACGTCAAGCGGGTGCTGTACGCAGGTAAGCGATTTGGTTGGATAATAATCTTTGTCGTGAATGTGTATGTAGTTCTGTTGTACAGCCTCACGCACATCTTCAGATAAAAGGTAGTCATCAACAAAGGGCTTAGTAGTCTCTGATGCAAACTTCATCATCATACCAGCCGGTGTGTCAGCATTCATGTTAGCATTTTCACGAGTAATGTCATTGCTTTTAATATTTACAATGTCAAGAAAAATATCACGCGTTTTTGCTTTTCTTGCAATAGAACGCTGGTTGCGATATTGTATATATTTTTGAGCAACATCCTTGCGTGAACTTTTCATCAATTCAACTTCTACCATATCCTGTATGGCTTCCACAGTCATTTGCGCTTTCCCCTTATAAGAAACGTGATCTGCAACTTTTTCGATTAGTCCTTCGTCTTCTCCTTTATCGGTATGAAGCATAGCTTTGCGAATGGCAGCCATAATCTTCTGTTCGTTGAAACCGACTATTCTCCCATCGCGTTTCACAACTGTTTGTATCATTTGTGCTTTCTCCTTTTGTTAGTTTGTTATTAGCTAGTATTAAAACGATTGCAAAGATAACATTAAATCCAATATGATTTTCATTTTGTGTAATTTTTCTTCTGTTAAAATTAGTTAAGTCCCTAATAATCAAATGATTGGAATTTAAAACGGAAAACTTTTAGAATTTTAACAAAAAATAGTCGTTTGCTTAAGGTAAAAATTAGTGCAACAGACTGTCATGAAATCTGTTGCACTAATCAGTTGTTTTAATTCTTAAAATCAATACCCTGTATATTGGGGTCTAAAACACCGTGTTTTACCTTCTAAAACCGGCTCTTTTACAACCTAAAACAGCCGGTTTTAGAAAGCGATTTTAATCAGGTAGCAAAAATTTGTCTCCTGTTTGCTTGATAAGGGCCCTTCTGCTATAGTTGCTATAGCCGGGTCTTTCAACTGGAACACCGATACCAGTCTTCGTACGAAGGAACTTTCCATCCTTTTCTGGCTTAACAGCCATATCGTTGTATTTGACTATAAGATATGTTGCCAGTTGCTTCCAGCGAGCTAACATTTGTTGGGCCTGTGTGTTGGAATAATTGTTAAGATATTTCAAAGCTGCTTCTTTGTCTGATGAGTAAAGTTGTTGAGCTTTTGCTTCAACAGATGCTTGGTTTTTGAAATAGCTCTTTTCCAACGAGTCTCTTACGGATTTGAGGGAAGGGAACATTTGCGAATATCGTGGATAAACCATATTGCTCACCCAATTGCAGACCCAAAAAGCATTTTTATCTGAATAAGTAACGGCATCGGCACCAGGTGTATTGTAACATTCTGGTTGAATGGTATTGCCACAATAAATAGGAGTATAAGCCACCATGTTGCCATCATCATTTCCATACCACAATATTCCTCCAATTTCACGTGGGAGGAACGAACGCAATTGTGCTACGTAGGTAAAACCTGTTTGTTGTGTACTGGTAGGACGTTCGTTAAAATATTTTTTACCATTACATTCAAAGTACAAAGGCGTAGGTCTATAAGGCATATCCCAATCGCCCTGTCCTAAGTCTTGGTCTAAAGAGAAAGGTGTGCCTTCAAAATGGTCACGCATACATGCTTCCATATCCTGAACTGACAGTTTACGATTGGGGATTATCCAAAGAGGTATGTCTTCTGCGTTGGCGTCCCGACCCTCGGCCCATGGTAACCATCTTGACATATCTTTGAAGTGATTGAAGAAACTCCATACACGAGCATCGCAGATACGTCTTCCCGAGAAGTCGGGTTTAGCATAAGCATTTTTCCAGTTGAAGTCTGTATCTTTTCCTTTGAACCATCCTTTGCTTCTTGCAAACGTGATGACATTTTTTGAAGTTATCACTTCTGTATTGTAGGCTGAGAATTTTCCAATTCTGCTTTGGTTGGCATGACCGCAGATAGCATTGTCTGGTATTCGGACAGCTACCCATACAACTTTTTGCTTTTTATCGCCACCACATCCCATCATTTCCATTATCCAGGCTTCGTTAGGGTCGCAAATGGTAAAGGTCTCCCCTTCACTGTTATAACCATATTTCTCTGCAAGGCTTGTCATTACCTTTATAGCCTCTCGGGCGGTCTTGGCACGTTGAAGCCCGAGGTACATTAATGACCCATAGTCAATGATGCCCGTGGTGTCTACCATTTCTTCGCGCCCACCATAAGTTGTCTCACCTATTGAAACCTGATATTCATTGATATTTCCAATAACGTTGTAGGTGATAGAGGCTTCTGGGATAAAACCGTGGCTTGCTTCTGTGTCATAGTCAATAATTTCTCGCAAACTTCCTTTGGGATGTACTCCTGCTGCATAGTGACAAAGGCTTTTAAACATTCCGTAGTCGTCAGCATTATATGTACATAGCACAGAACCATCGGTAGTAGCTCCCTTTCCTGCAATAAAGTTGGTACATGCTTTAACTGAAGACCAACTTATGAGGAATAAACTGATGGCCAAAAAGACTTTTTTTCTCATAATTGTTTAATATTTAATGTTTTCAACAAATTGGCTCTTGTTTCCGCAGTTGTCTATTGCCACAACGCGTAATTGCCTTGTTTGTCCTGTTGGACGGAGTGGAGATTCACGCAAGTCGCCATAGACATAAGAGCGATCTTTCCCCATTTTCAGAAGAACGAAATGCCCATCAACCGTTGCTTCAAAATGACGGACTCCACTTAGGTTATCATTGATTATGAAAGACAATGCAGATGGGCTTCCCCCCAAACAACGTATTGTTGGAGGAGTATAGTCTTCTAATAGACAATAGCGCATACCAAGGTCACGTATTTTGGCACTCCACCACCCCCTCCGATAGGAACTTGGAACATATTTTGGTTTAACTCCTGTAGGATCGGTCATTGCTATAAAGCATTTGTGAATGTCCTTTATTGTGGCATTCGGTCGAATGCTGATGCAGGCAGTATCGAAAATAGGTGTTGAAACATGGAAAAAACTATATGTTTTTGACAAAGCGTTCCCATTAGAAATTAATGGCGTATAAGATAAATCGTCAGCTATTGCCCCTTTGTTAAAGGTTAATATTACGCCATTGCCCTTATAGACATTCTTCTTGTTCCAATGGAAAACTGGTCCTGAACTTTGTGAACCAGAAGGAATGGCTTGCTTACGCCCATGTACGACAAATGTATGTGAGGCGGTATTCCCGAAAACATCGCTCAATACAATTTGTATGTGGTAGTCGCGCTCCTCACAAATGTTGATAATTCCTCTGTCTTTAGCCTTTAAAATGGGAAGTGTGTTTCCTGGCTCTATAAAAGTCTTGAGAAACCATTCCTTGGTTTTCATATAGTGAGCATAGTCTCCCCAGGAATTTACCATACGATAACAGTGGCGAGGAACACCATTCACATCGCTTGAGAAGACTTGTTTGCCGTCTACAAGCAAACGCATAAAACGCACACCATAGCTATTGTAAACCCCATCCATATAGTCGTTGGCTTTTATGCCGAATCCTATTTTCCCCCAAGCCGTCAACGACTGAATATTAGAACCAAATAACTGCTCATTTCCACTTCCGTTAATAACACCTAAACCACGTTGTGGGTAGCCTTTTATAGCAAATAGACGGGGTGGCGTGTGGTCTTTCAGATGCAAGTCCACATAGTCTAATGGATCCATCATATCCCACGAAAGGGTCTTGTGAATTTCAAGATGAACATGTGGGCCCGCACTCGCACCGGTGTTTCCGCTTAATGCTATTAGTTGTCCTTTGCGTACTGGACATTGCGAAGCAGAAAGTGAGAAGTCGCAATCGAACGTATGATGCCTATACTGATATTCCTTAATGATGGCTTCTATGCGTGGTGCAAAACCGTTTAGATGGGCATATATGCTTGTAAGTCCGTTAGGATGTTGTACATAGATGGCTTTTCCATAGCCATGCTGCCAAACAACGACGCGTGAAACAAAACCGTCGCCAATGCTATAGACAGCTTTGTTTTCACTTTGTTCGGTTTTGATATCTACCCCACTGTGAAGATGATTGGGGCGTGGCTCTCCAAAATTGCCAGCAAGCGAAACCGCAAAATGTACAGGAGAGCTAAATACCGATAATGTAAGCAACAATCCGAGAATTGTATTCAATTTGTTTTCCTCCTTAACATGCCTTGAAACTCATGTCGAGTCCTTTAACCGAATGGGTTAATGCTCCTACTGAAATAAAGTCAACGCCTTGTTCTGCATAGTTGCGAATAGTGTCAAAGGTAATGCCGCCAGACGATTCCACTTCATAACGATGGGCGATGATCTCTACTGCCTTTTTGGTATCTTCAGGTGAAAAGTTGTCAAGCATAATGCGGTCGACTCCACCACAGTCAAGAACTTGCTGAAGTTCATCAAAGTTTCGAACCTCTATTTCAATTTTTAATTTTAGATTTTTGTTGTCAAGATATTTATGGCATCTGTTGATGGCATTTGCAATTCCGCCAGCAAAGTCAACGTGATTGTCTTTTAAAAGTATCATATCAAACAGACCGATACGATGGTTCATGCCGCCACCGATTTTTACAGCTTGCTTCTCAATCATACGCAGGCCTGGTGTAGTTTTGCGTGTATCTAATACGTGAGCACCTGTTCCCTTTATTTGCTCTACATATTTGTTTGTCATAGTTGCAATACCGCTCATTCTCTGCATAATGTTAAGCATCAGACGCTCCGTTTGCAGCAATGATCTCACTTTACCTTCAACCAAAAATGCGATATCTCCAGGTTTGACATGTGAGCCATCTTGAAGATAGACAGTCACCTTCATAGTCGGGTCGAAACGGGCAAAGACTTTTTTAGCCATTTCAACACCTGCTAAAATGCCTTCTTCTTTTACCAAAAGATGGCTTTTACCCATGGCATCTTCAGGAATACAACATAGCGTTGTGTGGTCTCCGTCACCTATATCCTCAGCAAAAGCGAGGTCTATCAATTTGTCTTCTAATTGGTCTACCGTATACATAATGATATCTCCTTATATTTTTAATTTTTGTTTTATGCTTTTATTCGGTGAGCTTTTTATTATTATAATAAGCATGAAAAAGTTGAAATTTGTCTTCTTTTATTTGAACTTCTCCTGGCAACCACTCAGTCATTGGCAATTCCTTTTGTAAGGGATAATACTGAACGACTTGTTCTCCTTCTATCTCTATAACCATAGTTGTTAGGTATTTGCCTTCTATGTTGACTATTGGTGTGGCTATCCTACGCATAATGACTAAGGTGTTTTGTTGACCGAGTCTTTTAAAGAAAGTTTCATCGGTCTATTGGTAGAATCACTCGTGGAAGAGTTGATTACAGGGCTATTTTGCTCATGCATATGCATTCGTATGAGTTCGATGTTGTAAATACAGAGTAGTTTCAATGTCGAAAGAGACACTCCTGGTTCATGATTAAAAATAAAGAAGCCTCGAACGCTCTTTATTCCCAGTTTGTTATTATCAAAGATGGATAGCGATTGATGGGTATCGCCTGTTATACGTCCGACTTGCGTATAGATACTGTCATTCTGAAATTGCACAACGAACATGGCTACAGCATCTCGTGTCCCATCTTGTATAATAAATTTGGTGTCAAAATTAAGAATTAACTTATCTCCCTTGTGAAATGCAGTATCTGCTTTGATATTAAACGACATTTGGTTAAGATAGTCATTAGTCGACAAAACCAAAGAGCGATCGTAGCTCCAAATGTTTGTTGTATCTCCTTTTTGTGCTAAAGTTCCATATTGGTTGAGTTCATTTACCGAACTTCCCAAAGTACCAGCTTCGTTACTTAAACGCTTCGCTAACCCTTCATAAATATCGTGTAGACGTTCTGTATGACGTAAATAATACTGATAGGACTTGTCAAAATCTGCTTCGGATACGTTATGTTTTTTGAGTGCAGCGAGTATATAAGCATTCTTTTGTATGTTGTTTACCACTTGATTGCTGGTTTGTTGGTTGCCCATGGCTATTGCCAAGTGGTAGTCATAAAGGATATCTTCAAATTGATTAGGTTGTATATATTCATCAGGAACTTGTGGCTTACAGCCATATAATGACAATAGAAGCAAGAATATTCCTGCTACTACTTTCACCTTATTATATATATAATCCACAAATATCATTTTATTCGGGAGAATTTGATTTGTTCTTATGGGGAAGTGTGTCGTTCAGCCGCTTACGGAAAAACAAAATCAACACTATGACCCCTACAGAAATACACGAGTCGGCAAAGTTGAAAATTGGACTGAAAAACACAAAAGATTCCCCACCCCAAACAGGGAACCACGAAGGGAACGTTCCATGTATTAAGGGAAAATAGAACATATCAACTACTTTTCCCATTAAAAATGGTGCATATCCATCGCCCCAAGGCACAAATGACGCTATAGAAAATGGAGTGGATTCTGAGAAAATCTGACCAAAAAACAAGGAATCGAATATATTCCCTGCAGCACCTGCGCATATAGTTGCAACAACCAAAATGAACGAAATAGGTTCACCTTTCTTTATAAGTTGATGAATATATGCTATAAGAAATCCCACCGCAACAATACGGAACAAACTTAAAAATAGTTTACTTCCGAGCTGAAGTCCCCACGCCATCCCATTGTTTTCAATAAACAATATGCGAAACCAGTCGAAAACCACTATTTGGTCTCCAATGGCCATATGGGTCTTTACCGTAATCTTAATAGCTTGGTCAATTACCAATAAAAGAATAATGACCAAGCATGTAATTATAGTTTTCTGTTTCAATTCTTCCTAGCATTTTTTGATGCCACACTTAATGTGGCATGAGGAACTACACGTAAGCGTTCTTTGGGAATGAGTTCTCCAGTTATACGATCAATACCATATGTCTTGTTCTTAATACGCATCAATGCAGCCTCAAGACCTTGAATGAATTTTTGCTGGCGTTGCGCCATTTGTACAAGTTCTTCTTTTGTCTGAGTGGCACTTCCTTCTTCCAATGCTTTGTATGTTGGTGAGGTGTCATCCACATCGTTGGTGTCTTGATTCATCAAGACTTTCATGGTCTCCTTATAGTCTGCGCGCGCCGTTTCAAGCTTATTATTGATGATGTCCCGGAATTCATCTAATTCCTCGTCGGAATATCTCACTTTCTTTTCCATAGTTGTAATGTTTGATATTTAAGATCTCAAGTCCCTTTTTATAAGGATGGGAAGTTTAAAATCATCGAAGTCAGTTACAGTTCCATCATTCTCTCCAACAATGATATCATTAGCTAAGACTTGTCCTTTTATCATATCGCCATAGACACGAATAGCTTCATCAGTTTGTTCGTTAGGCGCAATGGTTACAATGATACGGTCTGTAATTTCAAGTCCCGACTCCTTACGCAGGTTTTGTATGCGATTGATTAGTTCACGAGCCATACCTTCTTTACGTAAATCATCAGAAAGTTCAACTTCTAATGCCACAGTTAAATTTCCTTCGTTTGCAACCAACCATCCTGGCATGTCTTCAGAAATGATGTCTACATCATCGGCATCAACCGTTATTTCGGTCCTATCCAAAGCAAATTGGTATTTGCGAGAGGATTCGAATGATGCTATCTCTTCTTGTGAGAGGGTATTCATCTTTGCGGCAATTCCTTTCATTAACTTACCGAATTTTTTGCCCATTACCCTAAAGTTACATTTTACTTTCTTGACTAATAGGTTTTGCCCATTAACGAAGTTTACTTCTTTAACGTTTACTTCATTTTTAATCAAGTCGGCTACTGCAGCTATATAGTTCTTTTGGGCATCGTCAATGGCAGGTATCATAATTTGTGCAAGTGGCTGGCGCACCTTGATGTTAACTTTACGGCGCAATGCAAGAACCATGGATGTAATTTTCTGTGCCATTCCCATTCGTACCTCCAGTTGCTCATCAATGGCTTCTTCTACGGCTTGTGGCCATTCATCCAGATGAACACTCAACTTCTTTCCTCCCAAATCATGGTATAATTGGTCGGCATAGAATGGCGCGAATGGAGCTAAAAGTTTTGAAATAGTAAACAGACAAGTGTATAATGTTTGGTATGCTGAATACTTATCGTCACTCATCTCTTTACCCCAAAAACGTTTGCGGTTTAACCGTACATACCAGTTGCTTAAATCATCGTTGACAAAGGCATCTATCAAACGGCCTGCACGAGTAGGATCGTAATTATCCAATTCGCTCTGAACACCTTTAACAACGGAGTTGAGTTTAGAAATAATCCACCTGTCTATCTCTGGTGCCTTAAGGTCTGGAACCCATTGTTCATTGGCTTTTGGCTCAAAGTTATCAACGTTTGCGTATAGTGCAAAGAAGCTATATGTGTTATAGAGTGTGCCAAAAAATTTGCGACGAACTTCATCAACACCGTCTTTATCAAACTTCAAGTTGTCCCACGGCTCAGAATTGGTCATCATATAAAAACGTACAGGATCGGCTCCATACTGATGAATCATTTGGAATGGATCTATAACGTTTCCTACATGCTTAGACATCTTGTTGCCTTTTGCATCGAGGACAAGGCCTGAAGATATAACATTTTTGAAAGAAACGGAGTCGAATACCATGGTTGCGATTGCATGCAATGTAAAAAACCACCCACGAGTTTGGTCTACACCTTCGTTGATAAAGTCAGCAGGGAAAAAGGCAGGAGGAAGAGGAGTGCCCTTATAAGAGGAGTTGACGAGCAACTCTCTGTATTCTTCTTCTGTTGAAATATGGTTTTCGCTTTTTACTATTTCGGCACTATCATCATTAAAGTTGATGGCTCCTTCGAACGGATAGTGAAGTTGTGCATAGGGCATTGAGCCACTATCGAACCAAACATCTATTAAATCGCTTTCGCGGTGCATTGGTTTTCCTTCGTCGTTGACGAGAATTATGTCATCCACATAAGGACGATGAAGGTCAATTTTGTTGTAGTTGTCTTGAGAATAATCACCAACCACAAAGCCTCTTTCCTTTAACGGATTGACTTTCATGATTCCTGCAGAAACCGATTTCTCAATTTCAGAATATAGTTCAGCCACGGATCCGATACATTTTTCCCCTTGACTGTCATCTCGCCAAATTGGTAATGGGGTTCCCCAAAAGCGAGAGCGGGAAAGATTCCAATCGTTAAGATTTTCCAACCAGTTGCCAAATCGGCCGGTGCCAGTAGATTCTGGTTGCCAATGAATGGTCTTGTTGAGTTCTACCATACGTTCTTTCTTCTTGGTGTCTTTAATAAACCAAGAATCCAAAGGATAGTAAAGAATGGGCTTATCTGTACGCCAACAATGTGGATAGTTGTGCTCTTGTTTGGCAATCTTGAATGCTGTACCCTCTTGCTTCATTTCCATACAGATAACAATGTTAAGATCTTCTGCTTTATCTGAAGCCTTTTTGTCCCATGTTCCGCCTTCGTTAAACTTTGGATCATAGGCATTTTTTACATAATCGCCTGCATGATGGGAATAAAGAGGACGGTCAATACAATGTTCAACAAAGTTTTTGTCAAGATCTTCTAAAAGATAGTAACGCCCTTGTAAATCTACCATAGGACGTGTTTCTCCTTTTTTGGAAATCAAATAGAGAGCTGGCAAATTTGCTAATTTAGCCACTTTTGCATCATCGGCACCAAAGGTTGGAGCTATGTGGACAATTCCCGTACCGTCTTCTGTAGTGACATAATCGCCTAAAATGACACGGAAAGCTTCTTCTTCCATTTCGACAAACTTATCACGACCGTTTTCTCCCAAGAATATTTTCTCGGGATGATGCTCTGCATAAGTATTGACAAAATCGGGAGCGAACTCTCCTATCTTCTCACATGGTTTTACCCATGGCATTAATTGCTTGTAATGAAGACCTTCAAGTTCTGTTCCTTTAAAGTGAGCAACAACCTTGTATGGTAGTTTAGCGCCATGTTCGTAAGCTGGGAGCTTCTGGTCTGATGAAACTTCGGCCTCAACATTAAAATATGCAGACAACCTGCTTTCTGCTATAACAAGTGTCATAGGAGAAGCATTATAGGGATTATAAGATTCTACCACCACATAATCTATGTTGGGGCCAACACATAATGCAACATTAGAGGCGAGAGTCCATGGTGTAGTTGTCCAAGCAAGGAAATAAGGTTTTCCCCATGGTTGTTTTGTTGCTAATTGAGAAGAAGATGTGAGAATGTTTCTCCATGAGTCTTCGGTTATTTCAAATTGTGCGGTTACAGTAGTATCTTTCACAAAACGATAGCAACCGGGTTGGTTCAATTCATGAGAACTGAGGCCCGTACCAGCAGCCGGTGAATATGGCTGAATGGTGTATCCTTTATATAACAACCCCTTATTGTAAAGTTGTTTTAATAGCCACCAAAGGGTCTCTATGTATTTGTTGTCGTATGTTATGTAAGGATGGTCAAGATCAACAAAATATCCCATTTCTTCGGTGAGTTGTCTCCATTCTTTTGTGAACTTCATGACATTCTCCCGACATTTGTGATTGTATTCTTCTGTTGATATATATTTAGAAGATTCTTTGTTGTCAATATCTTTTTTTGTTATGCCCAATTCCTTTTCAACTCCCAACTCTACGGGCAGTCCATGAGTATCCCAGCCTGCTTTGCGGCGTACAAGAAAACCTCTCATCGTTTTATAACGATTAAATGTATCCTTGATGGAACGGGCGAGTACATGGTGAATACCTGGATGACCATTGGCCGAAGGAGGACCTTCAAAGAAAATAAAAGAAGGTTTACCCTCACGTTCTTCTATACTTTTATGAAAGATATCATTCTTTTCCCATTCACCCAATACTTCTTGATTTGTATTGACTAAATCGAGTTTTTTGTGCTCAGTAAATCTCTTAGCCATTTTATTTATATATTAATTTCTTTTTGTTTAGAATGCAAAAGTAGTGAATTCCAATGTAATAGCCAAATTTTTCAATTGTTTAGACCATGCTACCTCTATTTGAAATAAGATATGTGGAGTGCTTGTTGGGTAGAAGACTCAATGCGAAGACGATTTTCAATTCTTTCACCAACAAGCCATAGAATACGATTGTTTTTGTCAACAACCACTAATTGGCTTTGTTTTTCAAATATGTTTTTTTTTCTATCGGTTAGAAAATCACTCACCAATCGATACCCCTTCATGCCCAATGGTGAAAATTTATCACCGTTTTTAAAATACCGCATCCGAATTGGCCACGCTATTTTATCGTTGTTTAAAAATGCTTCATTTGGGTTTGCGTTTATATGAAAGTCACCCTTCACATCTTTTATTTCTAATCTAAGTCGTGAATCATTAAAAAGATATGTACCAGGTTCAGGAATGCTTATTTCGTGTTGAAGAGGTTGAAAAATCGGATTAATTAACAGTTGCCCACGATCAAAAAGCAATTGATGTGTGGAAGAAGAAAAAATTTTTCCTGTTGGGGCATCTAAATGATGGGCAATTTGCTGAATTTGCTCAGGTGAAAAGCCATATTTTTTAAGTATATGAAATAAAACTAATTGTGGTGATGGCTGTCGCTGTAGGTTTTCCAGTTGGATGCGCGAAGGTGATCCTTGTTGAAATACATTGTTAATCGAATGGTTTAATGAAATATCAAGTACTCGCTCATAATCAGACAATTTCCGTGACATATTCACTAATGTGTTTATGACGCTTGGATTGATTGTTTGTAGCAACGGTATAACATCAAGTCTTATCTTGTTACGTGTGGCTTCTCTCTCAAAATTGCTACTGTCATTGACATAAGAAACGTTCAACTCCTTTAAGTAAAGCTCCAATTCGTTTCGGGTAGTGCATAATAAAGGACGAACAATGCGGCCGTTTCGGGCTTTCATGCCAGTTAGTCCACGAAGTCCTGTACCCCGTATAAGATTAAGTAAGATGGTTTCTGCTTGATCTTCTTTGTGGTGAGCAACACTTATTACCGAAGCGTTTATATCTTTTCGCAGTTGTTCAAAGTAGGAATAGCGTAAATTTCTAGCGGCCAACTCTATGCTTTGTTTGTGTTGATGTGCATAGTATGATGTATCAAAATGTACGAGATGAAATGGAATGTCATTTTTTTTGCAGAGTTCTCTGCAGAAGTTTTCGTCTCTATCAGACTCTTCTCCGCGAAGATGAAAGTTACAATGTATAGCCTCAACATGATAACCTAACTGCTTCAAAATAAGCATTAAAGATACGCTGTCACATCCTCCTGACAGTGTGGTAAGTATCCGCTCTCCATTTTTTACGGTACACTCACTTGATAAGTATCTTGCGATACGTGCTAAAAGCTCTTTTGAAAACGAAGTTAGCATGGGCTACTCTACATATAAAACGAGTCCTTTCAGATATTCTCCTTCTGGGTGATAGATATTGATCGGATGGTCTGCCGGTTGGTGAAGCTGATGAAGTATGCGCACATTTCTACCGGTAAGAGCAGCTGCAGTAAATACAGCTTGCCGGAATTGCTCCTTTGTTACAACTTGCGAACAACTGAAAGTGAAAAGGATACCTCCCTTTCTAATATGTTCTAAACCTTTAACATTAAGTCGAGTATAGCCTTTCAGTGCATTGCGTAAGGCACCACGATGCTTGGCAAACGCCGGGGGATCCAATATAATAAGGTCGTATTTATCATGATTAGCATCCAAGTATTTAAATGCGTCATCACAAAATGCTTGATGACGCTTGTCGCCCGGGAAGTTGAGTTCTACATTTTGCTGAGTTAATTCTATCGCTTTTGCACTGCTATCTACAGAGTGTACCAACGAAGCCCCACCCTTCATGGCGTATACCGAAAACCCTCCTGTATAGCAAAACATATTTAGTACGCTTCTGTTAAGAGCATATTTTTCTAAAAGATGGCGGTTTTCACGTTGGTCTATAAAGAATCCTGTTTTCTGCCCTCTTAACCAATCAATGTGAAACTTCAAGCCGTTTTCTATAGCAATATCTTGAACGTCACCACCATAAATAAATCCGTTTTCTTGTCCTAATTGCGCTTTTAGTGGCAATGTAGTTTCACTTTTATAAAAAATGTTGCGAATCTTGTCTCCCAAGACTTTGACAAGAGCTTTGGCAATCTCATGCCTATTTAAATGCATGCCTACGCTATGAGCTTGCATTACTGCAGTTGGGCCATAGCAGTCAATCACCAATCCTGGCAAGTTGTCGCCTTCCCCATGAACAAGTCGATAGGTATCATTGTTGGAATGATTGGCTAATCCAATAGCCTGCCGTACTAAATAGGCTGCATTTATGCGTTTTTCCCAAAACGATTCGTTAATTTCTTCATTTTCAAAGGTTAAAACCCTTACTGCAATAGAGCCTATTTGATAATGGCCTTTAGCGATAAAATCCCCATCGTGAGTTATTACTTGAACAATATCACCGTTTTGTATGTTTTCAGGTAAGTGCTCAATAGCTCCCGAGAAAATCCATGGATGAAATCTTTTTAAACTTTCTTCTTTATGTCGTTTTAATTGTATTGTTTGTAAGTTCATAAGGCTTTATAGCTTGTTTTCGACTTTATTATCAAAGTTTTCTTCAGAAACGATATCAAGTTTATAATCGTGAGATTGTTTTAAACGTTGTAGTTCTTCGTAGATTTTTATACAAGTCCATGCGTCTGTAGCGGCATAATTTTCTTGCTTCTCAGACAAAACGTCAGCTTCCCAGTTTGATTTCTGCTGCCTTTTAGATATACGTTCATGAAACAGGTTCGCATATATCTTTTGCAAAGAGAGGTCTTCAATGCCTATTTCACACACATGCTTTTGCAAATCAATGAAATACCCTGGTGTAAAATCAACCCTTTGGTGTAACATTTTCATATCATCATGAAGAGAAAGACCTACTTTTGGAATAGTCATATCCTCCAACAGGCGTATGATACATGAAGGCATACCTAATTGGTTGAGTCGAAACAGGAAGCATGTGTTATAATCTGAAACCTGCATAAGCGCAACTTGATGGTTTGAACCCTTTTTAAAATTTGGCCGAGTTTCTGTATCTATACCTAATATAGGTTGCGACAGAAGATAGTCGACTGCTCTTTCCGCCTCTTGTTCAGAAACAATAACAACTATGCGACCGGGAAATATTACACGTGGTAATTGGGAGATTAACCGTTTGTCGTATTTATTATATATAATCTTCATACCTTTTTTTATTGGTTGCAAAATTAGAAAAAAGTTATCAAAGTATATCTATTTGTCTCGCATTTTTGCTAACTTTGCAAATAAAAGAAATAAATTCAAGAATGGTAAAAAAGAAATCCGGTCGTAAAACCAAAACGTTCAGTGAGGCGATCGGGCTCAATTATATATTTAACGAAAGATGCAACTTTATATATGGTATAATTTTGCTGGCGATAGCATTGTATATTATAATTGCATTTTGTAGTTATTTGAATACGGGGGCTGATGATCAAAGTCTTGTTAATGATTTACAACATGGAGATGTTCTGAATACTCATAGGGTATTTCACAATTATTGCGGAAGTTGGGGGGCTATTTTGTCAGACTTCTTCATTAACCGTTGTTTTGGGTTAGCTTCCTTTTTAATACCTTTTTACCTGATTTTATATGGGTTGAAAGCACTTGGCGTTTACCAAAAAATCAATTTATGGAAGTGGTTTTTTGGAACAATGGTAGTGATGATATGGAGTTCTGTAACCTTGTCAAAATTTCTTTCGCCAGTAGCAACAAATCTTATTTTTGATTGTGGGGGTAATCATGGTGCCTATATATGTCGTTGGCTAGAGAATATAATTGGTAGCCCTGGGTTAGTTGCTGTTCTCGTTATTGTGGCATTAGCCTTTCTCACTTATTTGACACAAGAAACTATTAGAATTGTTCGATTGTGTTTCTATCCTATGGGACATGTGATTAACCATATTCCTTTTACGATAACAAACGATGCTCATAAAGTACAAGAGCCGGAGAACCAAAAGGAAGAGCCTGTAATAAATGATGCCCCGAAAGAAGTACCCCCCACAGTTGACACAATTTCAAATGATATTGTCTCGCAGCAACCTCAAGAGGAAGATGTGCCAGTAGCAAAACCAGTATCACAAATTGAACCGGAACCACAGAAAGATGAGGTTAATCTTGAAGTTCATGTCGCTTCAGTAGAAGATACAGCCAAAGGAAAGACCGTTGAAGGCGATAACCGTTTGGATACACCTATCAATCCGCGGGAACCGTGGATGCATTACAAGTTTCCAACACTAGACTTGTTGAAAAGGTATGATACGGATGGCCAGACTTACGTTGATAGGCAAGAACAAGAAGCAAACAAAAATCATATCATTCAAGTGCTTCGTGATTTTGGTGTGGAAATTAAAAGTATACGTGCTACAGTTGGTCCAACTATTACCCTTTATGAAATCACACCAGCTCAAGGAGTGCGCATATCAAAGATTCGAAACCTTGAAGATGACATTGCATTGAGTTTAGCTGCGTTAGGCATTCGTATAATAGCTCCTATTCCTGGTAAGGGAACAATAGGCATTGAAGTACCTAATGCCAATCCGAATATCGTTTCTATGCTCAGCATTTTGAACTCAAAGAAGTTCCAAGATGCAAAAATGGATTTGCCGATCGCCTTGGGAAAGACAATCACCAATGATGTGTTTATGGTCGATTTGGCTAAAGTTCCCCACTTGTTGGTGGCAGGTGCCACGGGACAAGGAAAGTCTGTAGGTCTCAATGCCATCATAACGTCATTGCTATATAAGAAGCATCCGAATGAATTGAAAATAGTTTTAGTTGACCCGAAGAAGGTTGAATTTAGCGTTTATGCTCCTATTGCCGACCATTTTATGGCAGCTTTGGAGGAAAACGAAGACGAGCCAATCATCACCGATGTAACAAAAGTTGTTAAAACCCTAAAAGGTTTATGTGTGTTAATGGATCAAAGGTATGACATGCTTAAAAGAGCTGGAGCTCGAAACATCAAGGAATATAATGCAAAATATCTTAGTCACAAACTCAATCCAAGCGATGGACATGAATATATGCCCTATATTGTGATAGTTATTGATGAGTTTGGAGATTTGATAATGACAGCTGGAAGAGAAATCGAGATGCCTATCACTCGTATTGCCCAACTGGCAAGAGCAGTGGGAATGCATATGGTAATAGCTACGCAACGCCCAACTACCAATATTATTACAGGAAGCATTAAGGCAAACTTCCCTGGACGAATAGCTTTCCGTGTGGGAGCAATGGTTGATTCACGTACAATTCTTGACCGCCCAGGAGCCCAACAACTCATAGGCCGTGGAGACATGCTTTATCTAAATGGGCGTGAACCAGTTCGTGTTCAATGTGCTTTCGTTGACACTCCGGAAGTTGAACGTATCAATCGTTTTATAGCAGACCAGTCGGGCCCTCTTAGCCCTATGGTAATACCAGAGCCTTTATCAGATGACGGTGGCTCAGAAGGCACGGCAAGTGTTAATGTTAAAGAGCTTGACAGTTTGTTTGCAGATGCGGCTCGGTTGATAGTTCGTAAGCAATCGGGGTCAACGTCCTTGTTACAACGAATGTTTAGCATTGGCTATAACCGTTCAGGTCGACTTATGGATCAGATAGAAAAAGCTGGAATTGTAGGTCCTGCTCAAGGGAGCAAACCACGTGAGGTTCTCATTAGTGATGAAACAACATTGGATAATTTGTTATCTACGTTACATTAATTATTTTATAGGTCAAAATGAAAACATATATTAAACTATTTTTTCTTTCGCTTTTGTGTTTAATTTGTTCATCTGCAACGGCTCAAAATGCCGTTCGTGCAAAACAGATTTTGGACAAAACTGCAGCCCTTGTTGGTCGCTCAGGTGGTGCTTCTGCCTCTTTTTCCATGACTAATGGTAAATATGGAAAGGCATCGGGCTTTATTGCGATTAAGGGGAATCGGTTTTATGCCTCTACGGGTAATGTTGAAGTATGGTTCGATGGGAAAACCCAATGGAGTTATATGAAATCAACAAATGAGGTAAATGTAAGCTCTCCGAATGAAGCTCAACAGTTATCAATGAATCCTTATAAGTTTTTAAGCATTTATCGTACAGGCTATTTCTTGAGTATGAAAGACGTCTCTGGAGGTTATTTGGTGCATTTAAAAGCACAAAATCCCGCTCGATCCATTCAAGAACTCTATATAACGATTGGCAAGAATTATTATCCTCGCTCAATAAGAATGAAAAAAGGCAAAGGTTGGAGCACAATACAAATATCTGGTTTCAAACCTAAAAACTACGCAAATACTTTTTTCCAATACAACAAGAAAAAGCATCCATCGGCAGAAATAGTTGACTTGCGTTAAAGAATAAACACATATTTTATGGAGCCTAACAGTTCCATCACTATAATATACAATGGGAATAGTCTTGCATTATGAACGATTCCCATTGTCATTGATTGGTATACATCTACTATATTATGCAGAAATCCGGCTATGATACCAAAACACGCGCCACATACTATGGCGCAAAAGGCTATAGCCGGAATAATACTTTGTGAAAAACTGCTGGGAAACAGATGCCCTGTCGCATTTAAAAGTAATGCATGAGGTATATATGTCAAAGCCATCATAATAGCTATGAATAGTAACAGAATGCCTATTACAAAATAAATGCCTATTTTTTTACGATATGGGAATTGTTTCCAGTTCCCCAAATTACAAACAGTTTTAAGCAATCCGCTATCCACTAAGCACCCCCAAGCCATAGAAATTAGGATAATCCATAACAGTACGGGAGACGTAATACAATCAATAAAATGGCCAAAAAACCATCTTATTCCTTCATTACTTAGCATACTGTGCATTGGCAATTCAAAATTAACTGATGTTATCATCCACGACAAGAATACTAACAACACTTGTAATGCTACAAGCACCAATGCAGTATAAGCAAATAGCCTATTATTCTTCATCCATTTTCAGATTATCAATATCAAGGATATGAAGCTCTATCGCCCTTACGGCGAGCCGTGTGGCATTTATACTCATTCCGTTATTTCCATCGGGGAAGAGTTTCTGAATAAGTTCATTTTGTCTTTTTTCCAAACTCTTTACCCCAAAAGGCATACCTCTTAGGTTGGTGATTTGTTCTTTGGTAAAACCTAAAGCGAGATGACGAAGAAAACGTTCATCATATTCATCTATTTCATAGTTTACCATTGCTTCCTGATGCATTAGTTGCTGATTGGCGCTTTTTTTAAATCTATCAACAATCTTTTCTAAAATTGGTTGATTGAAAACCAATTTTTTACCGCTCATTACGCTTTCCACGTCTTCACGGGTTAGCAATTCTCCACTTTTCAAGCAGATTCCGTTTGCACCTGCATCCAACACGTCTACCCATAGTTTTTCGTTGAGCACTTCACCGGTAAAGATAAGTATCTTAATATTTGGATATAATTCTTTGGTTTGCCGGCAAATTTCCACACCAACTGTAGTTGATCCGCCAAGTCCAAGGTCAAGAAGCACCAAGTCTGGTTTGTTTTCTTTTAATTTGTGCCAGTATACAGCTGCACTGTCTGCAGTGGCTATTATTTCAGCTTCAGGAATATCATTTCTGAAAATTCCTTCTGTTCCTTTCAGTTCCAAGGGAACATCTTCTACTATTATAACTTTGAATTTTTCCATTTTATTATCATTTAGGTATTTATCTATGATCTACCTAATTATTATTTTTATTGTCAAAAAATGATCAGTACTTCCTTTTCCCTAATTCTTTTTAATTTTTCTCCCAAACTTTCATCATTTGTTAATTGGGAAGTAGATCGTGTATGCCTCGTCAGCAATTTCATATAATGGCTTAAATCTTAGGAGGCTTGTTTGCCCTATGGTGCGATAATGACTCTGTGTCCATCTTACAGTGCGATATTGTTGGGCGTATTCCAGCACTAATATATTTTCAAGATGATGTATATTGCCTTTTAAAGGCGTCTCTTCTGATGGCGAAGCCAAAACAATAGGTCCTTCCATAAAAGCCACTTCCCCCGTCTTGCTGCCAGGTAAAGGTTCAGCCCACAGTCTGTCGGCAAATTCAATAACGACTTGGTCATTGTTCCATGTACGGTTAATCTGTATATAACCATGAAGCTTGTTTACTTGAATGGGATTTCCATTTACGCTAATTTTTGCTTTTTTATCAAGCCACCAAGGCAATCTAAGGGTAATTGGGATTGTTACTGGTTTATCCGTTTTTACTTTCATGATAATTCTCCAGCGAGGCGCATTATAATTTTTAGTCCATTGGTTGCCCTCAAAATCCTGTTCTATATCTATCTTTGCATTGTCCTTTTGCCATGACAAATGTGATGGTATATATTGGCTAATGGTCAGTCCGTTGTTATCTTCATAATAGATGTATCTTAAATATCTGGTCTGCGCTTGCACTAAAGAACCATGGCAACAATAGAAATCCATGGTAGGATGCCCCCACCCTTTTTCTCCCCCTTTTTTATACCCCGATGCCATCGGCAAAAAATAAGCAACCATTCCTGTCTCAGGGTGTTGTTGGGCAAGTATTCCGTTGTATAGATTTCGCTCAATGAAATCAGCATAAGTAACATCTCCTGTCCATTTATAGAGATAATTGGCAGTTCTCATCATGTTGTAGACGGTACAATGTTCCTGATTGTTTTCTCCGGCGAAAGCAGCCAACTGCCCCTTGGGTATCCAATGTTCGCCTGCGCTTTGGCCACCGGTTGCAAATTGTTCGCGCTCAAGGACTGCACATTTCCAAAAATCCTCGGTCAGTTGTTTCCAGTAGGGGTCGCCTGTAGCTTCATAACACCTTGCTGATCCGTGAGACCAGGGTATGGAAGCATTGCAATGGTCAAGGGACAGGGCGTCTTCTCCTTTTAGTAATTGTGTAAAAAGCCAAGGATGGCCATACCGTTCCATCAAGTCTCTATATTTTTGTTTGCCAGTCAAGTCATACATTGCGGCCCATATTTCCAACATTCCACTTGTTTCACCATTCAAAATGGCATCCGCTTTTCCTTTATCAATCATTTCACTTGTCCAGCGATGCATCCAATTGGCCATTTTGTCAAGCACTTCAAGAGCTTGTTTGTTTCCCCCAATGGCATACATGTCATATAATCCCATCAGCGTTTTATGGAGTGTATATTGAGGGGACCACATTGGCCGTCCGTCAGCCATGAGGTATAAGTATTTTTCAGGTATGGAACCCACCCATTCACCACCGTTGATTTCTTGGCAACGGGCAAGTTCACTAACTATGAAATCGGCTCTTTGTTTAATGGCTTCATCACCTGTTTCAGCCCACATATAAGCACAGGCAGATAGATAATGTCCTAAGAAATGTCCTCGAAGTTGTCCGCTTGGACTTTCCCATCCCCAATAGAGATTGCTTAAATTGCCATCTTTTCCAACCATATACTCTTTATTGAGTCCCGCTTCGGCATAAAAGTTTTGCAGCAACTTTTCCGGTTCGAGCATCATCATATATTTCCGATTGAGTTCATAACGGTCTTTAAACAGTCCTGGAAGGAGTTTCACGCTATTAGGAGAAACAGGTCTCAATGTTATTTGAGGCGAATTTTGACGAATAAAGTGTGTAGAATCTTTTTCTTGTGTGCTTTTCCCCGAATCATCAATATAGATAATTTGTGCTGAAGCTATGGTAAATAGAGTCACTGACAGAAATGTCAACAACATTTTTCTGGTTATTTCGTAATGCATAGAGATATAGGTTTCTTTGGTTTAGGTACAAAGTTACACTTTTTTATTAAGAACTTCCTTCTTTGTAAACGGTTTTTATACAAGATGGAGGATAAAAGTAAAGTTTTTTGATACTTTCATTACAACCACTATCGTCTTATCTTTCATATTTCCTTTACGAAAGTTGGCAACCATTTTTAGGTTGCCAACTTTCGTTTTGTTGTAGTTTGTCTTTTTGTCAAATCCAATTAGTTATTTAGCTATAGTTAACTTATTTAATCGGTATGTTTCCCCAATTTGTATAATAAATGATCAATATCACTATTGATTACTTTGCAAAAGTAGCTATAATTACGGATTTTTGCATAAAAAAATGCGGTCTTTAGAAATGGAGACATTCTAAAGACCGCATTAAACATGTATTTTTTGAGATTATTTTTTCTCGCCAAAATAGCGATTGTAAAGTCCTATAAAGCCGGCTGCATGTCGAGCTTCGTCTTTTGCCATTTCGTGAATGGTGTCATGCAATGCGTCTGAACCTTCTTGCTTGGCAAGTTTTGCAGCTTCAAATTTTTCTTCGCAAGCTCCTTTTTCTGCTGCAATCCGTGCTTCCAAATTGCTTTTGGTGTCTTTTAACACTTCTCCTAAAAGTTCTGCATAGCGACTTGCATGATTGGCTTCTTCGTAAGCATAGTGCTCAAAAGCGCGAGCTACTTCAGGATAGCCTTCGCGGTCTGCTTGCCGTGCCATCGCCAAATACATTCCAACTTCACCACATTCACCTGCAAAAGTTTCCTTGCAATGTTGTACAAGTTTTTCGCTTACCTTGTCTGTATAGGCTCTACCCAATTCATGAACTGTTGCAAATTCAGTTTCATCGTCTGCTGACAACTCTTTAAATTTACTTGCTGGGGCTTTACAGATTGGGCACTTTTCGGGTGCTTCGTCCCCTTCGTACACATATCCACATACTGTACAAATGAATTTTTTCTTCATAACGTTTTGTAATAATTAAAGTATTAATAATCTATTCTGTCCACTTCAAACCATTAAAGAATTTCCATTCCACTTTCTTTCCATGTGGAACAACAGGTTTTTTAAAGTGGCCTTGCAGTATCAAAATGGTGGTTTTCTTCCCTTTTGGAACGTCTTTAAGCGCATCGCTTGGCGTGAAATAATTACCTCTTCCTTCGTCTGAGACTATAAAGTCGTAATGATGAATATGCGGTTCCAATGCCGGAATAGCCTGTCCTATAGCATCTGCCAAGGCTCCAGCAACAATGTGTGCTCCAAATATGTTGTAATGGGTATTGTCCTGTCTGCCTTTTGGCGCCCAATCATATTTGTTTGGGTCAATCCACATATGCAGACGACGTGATCCCTCTACCCCATAACTCTGTTCTATATTACGTGTTATTGCTCCTGCATCAATGTATGGAACGTTGAGTTTTGTGGCAATGCGTTTTGCAACCAGGGCATAAGGTCCATGCGTGTCTACAATTGTATCGCTATTGACACACTCTCCACAGAATACACTGTTGCGCAAAAGTTCGTCATCTTCTTGCTTTGGAGGCTTCAGATAGAAATTTCGGCGAACAACAGGACTCATCAATATTGGTGTTGCACCCTTGGCAAGCGTCTCAAGACAATATTGCTCAAGATGGGCGTCAAAAGTTGTTCCTACATCTGTGTGCCTGTCTGGTTTCGGTTTCTCGTCGTTGTGCCCGAATTGTATTATCACATAGTCACCGGGCTTCAACTTGTCCGCAATAACTTTCCACCGTCCTTCAGCATAGAAACTTCGTGAAGATCTGCCGTTTATGGCATGATTTTCCACTTTTACTCCCTCGTCAAAGAAGCCCTGCAGAACCATTCCCCATCCCCGTTCGGTGCTCCCCTTGCTAATGTCTTTTTCGGCTGCAGTGGAATCTCCTATTATATATAAGGTAGGTATATTCTCTCCTGCACTCAACAGTAAGAGGGAAAGAAAAAGAAGGCCATATAGTGAGATGCGTTTCATTCCGATAATTAGCCTTTAGACCGGATGGCTGCTATCAACTCATCGGCATCAACGAGTTGTTGGTCACCAGTTACCATGTTTTTAAGCGTTACCTTGTTGGCTGCGATTTCGTTTTCTCCTGCTAATACTACGAATGGTATAGACTTGGCATTGGCATAACCCATTTGCTTTTTCATCTTGACTTTATCAGGATACATCTCTGTTCGTATGCCTGATTTTCGTGCCTTTGCCACTATTGGAAGACAATAATCGGTTTCTTTCTCACCGAAATTAATAAACAGAAGTTGGGTTCCACAAACACTTTCTTTAGGATAAAGGTCAAGAGCATCCAAAACATCGTAGATTCTGTCGGCACCAAAGGAGATGCCAACGCCAGACAATCCTGGCATACCGAAGATGCCTGTAAGGTTGTCATAGCGTCCACCACCGGTAATACTACCCATAGGTGTGTCTAATGCCTTTACTTCAAATATTGCTCCAGTATAATAGTTAAGCCCTCTGGCAAGGGTGAGGTCAAGTTGAATTTCATTGTTCAAAACTGACTTTTTTAAGGCATTAAGGATGAAGCGTAGTTCTTCTACACCTTTCAACCCCACCTCGGAAGAGCCAAGAACCTTGGTGATGATATCCAGTTTCTCGTCGTTTGACCCTTGAAGAGCGATAATAGGCTGCAATTTTTCAATTGCTTCGTCTCCAAGACCGTCATTTTTCAACTCTTCATTTACTTTTTCAATACCAATTTTGTCGAGTTTGTCTATTGCAACCGTAATGTCTACAATCTTGTCGGCCGCTCCTATAACCTCGGCAATACCTGTCAATATCTTTCTATTGTTTATCTTTATCTGTACTCTAATGCCAAACTGGCTGAAGACGGTATCAACAATTTGCATCAACTCCACCTCATTGAGCAGAGAATCAGAGCCGACTACATCTGCATCGCATTGATAAAACTCCCTATAACGTCCTTTTTGTGGGCGGTCTGCTCTCCAAACTGGTTGTATCTGATAGCGCTTAAATGGCAATTGCAATTCTTCTCTGTGCATTACAACGTATCTGGCAAAAGGCACCGTCAAGTCATAACGCAAACCTTTTTCGCATAACTTGCTTGACAAACGCAACGAATTGTGTTCTGCCAATTCGTCGTTTGTGATTTTTGACAAGTAATCGCCTGAGTTAAGTACCTTAAACAACAATTTGTCTCCTTCTTCACCATATTTTCCCATCAACGTGTGTAAAGTTTCCATTGCAGGAGTTTCTATCTGTTGAAATCCGTAGAGGGCATATACTTTTCTGATGGTGTCAAAGATATAATTACGCTTTGCCATTTCTATAGGACCAAAGTCGCGAGTTCCTTTTGGTATGGTTGGTTTCTGTGACATTTTCTCTTTAATAACAGTTGTGTCTATAGTGAACGTTATTTACGAACGATGGTTTGAGCACGGTCTGGTCCAATGGAGATAACTCCAATACGTGTTTCAAGGAAATCCTCCAAGAACTTGATGTATTCATTAAATTCTTTAGGGAATTGATCTTCGCTCGTGAAGTTGGTCATATCGGTGTGCCAACCTTTAAGTTCTTTGTAAACAGGTTTAACGTTGTCTATGCAATAAGGGAATTCCGTAGTTGTACTTCCGTCGGGAAGCTCATAGGCAACACAAGCTTTTATTGTGTCGAAATCGTCAAGGACATCACTCTTCATCATGATGAGTTCGGTTACACCGTTTACCATGATTGAGTAACGCAGTTGTACAAGGTCGACCCATCCACAACGGCGCTCACGTCCGGTGACAGCACCATATTCATGGCCTAAGTCGCGAATGCGGCTTCCCGTCTCGTCAAAAAGTTCTGTAGGGAATGGACCAGCTCCCACACGGGTGCAATAGGCTTTCATGATGCCGAAGACATTACCTATTTTGTTTGGGCCAACGCCCAATCCTACACATGCTCCTGCACAAATGGTGTTGGAAGAAGTGACAAAAGGATATGAGCCGAAGTCAACATCAAGCATCGTTCCTTGCGCCCCTTCACACAATATGGACTTCCCGTCCTTCAATAAATGGTTGATTTCGTGCTCAGAATCGACAAAACGGAATTGTTTAAGATATTCTACACCTTCCATCCATTTCTTCTCTACCTCGTCAAAGCCATCGAAATCTGTCCAACCCAAGGCTTGCAAGCGCTTGAGATGAAGCTCTTTGTGGTGGGCATATTTGGTCTTGAAATCGTCCAAAATATCCCCTACACGCAATCCATTTCGGCTCACTTTGTCGGTATAAGTGGGGCCGATGCCTTTCCCTGTTGTACCTACTTTTGCCTTTCCTTTGGCTGCTTCAATGGCACGGTCGAGTATGCGATGGGTGGGCATGATGAGGTGTGCTTTCTTGGAAATAAGCAAACGCTCCTTCAATGGATGTCCGCTTTTTTCCAAATCGCGGGCTTCATCCATGAAAAGGTCTGGAGCCAAAACGACGCCATTCCCGATTATATTAACTTTTCCTCCTTGAAAGATACCTGAAGGGATGCTTCTTAAAACATACTTTTGGCCTTCAAATTCCAATGTATGCCCAGCATTTGGACCTCCCTGAAAACGTGCAACCACATCGTAGCGTGGTGTGAGAACGTCCACTACTTTTCCTTTACCTTCATCGCCCCACTGTAGTCCCAGCAGAACATCTACTTTTCCTGTGCTCATGACTTGTCTTTTATTTGTTTTTTCTGTTTATTACGTAACCTTGTTAGTCGCATTTGGCATTTAGAACAAACCCCATAAATATACAATGTGAAGCCGTCTTTATGAAACCTTGGCAACTTTAATTCCTGTATTGTTTTGCGGATGGGTTCCGAGTCGGTCTCGATTACCTTTCCACATACTGTACAAACCTGATGGACGGGACTCTCATTGAAGTAGCAGGCTTCGTACTTGGTCTGTCCAATGAAACGGTGACGCACAACCAATCTTAACTCTATAAAGAGTCTCATGGTGTTGTACAAGGTTGCTCGGGAAACACGAAAGTTTTCTTTTTCGAGCTTATTGCCAAGTTCTTCTAACGTAAAATGACCTTGAATGCTATATACAGCATCCAAGATGGCATAACGTTCAGGGGTCTTGCGGAAATTATTGAGTGTGAGATAGTTAGTCAGTATTCTCTTCACCTCCCGCTTGGCTGTATCCTTTGTCACAGTTTCTTCTGTTTTAATACGTACAAAGTTACTCTTTTTTCTCGGAACCAATATGCATTACAACTGAAAAAACGTTAAAATAGAACATCGGCAATTAGCTACAGGAAGAGCAAGAAAATTCTTCAAAAACTTTTACATAAGAGTGCTTAACCTTAAGGATCTTAAAACCATTCACTATCCGCCAGTTTCTAAAACAGGTTAAATTGGATTCTGATAATGCCGGTTTTAAGAGGTAAAACATAGGGTTTTAGAAGCTGATAAAGGGCTGAAAAATAGGGATTTTTGCTCACTTTTTGAAGTCAATTTAATAATTTTGACCCTAAAAAAGTTAATAAAAAGAATGGCGGAAAGGCAATGTAGCCTTTCCGCCATAACAAAGTTACTTAATTTTTCCTCCAAAACCAAATGACGTCAGAATATTTTTTACAAAGTTCAACTTTGTTTCCAATTGTATGTCCTAAAGGATGTCTAAAGGTTTAAGAGCCTTTCGTGCCAACTGTTCATAGTCGTCTCCCAAATCACAAAAGCGTAACAAACAGTTGTATGCAGCATGTTTTAATGGCGCATTATCACCTTCAAGCGTTGCTTGAACTTGATCGAGAAATTCGTTAATTCCCCGTTCGTTAGGCTCTTGTTTTTTTGAAAACAGACGTGCTAACAAATTATAGCCGGTAATTTGCCATAATGTTCTGTCGCTTGCTACCCATTCATAGGCTAAAACAGGCGCAAAGGAAAGGTATTGAAGCAGATTGTAAGCCAGCAATTCGGCCATTTCCTGAGTTTGTAGTTGTTCCATCCATACGTCTACAAGTTCAGGAAGCATCTTTTCGGCTGGCATAATGAGCGTTGCAAGAATTTTACATTCTCTTATATTTTCCTTCCAAAGCTCAATGGCCAACTCATAGTTTTTGCCGTATTTTTGGGCCATTTGCTTCAGTTGAGGAAGGGGTACTCCCCAATTAAGCTTATAGGTTACGCCCTTATTCCGCATTGATTGTGATGCTTCACCGTTCATCATTAGCCGAAATGAGCGTTTGATTTCTCTCAGTTTTTCTTGAGTTTCTTCTGAAGGCATATTATTTTACAAATTTAAAGAGTTGCATATTCCTTACTATAGCGCAACATTTGGTGCGTATACGACTCTGTATAGTCTATTAACACGTCTATTATTTCGCCTTTTTCGTTCTTCTTTAATTTCATCCAAGGATTGATGAAGCCCTTATAGGGGGCTATGTTAAGTTGTTTATACCTATCCAACACTTCCTTATGAAGCTTTTCGTCAACTTTTACGGCGTAGGTTTCAACGAGTTGTTTTGCTGCTTCAAAGTCGCCTTCACTCTTTATGCGCTGGATTTCTGCAAGCAACTGTGCAAACAAGCTTCTCAATGTCTCGTAGTTGCTGATATACAATAGGGTTTTTCCCTCTATTTTTTGAAGTTTAATGGCACCGTTGCTATGCTCATACACCCAATGTGCTATCAGCGAACGGTTACGCATGTGCGCTTCTTCTATTGTGTGACCTGGCTTTATACGTACCAATTGGGTGATAAGTCCATTCAAGAGATACTCGTAATATTGGGCTTTGTAAGCTTCTGGTGAAGGAGTTAGGCCGAGCTCTACAAGTTTATAGTCTGCAATATAGTAGAGGCCGAATAAGTCTGCTCTTGCCTCTTCAATGGTATTCCCATAGTTTTTTAATGCGTCAGGGTCTGTCTGTGGCAACAATTGTCCGCTACCATGACCTAAACATTCATGCAAATCGGTATGTAAATCATCGCAAATATCGCCATAACGGTCGATAAGGGTGCGCACTTCTTGGTCTTTGATGAATTCATCTTTAAAGCCGTTGCCTTTAGCTGCCATGGCATAGGAATGGGTAAGATTGCTGATCGTGACACTTTTACTGCCATACTCGGCTCTTATCCAATCTGCATTGGGCAAATTTATGCCGATAGCCGATGAAGGATATTCGTCGCCCCCAAGCATAGCTGCACAAATCACGTTGGCAGAAACGCCTTTCACTACGGGCTTGCGGAATTGTGGCGCCACTGGAGAATGGTCTTCAAACCACTGTGCATTGGCTGATATGGTCTGCGTACGCTTGGTTGCTTCAAGGTCTTTATATTCAACTATGCCTTCCCACGAGCCTTTCAATCCCAATGGATCGCCATAAACTTCAATAAACCCGTTTATGAAATCTATCCTCCCCGACTGCTCTTTAAGCCATTGTATAGAATAGCGGTCAAATGTATGTAGGTCGCCTGTGGTGTAATAGCGTACTAATAGGCAGATAGTTTCTCGTTGTTGATCATTCTCGACATACGCTAACGCCTTTTCTAACCAAAAGACAATTTTTTCAATGGCTGCCCCATAGCGGCCACTTTTTGTCCATATTTCCTCGTGAATGCCATTTTCATCTTTTACGAGTGTAGAGTTGAGCCCCCAAGAAGGAGGTTCTTTGCTATTGTCTTTTTTGTTGGCATAGAAATTCTCGACCTCTTCTTGGGTGACACCTTGGTAGTAATTGCAGGCAGAAGTCTTTACTACATCTGCTCCAGCAGCCTTGTTTACCCTTTTTGGTAAAACCTGTGGGTCAAAAATGACAGGGGCAATATCGTTGAAAAGGTCATCAACAGAGTGATAATGTAAAAGAGGAATTTGTGTAATGTCAACTTTTTTAAGTTCATTATACAGAAATTCTTTTGTGAATTGGGGAATGAACTTTTCGCATCCGTAATGATGATAAATGCCATTGGAGAACCAAACTTGTTTTAAATAGCACTCTAAAGCAAGAAATTCGTCCTCAGACCTATGGTCTTTGCCTTGTTCGTATATTGCTTCAAGGACCTTTCTTATACACAAATTGTACTGGCCGAATTGGTCGAAAGTGATGTCTCTACCAAACAACGTGGCTTTTGCCAAACAATAAATATAGCATTTTTGCCTAAGTGTAAGTTTGTCGAACTCAGGAAGTTGATAACGCAATAAAGCGATGTCAGCAAAGCGCTCTCCACTGACAAACTGAAAGTCATTTACCATTTGTTTACTCGTTTATGTTTTCTTCAAGCTTTTTGGGACCTCTTTTCTTGTGGACTTTTGCAGGAGGCCGGTTTGCGATGGCCCGCATTTTGTAGTCTCTTGGGGTGATTCCGTTAATTTTGTAAAATGAAGCATAGAAAGATTGGCGGTTGGCAAAACCCACCATGTCGCTCACATCTTCCATATTGAGGTCATCATAGCGTTTGTCATTCAAGATGGTCATAGCTTCTTCTATGCGAAACTTATTGACAAAAGAAGTGTAGTTCATGTGGAAGCGCACATTCACAACCGCTGAAATGTATCTCGTATTGGTGCCCAAGTCTTCTGCCAATTTCCTTGCAGAATATTCGCGGTCTTTATATTTCTTTTGAAAAAGGATGATGTTGAGTATTTTTTCCTTTAAATCATCCATCAATTTGGGATTAACCAAACTCCTGTACGCCGCTATCTTGTCTTTTTTTTCTGTAATATTGTATTTTGTCATAGCGCTAATTGAGTTGTTAGAAGGTTTTATTGTACAATTATGTGTTCTGCAAATATATACCTTTTTTTTATATCTGTCAAACCTTTAATTGGTTTTTGGATTTTTTTTTACTTTCAATTACCACTTTAGCCTTCTTTTTATGTGGATCTCAAGAAAGGGAAAAACATTGTCCATTCTTTAATTTCAGATATCTATTGACAAAGAAGCCATCTGTTGCAAAGCTTCCCATATGCGCTGGACGGGAAATCCCATCACGTTGAAATAGCTCCCTTGGAGTTGGGTCACACCGATATAGCCAATCCATTCTTGTATTCCATATGCACCAGCTTTATCGAAAGGCTTAAATGTTTTAATGTAATAGTCTATTTCAGAACTTGTTAGACATTTGAATGTAACGTGAGTTTCAACTGAAAAGTGCTTTTGGAAAGTGGTTGCAGTCAGACAAACTCCCGTTACGACTGAATGGGTTTTCCCACTAAGAAGATGGAGCATTGCCTTGGCTTCCTCTGCGTTTTTGGGCTTACCCAAAACCTTGTTGTTAACTATAACTACTGTGTCGGCTGTCAAGACCAAATCGGTTGGAGTAATAACTGATTTATAGGCAGTAGCTTTTTCCACGGCAATATATTCAGCAACACTATGAGCTGGAAGCGTTGACGGATAGTTCTCTTCAATATCAGGCAAGACTTTCACTTCGAAAGGAATGTTCAAGCCTTCCAACAACTCTTTTCTACGAGGAGAATTACTTGCTAAAATAAGATGATAGGGAAGTGTAATCATTACCAACCAAATGCTTTTGCGTTCATTACCCATTTTCCTTGTGCACGTAGTACTTGTTCGATAATGTCGCGTGCACATCCTTGCCCACCGCACTTGTCACTAACATAGCGTGATATAGACTTAATGTCTTGACAAGCATCCTTCGGACAACAAGGACACCCTGCCCGTTTCATAACTTCGTAATCGGGTATGTCATCGCCAACATAGATGATTTCTTCGTCCGCCAGATTGTATTTTACACAAAAATCGTTCCAAACATTAATTTTAACCGAGCAATTCAGAAAGATATCCTTCACTCCCAAATAAGAATATCGCTGGCGTATTTCATCGTTATGCCCTCCTGTCATAATGGCAATACGCAACCCAATTTTTTCCGCTAACTGGATGGCATATCCGTCTTTAATATTTAACGTACGTACAGGTTCTCCATGATTATCCATCGGAATGGTCTCTGCCGAAAGAACACCGTCAACATCAAAGACGATAGCACGTATTTTTTTTAAGTCGTAATTGATCATTTTGAAGTGTTTTTTGAAAACTTATTGATAGAAAGTGACATGCGTTCGTATAGGTCTTTAAGCAAAGGATTGTCTTTCAATAGCGCCGCATGGGAACGTATAACATTCTCATCATAACGTATAGCAGGACCTGTCTGTGCCTGATGGGGTGAAATGGTATGAATCTTTCGGGTAGTTTCATCGATAAGGGGAAGCAGAACTTCAAACGGAATATTTTGCTTTGAAAGAATGTTGGAAGCCACATCAAAACAATGATTGGCAAAATTGCATGCCCAAACAGCCGACAAATGAAGGTATTGTCGTTTTTGGCTGGAAAGGGAATATACCTTCGGGGATACTGAACGTGCTAAATCTTGAACCTTTTTGACGGAGTAGTCGTCATTGCCTTCTATAAAACAAGGAACCTGCTGAAAGTCTATTTCAAATTGTTTGGAAAAGGTCATCATAGGGTAAAGAACGCCATAGTGTAAGGCCATTCCCTGAAAAGCGCTCAATGGCATAGACCCTGCAGTGTGTATCATCAAAGCCTTCTCACGTCCTTTACAGACAACTGGAATGACATTTGCCAAAACACTGTCTTTCAGCGCAAATATGTAAGCCTCTGCTTGAGTAGTTATTTGGTTTAAATCGGTAGTTGGCGAAGCACCAACAGTTTTAGACAACTCATTGGCAGACTCTTCTGTGCGACTGAAAACCTGGACGATATCGTGTCCTGCACCAAATAATGCTTTTGCGAGATGCGTTGCGAGATTACCCGCTCCTATCATTACTATTTTCATACAAATACAAAATTACGAAAAAGCCATGAATTAATTTTAAGGTTATTGCATTTTTAAAATATATTGGCTAATTTTGCATCATAGTGCAAACAGAAGTAATTACACGTAGCATAGATTTGCCGACAGTCTCACAGGAGAACTTCTTTCATAGCTCAGAGTTGTTTAAAATAGTAGAGCAAACTTCTGGGTTGAAACCTTATATGGTTATAGTGAAAGACAAGGAAGACAGGGTTGTAGCCCATTTGTTTGCTATGCTACGCAGACGATGGGCGTTATTGCCACCTTATCTCTTTACTCAAGGACGTGTATATGGAGAGGGGGTATATCGAGAAGATGTTGATAGACAGTTTGTTTTCAATCTAATGCTCAAGGCGTTGTCTAAGTGCTTTCATTCCAAATTATGCCTTTATATCGAGTTTAGCGACTTGTCAAAGAAAATGTTTGGCTATAAAGAATTTAGAAAGAATGGCTATTTCCCCATTTCGTGGATGAAAATACACAATTCTCTGCATAGTTGTCATCCTAAAGAACGGTTGTCAACGAAATATCTGAACCGAATATTACGAACACGAGAGCCACAGATAAAGGTTTTTGAAACCAAAGATGTAGAACGGATAAAGAACGTTTATAAGTTGTTGAAGACTTATTATCGTTTCAGGCTTCAACGCTATTTACCTTCGGAATCATTTTTCCACAATGTTGCAAAAAGCAAGAATGGAAAGATTTTTGTAGCAACCTATAAAGAAGAAACTGTTGGTGGGGCACTTGTGGCTGTAAGCAATAACAATGCTTACCTGTGGTATGTGGCTGCGAAAGAAAAGAGACATCCTCTACTACACCCTACCTTTGCAACGGTATGGAAAACCATAGAGAATGCCTATTTGTCGAATTGCCGCCACATCTATTTTATGAATGTTGGATTACCCTATAGACGTAACAGGTACAGGGATTTTATACTGGGATTTGGAGGAAAGCCCGTTAGCACTTATCGCTGGTTTCACTTTACTATAAATTGGCTCAACAAAATAGCTTCATGGTTTTTTAGGGAATAGTGTCTCCCCTACTTTTTCCCATTGAAGCTTACAGTTCAACAGAACGTTTTGTTATTGGGCTTTCATTGCCAGTGCGTCCTATAGCTGACACTATATAGGTCCAATCAGATTTTCCGTCTTTATAAGGTAATAAAATATTCAACTTCCTCGTAATTGCCACAATGTGGGAAGGGTCGTCAATATTAATAATTTCTCCTTTAGCAAATCGGTAAACAACATATTGACAAGCTTGATCTTGCCAATCAGTGGCTTTCGGCGCATCCCAAACCAAATGCAGACCATCTTCTTCCCATTTCGTTTTCAGTTTGGTGGGACGATGGGGTGATTTGGTGTTTTTAAAGGGCATTGATGGCTGCAATGCTGGATATTTCCAATAGTAATTGCGCAAGAAGGTGCCAAATCGGTCATAGTTGTCAACTGCCGCTTTGGCATACCATAGCACAGTGCCGCTTACGTTCTTCATTTCACGGTGTAATTTGTGTTTTGCGGGTACTTGATTGCTTTGTGGGTTGTCGGGATCAGCATATTTTATGGTACGTTCGACATCTTCACCTATATATAATGGACGGGCAGAAGCATGTTGATTCCACCAATTTATGAGTTCTTTGTAGTCTGCAGACTTGTGACCTATCTGCCAATAGAGTTGTGGTACGCAATAGTCTATCCATCCGTTATTTACCCACTTCAAGACATCTGCATAGAGATCGTCATAGTTTTGTAAGCCGTTAGTGTTACTCCCAATTTCAGAAGAGCGTTTGTTACGGTATATACCAAACGGACTAACGCCGAATTTTACCCAAGGTTTAACCCTCTTTATAGAGTCCGACAACTGTTTAATGAACAAATCTACATTATATCGACGCCAGTCGGCCTTGTTGTCAATTCCGTTATTGTATTTGTAAAACTCTTTGTCGTCGGGTATTTTCACACCTGATACGGGATAAGGATAGAAATAATCGTCTATATGAAGGCCGTCAACATCATAACGGCGCAATATATCGTCGACCACATTGCAGATATATTCACGGTTTTCTGGTAATGCCGGATTTAAGATGTACAGACCGTCATACTTAAAGAACCGTTCGGGGTGAGTTATAGCAATGTGATTAGGGGCTAATTTAGCTTGACTTTTCATCTTTGCACGATAGGGGTTTATCCATGCATGAAGCTCCATACCCCTTTGATGACACTGGTCTATCATCCATTGCAAAGGGTCCCAATAAGGATTAGGAGCTACGCCTTGTCGGCCTGTCAGGAACCGACTCCATGGCTCTATGCGACTTGGATAGAACGCATCACATTCTCCTCTAACTTGAAAAATGATGGCATTAACTCCATCTTTCTGTAATTCATCAAGTTGATAGGAAAGTGTTTTTTGTAATTGATCGCGAGACTTCCCTTGGAATTGGCCGTTGACAATTTGTATCCAAGCACCTCTAAACTCGTGTTTTGGAATTGAAGAGCCATGATGTATGTTGCGATTGGCTTCTGCTTCTTCTGTTTCTTCGGCAATGGGATGATGATTGTTGATAGGAGTATCCTTTGTTGTGCTCTTTTTACTTCCACACCCACTTACAATAAGAGCAATAGCAAAAAGGGCAATATATCTTGATATAAATTTATTCATTTTAAGCGTTACGATAACATTAATGGCGTTTGAAGTTTTTAGCTACCCGATGAAAGGTTTGTTTTCTGAAAGTGTCTTCTGCTTTTAGAGCGTCATAAACCAATTTGACAGGGAGCTTTTCGAACATTTGTTCATGATATTCTAAATCCAATTGACGCATTTTCAGTTCTAAAGAATCTATATCATAAACAAGTTGCCGACGTTCTTCATTGGTTGTTGGAACCTTCTTCGATAAAATCTTTATTTGCTTGTGCAATTCCCGTTTGCTATTTTGTAACTCATTAAAAAGCTTAAAGAAGACAACAGAGTCGGAACTACATAGTCTCGCTTGTCGGGTTATGAAAGTTTGTCGCTCTTGTTCTATCTGCTTTGGGTTAAAATTCTGTGCACAAATCTCCATACCCATACACACAGAGATATACATCACAACAATTCGAAAACAGTTCTGAAAGTTATGCATATTTTTTCAATTAGTTTAATTCGTCAGTCATTAAGGCATACATGTCATCATCATCTAACATAAAATATTCTACTGCAACATCAATAATGTCTGTAGAAGCAGCTTCTTTCGTAGCCGGCTTGGATTGCTTGGGAGTATGCTTGTCTGAGGGAGTAGCTGTTTCTTCTACTTTGAGTGACTTATGATGCGTCTCTGATTTTGAAACGCTTTTTGATAAAGATGATGTATTCAAAGGTAATATTGAAGCATTTTGATTTTGTAAAACAGAAACGGGAATAGCGGATGAGTCAATTTTTGTTTCTCGAGCATGATTTATTTTTTCGGCTAATTGCCCGGCCTGTGGACGCGATGGAGAATATAGAAAACCTGTAATGACTACTGCCAAAAGAATGGTCGCAGCTATGGTGATGGGTTTGCTATATTTTAAGAAGATGGAGCGGCGCTTGTTTTGTGAAGTTGTTATTTGTTCAACGACTTGTTGCTGAACCGTTGAAAAATAGCCCTCTGGCACCCGAAAAGGTCTTTTCTTTCCGAACTTGTCAACTAATTTGCTCTCTTCTTCAATCATAAAACTATATTTACATTCTTAATATATGATGCTATAAGTAGGGAAAGGTTTAACACCATTATTCATTATTCTGAATATATTGTGTAATTTTCTTTACGGCAATATGGTAACTTGCTTTCAGCCCGCCTTCTGAAGTTTGAAGTATTTTGCTCATTTCTGCATATTTCATTTCGTCAAAATATCGAAGTGTAAATACAACGCGCTGAACATCAGGAAGAGTTGCAATTGCTTCTTGTAATAAGGCTTGACCCTTATCTCCGTCAAAATAGTCATCAGCCATAAGCTGATTTGAGATGTTTAATACATTATCCGAACTTATTGTGTGTTGGGCTTTCTGGTGTCGAAGGAAATCCAACGATTCATTGATTGCTATTCGGTACAACCAAGTAGATAATTGTGAACGTCCTTGAAAAGTATGGATATTTTTCCATGCTTTCAAAAAAGTATTTTGAAGAATGTCATTGGCATCTTCATGAGACAATACGATACTTCGTATTTTCCAATAGAGCCGTTCGCTAAAAAGCGAAACTATCATAGAAAAAGCCTTAGACCTCTGGCTTTCATCATCAAGAAGTCTAATAATATTCTTTTCGCTCTGTCCTGCTACCACTGAAAAGCAAAAAGTTGTTATTTGACGAGTATTCTTCTAACGAAATTCCCTACTTTTACTATATAACAACCTTTTGGGAGATTGAGTTGATAACGCCTGTCGCTACCTTCAACTTTCAAACTTTTTACTTCTACGCCTGTAGCATTATAAATGTGTAAAGTAAGGCCATCGGCACCTGTAACATGCAAAACGGACTGAAAAACATTAATCGTAATATCAGGATTGTTTTGTTCCAATATTTCAACAGAGTTAACTGCAAAACTGTTTAATGGCAATCCCATCAAACATAATGCCGAGAATACAAGTATAAATATCGGTTTTTTCATATAGCGTATACGTTTTCTTAGTTGCAAAGATAATACATTTTTGTCAATAGCTTATTTTTCTATTGTCATTTATTGCCTATTTAACATGATTTAAACAAAACGTTTACAAATAGTCATCAACCACGTTATTAATGAAATTCATCATAGGATAAGCTATGGATGCATAATTTTCCACTTTCTGTATCCAATCGTCAGGAGCGAAAAAGTCGTCATCCACTTTTATCCAACAGCAATAATCCTTCATTTGTAAATAGGATAAAAACTCATAATCTCGTGGAAATCCTTTTGGTGCTGATTTGAGTTTATTCAGTCCAAAACCCTTATCTGAAATTGTTTCATCGGTCCATATTCCTTCGTTAGGGTAGCCAAAGGTTTTAATAAACCTTCCCGATTCAACAGTTTTTCGCCATGCTTCGATATTGCCCATTATCTCGTTACGACAACTTGTTAGGATATTTGTGGGTAGCCAATAACAACCAAAACCCAAAATGCAATGATTTGGTTGGATATGAACATAATAGCCTCCCCTCAAACTTTTCTTTCCGCCCTTACAGATGTATGCTCCAAAATGACGTTTATAGGGTGATTTGTCAGAAGAGAACCTTATATCTCGATAAAAGCGATAAGTGCAATCTTTTACACTCAGTTGATTTAAAGACTTGTCTATGACTGAAAGATTTGGTATTAATTGGCTGATAGAGTTTTCAAATTCTATTTTCGCTTTTGCATAATCACTTTTATGCGATTGAAAC
>SAMEA3663178__coassemble_69_pt1 | contig 100665 bp, 83 predicted proteins | sample SAMEA3663178__metabat2_low_PE_001 | metagenome-assembled genome bin SAMEA3663178 (sample SAMEA3663178) | pig gut metagenome | biome: pig gut; feature: pig-associated habitat; material: faeces | place: Denmark | collected 2012 | reverse complement strand
ATCTTACCGGTGCATTTGAGATGCCGTTGGACCGTAAGGCCCCGGGTGTTATCTACCGTCAGCCTGTGAAAGAGCCGTTACAAACGGGTTTGAAAGCTGTCGACTCGATGATTCCTATCGGTCGCGGACAGCGTGAGTTGATTATCGGTGACCGTCAGACGGGTAAGACCGCCATTGCCGTTGACACCATCATCAACCAGAAGAAATTTTACGAACAGGGCAAACCTGTCTACTGTATCTATGTAGCCATCGGCCAAAAAGCCTCTACTGTGGCTGCTCTTGTGCAGAATCTGAAGGAGCATGGAGCGCTTCCTTACACCATCGTGGTGAGCGCAACGGCTGCCGATCCTGCCTCTATGCAGTATTATGCACCGTTTGCTGGAGCTGCCATCGGCGAGTATTTCCGCGACCGTGGTCTTTCGGCGCTCGTGGTGTATGACGACTTGAGCAAGCAGGCTGTGGCCTATCGTGAGGTGTCGTTGATACTTCGCCGTCCGTCAGGACGTGAGGCCTATCCTGGTGATGTGTTCTATCTGCACTCTCGTTTGTTGGAGCGTGCAGCCCGCATCAACGACCAGCAGGAGGTTGCCGAGCAGATGAATGACCTGCCAGAGTGTATGAAAGGTCATGTAAAGGGTGGGGGTTCGCTCACCGCTCTTCCGATCATCGAGACTCAGGCAGGTGACGTTTCGGCCTACATTCCTACCAACGTTATTTCCATTACTGATGGTCAGATTTATTTGGAGACCGACCTTTTCAACCAAGGATTCCGTCCTGCCATCAACGTGGGTATCTCCGTTTCGCGTGTGGGAGGTTCGGCTCAGATCAAGAGTATGAAGAAAGTGGCTGGTACACTGAAGATTGACATGGCGCAATATCGTGAGCTTGAGAGTTTCTCCAAGTTCTCGAGCGACATGGATGCTGTGACCGCCATGACCTTGGACCGTGGTCGTAAGAACAACCAATTGCTTATACAGCCCCAATATAGCCCAATGCCGGTAGGCGAACAGATAGCCATTCTCTACTGCGGTGTGAATGGATTGATGCACGATGTGCCGGTAGAGAAGGTGCGTGAGGTACAAGACCAGTTCCTTGAGTCGATGCGTTCCGCCCATCAAGACGTGATAGACACGCTTGCAAGCGGTCAGCTCACCGACGATGCCACCAAGGTGATTAAGGAGGTTATGGCCAACATTTCCGGACAGTTTAAGAAGTAGTCTATGCCATCACTGAAAGAAATCAAAACCCGTATAGCGAGCGTCAACTCTACAAGGAAGATAACGAGTGCCATGAAGATGGTGGCTTCTTCCAAGTTGCACCACGCTCAGGTTGCCATCGAGAATATGCTTCCGTACGAGAACATGCTTGAGCATATCTTGAAAACGTTTTTGGCTTCGTCGCCCGATGCAGACACACAGTTTGACAAGGTGCGGCCCGTGAAACGTGTGGCTCTTATTGTTTACAGTTCCAACAGTTCGCTTTGTGGCGGCTTCAATGCCAACGTCATCCGCATGATGCTGCAAACCATTGAAGAATATGAGCGGAAAGGTTTGTCGAAAGACGACATTCTGATCTATCCCATCGGTCGCAAGGTGGCTGAAAAGGTAAACAAACTGGGGTTGAGATGTGCCGGTGATTATCAGGCTTTGGCCGACAAACCCAATTCGGGAGCTTGTCGCCAGTTAGCCATAGAGGCGGCTCAGCGCTGGCTCGACGGCGAAGTGGACAGGGTGGAGATGATTTATCACCACTTCAAGAGTGCCGGTTCGCAAATATTGCAGCGCAAGACGTTCTTGCCGATAGACCTTTCTGAGGAGTTGGGTCGTGACAACGACCGCGAATTGGGGTCGACGGTGGTCACCAAAGAGGCGCAGGACTATCTGAAACGCCATGGCGACAAAGACGAAGAGAAGCAGCAGAAGGCTGTTGCACCGCTGAACGACGACTTCATTGTAGAGCCGGATATGGCTACCGTTATTGGCGAGTTGGTGCCTAAGGAACTCCACTTGATGCTGTATACGGCGCTGCTTGACAGTTTGGCAAGCGAACATGCTGCCCGCATGGTGGCCATGCAGACTGCTACCGACAATGCCGACGAGTTGCTTCGTGACTTGAGTTTGCAGTATAACAAGTCGCGTCAGCAGGCCATTACCAACGAACTTCTCGACATTGTGGCTGGTTCGTCCAACAATTGACACTCCATTTTCATACCTTTAAAATAAAAAAAGCCTTCATCAACCGTAAGGGTTGTTGAGGGCTTTTTTTATGCCTTTTAGCAATGGCGGAGAGCGAATTTTTGGGTGATTTGTAACTTGTTGGTTTTCAGCGGGTTATATACTGTGTTGTAAAACCCTGTGTTTTAGGTCGTAAAAGCGGCCGTTTTAGCTTCTAAAACACAGGGTTTTACAGGCTAAAACGGCCGCTTTTGGAAAACAGGGGGTTGGTGTCTACTCTTCAATCTCGGAAAAGCTTCTTCCGAAATTCACGAAAAAGCTGCTGATGGTTTCCACCGGAGCATAGCTGATGTAGCGGATGCTGCGCTTCATGTTGCGCCACAATATGGTGGAATTGTTGCGTACAAACCCCGTTGTGGTGAGACGGAAATGCCATTCTTCAGCCGTGTCTTTAGCTATGTGCGACACTGCTATGAGTGCCAGTTGCCGCGAGTGTCTGTCGATGGTCCCAGCAAATGGTAACTCGTCGGGTTCGAAGTCGAACACGGTGGCGAGTACGCTTCCCTGCAGCTTGGCCATGTTGCGCAGCTGAAGTGCCGCCAGCCAGTTGTCGAGCTTTACGAAGTCCACCTTGTCTCCCCGCTGGCGCAGATATTTGCCCAGGCGTATGATGCCATCCATGCTCATGCCTTGGTTGAGCATGGCCCACTGGTTGTAAACCAAAATCTTGAGCAATTGGATAGTTTCGGTGGAAGTGTCGATGCTATGCAGCTCTTTTTCGATGATGTTACGGTATTTGCGACGTAGGAAAAAGTTGGTGAAGTCTTTCTCCTCGACAGTCTGTTGGCGATTGGTGGCGGTTTTCACCACTTGTTCCTGCAAGTATTTTTTCAGGTTGTCGATGAGGTCTTGCGGAAGGTTGAGCCCATGGTCGTGTTTGTGGTTGTTGATGCCTTCCACGAAATAGGGTATTACGTTCTGCGTGTCCATCATCTGGTAGAGGTGTCTCCACTTGAAAGCAGACATAGGCTCGATGGCGCTTTTGTCGTCAAAAGCGCCCGAGCGTAGAAGCCGAAAGAAATTGCGTTGTATGATGTTTTCTTTCATTTTTGTTGCTATTGGTGGTCACCTCTGTGGCTGAAGAGCGTTACTTAGAGTGTCACTCCGTTTTTGAAGATGGCTATTTCCTGATAATCGTTGATTTCGTTGCGTGTCTTTTCGCCTGAAGCCACTGCTATTACCTTGTCTGCAAACTGTGCCACGAGGTCTTTCATAGGCGTTCCTTCCACCAGTGTTCCTGCGTTGAAGTCTATCCAGTTGGGCTTGCGCTGATAGAGGGAGCTGTTGGTTGAAATCTTCATTGTAGGCACGAAAGTGCCGAACGGCGTTCCCCTTCCGGTGGTGAAGAGCACGATTTGGCAGCCTGCCGAAGCCAATGCGGTGGCAGCCACGAGGTCGTTGCCTGGGGCAGAGAGTAGGTTCAGTCCGTTGGTTTCCAGTCTGTCACCGTATGCCAGCACGCCGTTGACGGCAGCGCGTCCGCACTTTTGCGTACATCCGAGGGCTTTGTCTTCGAGTGTTGAGATGCCTCCTGCCTTGTTGCCCGGTGAGGGATTTTCGCCTACGGGTTCTCCGTGGGAGAGGAAGTATTCCTTGAAGTCGTTGATGAGGTGAACGGTTTTGTCGAACAACTCGCGTGTTTTGCAGCGGTTCATGAGGATGGTTTCAGCTCCAAACATTTCGGGCACTTCGGTAAGGATGGTTGTTCCGCCCTGTGCAACGATATAGTCGGAGAACTCGCCTACGAGAGGGTTGGCAGTGATACCGCTGAATCCGTCCGATCCGCCACACTTCAGTCCGATGCGGAGCTTGCTTAGTGGCTCTTCGGTGCGTTGGTCGTTTTTGGCCTGTTGGTAGAGTTGTCGCAATATTTTCATACCTTCTTCCACTTCGTCGCCCTCTACCTTCTGGCTTACCAGCAGCTTTATGCGGTCTTTGTCATACTGTCCCAAGGTTTCCATAAACTGGTCGGGCTGGTTGTTTTCGCAGCCCAGTCCGAGCACGAGCACGCCTCCAGCATTGGGGTGGAGCACAATGTCGCGCAGCACCTTACGGGTGTTTTCGTGGTCGCCGTCGAGTTGTGAGCAGCCAAAGTTGTGGTGCCAGGCATGAATGGCGTCAACGCCTTCGCCGTGGGTTTCCTCTTTCAGCTTTGCCACCAACTTTTCGGCAATGCCGTTTACGCAGCCCACTGTGGGCACAACCCATATTTCGTTTCTTACGCCCACTTCGCCGTTGGCTCTACGGTAGCCACGGAAGGTGCGTCCTTCGTTGGCAATGTCGAGTGTGGCGTCAACGGGTTGGTAGGTATATTCGAGTGTTCCTGCAAGGTTGGTCTTGAGGGTGTGTTCGTTCACCCATTCGCCTTGCGTCATGTTTTCGCGTGCATGGCCGATGGGATAGCCGTACTTGATGATGTCTTTTCCCTGCGGTGTGTCAACGATGAGCACCTTGTGGCCAGCTGGCACGTCTTGCTTAACGGTGACGGTGTGTCCGTCCACGTCGATGGTTTCGCCCTGCTTGAAGGGGCGCAGGCACACTACCACGGTGTCGGCGGGATTGATTTTGATGAATGAAGATTGTGTCATAGTTTTCAATAGTTTATTTTTATATACTTGTTCGATGATAGAAATCGACGTTTTCCAACGATAACAGTTCGATGGGCATGTAGTTCACGACGTCCACTTTGGCTTTAAGCACGATGGCTCGGAAGAGTGTATCCACACACGAATAGCCCTGTTGGAACGAGTGTTGGGCTATGAGGAACGATATGGAGCCTTCTTTTATGCACTTGCGGTTGCGTTCCAGCATGTCGTAGCCCATTATCTGAATGTCGCGGCGGTTGGTGCGCAACAAAAATTCGCCCACTAAAAAGGCTTTCGATCCGAGGGTGATGCAGTGGTGGAGGTTGGGGTGGTTGGTGAAGAAGGCTTCCAGCATCTGGTCATATCCCTGGTCTTCGGTTTCGATGGGGAGCTCAAGCTCGTGTATGGTGACGTTGGGGAAGTGGTCGGTCATGTAGTGGCGGAAGCCCACTTCGCGGTTGGCTTGTTGCTTTGAGTCTACTTTCCCGCTCTTGGTTTGCTTCATCAGCATCACTTCCTTTTCTACTCCGGCTATGAGCATGAACATCTTGGCACTGAAGTAGCCGCTATGGAACGAGTCCTGACCGAAGAAAGCCAGTGGCTTCAAGTCGGGCATATAGGAGTCGAGCAGGATGAACGGAATTTGGCTGGCGTGCATCTGGTCGGTAAATTCGCGGGTCACTTCCAGCTCTGCAGGGACGAGGATGATGCCATCGGGTGCTTTTGCCAAACAGTCTGTGCAGGTTTCCCTGAACGAAGCCTCGTCAAACCGCTGATAGTAGATAAACTTCACAGCTATGTGGAAGTCGCGGCGGTGTTCCATTGCCCTAAGAACTCCTTCCTCCACTTCCTCCCAATAGGCTTCACGTTGGTGTTTAGGCAGGATGCAATAGAAGGTGTATGAGCGATTATAGGCCAATGCGCTTGCATAGACATTGGGCTGATAGTTCATTTCCTTCAAGGCTTTTTCCACTTTTTTGCGTGCCTCTTTCGACACGTTGGGCCGCTCGTGGATGACGCGGTCTACCGTTCCCACCGACACGCCGGCGCGTTTGGCAATATCCTTTATCCTAATCTTTTCTGTCATCTGTGCTTGTTGTTCTGTGTGAAACACAATGTGCAAAAGTAACAATAATTGCCGAATTGTGCGAACACACACCACCTTTATTTTACAAGTGGTAGAAAAAAAAGGGTTTTTGTTTTCTGTTTTGAGAAATAAGCACTAACTTTGTCCACAATTAAATTCAATTAAACAAACAACTTAAATTTAAAGCAAACAAAATGACAAAGGTAGTAACATTAGGCGAAATTATGCTTCGCTTGTCTCCAGAAGGCAATGACCGTTTCATCCAGAGCGATTCTTTCCGTATCATTCCCGGTGGTGGCGAAGCCAATGTAGCCGTCAGCTTGGCCAATTACGGCCACGAGGCATACTTCGTTTCCAAACTTCCTAAGCACGAGATAGGCCAGATAGCAGTCAACGCGTTGCGCCGTTATGGTGTCGACACCCGTTTCATTGCTCGCGGTGGCGAGCGCGTGGGGCTCTACTATGCCGAGACCGGAGCTTCAATGCGTCCTTCAAATGTCATCTACGACCGCGCCCATAGTGCCATCTCCGAGGCCAATCCAGAGGATTTCGACTTTGACGCCATCATGGAAGGAGCACAGTGGTTCCACTGGAGTGGAATTACTCCAGCCATAAGCGATAAGGCAGCCGAACTGACTCGTCTTGCCTGTGAGGCAGCTAAGCGTCACGGCGTGACCGTTTCGGTAGACCTTAACTTCCGCAAGAAGCTTTGGACCAGCGAGAAAGCCATCTCCATCATGCGTCCTTTAATGAAATATGTAGACGTATGTATAGGCAACGAAGAGGACGCACAGCTCTGTCTGGGCTTCAAACCAGATGCTGATGTAGAGGGAGGAAAGACCGATGCTGAAGGCTATTACGGCATCTTCAAGGGCATGATGAAAGAGTTTGGCTTCAAGTATGTCGTTTCCACGCTGCGCGAGTCTTATTCTGCCACCCACAACGGCTGGAAAGCCCTTATCTACAACGGCAAGGACTTCTATCAGAGCAAGCACTACGACATCATGCCTATCATCGACCGTGTAGGCGGTGGCGACTCTTTTGCAGGCGGACTTATCCACGGTTTGCTTACATGGCCCGATGATCAGGCCAAAGCGCTGGAGTTTGCGGTAGCTGCATCTGCCCTGAAACACACCATCCCTGGCGACTTCAATCTTGTAAATGCAGACGAGGTGGCAAGCTTGGCAGGCGGTAACGCCAATGGCCGCGTTCAGAGATAACAACATAGTCAACCCAATAAAACAAAATAACGAAAATGGCAAGATTTAATAAAGTACAGGTCATCACAGCCATGAAGGAAACAGGAATGGTGCCGGTTTTCTTCAATTCAGACCTCGAAATCTGTAAAAACGTTGTCAAGGCATGCTACGAAGGTGGCGTGCGCGTGTTTGAATTCACCAACCGCGGCGACTTCGCTCACGAAATATTCGGCCAGCTTGTGAAGTGGGCTGCCAAGGAATGCCCCGAGATGATACTCGGTGCTGGTACCGTGGTAGACGCTCCTACGGCCGCATTGTACATCCAGTTGGGTGCCAACTTCATCGTTGGTCCGAACTTCAATCCCGAAATTGCACCCGTCTGCAACCGTCGCCTCGTTCCCTATAGCCCGGGTTGTGGCTCAGTAAGCGAGATGAGCAACGCACAGGCAGCAGGCTGCGACATCACCAAAGTGTTCCCTGCAGGCAACGTGGGCGGTCCTTCGTTCGTCAAGAACGTGCTCGGCCCGTTACGTTGGAGCAACATTATGGTGACAGGAGCCGTTTCGCCCGACCGTGAGAACCTCACCGAGTGGATCAAAGCCGGTGTGCTCTGTGTGGGCATGGGCTCGAAACTCTTCCCCAAAGACGTTATTGCGACACAAAACTGGAAAGCTATTTCCGACAAGTGTGTCGAAGCATTAGGCTATATTCGTGAGGCCCGCGCTTGATAACCGCCTCTTTACAAAAGGCTCCTTATGGCTTCTCTGCCTATGGAGCCTTTTGTTTTTTTCAACTTGCACACCACCCGACAACAAACAGGTAGACAGGTTGAACGACCTTTCTTACGCCTGTCATTACCGCAACCTCGACTCTACACGCATTTATGCCAACCGTGCTTTGGCCCTTGCCAAGGCCTATGACGACGGTCAGGCCGAGGCGCTCAACAACCTTGCGTTCTACCACATCGCCAAGATGCAGTATCGCAAAGCCTCCAACGAGCTCAAACAGGTGGCCCAAATCACCGACAACCAGATAGAACTGCTTGTTGCCGACATCCAGCAAATGCGCCTTTGTCAGCGTGAAAGCCGCAACAAAGAGTTCTACGACTATATGGATGATGCCAACAGATGCCTGCGTCGCATCAACGAAGAGGACGGAATGTTGCCCACACGTGCCCAAAAACGTATGACGTATGCACGCTCCGAACTCGCCATCGTCACTTCCACCTATTATTATTATATAGGACTCGAACAACCTTCCGTCAAAGCCATACATTCCATCGACCCCGACAACGACTTGCGGGGAGACACCGCCCAACAGCTCAACTACGCCTATAACGTGGGCGCCGGAGGCATTGTCAGCAATGCGTCTGCCACACAAGTGGCACAAACCGAGTTCGATTATCTGTTCAACTGCTACCTTCTGGCACAGAAAAGTCGGATGCCTTACTGGGAAGCTAACGCCCTGCAAGCCCTTAGCGAACACCTTCAGGACAGTTTGGCACGCGCCCAGTTGGTGCGCGACAACCCCCTTGCCATACGCTATCTCAACCCCTACAACATGGCGGACAGCTTGCTATCGGGCTATCTCGCCCAGCGTTCGCTTGACCTTTTTTCGGCTTATGGCGATTCCTATCAGGTGGCGGGAGCCTACCGTACCCTTGCCACGTGCTACTGGCAGATAGGCGACAACGAGTCGGCCCTCATCTGTCTGAATGACGCTTTGCGCAAAGACACACTCGTCAACCAAGCCCCAGACCTTGTGGCTTCCATCCGCGAGCAGCTCAGCGTGGTCTATTCCGCCCTCAACGACAAGCAGCAGAGCGACTACAACCGCAACATCTACCTCGACCTTCACCAGCAGACAAGGCAAGACCGACTGCTCGAGTCGCGTGCAGATCAGCTCAATCGCTCCTCGGCACAGCTCAACGGAATGATTGTGGCAGTAGTGGCGGCCATCGTGTTGCTTTGTGTTTTGCTTTATGTCTTCAACCTCTTGCGACTTCGTTCCGACCGCAAGAACACCATTCAGGCCCTCCTTGAGCCCCTCCAGCAATGGAAAGCACGCAACACCGAGTATTTCTCGCAACTCAAAAGCCGCTACGAAGACATCAACGAAGCCTATTCGCTCAACGTCATCCACATAGCCAACAACAAGAAACGAAGCCTGGAACAACGTGCAAAAATCTCTTTGGTGAATAGCGTCATGCCCTTTATCGACCGTATGTTGCACGAAATTGACCGCTTGCGCCGCCATAGCGAAGCCCCGGAAGTGAGGCGTGAACGCTACGGTTACATCGTTGAGCTCATCGACAAGATAGACGAATACAACACCATACTCACCCAATGGATACAAATGCGGCAAGGCGAACTGTCCTTACACATAGAAAGTTTCCCCCTGCAACAACTCTTTGACGTGATAGGACGTAGCCGGATGAGCTTCCAGCTGAAGGGCATCACCCTGAATGTGACGCCCACCGAGGATGTGGTGAAGGCCGATAGGGTGCTCACCCTGTTCATGATCAACACCATTGCCGACAATGCACGCAAGTTCACACCCAAGGGCGGGACGGTCACCATCTCGTCCAAAGCCACCGAAAGCTATGTTGAAATATCGGTGGAAGACAACGGCCAAGGACTGTCGACCGACAGCTTGTCGTCCATCTTCGACCATAAGGTCTATAACGGGCATGGTTTTGGACTGATGAACTGCAAAGGCATCATCGAGAAATACCGTAAGATAAGCCAAATATTCAGCGTGTGCCAGCTCTCGGCCGAAAGCACGGAAGGGCAGGGCAGCCGCTTCTTCTTCCGCTTGCCACGCGGTGTGGTGCGCCTGCTGATAGGGGTTGTGATGTTAATGGGGACGATTACGGCTTCGGCCACCACCTCTCCACGCAACAGCTTGCTTGACCGTGCCAGCCAATATGCCGACTCCGCCTACTTCAGCAACATTCGCGGAACCTACGAACGCACGCTGCTCTTTGCCGATACCTGCCGCTTCTATCTCAACCGCTTCTACCTTTCGCAACATCCCGATGGGCACATCATGATGAAAAATGCCGATGATTCGTCAGCCGTTCCGGCCGAAGTGAAGTGGTATCACGACAGTCTTCCCACCGAGTATGGCGTTATCCTCGACATACGCAACGAGTCTGCTGTGGCTGCCTTGGCTCTCCACAAGTGGCAACTCTACCAATATAACAATAAGGTCTATACCCAACTGTTCAAGGAAGTGTCGGCCGACAACACCCTCAGCAGCTATTGCAAGCAGGTGAGACGGTCGGAAGCCAACAAGACCATCGCCGTTGTCATCCTCGTTTTGGTGCTATTGCTCATCCTGCCAGCCTACTACTTTATCTACTATCGGCGCATTCTCCACTATCGTTATTGCCTTGAAAAGGTGAAGAACATCAACTGCATACTCTCTTGCGACACGTCTGCCGAACACAAACTGTCGGAAATACATCCACTCTTGAGTGACCGTTTTCCAGAGAAACTGCAAGTGGTTGTTCAGCAAATACTTGAAGCTTTGCGCTCAAGTGCTGATAAAGACAAACAAAGCAAGGAGAACATAGAGCTTGCCGAGGACGAAAAGCGCCGTGCAGAATTTGAAGACGAGCGCCTGCACGTCAGCAATAGCATCCTCGACAACTGCCTGTCAACGCTCAAACACGAGACGATGTACTATCCGTCCCGCATTCGACAACTCGTAGATGGTTCGGACGAGAACCTGCAAAGCATGGAGGAATTGGCCAATTACTATAAGGAACTCTACACCATCCTTAGCGGACAAGCCATGCGTCAGGTGGAAAGTATGCACATAGAAAATGTGAACCTGTCGCTCGATAGCGTATTGCCTGAAGCCAAGACGCTCGACACCGACGTTCAGTTGCAGGGCGACCGTGTACTTCTGAAGTATCTTTTCGACCTCTTGCGCAAGCAGGCCGGAGGCAAAGCTATGACTGTCAGCTTGGAAAAACAGCCTAAGTATGCCGTCATATCCTTGCTTGCCACGTCGCTCCACTTCACCGACAGGGAATGTCTCAACCTCTTTCAGCCCGCCATCGACCACATTCCCTATCTGTTGTGCCGGCAGATAGCCCGCGACCACGGTGAAGCATCGGGCCATCGCGGCTGTGGCATCAGTGCCATTCCCTCTCCCCAAGGAGTTGTCTTTGTCGTAACTTTGCCCCGAGGCAAAGAAGGAAACAACTGAAAAAAGGCCTTTTTGCGACGTTTTAGGCGATGATGAAACATTTTGAAACGTCCTTGTAACCTATTTACACGCGCTTTTTGAAGGTTTTGCCTATCTTTGCAACATTAACAACTGCCTGTAACAATGAAACGACTGTTCACCTTTTTGATGCTGCAAACCCTTGTGCTCGCCTTGTGGGCCCAAACCTGTAGAACGGCCTCGTGTTGCCATTCGGAAAGCCCATCCCAGTGGACGGGTACATGGGCAACGGCCGTTGAATATACCGGACAGGGCGATATGCCCCGCCACTCGTTGGCTTCGACAACGCTACGGCAAGTGGTGCGTGTGAGCATGGCAGGCAATGAGAACCTCTCTAACTGTCCGACAACCCTTCGGCTTCAGCTTTCCAACGAGTTTTCAGATGCACCTGTCGAGATAAGATGCGTCTATATAGCCAATGCTCTCGACTCTTCCGACATTCAGGCAGGCTCTGCTCGCTACCTTACCTTCAAAGGTCAAAGGGCCGTTACCATTGCTGCTGGAGCCACAGTGTGGAGTGACGAGCTTACCACATTCCCCCTGAAAGCCCTTAGCCGTGTGGCCATTACCGTCAGCTACGGTAAAAATGTTCCCACGCATGCCACCTCCCATCGTGGCTCACGCACCACTTCGTACATCGCAAGCGGCAAGGTGGGGCCCCAACAGAAGTTTTCCACCATTGAGAAAGTAGACCATTGGTACAACATAGCCAAGCTGGAGGTGCGCTCATCGGCAACCGCCATTGCCGTATTGGGCAACTCCATCACCGACGGAAGGGGCAGCACCACCAACCAGCAAGACCGTTGGACCGACTTTCTGGCAACGGCGCTCAACCGACAACAGCCCGTAGGCGTGCTCAACCTCGGCATCGGGGGCAACTGCGTGGTGGAAGGCGGACTGAGCCAACCTGCCCTGCAACGCTTCGACCGCGACATTCTTGGCCAACACCATGCCACCCGCCTCATCCTCTTTGAGGGAACCAACGACATCGGCCTGTGTCCAAAAGGACAGTCGGAACAGGTGGTAGACCGCCTCATCAGCGCCTATGTACAACTCATCGACAAAGCCCATGCAGCCGGAATGACCGTCTATTTAGCCACCATCACCCCCTTTAAAGGCAACGGCTGGTACACCCCTTTCCACGAAGCTGCCCGACAGGAAGTGAACAAATGGATAAGAACCAGTGGGAAAGCCGACGTTGTTATCGACTTCGATCGGCTCGTGAGAGACCCCGCCAACCCCGACCGGTTGCGTCCCGACTACTCCGACGACTGGTTGCACCTTAATCCCACGGGCTATGAAGCCATGGGCGAATACGCAGCATCACTGCTTCTCAACAACCTGTAAACCCTATTCTAACCATTCATAAACAAACCATTCACACTCATGCAATCGGCAAACAACCCACAAGACACCAATGGCTTCTACAAGCTCAGTTGGCTTCAGCGCATCGGTTTCGGTTCTGGTGACCTTGCGCAAAACCTCATCTACCAGACCATCTGTATGTACCTGTTGTTCTTCTATACCGATATCTACGGCTTGGCACCAGGTGTTGCGGCCACCATGTTCCTTGTGGTGAGGCTGGTGGACGTGCTTTGGGACCCCCTTGTGGGCACTTATGTAGACAAGCACAACCCCCGTTGGGGTAAATACCGGTCCTACCTGATACTTGCTGGACTGCCTCTTACGGTGTTGGCCATACTTTGTTTCTGGAACGGAATGGAGGGACAAACCGACACCGCCAAGCTCGTTTATGCCTATGTCACCTATGTAGGCCTGTCAATGCTCTATACATTGATAAATGTTCCGTACGGAGCACTCAACTCGTCGCTCACCCGTGACACCGACGAAATCACCATCCTCACCTCTGTCCGTATGTTCATGGCCAACCTTGGAGGCCTCTGCGTGTCGGCAGGCGTGCCCATTTTGGTGGCTTTGCTGGTGGCCGCAAAAGACCTTCCGCTTGAAATGGCCATCTTCATGGGTTTGGGTTCGCTTCCTTCTTTCATCTTTATGCCCCTCGTTCCCGCCATCAAGAAGAAGGTGGGAAAGAAGAATATGTTCTACATTTTCTTGTCCATTGCCATCATTGGCATGGCTTTTCTGTATGTCATCAGTCGTCTGGGGCCTGTCAGCGATCACATTACATTGGTCTATATTGCCCAGTTTGTCAAGTCAACAGGCGTTATTGTCGCCACAGGATATATGTGGGCACTCATTCCCGAGGTCATTTCCTATGCTGAGTTCACCACAGGCAAACGCATAGCAGGCATCGTCAACGCCCTTACAGGCATCTTCTATAAAGCCGGAATGGCGCTCGGCGGCGTCATCCCCGGATGGATTTTGGCCGAAACGGGCTATCATGCAGCTGCCGAACAGGCCAGCACGCTCCCCAAGGACAGCCATGCCTGGTTTGTGGCCATGCTCATCTACGCCCTCGTGGGCTTTGCTTTGCTCGTGTTCTGCTTTACCCAAACCAAGGAACGCGTGGTGATGGCCGAGAGCGAAACCAAGAAAGTAAAGGTCAGCGACCTGTGGACCGAGTTCTTCCACAACCGTCCTCTGCGTGTTGTGGCGTTGTTCTTCATCACTGCCTTTGCCATGATGTCGGTGGGAAATGCCGCAGGAGCCTACTTTATGAACGGTCTGGAGCAGCAGACGCCCTTGGCGCAGGAAGGCATAAGATGGCTGGTTTGCGTGATACCCGCCTTGCTATTGTTGCTGGCAATGTTCATCATCTCGAAGTATGAACTTACCGACGAGGTGATAGACGATATCAACCGGCAGATAGAAGCCCGCACCCGCAACAGTGCAGAAACCGAGAAATAATCCACAATAAAAAAGTTTTACCTCCTTTAAAGCGTATGAAAAAGCTATTGACATTGGCCCTGGGCATTGTGCTTTCCGCCTCAGCCTATGCCCAAACGCCAACATTACAAGAGGTCTTGGGCAAATACTTCCTTGTGGGAGCTGCCGTAGACACCAACTTCACACAGGGCAACGACCCGCAGGCGGAGGCCTTGTGCCGCCGTCAGTTCAACTCTGTTGTGGCCGAAAACTGCATGAAAGGCGAAATCATACACCCTGCCGTCAACTACTTCTACTGGCGCGATGCCGACAAACTCGTCGACTGGGCTGAGCAAAACGGCAAGGCTGTCATTGGCCATTGCCTGGTGTGGCACTCCCAACCGCCAGCCTGGATGTTTACATACGAGAACGGTGACACCGTCAGCCGCGACGATCTGATTGGGCGTATGTACAATCACATCATGACTGTGGCCTCTCGCTATCGTGGCCGCATCAAGGGATGGGATGTTGTGAACGAGGTGCTGAACGATGACGGCACCATGCGCCAAACCCCATACTACACGATTATAGGTCCTGAGTATATCGAGATGGCCTTTCGGTTTGCCCATGAAGCCGATCCTGATGCCGAACTCTACATCAACGACTATTCGCTATCCAATCCTGCCAAGCGCGAGGCGATGTGCCGGTTGGTGCGCTCTCTTCAGCAGAAAGGGTGCAGGGTGGATGCAATAGGTATGCAGAGCCATAATGGTTTCAACTATCCTGACTACACGGAGTATGAAAAGAGCATCGAAGCCTTTGCTGGTTTGGGTGTGAAGGTACTCATTACAGAGCTCGACATCAACATGCTGCCCAATCCAAACGACTTCTCCGGAGCAGAAATCAGCCAAAAGTTTAAGTTTGAGAAAGCCCTTAACCCCTATAAAAACGGACTCACCAAGAAGGGCCAGCGCCTTTTCGATCAACGCTATCTAGACCTGTTCAAGATATATGAACGGCACAAAGACCAGATAGGGCGCATCACCTTCTGGGGCCTTACCGACCGCCATTCGTGGCTGAACGACTGGCCTGTGAAGGGCAGGACCAACTATCCGTTGCTTTTCGACCGCAACTATGCGCCAAAGCCAGTGCTCAACGACATTCTGAAACTGTTTGAATAACCTTTTAAAACCTTTATAGAATGAAAGCAAGATATTTATATCCCGACGACTACATGGCCGATCCGTCCGCACGGGTGTTTAACGGGCGGCTTTACATTTACCCCTCTCACGACTGGGACAGTGGCGCTGCCTTTGATGACGACGGCGGTCATTTCCAGATGAAAGACTATCATGTGTTCTCGCTCGACGATGTAATGGAAGGCAAGGTGACCGACCATGGAGTCATTCTTGACGTGAAAGACGTTCCTTGGGCCGAGAAGCAGATGTGGGACAACGATGTGGTGGAGAAGAATGGACGCTACTATCTGCTTTATTGTGCCAAAGACTATTGTGGCGTTTTCCACCTTGGCATTGCTGTTGCCGACCGTCCTGAGGGACCGTTTGTGCCGCAATCCGACCCTATACGTGGCTCTTATAGCATAGACCCTTGCATCTTCAAAGACGACGATGGGCAGATATATGCCTATTTCGGTGGTATCTGGGGTGGACAACTGCAATGGTATAAAGACAACCGTATGCTGAAAAACGAGTATTTGCCTACGGGAAAGGAACCCGCCATTCCGTCTCGCGTGGCCCGTATGAGCGACGATGTGTTGCAATTTGCCGAGAGCCCACGTGCCGTGCTCGTGGTTGACGACAACGGAAATCCGTTGGCTGCCGACGACCCTCACCGCTTTTTCGAGGCAAGCTGGATGCATAAGAAAGACGGACGCTACTATTTTTCCTACTCCACAGGCGACACCCATCTGCTCTGTTATGCCGTGGGCGACAATCCTTACGGGCCGTTCACCTACAAGGGCGTGATACTTGAGCCCGTGGTGGGGTGGACTACCCATCACAGCATCGTACAGTTTAAGGGTCATTGGTATCTGTTCCACCACGACTGTGTGCCCAGCAACGACACCACGTGGCTGCGCAGCATGAAGGTGGTAGAACTGTTTTACGACGAGAACGGGCTGATTCCCACCATCCGCTGACGACTGTACATATATTCGTTTCCTCTATAACGCATAAATCCCGACGCTCCGTAAGGAGGTCGGGATTATGTTTGTTTGGAATAAGATGTTTAAAATTTATGCCTCAGCTTTCTGAGTTTTGCTGGCGTAAACCTCTTCGGTGAGAACGCTGACAGTGCTCTTGTCGCGACGGCCCTTGTGGAAATAAACCACACCATCGGTCAAAGCATAGAGTGTGTCGTCCTTGCCTTGAGCTACATTCTCGCCTGGGAAGTGACGGTTACCGCGCTGGCGAACGATGATGTTGCCTGCGATTACTTTCTGGCCACCCCAGATCTTTACGCCTAAACGTTGTGAAGCGGATTCACGTCCGTTCTTAGAACTACCTACACCTTTCTTATGTGCCATTTCTAAATCCTCCTTGTTTTTAAGCGTTAATGGACTTGATTTCTACTTGGGTGAACTGTGCGCGGTGACCATTCTTTTTGCGACAGTCTTTACGGCGCTTCATCTTGAAGACGATTACCTTGTCACCCTTAACGAGAGGAGCTTTAACCTCTGCTACTACTTTGGCGCCGTCAACTGTTGGCGCACCTACTGTGACAGCTCCATCCTTGTCTACAAGGAGGACCTTGTCGAACTCAACAGTTTCGTTCTCCTTGACATCTTTGATGTGATGAACAAACAGAGACTTGCCTTCTTCGGCTTTAAACTGTTGACCGTTAATCTCTACGATTGCGTACATTTTATTATTTTGTAAACGGTTTTGGCCGCTGGGCGGAAGGCATTTGCCATCGCTTGTTCGAGCCCTTACGGCATAATCGGCTGCAAAATTACAAAAATTAGTTGGAAATGCAAAACTTTTTCATACAAAAAAAGCGAATACCTTCACAGGCCTTCGCTCCAAATCTTCAATAGGTATTAGTTGCTTTTAAGGTAAAAAGATTGTTTTCAGGATAACGTTTGCAAAGATACAGAATTTTGCTGAATTGTCCAAAACAATCTGTTAATATTTTTACCTGTTTTTAATGTGTGGGTGCACAGTTAGCAAATTAGTGTGTATTTTCTTCTTAATTGCCTTTTAATCTTATTTTAACAGCCGTTACAGCGGCCACCCAGTCGGTGTCTAACGAGAATTGGGTGGGGTAGTCTTCGCGGTTGAAGTAAGCCAGCACGAGTTCTTTGTCGGGGTCGTTGTAGAGTGGGTGGTTGATGCTCACGTCGCGAAACAGTTTAAGAATGCGTGCCTTGGCTTTCTCGTTTTTGGCCCGGCTATATTCTTTGGCATAGAGGTTGAGATAGTCGTACATGAAATAGGCCATGCTATCGAGTTGTGCATTGATGTGTGCCACTTCGGCATTTGTCAGTTGGCGTGTGGTGTCGGTGAGTTGTTCAAGGGTTTTGGTGTTGAGATAGGTGATGGCGTCCACCTTGAACGAGGCTACCTTGCGCACGTTTTGGTCTTCTTTGACGTCGGTGGCCACCTTGTAGGCATCGTTGAATATCTTTTGGAAAACGCGTTCCTGCGTTTGTGCGTTGGCGGTCCAGGCGATGCAGGCCAATGCCAATGTAAGCATGAGTTTCTTCATTTTCTGTATTTTTTGAGTGATTGTTCTGTTGTGAGGTGAATGATAGTGTGGTTAGGCGTGGCGCACGAGGCGCAGCGAGTGGTCGATGCAGGGAGGCAATTCTTCGGCATAGTGGGTCACCATGACGAGTGTTTTGTTTTTTCGTTGGCAGAAGGCTTCAATCACGTCTTTAGCCAGTTGACGGTTGTTGTCGTCGAGTCCGTGAAGGGGTTCGTCCAGTATGAGCAGGTCGGGGTCTTTGACAAAGGCGCGTGCCAGTAGGGCGAGCCGTTGTTCTCCGCTCGAAAGCGAGAGGAATGACCGTTCGGCCTTGTCTTCCAAACCGAATACTTTCAGCCAGAAACGACAGGCGTTGAGCTCGTCTTCGGTGGGCCGTGCGTAGAGGCCGACTGAGTCTTTCAGTCCGCTTACTACCACTCTTATGGTTGGAAGGTCGCGTTGATAGGACCGGTGCATTTCTGGCGAGACGTAGCCGATGTGGCGTTTGATGTCCCAGATGCTTTCGCCTGAGCCTCGCCGGTGGCCAAAGAGGGAGATGTCGCAGGCATACGATTGTGGGTTGTCGGCACACACCAGGCTTAGCAGGGTTGATTTTCCGGCGCCGTTTTGTCCTGATAGAGCCCAGCGTTCGCCTTTGCCTACCACCCAGTCGAGGTCTTTCAGGATGGTGCGGTTGCCATATACGATGCTGACCTTGTTCATACGTATCACTTCGGAGGACGGTTCCACCTTATATATATTATAAGGCAGCTGCAGGATGGCTTGTTGCAAGTGGGCAGGCAAGACGTTGCGGCTTGGTGGCCAGATAGTGGGCCAGCGTTACCTTGGGTTGCACGTGCAGGTCTTTCACCTCCACCACATGGGTGATGAAGTCGGGAATGTCGTCGGTCTTCGAGAGCACGAGCAGTATTTGCAGTGCCTGTCGTTGGGCCAGTGTGGCCAGCACGTTGCGCAGATAGTCGCGCGAGTCGGCATCCAGCCCGATGAAGGGGTTGTCGAGGATGAGCACACGTGGCTGTGCCAGAAGGGTAGCCACAAGTTGTAGCTTGCGCAGTTCGCCACTTGAGAGCAGCACGATGGATTTGTCAAGCAGGGGTTGCATACGGAAGACGTCGGTCAGTTCCTGCCTTAGCGCCTGCCGTTGGGGCGTGTCTTGTCCTGCCAGTTGGTAAGCCTCGTCGAGCCGTTCGCCGGCTGTGGGCGTGTCGTGGGCTATCTCTGTCTGGTTCCAACGTTGTTGCAGGTAGTAAGCCTTGTCGTTGTCGCCCCCATAGGTATCCCTAAATTCGAGGTAGCGGATGTTGTCTGCCACCATTGGAAGGGTGCTGGGCGAGAAGTTGTATTGCGGTTCTTGCCTTAGCAGGGGGTGTCGGCCCGTGATGATGTCCATGAGAAGGGTTTTCCCGCCTCCGTTAGGTCCGACGATAGCGAGTTGCTCTCCATCGAGTGTGGTGAAGTTGACGGGTTCTGCCAGTCGCCACTTGGGCATTCGGCATACTCCTTGTTCAATATGAATGATGCGCTGCATAGGCTTGTTGTTGTTATGGGAGGGACGTTAAAGTCCCGAAGTCCTGTTCTTGTTTTTGGTGGCAAAGTCTTTCCACGAGTTGTAGTGGCGTGCTCCAGTTTCGGGTCGTCCTGACTGGGGGAAATGGCAGTAGGCTGCCGCGAGGGCGTCGGTGGCATCCATGAAGTGGGGCATCTGGTCGTCGCGCAGGTTGAGCAGCCGGTGCAACATGCCTGCCACCTGCTCTTTTGAGGCGGCTCCTGTGCCCGTGATGGCCATCTTTATCTTCATTGGGGCATACTCGTGTATGGGCACGCCGTGGTGGATGGCGGCGGCAATGGCCACGCCCTGAGCTCTTCCGAGCTTTAGCATCGACTGTATGTTCTTTCCGAAGAAGGGGGCTTCGATGGCCATTTCGTCGGGCAAAAATTCGTCGATGATGCCGGTGACGCGTTCAAAGATGCGTCCCAGACGTAGGTAGACGTCCTGTTCGCGTCGCATATCGATGACCCCCATCACCACCAGTTGTGCCTTGTTGCCGGACACGCTGATAACGCCATAGCCCATAACGTTGGTACCGGGGTCTATGCCGAGGATGATGCGGTCGGGTTTGTGGGATGTCGCTGGTGAGGTTGTCATGTGGCTGAGGAGATGTTATCGGTCCATATAGGGGTTGTGGGCCAGTTCCCAGCCAATGCTGGTGGGCTCGCCGTGACCGGGATAGACGGTGGTGTTGTCGGGCAGTTGGGCAAGCAGACGCAGGCTGTTGATGATTTGAAACATGGAACCGCCGGGGAAGTCGGTGCGTCCAATGCTTGTCTTGAAGAGTGTGTCACCGGTGAAAGCCACGTTTTCTTCTTTGCAGTAGAAGGTGACCGAGCCCCGTGAGTGGCCTGGTGTCTCTATCACGCTCAGCTGGTGGTTGCCGAAGCTGATGACTTCGTTGGGCTGGAAGGTGCGTCCTACGGCAGGAAAGTTGTAGTTGAGGTCTAACTGATAGAACGTTTTTGCCTGTGAAGCAAGGTTTTCCATCATTTTTAAGTCTGCTTCGCTTACCTCTGGTTGCAGTCCGAAAGTCTCGTAAACGGTGTTGTTGCCGAAGTTGTGGTCGAGGTGTCCGTGTGTGACGAGGAGGTGTACAGGTTGCAGGTGCTCATCGTTGATGTAGGCCACAAGAGCTTTACGCTCAGCCTCATAGTAGGCTCCGCAGTCTATGATGACGCATTGGCGTGTTTCATCGCTGACAACGTAGCAGTTTTCCTGCAGCATGTTGCATGTTATTGCTTTGATTTTCATATAGTTGGTGTTTAGTGGTTAGAGTGGAACATATATGAGATGTTTCTCTTTGAACCATTCTTCTTCAAACCAGTTGGCTATTTCTTCCACTTCGGCGATGCGCTTGAAGGGTTGTATTTCGGCTTGTATGTCGCCACCTTTCAGGGCAAACACGCCGTTGGGCATGGCGTTGCGTTGTGTGGTGGAGATGTTTTTCTTTACTATTTTCACCAGGTCGGGCAGTGGCATAACGGCTCTTGTGACAACAAAGTCAAACTTTCCTTTTTCTTCTTCACCACGTAGGTGTTCTGCTACAACGTTGTTTAGGCCGATGGCTTGTGCCACTTCTGTGGCTACGCGTATCTTCTTGCCTGTGCCGTCGATGAGCTTGAACTTCACATCGGGGAAGAGGATGGCCAAGGGAATGCCTGGAAATCCGCCGCCTGTACCGAAGTCAAGCACGGTGGTGGCGGGCTTGAAGCGAAGAGCCTTTCCTATGGCCATGGAGTGGAGCACGTGGTGTTCGTAGAGGTTGTCGATGTCTTTGCGGCTGATGACGTTTATCTTGGCGTTCCAGTCACGGTAGAGTGCATCGAGGGCTGCGAGCTGTTGGCGCTGCTGCTCGGTGAGGTGGGGGAAGTATTTCAGTATCTGTTCCATCTTATTTCATTTTGAGTTGACTATTGTTGAGCGTCACCCACACTTCTCCTGCTTGGGCGGGCGCAATCTCGCCGGGCACATAGACAAAGGTGATTTGCTTGTCGGTGACGAAAAAGTTGTCGGTGGCATAGGGCTCGATGCCTTCAAAGTAGCCTTCTTTCTGCAAGGCTTTAAGGTCTTTCACGTCTTTTTCTGTAGCCAGTTGTTTGGCGATTTCGGAGGGCAACTGCTTTAGGGCGTCTTCGTTAAAGTAGTCCTTCAAGTGAAGCGTCCTACCTGTCTTTGGGTCAATGTTCCATGCACGTGTGAAAGGAGCCGATTTGTCGCCACCTTCATAGGTGCTGACAGTAGCAAGATAGATGAGGGCTTCGCCTCGTCCGTGGTAGATTTTGGTCTGCATCCGGTAGCTCCAGTGCAGCTGGTCGTCTCGCTTTTCCTGCTGATAGATAAGTCCGGCTGTCTGCTTATAGTCTTTCACATACTGTCGCATAGCTGATGGTACGGTGAGGGCAGGCGTCAGCCGGTCGTAAGACACAAGATAGTCGGCAGGGGGAAGGGCTCCAAGGCGTAATAACGAGTCGTTGACAACGCCCTTGTTGGCTCCTTTCAAGTAGAGAAAGTTTAGATGAACCTTACAGTTGGCAGTGCCTTTGCCCAGCTGGGCGGTGGTGTCAACACTGATGCTGTCCACTCCTTCGGAAAGTGGAGAGAGCGGTTCGCGCTCTACCTTGCGGTGGCAAGCCGTGAGAAGGGTGAGCAACGAGAGCCCCAAAACAGTCAATTTGTTTATATGCATATCGTTGGCAAAGTTACAATTATTTTCCGATAAACCTGTTGTCTAAATACAAAACCTTGACCGTGTGTGGGCGGTTGTTTTCCAATACCGGCTCTATTAGGTGCTAAAACACGGCATTTTAGCTTCTAAAACGGCCGGTTTTAGGAGCTAAAAGAGCCGGTTTTACAACGTTGTTTTTAAGTAGCTGAAAGCCAACTACTTACAAATGACAGAAAACGGGGTTGGAAAAGACGGCAGGTAAGTCGGACAAATCTTCTGAAAATTGGCAGGAATTGCTTAACTTTGCATTCGAAACAAAACAAAAAAAGCAAAATGATTAAGGCATGTCTATTTGATTTAGACGGGGTAGTGTTCGATACCGAACCCCTTTACACCCTTTTTTGGAGAGAGCAAGCACGCAAATATCATCCTGAAATACCCGACTTGGAGCATCGCATCAAGGGACAGACCCTGGTCGAGATTTATGACACCTATTTTGCCGATGTCAAGGAAGAACAACCCAAGATTACGGCTGCGCTCAACGATTATGAGCAGCACATGGCTTACAACTATGTGGAAGGGTTTGAAGATTTTGCCGCCCGTCTGCGTCAAAAAGGCATAAAATTGGCCGTGGTGACCAGCAGCAACCGTGAGAAGATGGAGTGTGTCTACCGTCAACGCCCCGAGATGAAGCACGTTTTTGACGCCATTCTCACCTCGGAAGACTTTTCAGCCAGCAAGCCTTCGCCCGACTGCTATCTGAAAGGTGCTGCCCGCTTCGGTGTGAAACCAGAAGAGTGTGTCGTGTTTGAAGACAGTTTTAACGGACTGAAGAGCGGTCGTGCCAGTGGTGCTTACGTGGTGGGACTGAGCACCACCAATGCCCCCGAGACAATAGCTCCGCTTGCCGACAAGGTGATAGCCGACTTTAAGGGATTTGATATAGAACAACTATAAAAGCAGAAAGAAATGGGTTACTTAACAACAGACAAGAAGAAAGTAACGACAAAAACATTTGCCGAAATGAAACAAGCGGGTGAGAAGGTCACCCAGCTCACGGCTTACGACTTTACCACCGCAGGTCTTATCGACCAAGCAGGAGTGGATAGCATTCTCGTGGGTGATTCTGCCTCGAACGTGATGGCGGGCAACAACACCACATTGCCCATCACTGTCGACCAGATGATTTATCACGCTCGGGCGGTGGCTCGGGCGGTCAGCCATGCCTTAGTGGTGTGCGATATGCCGTTTGGTAGCTATCAGACCGGACGCACCGATGCCTTGCGCAACGCTTGCCGCATGATGAAGGAGACAGGCGTCGACGCCTTGAAGCTGGAAGGTGGCCGAGAGATTGTAGACACCGTAAAGGCGCTGGTGGATGCGGGCATTCCTGTGTGTGGCCACTTGGGACTTACGCCCCAAAGCATCCATAAGTTTGGCGGTTATGGGCTGCGCGCTAAGGAGGAGGCCGAAGCCGAAAAGCTATTAGCCGATGCGCGTGCGTTGGACGAAGCTGGCTGTTTTGCACTGGTTTTGGAGAAGGTGCCGGCAGCATTGGCCCAACAGGTGACCCGCTCTGTCCACTGTGTTACTATCGGCATCGGTGCTGGTGCCGGTTGTGATGGGCAGGTGCTGGTGTGGGCCGACGCCATGGGCATGACCCAGGGGTTCCGTCCCAAGTTCCTTCGGGTGTTTGCCGACCTTGCCACCGAGCTCACCAAGGGCGTGAAGAGCTATGTAGATGCTGTGAAGACTGGCGACTTCCCCAATCAGACAGAGTGCTACTAATCTGATAAACTCTTTACAACATGAAACATCAAGTAAGCATTTTGCTCGTTGCCCTGCTCCTTGCGGTGTTGCCCAATGGCCTGCAAGCGCAGGTGTACACTCAGACTTATACGCGCATCGAACTGAAGGCAGCCAAGCGGTGGGCCAAGTGTGGCAAGTGGCGCAAAGGATTTGACAAGGCACGTCCCGACCGAACGGTTAACCTTGTTGACTTCCAGCGGCAGTATGAACGCAACCAAGAGCAGTGGGATGCCTTGTTTGCCTGGCTTGAAAGTCACGACCTCACCGCTTTGCCCAAAGGTAAGTATCCTATTGAGGGCACCACGATGGTGGCCAGCATACAGGACGACACCAACAAGCCGTTGGCGGAGCGCAACACCGAGAGCCATCGCAAGAATATCGACTTCCAGTATGTGGTGAGCGGAACAGAAGGTTTTGCACTGCTCGACCATGAGAGCTCGACGGTGAGCAAACCCTATGACGAAAAGAAAGATGTGGTGCGCTATGCATACGACAAAGGCAAGACACATTTCTTTACCAACACACGGGGATGCTTCAATATCTTCTTTCCAGGCGATTGGCACATTGCCAAGGTAGACCAGAAAGGGTGTGACGGACCCTTTCGAGTGGTGGTGGTGAAGGTGAATTATTGTGAAGAATAATCAAGAAAGGCTACCCCTCGGGTAGCCTTTCTTTTGTTATATGCTCTTGCTTAAAGGGCAAGAACGGCCGTAAAGCAGTCAGCAAATGTTTTTTCGATAGCTTCCGGACGTTGGCGGAACAGGCCAAAGAGGGCACTTCCGCTACCGCTCATGGCGGCATAGACGGCTCCTTGACGGTAGAGGGCCTCCTTAATGTCGGCCAAGACGGGGAAGCGCTTGAACACCGAAGGCTCGAAGTCGTTGTGGAGTTCGGCGCGCCACGTGTCGATGGGTTGGCGTACGATGTCGCGACAGCACTTCTGTGGGCGTTGTGGGGTGATGGCTGCATAGGCTTCGGCGGTGGATACGGCCACGTCGGGTTTGACAATAGCGATGAAATAGCCGTCGAGATTGCCCTTTATGTTGTCGGCAGGCGAGAGCACCTCGCCCTTTCCGGTAGCAAAAGAAGGGTCGGCAGTGATGAAAAAGGCGCAGTCGGCCCCTAAGCGGGAAGCATAACGTTCCATTTCGGCATTTCCCATGTTCAGGCGGAAGCGTTCGTCAAGCAGCCGAATCATGTAGGCTGCATCGGCAGACCCGCCTCCCAGTCCGGCTTGCGATGGGATGTGCTTGTACAGGTGGGCGTGTATGCGGGGTAGTTGGTAGCCTTCTGCCAGCAACTGGTAGGCTTTTACCACCAGGTTGTGTTGTTCGTCACAGTCGACGGCATTGCCCGTCACCTTCAGGTCGCAGTCTGTCAAGGAAGGGAAACGCTCGTCCATCTTTTTTATTTCGAGTGCATCGGTGAGCGGAACGGGATAGAATACGGTTTCAAGGTCGTGGTAGCCGTCGGGGCGTTTGGCTACGATGTTGAGTCCAAGGTTAATTTTACAACAAGGGAAAGTAATCATAGTGAGAATGTGTTAGTGGCTCTTTGCGAGCTATTGTTCACCACAAAGTTAAGACAAAAACTGCTATCGGCAAAGCGATTTTGACGATTTTAGCTTTGGACAGTAGTGCAACGACAAAAAGAACCGGTATCCGTCATGCGGATACCGGCCCAAAACATTATCAAGTTTAACTGTCGGCTTATTCAAGCCGTGCGGTTATTTACTTTTTGTCGCCTTCCATCTTAGCCTTGAGGTCAGCAAGTACGCCGAGGTCACCAAGAGAGGTACCAGCTGCTACATTGTTGATCTGAGGAGCTTGCTCCTTGCGAGCATTGTGGCGGCTTGCGTGGTTCTTCCTTCACCTCTTCGAAAGTGCGAGAGTGAGAGAGGATGATGCGACGTGAGTCTTTTACAAATTCGATCACTACGAATGGCAACTCTTCGCCGAGCTGAGCCTGTGTGCCGTCTTCCTTAACAAGGTGTTTAGGTGTAGCGAAGCCTTCACCGCCCTCGTTGAGGCTGATAACAGCGCCCTTGTCCATCATTTCGGTAATCTTACCGGTGTGTACTGAACCAGGAGTATAGAGGGTTTCGTAAGCGTCCCAAGGATTCTCTTCGAGTTGTTTGTGGCCGAGGCTGAGACGACGGTTTTCCTTATCTATCTCCAAAACCACTACATCGATGTCTGAACCTACTGAAGTGAACTCTGAAGGATGCTTAACCTTCTTTGTCCAAGAGAGGTCGCTGATGTGAATAAGGCCGTCAACGCCTTCTTCGAGCTCAACGAAGATACCGAAGTTGGTGAAGTTACGAACCTTAGCGGTGTGCTTGCTGCCAACAGGATACTTCACTTCGATGGTCTCCCATGGGTCTTCTTTAAGCTGCTTGATGCCGAGGCTCATCTTGCGCTCCTCGCGATCGAGGGTCAGGATGACTGCTTCTACTTCGTCGCCAACCTTCAAGAAGTCCTGAGCGCTACGCAAATGCTGGCTCCAAGACATCTCGCTGACGTGGATAAGGCCTTCAACGCCTGGCTGAATCTCAACGAATGCACCGTAATCTGCCATAACTACCACTTTGCCTTTGACGTGGTCGCCTACCTTGAGGTTAGGATCGAGGGCATCCCATGGGTGTGGTGTGAGTTGCTTGAGGCCGAGAGCGATGCGCTTTTTCTCTTCGTCGAAGTCGAGAATAACGACGTTGATCTTCTGATCGAGCTCTACTACCTCGTGAGGATCGCTTACGCGGCCCCAAGAAAGGTCGGTAATGTGGATGAGTCCGTCAACACCGCCGAGGTCAACGAATACACCGTAAGAGGTGATGTTCTTGACAGTACCTTCAAGAATCTGGCCTTTTTCGAGCTTGCTGATAATCTCTTTGCGTTGTGCTTCGAGCTCAGCTTCGATAAGTGCCTTGTGGGAAACGACTACGTTGCGGAACTCTTGGTTGATTTTAACGACCTTGAATTCCATGGTCTTGCCTACGAATACGTCGTAGTCGCGTATAGGATGAACGTCAATCTGGCTACCAGGAAGGAAGGCTTCGATACCGAATACATCTACAATCATACCGCCTTTGGTGCGGCTCTTGATGTAACCCTGAATGATTTCGTCGTTGTCGAGAGCGGCATTGATGCGCTCCCAGCTCTTCTGGAGGCGTGCTTTCTTGTGTGAGAGAACGAGCTGACCTTTCTTGTCTTCCTGACTCTCTACGTAAACCTCAACCTTGTCGCCGGGCTTCAGGTCGGGATTGTAACGGAATTCTGAAGCGGGGATGATACCATCGCTCTTGTAGCCGATGTTGACAACTACTTCTTTCTTGTCTACAGCGATAACGGTTCCCTCTACAACCTGATGCTCTTGAATCTTGTTCAAGGTTTCATCGTAGGCCTTTTCAAGGTCTTCCTTGCTGGCGCTGCTTACATTTCCGTTTTCGAACTCGTCCCAATTGAACTCTGCCAATGGTTGAACGTTCTTTAAATCTGACATAAAAAATTAATTAATTAAAAGTTTAATAAAGTGAGACTTTATGTTGTTAATACACTCTTTTGCTGGGACCTATTTCGCCCCAACAGGGCGCAAAGTTACTCAATTTCAGACAAATAGACGGGAATAAGGGGTTGTTTGGAATGTAGTTTTAGTGTTTTTTAACGTTCTGCGCCTTCTTTTGTTTGCGTTTTCTGCTGCCAAAGAGGTCCCGCAGGCCGTTAAAGTCGCGCTTGAGTATTACGCCCACGCCCTGTGTATTGAGCGAGTTGCGTGTGAAGTAGCGGTCGTTGGTCTGGTTGTAGACGCGTATGGCCACGTTGCCGTTGGGCACGAGCAGGTAGCGCAGGTCGAAGTCACCGATGAACGACGAGTTGTTGGTGGTTACATTGTCGCGGTAGCCAAACTGTCCGTTGAAGAGTAGACGGTTGTTGAGCATCCGTCCGCTGAGAATACCCTCATATTCGGCATTGCTGAAGCCCTCGTTGCCTGTAGAGATGTTGGCTCCGAAGTTCCAGTCGTTGCTTTTGATGACGTTGGACAACACGGTGTTGATTTGCTGCGAGATGGTTCCACTGAGCAAACTCTGCATGGCCAGCGATGTCTGGCTCTGTGCTGCGTTCTCCTGAACGGCATTGTTGTTGCCCTGCGGGTAGAAACGGCCCACTGCCAACAGGTAGAGCACTTGCTGGTTCATATCTTCTTCGGAGTTGATGACCGACTTTACCATCTGTTGGGCGTCGGCGCTGAGTGTTGGAAGATCGAGATTGAAGTCAACGGCAGGCTTCAAAGGGGTGCCGGTAATGTTCATCAGACAGTTGACGCGCACATTGTTGCGTGTGAAGGAGTTGCCGAGCTGAAGGTCGGATAGGCTGGCTCCGTTGACCGTGTAGAGGGCTTTCAGGTTGAGGGCTGCATTGTATGGGTCGCCACCGAAGGCGATAAGGGAGCCCGGTTGGAAGTGGAATTCCTTCTTGATGACGTTCTGAATGGTGAGTTTGTACAGTCCTTGCTGCACATTGTAGTTGCCGTACATCTGGAAAGCTCCCTTATTAAAATAGGTGGCACGTATGAAACCATCACCGTTTAGGGCGATATAGTCGCCCGAAGCCTCATCCATCAGCACGCGAAGGGTGAAGTCGGGAGTGGTGTTGACGAGGAAGTTGATGTGCATGTCGCTGCGAATGTCGATGTCGTCGTCAGCGGGTTCCCTAAAAGGAGAATGGATGGAGAGTGCCTTTCCGGAGGATATGGAGTCAGAATCGGTTGGTGTTACGTCGTTCCAGCGTATGAAGTTGGCATCGTCGAGCGTTCCGGCATAGCCGGCATTGTACTCTATGAAAGAGCCTTTTTCGGGGGTTGCCTGCACATCCATGACGATTTCGCCGCTGCGTCCCTTGATATTGCACGTTCCTGTGCCGTAGACGGTGCCGAAAAATGTATTGCCTTCATAGGTCTTGTGGTCGTAAGCAAGGAAGTTGTGGGCGTCTACTTGTAGGTCGTAGGTGAGGTGACGCAGGCTTTCGTGGTGGAGCGAACCGGTGAGAATGCCGATATGACCGTCTCGGTCGTAGACGGTGTCTCGGTCCATGATGATGTTATCGGGGATGAGACGCACGTGTGCGTGCTTCATAGAGTAGGTAGTGTGGAGTGGGGTGACGTCAAATTGGCCTGAAGCCCTAAGGTCTCCCTCGAGATTAACATCCTTTAGGTCGCCGAAAACGCGCAGATGACCTTTTGCGTGAGCGTCTACGTTGTCCATAAACGAACCGCAGAAGCTCTCAAGAAACTTTAGTCGCGTGCCGTGGGCGTAGATGGGCAGGTCTATGTAGTTGCGTTTGGTGGACACATAGCCCTTGATGAGCGTCTGTGCATCCGGTCCGTCGTCGGCCAAAGCGTCGATATTGATTTGTCCTTCCCTGCTATCGAAGTTGACGTTGGCCTGAAGCGTACCCATCTCTCCGTCCTGAAATGTGAAGTCGTTGACCGCCAATTGGGCGTTAACCACCGGATGACTGAATACCGATTTCACCACTGCCGTTCCTGAAGCACGTCCTCCGAAGCGCACGGAGTGGAAGTTGACAACATCCAATATATAAGGTACGTTAATGTCTTGAAGGTCTACCAACAACGAGTCGGCCTCGCTGCCAGTGGTCTGTCCGTTGATGATGATGTGTTGCGAACCGTTGGAGACTTCGAAATGGTGGATTCCCAATCGCTTGTGAGCATAGACAAGATCGGACGGTTGTATGGTTAGGCGGACCGTATCGAACACTTCTTCGGATGGCGAGAAGTAGATGTGGGTGCCCAAATGGCCTTTTTCACGGAAGAAAAGGACGTTGGCGTTCACCTCGCCATGGGTGGGATGGTTTCCGTGAGCATCCCAAAGGGTGCGTGTAACCACCTTGTCGTCGGCAGCGGCCGCCCTTAGGGCCACTGAGAACGGCCTTCCTGAGGGACTGATGCGGTCAGCCTGTGTGGTGACGTGTAGTGAATCGCCCAATGTGGCAAGCCGAATGTTGAGGTTGTCGAGGCGGTTTCCGCTATAGGTGAGCGACGGTGAGGTGACGGAAGCGTCTATCTCGCCTTGTCTTCCGTTGACGTTTCCTTCTACGGTGAGCGGTTGGTGGAGATCGAGTGGTAGGTGGGCGAAGCGTTTCAGCAAGTCGCTATTGCGTAACTGGGCATAGAATGAGAACCGGTCGTTGGTCGGCAAGGGGTGTTTGCGGGCTCCTGTCAACGACGGGATCTTGCTTTGGATAACTCCGATGAAAGCATCTGAAATACGGTCATAGCGATATTGCCCTTCCATATTGATGTCGGCAAAGTCGCTCGACAGGCGGGTGCGTCGCAAAAGGGAGTTGTTGAGCGTTTCAAGGTGAAGCCGGGCAATGCGATAATCGTCGCCTTCGCCGATAGCGGTGAAGTTGTTGATGTCTACGGTGCCGTTGAGGTCGTCAAGAGAGTGGCCTTCTACATCGGCTTTGGCCTGAAGACTGAACGTACGGTTGCCCAAGGCATCGGTGAGACGCAGGCGTTGAAGGTTGACGGCGGAGGCTTCAGCGGAGGCTTTCACGGCGAAGGCAGTGGTGCGGTGGGCAAGGAATGAGCGCAGATGGGACACTTGTCCTTTCACCGTGAGACGCCCGTTGGGGTCGTTGAGGGCTACTGTTCCGTTAAAGATATCGTTTGTGTAGCTACCATCCATGCTGATGTTGCGGTAGCGGTAGCCGTTGTAATCGAATTCGCTGATGGTGCCTTGTGCCCTAAGGTTGAGGTTATTGCCTTGTGGAATGCGCCCATTGGCATTCAGGTTGGCCGCCAATATGCCGAAGCGCGGATTGTCCAAAAGGCGTTGCAGGTTGAACTGTGGCGTGTTGATGGTGCCCGTGAAATGTTGCCCGTCGGTTTTTAGCGAGAAAGCAACCTCGCCGGCATCCGATGACAACCGCCCTTTGGCTGCTATGCGCTTGCCCTGTCCGTTGGCAGAACCGCGAAAGTTGATGCGTCCAAGGCGGCTCACAACAACAGGTAGCTCTAACTTCTGTCCCTTTAAAGCGGAGGCAAGCACCTGTATTCCTTCTGCGCTGACCTTTAACGGTTTAGCAGCGATGGCCCAAGCAGGTGTTGAATGTAGTTGGCGGAGGCTTCCTTGTGCGTTGACCGAAAGGGTATGGTCGGACGATTCGAGGCGAAGCTGGCTGATATCCATTTGTTTGGCGGTGCCTTTCACCTCGGCTTGCAGCGTCACTTGCTGGTGGAGGCGCTTCAAGGCAGGTTCTATAAAGGTCAGGTCGGCAGGTCTTATGCTGCTTGGCGACAACAATACATGGTAGGATAGCGACTCTTTGTCGAGTTGTTTGCCTTTCATGCGGTAGCGGGCGGTGAGCGATGGTAGCGCAAGATGGCTTTGCGGAAGGTTTAGGACGAAGTTGCTGAGCGAAGCGGAATGCTTGCCTGCATTGAAACGGAACTTCAATGACCGCACGTCAAGTCCTGAAGCTTCTTTCAAGGCAAAGTGTTTTACCTTTAATGAAATGCTATCGTCGGTGAGCTTGTTGAGGATGATATGTGTGCTTAGTCCGGTTATGTTCAGGTGGGCTGGGTTGAACTTGCGGGCAGTGGGGGCAATGTCGTGCCTGTTCCAGCTGACGGCGCCGTTGCGAATGACAAGACTTTGAATTTGAAGGTCGAGCGGCGTTTTGGGCGATTTGCTCTTTGAAGCCAGTGAGTCGAGCACAAACTGGAAGTTGAGTGGGGTGTCGGCGTTTTGCTGGTAGAGGTTGGCGGCCAGTCCGAATGCTTGTGCCGACGAGATGCGAACCTGTCCGTCGAAAAGGGGGACAAGGTCTACTTTGGCTGAGAGCCGGCCTGCCGACAACATCTTTTGTCGGTGCTGGTCCCAAATTTGAACGTCGTCTATGATGATGCGGTTGAGAAAACCGAGGTCAACGCGACCTATCTGTACCCTCGTACCTAACTTTCCGGCCAGTGCGGATGCAACAATGCCTCCCGTCCATTGCTGAACGGCGGGCACATGCAACAATACCGCTACACCCAAATAGAACAAGACAATGGTCCAAAGCGTGTAGCTGATGATTTTCCTGGCTGTTTTCATTTTGCTATTTAGAAGTTACAAAAGTATGTTTTTTCGGTGAATAGGGCAAATTAATTGACTTAATAATTCTCAATGTAAACATTTTTAGGTATATTTGCACCATTAAACGTTTATTCATTACTTATTTAAATAAAGATTACTTACAACATTATGGCAAACGTAATCAAGTTACACAAAGGCTTGAACATCAACTTGAAAGGTCGTGCCAATGAGCAGTTGCTCACGTTCCAGTCCTCTGGCGAGTATGCACTCGTGCCGGACGACTTTGAGGGAGTGACGCCCAAGGTGACCGTTAAAGAAGGTGACAAAGTCAAGGCGGGTGATGCTTTGTTCGTCAACAAGGCCTATCCCGAGGTCCGGTTTGCCTCTCCTGTCAGTGGCCGTGTGTCGGCTGTGGTGAGAGGAGAACGCCGGAAGGTGCTGGCGGTGAAGGTAGAAGCCGATGCCGAGCAAGTTTTTCAGGATTTCGGGCAGAAAGATGTGACCAGTTTAAGCGGAGATGCTGTCATAACAGCTTTGCTTGAAGCTGGTCTTTTTGGTTATATCAACCAGTTGCCCTATGCCATCAGCACTCAACCTGCCGTTCGTCCGAAGTCAATCTTCGTGTCGGCACTTCGCGACAAACCTTTGGCAGGCGACTTCGAGTACGAACTTCAAGGACAGGAACAGGACTTCCAGACCGGCCTCACCGCTCTGTCGAAGATTGCCACCGTACATCTTGGCATTGGAGCTCACCAAAGTGCCACTGCGCTGGTTGCAGCCAAAGACGTGGAAGTGACCGTTTTCCAAGGCCCGTGTCCAGCAGGCAACGTGGGTGTACAGGTCAATCACCTTGACCCCGTCAACAAGGGAGAAGTGGTTTGGACGGTAGATCCGACGGCAGTCATCTTCTTTGGTCGTCTCTTCAACACCGGCAAGGTAAACCTTCAACGGCTTGTGGCTATTGCAGGAAGCGAAGTGAAGGAGCCGGCATACGTTAAAGCATTGATAGGAACCAAGATAGCAGACATTGTTAACGGAAAACTTGACGACCGTCGCCATGTGCGTCTCATCAACGGAAACCCGCTGACAGGTACTCCTGTCAAGGGAGAAGGTTATCTCGGAGCTCACACTTCTGAGTTGACAGCCATTCCCGAAGGCGATGATGTAGACGAGTTGGCAGGCTGGATTATGCCTCGTTTGGGGCAGTATTCTGTTTCGAGAAGCTATTTCTCATGGCTTTTCGGTCGTAACAAAGCCTATAATCTTGATGCCCGCATCAAGGGAGGAGAACGCCATATGATAATGAGTGGCGAGTATGACAAGGTGCTTCCGATGGACATCTATGGCGAATATCTCATCAAGGCCCTCATTACAGGAGATATAGATAAGCAAGAACAACTCGGAATCTATGAGGTTAGCCCCGAAGATTTCGCCCTTGCTGAGTTTGTAGATTCGTCCAAACTGCCTTTGCAGCGCATTGTTCGCGACGGATTGAATACATTAAGAAAAGAAAACGCGTAAGGTTATGTCACTCAGAAATTATCTTGATAAAATCAAGCCGCAGTTTGAACCGAACGGAAAACTGCACGCCTTCAAGAGCATCTACGACGGCTTCGACTCGTTCTTGTACGTTTCTCACGAGACCTCTACAAGCGGAACAAGCATCCATGATGCCATCGACTCCAAACGCATCATGAGCTTTGTGGTGATAGCCCTGTTGCCAGCGATGTTGTTTGGAATGTATAATGTGGGCTATCAGAACTATCTTGCCACTGGCAAACTGGCCGATGCAACGTTCTGGGAGCTTTTCGGTTTCGGCTTTCTTGCCGTTCTTCCCAAGATACTCGTCAGCTACATAGTCGGTCTGGGCATAGAGTTTGCCTGGGCACAGTGGAAACACGAGGAGATACAAGAGGGCTATTTAGTGTCGGGCATCATCATTCCGCTCATCATTCCGGTGACGACACCATTATGGATATTGGCTCTTGCCGTTGCCTTTGCCGTCATCTTTGGTAAGGAAATCTTCGGCGGTACGGGTATGAACATCTTTAATGTGGCACTCGTGGCCCGTGCTTTCCTCTTCTTCTCTTACCCAAGCAGAATGACAGGCGACACCATTTGGGTGGCACAACACTCCATCTTCGGGCTGGGCAACAACCTTTCCGACTGTGATGCGCTAACGCAAGCCACCCCGTTGGGCGAGATTGCACAACATGCCACCGACAAGTTGCCTTCTCTCTGTGACATGATAACGGGCTTTATCCCCGGTTCTGTGGGCGAAACGTCAGTCATTGCCATCGCCTTGGGTGCCGTTATCCTTTTGTGGACGGGCATAGCGAGCTGGAAAACCATGCTTTCTGTCTTTGTGGGTGGCGGAGTGATGGCCGCAGTCTTTGCCGCACTCGGCATGACCCCCATCTCCTGGTATGAGCATCTGTTGCTTGGCGGTTTCTGTTTTGGTGCCGTGTTTATGGCCACCGACCCTGTTACGTCGGCACGCACCGAGAAAGGCAAGTATGTCTATGGCCTGCTCATCGGTGCACTCGCCATCATCATTCGTGTGATGAACCCCGGTTATCCTGAGGGAATGATGCTTGCCATACTCTTCGGAAATATGTTTGCTCCATTGATAGACTACTGCGTGGTTCAGTCTAACATCTCGAAGCGAGCTAAACGTGCAAACAACAAATAACTAAGGAGGCGAAAGATGAATACAAACAGCAATACTTATACGATTGTCTACTCGGCCGTTATCGTGGTTGTGGTGGCATTCCTGTTGGCCTTTGTGTCGCAGACGCTCAAACCGCAACAGGACGCCAACGTGGCAGTAGACAAGCAAAAACAACTGCTTTATGCACTCAATCAAGACCATAACATCAGCAACGAGCAGGCAGCAAGCCTCTATAAGCAGCTGGTAGTGGCCGACGACGTGATAGACGCCAACGGGAAAGTGACCGAAAACGGCACACCTGGCGGCACCGACCATGGTTTCAAACTCAATAGTGCTGATGCCAAAGCTGGCAAACTGGCCCTTTATCGTTGTAAAGTGGATGGTAAGGACAAGTATATCATTCCAGTTTACGGAATGGGACTATGGGGTGGCATCAGCGGATATATCGCTATCAACGAAGACAAGGCCACTGTCTATGGTGCCTACTTCAACCATGAGGGTGAAACTGCTGGCCTCGGAGCCGAGATAAAGGACAATGCCAACTGGCAAAAGAAGTTTCAGGGCAAACACCTCTTCAAGGAAGGACAGACCGGAATAGCGCTCTCGGTGAGCAAAAAGGTCAGCGACCCCGACACAGAAGTGGATGCCGTGACCGGTGCAACCCTGACCTCCAATGGTGTGAGCGAGATGTTGCACGAAGGATTGGCGCCTTATGTGAAATTCTTAAACGAAAAATAAAACAATGGGACTATTCAGCAAACAAAATAAAGAGGTGTTCTTTACACCGCTCAACCTTGACAACCCAATCATGGTGCAGGTGTTGGGCATCTGTTCTGCGTTGGCCGTTACCTCTCAACTGAAGCCGGCCATCGTGATGGGACTGGCCGTTACCATCATCACCGCATTCTCGAATGTCATCATTTCTCTGATACGCAAGACCATACCTAACCGTATTCGCATCATCGTCCAGCTCGTTGTGGTGGCTGCTTTGGTGACTATTGTCTCGCAAGTGCTGAAGGCTGTAGCCTACGACGTGAGTGTACAGCTTTCCGTCTACGTCGGTCTGATCATCACCAACTGCATTCTGATGGGTCGACTGGAAGCATTTGCCATGACCAACAAGCCTTGGCCGTCTTTCCTTGACGGTGTTGGCAACGGTTTGGGCTATGCTATGATACTGGTAGTGGTGGGCGCTTTGCGCGAACTTCTTGGGCGTGGATCGCTTCTCGGCTTCCAAATTGTGCCGCAAGCTGCTTACGATGCCGGCTACATGAACAACGGAATGATGACAATGCCCGCAATGGCACTCATCCTTGTGGGCTGCGTTATATGGATACATAGAGCTTATTTTTATAAAGAGGAGAAGTAAAAAATGGAACATATCGTAAGTTTATTCTTCCGGTCGATATTTGTCGACAACATGATTTTCGCATTCTTCCTCGGAATGTGTTCGTTTCTTGCCGTTTCAAAGAACGTCAAGACATCGCTCGGACTGGGCTTAGCAGTGACCTTCGTGTTGCTCGTTACCGTCCCTGTAGACTATCTTCTTCAGACAAAGGTGCTCGGTCCCGACTGCTTGATGCAGGGCGTAGACCTCAGTTACCTGTCGTTCATCCTCTTTATAGCCGTTATTGCCGGCATCACCCAGCTTGTAGAGATGGTGGTGGAGAAGTATTCGCCCGCCCTCTACTCGGCACTTGGCATTTTCCTGCCGCTCATCGCCGTCAACTGTGCCATCATGGGAGCTTCGCTTTTCATGCAGCAACGCATCAATCTCGACCCATCCAACACCCAGTATATTGGTTCGGTGCTCGATGCAGCTGTCTATGCCATCGGCTCAGGTCTTGGATGGACCCTTGCCATCGTCTCTATGGGTGCCATAAGGGAAAAGATGGAGTATAGCGATGTGCCTCAACCGCTTAAAGGTTTGGGCATTACTTTCATCACGGTAGGCCTTATGGCCATGGCCATGATGTGTTTCTCAGGACTTAAAATATAATAGGACTATGAACTTTGTAGTATTAAGTATCAGTGTATTCTTGGCTATCATCTTGCTGTTGGTGGTCATCTTGCTTGTGGCAAAGAAGTTTCTTAGTCCAAGTGGAAATGTAAATATCGAAATCAACGGAGACAAAACCATCTCCGTAGGACAGGGTTCCAGCCTCATGGCCACGCTCAACGAAAACGGCATCTACCTGCCTTCAGCCTGTGGAGGTAAGGCCAGCTGCGGACAGTGCAAGGTGCAAGTGCTTGAAGGCGGGGGCGAAATACTCGACTCCGAACGCCCTCACTTCACCCGTAAGCAGATTAAGGAGAACTGGCGACTGGGTTGTCAGTGCAAGGTGAAGAGCGATATGAAGATTAAAGTGCCCGAAAGCGTGCTTGGAGTAAAGGAGTGGGAGTGTACAGTTCTTTCCAACAACAATGTCTCGAGCTTCATCAAGGAGTTCAAGGTGGCGTTGCCCAAAGGCGAGCACATGGATTTTATCCCCGGTTCGTATGCCCAAATCAAGATACCAGCCTACGATTGCATCGACTATGACAAGGATTTTGATAAGAGCCTTATCGGTCCCGACTATATCGGAGCTTGGGAACACTTCAACATCTTCTCGCTAAAGGCCCACAATCCCGAACCCACGGTGCGTGCTTACTCAATGGCCAACTACCCAGACGAGGGCGATATCATCACCTTGACCGTGCGTATAGCCACCACGCCGTTCCTGCCTCGCCCCCAAGTAGGCTTCCAAGACGTTCCGACAGGTATCGCCTCATCCTACATTTTCTCGCTCAAGCCGGGTGACAAGGTGATGATGAGTGGCCCTTATGGCGATTTCCACCCCAATTTCACCAGTGGAAAGGAGATGATATGGATTGGCGGAGGTGCTGGTATGGCGCCGTTGCGTGCCCAAATTATGCACATGACCAAGACGCTGCACACCACCGACCGCGAAATGCACTTCTTCTATGGTGCCCGTTCGCTGACCGAAGCATTCTTCTTGGAAGACTTCTGGGAACTGGAAAAGGAATTCCCCAACTTCCATTTCCATCTTTCGCTCGACCGGCAAGACCCGAAGGCAGACGAAGCAGGCGTGAAATACTATACAGGATTTGCTGTTAACTGCATTCGCGACACCTATCTCAAGGATCATGAGGCTCCCGAAGACTGTGAATATTACCTTTGCGGACCTCCTATGCTCATCAAGACCGTCACCGACTATCTCGACTCTTTGGGCGTAGATCCCGAAAGCATCATGTATGACAATTTCGGATAAGACGGACAGCCTGCAACCATTCGACAACCATTACCGACAAAGCCGCTGATTTTCAGCGGCTTTTCTTTTTCATGAAAGCGAGGAAGGAAGTCGTCGACAATCGGACTTTTCCATTTGGTTGCAGGGCCATGAAAAACCGAAAAATTCCTCCCTTGTCCGCAAAGAAATACAGGCGGGTTTCCAATACCCTGTGTTTTAGCTTCTAAAACCGGCTCTTTTACACGCTAAAACCGGCTCTTTCAGAGGCTAAAACACGGGGTTTTACAATGCAGTTTATAACTTGTTGATTTTCAAAAGCTTACGGTATTCAATAAAAACGGAAAATGTTGAGGCCGCGAGGGGGCGTTTTAAAGGCCGGAAGGGTATGGAACATAGTTGCCGGATAGTACTTTTCCGGCAAAATGACAACCTTCAGCTTAGCCCAATTCTCACACTCTGGAAAAGTATTGATTTAGGATATTTCCCGACAGTTTGAGCATTTTTGACAATAAAATCCGCTAAAATGTCCAATAATGAGCAAACTTTTTGTATTTTTGCAATGTGTGTGTGGCCTTTGCTTGAGGTATAGGCAGCCGACCGTCAGGTTTAAGCGTCACGACAAAAAACAGTATACGAGAAACTATCACCGGCTGCAACATTAAACCTTATTAGTATGAAGAAAAAATTCCTGTGCGCCTTTGCAGCGATCTTCGCCACATCGTTGCTTGGCTGTGGTACGGCTTTTGCTCAGAACGGGCAACCGCACTCACTCACAGCCGACGTCAGTTTCACGGATGTTCGGCTCAACTGGAAAAAGCCAACTGACGCCATCACCTTGCAATGGCATGACGGCGATTCCTACAACGGCACCGATGGAAAGCTTGACAACCCCGAAGGCAGCATCACCTATTATGTGGCCAGCAAGTTTTCTGCCAACGATCTTGACGACTATGCAGGGCTGTCTGTTGACAGTATTGCCTACTATGAATACCGGCCTGTCTACAAGGCAAGCGTGCTTGTCTATGAAAACGGAGAGCTTGTGGCCGAACAAGAAGCCCAGCTCGACAACTTCAAAAAAGACTCATGGCGCACAGTGCGTTTGCAGACACCTTATAAAATAAAGGCAGGCAAGAGCGTCATGTTTGCCGTAAAGTTCACCGTGGGACGCAATCTCGACTTTGTTGCCATCTGCGACAAGGCTCCCCACAAGGGCAAAGGCAACCTCTACTCGTATGACGGCGAGACATGGAACGACGACGCCCCGGGCGATTATCTCATAACGGCCTATTTGCACAACAACGCTACCACCACCCCTGACGGCTACAACGTCTACCGGAATGCCCACAAGGTAAATCCCGATCTCATCACCGATGCCACATCGTATGAAATGAAAGGCGAAGCCGAAGGCTATAACACCTATACTGTGTCGGCATGTTACGGAGGAGTAGAAAAGAACTCGACCAGCGTGAAGGTCAATTTGCATTCGGCCTATCACCAGTTGCCTCCTGTTGTGGCTTTATCCGACTCTGTCAGCAACCTGAAAGCCTCTCTGTCGTGGCTGGCCCCCTTGAAACGCGGGCCTGAAATGACGTGGTCAAACAAAGTGTTCGCCCAGGCCATAGGCGGAACCAGCAAGAGCAATCCTGTCGTTTGGATAAAGCAAGACTTCTCGGTAGCCGACCTTGCCGCTTTTCCCAACCATCAGATTACGGCCGTCAACGCGTTTGTCGGTCCAGAAAACGGCATCGGCGATGCCACCCTTTTCGTGATGAAAAACGGCAAAATAGACTATTCGGAAGCGGTTTCAGCTGCTGCCGTCAGCGCCATAGTCCCCAACGCATGGAATAAGTTCACCCTTAACGCCCCCTACAAGATGGAGCTTGGCAACGCCTATGCCTTTGGCATTTGCTACCATCATGAAGTAGACCGTCATCCCGTGGGTGTGGACAACGGTGTAGCCGTGCCCTCAAAAGGCAACGCTTTCTCCACTTCCAGCATCTCGTCGAAAGGCTTCGACAAAACCAAACCTTCCTGGAAGACGTTGTCGGCTGGAAACATCCCCGGCAACTTCATGCTCACCGCCGATGTAGAGGGCCTCAGCGAGGAAGCTACAACCCCACAGACCGTTTCTTCTTATGAAGTTTACCGCAACGACGAACTCATTGCCACCAACGTCAGAGACACCCATTATGTCGACAGTGTGAGCGAACTGGGTACCTACCGCTATGCCGTTGTGGCAAGAAATGAAGAAGCCTACGAGAGTCCGGCTACGTCTTTGGATGTCACCTATAGCTTGCCGTCCGAATATGCTGCCCCCATCATCGTCAACTATGCCCAAAACGGCAAGGACGTGTCGTTCAGTTGGAGCTCTTCGGCCTACAACATGCAGCACTACAACACCCCCGCTGTGATGACAGGTTTTGACGAAGAAATAGCTATGCTCTATGGTGCAAAGTTCAGCAAGGAAGAACTCTCACCCTATGTGGGCTATTCCATCAACTCGTTGAAGTTTGCTATAGGTGCCAACATCGGCACATTCAAAATGGAAATACGCACTTCTGACAATGCCGTTCTCTACTCAAAGGAATATCAAGAAGGGCAGATAGAGCCAGGATATATCTATAAGACCACCTTCGACGAAAACGAACAAGTGGTGATACCGGCCGACAAAGACCTTTACCTCGTCTACAACGCCACGTTGCCAGCAGGAGCAAAAGCCCTTGTTCTCGACGGAGGACCCGCTATAGACGGTGGTGCTATGGTGAGCCTGACCGGTGGAGCCAGCTGGATGAAGCTCGGAACGATTGCCAGTAGCCTGAAAGACTACAACCTTGTGGTGAGCGCAATGGCGGTCAGCAGCGACGCCTCAGCCGACAGTAAGGCCGTGACCCTTGTTCAGGGCCATGTAACTGAAGCACGTCAGCCTTTCCCTGTGGCTTACATGCGCGAGCTGACTGTTGGCAATGTCGACCTGAATGTGACGGAAGAACCTTATGGCATTGCCTCTGTCACCAAGCTTCCCGCTGTTACGACAAAGGCAGTGAAGGCCCCGAAGGTGACAAGCTATCGTGTCTACCGCAACGGCCAACTTGTCAGCGCATCGTCGGCCAACAGCTATAGCGAGCATTTGGACGGATATGGCGTGTTCAACTATAACGTCACCAGCGTCTATGCCAACGGTTGGGAATCGGCACCCAGCGCCCAGCTCACCTTTAAGAATATCGTCAGCCAACGTGAGGCAGCTCCTTACGACCTGAGAGGAGAAGCACAAGACGGAACGCTGAAACTCTCTTGGAAAGCTCCCGAAGAGGCACCCGAACTGACCTATCAAACCGGAAACGAGGATATTGCCATCGGAATGACCGGCTCTTCCACCCGTGAGGGCTATCATGCCATCAAGTTTTCTGCTGAAGAACTGGCCGACAAAGTGGGTCAGGAAGTTTCCCACATCAAGTTTAAGTTGGCCGACAACGATGTTCTTTCGGCTTCAGTCTTTGTGATGTATGGCGATAACATCATGTACGAACAAGACCTTGACCTTGACAGCGTGAAGAAAGGGTGGAACGATGTAACGCTCAACACCCCTGTAGCCATTGTTGCAGGACAGGATGTCAGCGTGGGCTATCACCTTACCTACCAACCAGGCAAGAAGCCTATGGTGTGTGACAATGGCGAGGCTGTAGCCGGCTATGGCGATCTTATCTCTTCTTCGGCTTCTGCTGGTTACTGGTATTCATTGGCTACCAAGTTTAAGGTCAACCACAACTGGCGCATTGCTGCCGTTCTGAAGACTGCCGACAGGGCTGTTCAGCTGGCAAAGGCTGCCGAAGGACTCTCCTTCAATGTTTATTGCGACGGCCAACCCATTGCCAATGGCATTACCGAAATGACTTATGATGTGGCCAATGCGGCCAGTGGCGTTTACACGGTAACGGCTGTCAAGGCAGGCAAAGAGACTGGTGCGTCAAATAGCGTCAACTATGATGCAGCTACGTCCATATCTGCTATTGTGACAACCGACGAAGCCCTGGCTGCCGACAAGGTCTTTACGCTTGACGGACGTTGTCTCGGCAGTGCTGCCACCATTGGCACATTGCCAAAGGGCATCTATATCGTAGGAAACAAAAAGGTTGTGAAGTAACTGCTTCCGCATTCCTTTTTCATTCATAAAGGTCTCAGCCTGCATAGCGGGTTGAGGCTTTTTTGTTGTTGGCGGAAGCAAAGGTCAGCTAATAGGGGAAAGTGGGAGAGAAGCATGAAAAAAGGTGGTTGAAGACCAACCACCCGATAATGTTCATAAAAGAACTGGCACTAAATATCCCCATCTCCTCTCAACGAGGAAGTGGGGAATGGATAGTATGAGGAAATAATTCCTATTTGGAAGTATCGCCATACTTCCTTTTATCTTGATAGTTTTTCCGTTGCATACCTTTATTCGCCACATGTAACCGACTTGCGATTATCGTCTTCGTGACCTCCGCGGCAGGTTCTGCATTGTTGCAACGCTACTGTTGGCAAGCACTGTCGTCTTGGTGGCCTTTTTGTTTTTGGTGTTACAAAGGTAAGAAAATACATAGCAACAGATGAATTATACGTATATCAGTATGTATAAATTCCAGAATTTATACAATGTAGTGGGTGAACACACCGTTGAAGGAGTCTGATTAGCGTTCGCGCGCCATACGAAGATAGACAGAAGGGGTGAGGCCTGTAAACTCCTTGAACAGACGGGCAAAGCCCGTTCGCGACTTAAACCCCACGCTTTCTGCTATGGCCTCGATGGTGAAATCGCCATAATGTTCTTGGTCGTTCAGCCTTCTGCAAGCTTCTTTCAGTCTATATTCGTTCAGAAGCGAGTTGAAATTGCTGCCATGTTCCTTGCTGATGGCTGCCGAAACATAGCGAGGCAAGGCGTCAACGAGTTCTGCCAAACGGGTGGCATTGAAGTCACGTTGGTAGATTTCAACGTTATGTTCGAACACGTCCACCACTTTCTCATAGAGAGCCTTGGTGTCGCTTGAGCTGCCAGAAGCCGTTGGCTGTTTAGGTTTGGCAATCTGTTGCTTCAGCAGGGCTATGGTCTCATTGGCCTTTTCGTGCTCTTTTCGTGCTTCTGCTTCTCTTTTCAGCAGGTCCACATTGTTCTTGTAAATCACCTGGTTGGACAGTCTTATGCGCTGATAGGCTCTTGACAGGCGGTAGAGCAACAGTGAAGAAATGAAGATAATGCAGATAGCCATAAACAGGTAGATGCTTTCGGTGCGCCTCTTTTCCGACAGACTCCTCAGCTCTTCGGCCGATTTCTTCAGTTCATAGTCAAACTTCAGGTCTTTCACATTGGTGAGTTGGGCTTTCTCGAGCAACGAATCCTTCAACTTGAGAAACAGAAATTCATACTGTTGCTCAAGCTTTCCCTTCTTTTCTTTCTGGTAGATGTGGTAGAGCTTGCCGTAGATTTCCAGCAGATAGTCTTGTGCCTGTTGGGTTTTGGCCAGCTCTAAGGCCTTCAGGTAGAGCGCCTCAGCCTCTTGGTAAGCCCCTGTTTGTGCGTAGATGTCGGCCCCACATGATAGGGCGTTCAGCTTGTAGCTTCCCGCATCGGGGTCGTTTTCTGTTTTTTTTGCGGCTTCCACAAAGTATTGGGCGGCTTTGCGGCAATTGTTGTGTAGGTAGGCTTCCATACCTTTGCAGCCCAGTAGGGCATAGTCGTACAGGTGTTGGCCTTTGTTGAGCAGTTGTTTCTTGAACTGCCTCTGTGCTCCAAGCGAATAGTTGGCATCACGTTGCTCGATGCTTATTTCAAACATGTTGAACAACGAAGCCAACGACAGGTTGTAGTCGTTTTGCTTGATGCCACACTCAAAGGCTTTCTTCAGGTAGGATTTTACAGAAGTGTCGGTGCGTTCGTGCACCGTTTCGTCCATGTGGTTGATGGTGGCAAGGCTTAGGTGGATGTATCCCAATTCCGTGTTGAGATGGTATTTCTCTGCCAAATCTTTCGCTTTCAACAGATATTCCATCGCTTTTTTGTAGTCGTAAAAGGTTAAAAGGTAAAGGCTGCCTATGTTTTCCATTGCCACCACCGCATATTTTGCCTTTTGCTTGTTGCCGAAGTTGTTGTCATAACGGTCGGCTACCACCTTGTAACATATTAGTGCTTTCTTGAACTCTCGGTGAACGATGTGGTTGTAGCCTTTTTCCAAAAGCGCAGGACTGTCTTTCCGGGACAGTTGTCGATACTCGGTAGATACTCCTGCATAGCTGGATTGGCACAACAAAGGCAAGAGCGTAAGCATTATGACCAAGGCGCTTTTCATCTTATTTGCAAATATATGCAAAACCTTTTAAAGTGCAAAGAAAAACAACGAAAAACTTTCAAATAGTTATAAACAAGGCTATTCCTTCTTCATTGGGAAGAAGTTGTGTCTTGCCAAAAACAAAGAGGAGAACCATTTCTCACGAAATAGCCCTCCCGAAAAATACAGTTTTATAACTTCAAATTATGGAAATTGTTACAGAGTAACAAACATCACTCATATTGACTTTTTGGGTTCTGTTATCCAAGATATTTCATCAAAACCCTTACGTTGCCACTATTGCGAATCTTTTCTATCGACTTTTCGCGAATCTGGCGCACACGTTCACGGGTGAGCCCCATCTCGGTGCCTATCTCTTCGAGGCCTCTTTCCTGACAGCCGATGCCGAAACATTCGGTAACAATTTTTATCTCACGGTCTTTCAACACAGATTTCAGTACGGCTTTCAGGTCGTCCGACATCGACTCATAGTCTACCTGACGGTCGGTGCGAGTGTCTTCGCCGCTCGAAAGCATATCCGACATAGAGTTGTCGTCGTCGTCGCTAAACGGTGCGTCTATGCTCATGTGGTGGTTGTCTGCCGACAGGCTCTGGCTGATTTTGGTTTCGTCAATGCCTGTAAGGTCGCTCAACTCTTGCACAGAGGGGCGCCGGTTGTGTTTCTGCACAAACTCGCTGCTCACCTGATTGAGCTTGCTTACCGCTCCCACCTGGTTTAATGGTAGGCGAACGATGCGGCTTTGCTCGGCAATGGCCTGCAGAATGCTCTGTCTAATCCACCATACGGCATAAGAGATGAACTTGAATCCGCGTGTCTCGTCAAACTTTTCAGCTGCTTTCACAAGACCGATGTTTCCTTCATCGATAAGGTCTGTCAAGTTCAGTCCTTGATGTTGATATTGCTTGGCTACAGACACCACGAAGCGAAGATTGGCTTTTATCAGCTTTTCTTTTGCGCGTTCTCCTGCAGGACCTCCTTTGTGGATGGCTTGTGCCAGTTCTATCTCCTCGTCAACAGTAATCATCGGCTCTCTGCCTATCTCCACGAGATACTTGTCGAGCGCTTCACTTGAACGATTGGTGATACTTTTCTGAATCTTGAGTTGTCTCATCTAATGTTTTTCCTCCTTCTGTCTTATTTACTTAATGTCATCCTTCTTATAACTCTATAAGAACCTGTTATATTGTGTGTTAATGGGGATTTTTTTTGCTTTTGTAGGCCTTTATTGTCGCTATTCCCACTTTTAGCACGCAAAGGTAATCATTTTTGCTGAATAAATTTGTCAAGATTTGCGAAAAATCGCTTTTTCGTTATATTTATTTGCAGGGCTCTAAGAAAAACTGTAACTTCGCTTTTCTTACAGAAAACAACCATTATGAATCAGTCATTACAACAGAAAGAAGAGCAGATATTGGTGCGCATCACAGGACAAGACCGCCCCGGACTGACGGCATCGGTCATGAGCATTCTTGCAAGATATGGCGCACGGGTGCTCGATATAGGGCAGGCCGACATCCATAGCACACTTTCTTTAGGCATTCTCATCCGCATGGACGAAGCCCATAGCGGCCAGGTGATGAAGGAACTCCTCTTTAAGGCGACCGAACTGAACGTTAACATCCGCTTTTCTCCCATTTCCGACGACGAGTATGAGCAGTGGGTGTCGCGTCAAGGTAAGAACCGTTACATCCTAACGCTTATCGGTAGGGAGTTGACAGCCTGCCAGTTGGAGGCTGCCAGTTGTGTTATACGCGACCAAGGGCTCAATATTGATGCCATCCGACGGCTCACTGGCCGTATCAGCATCCGCCATCCACGCAAGAACAACCGTGCCTGTATAGAGTTTTCGCTACGTGGTGAGCCCATCGATAACGATGCCATGCAAGCCCAACTGATGCATTTTAGTGCTGAAATGGGTCTGGATTTCTCTTTCCAGGAAGACGATATGTACCGTCGTATGCGCCGTCTTATTTGCTTTGATATGGACTCTACGCTCATCCAGACCGAGTGTATAGACGAGCTGGCGCGTTGCGCTGGGGTGGGCGAGGAGGTTAGTGCCATCACGGCAGCAGCCATGCGGGGCGAGATAGACTTCAAAGAGAGTTTCACGCGCCGCGTTCGTCTTTTGAAAGGTCTTGATGCCAGTGTCATGAAAGACATTGCCGAGCATCTTCCTTTCACGGAAGGTGTTGACCGTTTGATGTCTGTTCTCAAGACCAGCGGCTACAAGATAGCTATCCTTTCGGGTGGTTTTACCTACTTCGGAGAATATATCCAGAAGAAATATGGCATCGATTATGTTTATGCCAACGAGTTGGAGATAGACAACGATGGCAAGCTTACAGGCAACTATGTGGGTCCTATCGTTGATGGCTACCGTAAAGCCGAGTTGTTAAGGCTCATCGCGCAAGTCGAGAAGATTAATCTTGCACAGACCATTGCTGTCGGTGACGGGGCCAACGACCTTCCCATGATTAGCGAAGCGGGCCTCGGCATCGCCTTCCACGCCAAGCCACGTGTGGTGGCCAATGCCCAACAGAGCATCAACACCATGGGCCTTGACGGTGTTCTCTACTTTCTTGGCTTCAAAGATAGCTATTTGGGCGATCAGGGACGCTTTTAGTCTCTTGCCCGTTTCTACCTTATTTATATATAAAGCAAAACGCCTTCCCTCTTGTTGTCAAGTTAGGCAACGGGAGGGAAGGCGTTGTTGATTCTCCTTTTCTATTCTATCGGGAACAAGCCATACAGGCGGTCGTCAATCTGTGAAGTCACTTTCAGAAAGTCTTCGGGATTGCTTTCAAAGTTCACATGGTCGCCGTCCACTATCATCAAGTGGCCCTTGTAGTCTTTTATCCACTCTTCGTAGCGGCGGTTCAGCCCTTTCAAGTAGTCAAGACGTATGGTTTGTTCGTATTCGCGTCCACGTTTCTGGATGTGACCAACAAGGTTCGGCACGCTCGAACGGATGTAGATGAGCAGGTCGGGCAGCTTTACGAGCGATATCATCAGGTCGAACAGGTCGGTATAGTTGTCAAAGTCGCGGTCGCTCATCAGTCCCATGTCGTGCAGGTTGGGGGCGAAGATGCGGGCATCTTCAAAGATGGTGCGGTCCTGAATGACGGTTTCGTTGGATCGGGAAATCTCCACCACGTCGCGAAAGCGCTTGTTCAGGAAGTAAATTTGCAGGTTGAAAGACCATCGGCTCATGTCTTCATAGTAGTCAGCCAAGTAGGGATTGTTGTCAACGGGCTCGAAGTGGGGAGTCCATCCGTAGCGCTTGGCAAGCATCTTGGTGAGCGTTGTTTTTCCGCTTCCTATGTTTCCGGCAATAGCTATATGCATATTTCTTATTCTGTTTGGGTATTTGAATTATTCTTTTTGGGGGATTTACAGTTTACAAATGTGCTTATTTGAACAGTCCGAAGAGCTCACGGTCTATCTTGTCAACGATGATGCCGAAGTCTTTCGGGTTGTGCTGGAAGTCCATGGCGTCCACGTTGATGGTGATGACGCGCCCTTTATAGCTCTTGCTGATAAACTCTTCATAGCGCTTGTTGAGGTTTTCGATATACTCTATGGGCATTTTCTCTTCGTAGTCACGGCCCCGTTTCTCTATGTTGGCAATGAGGTGTGGCACCGAAGCCTGCAGATAAATCATCAAGTCGGGCCACTTCACCACGTCCACCATGTCTTCAAACAGTTCCATATAGGTTTCGAAGTCACGGTCGGAAAGGTTTCCTGTGGCGTGGTTGTTGGCTGTGAAGACGTAAACTCCTTCATAGATGGAGCGGTCTTGCACGATAGTTTCCTTTGACTGGTTGATTTCGAGCAGGTCACGAAACCGCTCTTTCAAGAAGAACACCTCCATGTTGAACGACCATCGGGCAATGTCTTTGTAGTAGTCGGCAAGGTAAGGGTTGCTGCTCACCTTTTCGAAGCGGGCCTTCCATCCGTAGTGCTTGGCGAGCATGGTGGTGAGTGTGGTCTTGCCACTTCCGATATTTCCTGCTATAACGATGTGCATGGTTGTGTTTATAGTTTTTGATGGGTTACTGTCACTTGGCGCGATTGCTTGTCTACCACTACCTGGTAGCGTTCTTTTTTAGTGCGTTTGGTAAAGGTGAAGATGTTGCCTTCTTGTTTCCAAAGGGTGTCTTGCTTTGCACGCTGCTCCATTTCGGCCACCAGTTGTGGGCGGACAAGGGTGTCAAGGGTGAGTGTTGCCTGGTAGTTGCCGTTGGCAATGCTTTCTTCATCTTCCGAAACAGCCAACGAATCGTTGCCGATGGCAAGTGGTTGCTCGTTGGTTATCTTGTATTTCGGAAAGTTCAGTCCCGTAATGGCGGCAAGGTCTATCTTGCGTATGCTGTCTGGTTGTGGGGCAAATTGGGCTGCCGGCACAGTGTCTTGTCCGCTCATGTCCCAGTCTCGCTTCTGAAAGTGACAGGCACAGAGCGTAAAGGCAACGACAATATATAGCACATTCTTCATTTTGAGCAACTTGTTTGGCTTACAACTACTTCTCAAGGTGCAGACAACACCAGTTGCCTTCCGATTTTCTGTCCACCTCGTGCAGTCCCAGTTCGACGGCTTTCAGCAGCAATAGCTCGCTATCTTCGTTGTAGAATCCACTCAGAATGAGCGTGGCGTGCATGTTCATGACGTCCACGAAGACCGCCATGTCGTTCAGAAGGATGTTGCGGTTGATGTTGGCAAGCACCACGTCAAACACGCCGTTGACGTGACTGAGCACCGATTTGTCCCCTTCCAGTATTTCCATTTCCACACCGTTGATTTCCGCATTGTGCTTGGCGTTCTCCACCGACCAGTCGTCTATGTCGTAGCCAACCACCTCGCCGGCACCTAACTTCTTGGCGGCTATTCCCAAGATGCCTGTACCGCATCCGCAGTCGAGCACGCGCTTGTTGGTCAGGTTGCAGTCCAGCAGCGTTGAAACCATCATCTGCGTGGTTTCGTGAGTGCCGGTGCCAAAGGCCTGGCGGGCGTCAATGCCGATAGACAATTCGCCAGGTTTTATCTCCAGCAGGCTGGCATCTTCGTGCTTGGCATCGTAGATGATGCAGCGGTCGCCAATCACTATAGGCTCAAATCCCTCGGCTTCCCACGTTGCATTCCAGTCTTTCTCGTCTACATCCTTCAGCTCGTAGCTTACGTGAGTGCCCTCGATAGGGAACTGTTCGAGCAAACTGTCGAGTAGGGGACGGTCAAGTAGGTCGGTCTGGACAAATCCGCGAAGCTCTGTAGGAGCCTCTTCGAATGACTCAAAGCCCGCTTCACCGGCCAAAGCCGACACAAGGTCGCGTGCATCCTGACTGTCGGGAACAATCTTGAACGTTGCTTCTGAGTATTTCATATATCTGTTAAATTTTGCTTGCAAATTTACAAAAAATAGGGAAAAACCTACCACGTATTAGGGATTTTCCGTACATTTGCATATAAATAAAAGGTATTTTTGCAACGTGAACATTTAGAAAACAAACATAAAGGAGTAACAAGCATGAAACGATTGATTCTTCTTACAGTCCTCACAGCAGCCCTTCCATTGGGCATGATGGCACAGGACGACCTTTATTTCAGCCCGAAAGATGAAGTAAAGTCCCACGTGGAAGCACTTCCTTCCGTTGACACTACGTCATGGCATGGCACTTGTCGTCGCGATGTTGACGAATACAACCGCCGTGGAAGGCTTAGCAGCTACTATACTAAAATAGGTACTGACTCGTTAGGTAACGACATCATACAGTTCCGTCCAGGCAACGGCCAGTATCCCGACGAAGTACAATTAGACACCATCTACCCCGGTTCTGAAGTCTATGCTCCTGCTGACGACGACTTTACCTATAGTCGGCGAATGAGCCGTTTCGACGGTTATTGGGGCCCATACGATCCCTTCTTCTACGACTACGCTTGGTGCTATCCTTATAGCCGTTGGGGATGGTACGACCCATGGTATGCTGATTACTACTGGGGATGGGGTGGCTATTATGGCTGGTATCGTCCGTGGCATTATGGATATGGCCCTTATTGGGGCGGATGGTACCCTGGCTGGCCTGTATACGGTCATGTAGGCGGTTTCACCGGCACCCGCAACCATGGTGTTCCTACACGTCCTGGAGGCAATACTGCACCTTCTTACGGCAGCTTTGGCGGTGTTCGTCCTGGCAATACCGTTCCCAACGGTGCCCGCATCAACCGCTTCGGCAATAGCACCAATCGCGTTTATACAGCCCCCAATGCCACTTTCGGTGGCCAGCGTCGCACTTATGACAACACCAACCGTCAGCCTGCACGCACATACACCCCTGAACGCTCCAATAGCTCGTTCGGAACACGCTCTGGATCGTTTGGCGGAAGCAGTCGCGGAGGCGGCTTTGGCGGAGGCAGTAGCTTTGGAGGCGGCTCTCGTGGCGGTAGCTTCGGCGGTGGCGGAGGTCACTTTGGCGGACGTCGTTAACCATAGGTTACAAGCATTTAAACATGGTTTTATTTAGAAAATATCATCCTATGAAAACAAAATATCTATTCATTGCAGCATCCTTGTTGGCATTGCCGGCAGTTGCTCAGGAAACTTATCAGAATGCAATCATTGCCGGTCAAGACCTTAACGGTACTGCCCGATACGTTGGAATGGGCGGCGCAATGGAAGCTCTTGGTGCAGACATCTCCACCATGAGCACCAACCCGGCAGGTATAGCCTTGCTTCGTCACTCGCTTGTCAACGTTTCTGGAGGCTTGGTTATGCAGTCGGGAGCAGGTAGCAACGCCACCGGCGACAAATCACATGCCAGTTTCGATCAGGCTGGTTTCGTTGTATCAACGCTGAAAGGCTCTAATTCCACTTTCAACATTGGCTTCAACTACCATAAGGACAAGAACTTCGACTACATCCTTGCAGCCGCTAACACGCTCAACAATGCCAGTCAGAACAAGCTCACTTACGAGAAATTGCGCAATGGCATCCTCTTCCCGACAAAGAGCGATGGGTCTATAGATTTCGACAATCCCTATGAAACCTATACGTCTATCGACCATTTCTATCTCAACAACTTGCTCTACGACCAGAATGACAAGACGTTCTATTATGACCCAGCCAATAGTTTCGCACTCAATCGCGAACACTCAGGCTATATAGGAGCTTACGACTTCAACTTCAGCGGTAGTGTAGGACGTCAGGTTTACGTCGGTGCCACCTTCGGACTCAAGGATGTTCACTATCGTCACAACGGCCTATACACTGAAGACCTCGGCACACAGGGAGGCGTAGCACTTCTAGACCAGACCAAGATAACCGGTACAGGATTTGACATTAAGGCCGGTATCATTGTCCGCCCGATTGAAACTTCACCTTTCCGTATCGGTGCTTATGTGCAGACACCTACATGGTATGACCTAACACTCAACAACGATTTTTATTGTAGTGGTCAGACAACCGCTCCTTATCGGTCAGGCGAAAGCTACGATTTCAAGATTTATACGCCTTGGAAGTTCGGCTTCTCTCTCGGTCATACAGTTGGCAACTATCTTGCCTTGGGTGCCACTTACGAGTATGCCGACTATAGCACTATCAACACGCGCATCAACGATGGGTATGAATATGACAGTTGGTATGGCGACTACTATGAGACAACCGCTGCTGACCATGAAATGAACAACCACACCAAGGCAACGCTCAAAGGTGTCAGCACCATCAAGTTGGGTCTTGAATACAAGCCTGTCTCAACATTAGCCCTCCGCTTGGGATACAACTATCTCTCACCGGAATACAAGGAAGATGCTTCCCGTGGAGTTGATGTTTATTCGCCAGGAACTTATTATACCACACATACCGACTATACAAACTGGAAGTCTACCAACCGTTTTACCGTTGGTTTGGGTTATCAAATCAGTAAGTTCAGCGTAGACCTTGCTTATCAATATAGTACACAGAAGGGCGATTTCTACGCTTTCACACCATATTATGACAATCAAGATGCCAGTGAAAACTGTGTTCCTACCAAGACTGACGTGAAGAACAACCGCAGTCAACTGTTGTTCACCTTGGGTTATCATTTCTAAAAGCATCTATTGTATTTATTTATTTGAACACATTATTAAGCCCCTGACCGTTAGGTCGGGGGCATTTTTGTGCCATATGTATGCCTGAAGGCGATTTTCTTAATATTTCAACTCCCCCCATTTATCTATTTATCATAATAGCTATTACATTTTTAAAGAGTAGGGGTTACGTCGCAATATTTAGGGTAATGGAATGTGGTTGGAAAGTGTTTCCGTAACCATCGTTTGTGATTTTGATGGTGAATGTTGGTATTGCTGAATGCAAGAACAGGTTAGCGGAAAGTTTTTAGGGGCGTTGTTGGATGCTATTTTACGTCAAAAACGGCGCCTTCATCCGTAAGAAAACTGTTTGGAAAAATTTGTCTTGCCTCTTCGAGCAGTTGTTGTTCGTTGTCATAACGGGCACTGTAATGGCCCAAAAGCAGTTGTCCAGCACCCGCGTCACGTGCCACTTGTGCTGCCTGTTGGCTTGTACTGTGGAAAAATTTCTTGGCTCTTTCCGGGTAATCGCTGGCATACGTGCTTTCGTGATAAAGCAAGTTAACCCCTTTTATGCGTTCGTGCAGTTTGGGCAGATAGCACGTGTCCGAGCAATAGGCGTAGCTTCTGGGGGCATCGGCCGTCAAAACCAGTCGGTTGTTGGAAATAGTTTTGCCATCTTCGGTAGTCCAATCAGCCCCATTCTTGATGTTGTTGATTTGCGAGAACGGAATGTTCAGATAGTCAATCATGTCGCGTCTGATATGCGGCAACGTGGGTTTTTCCCTAAACAGGTAGCCACAGCACGGCACACGATGGCGCAGTGGCAACGTTTCCACTGTGAGGCTGCGGTCTTCGTACACCACCTTTTGTGTTTTTGTGTCTACACCGTGGAAAACCACTTCGTAGGTCAATCCTTGCAGGAATAGTTGTTTTTCCAACGCCAAGAGCGGTTCCATGTCAGTTGGCGCATAGATGTGCAGGGGCATAGTACGCCCGAGCATCCCGAAGGTGGAGAGCATTCCAACAAGTCCGAAGCAGTGGTCGCCGTGCAGATGGGAAATGAAGACGCACCTAATGTTCAGAAAGCGGATGTGTGAGCGGCGCAGTTGCATTTGTGTTCCTTCGCCGCAGTCCACCATGAAAAGCTTCTGCCTCACTTCCACCACCTGTGAAGAGGCGTTGTGGTGAAGCGTGGGCAGTGCGCTTCCGCATCCCAATATGTGTATTTTGAACGGTTCCACTGGGTGGTGTTTACTTCGCGCGTTTATAGGTGTAAATGCCTTCCTTGTCTTCGAGGAACAGCGAGTCAGGTCCTAACATGGTGATGTCGAAGGTGTCTTTGTTGAGCAGCAGGTGTCCGTTGAGGATGCGCCACGATGTCCATGGGCGTGTTTCGCCTTCTTGGTGGCTCTTCACCTCACCGCCTTTCAGCAGTTCAAAGTCTTTGTCAAGGCTTTGCCAATGCGCCTGTAAGGTGGTTAGGTTGATGATTTTTGTGGCAATGGTGTCAGCGCCAAACTCGTTTTTCTCCACGCGGTAGGTTACGGCCAGTTGGTCGCCGTCAAGCAGTCCGCCGAAGACACATGCCGAATCGTCCATGTCTTTCAGGAAGTGGTACATCTTTCCGTCCGTTCCTTTCATTTCCAGCGAGTGCATAGCGGCAGCTATTTCCACGCCATAGACGGTGCTGTCGTTGTCAGCGGCCTTTTCGTTGTTGCTGGTTTCTACTTCAGCGTTGGCTTTAGGGTTTTTTGTGTTTTGGCATCCTGCTATCACAAATGTTGCTATCATCAATGCAACCACCAATCTAATATGTTTCATAATATAATGTGTTTTAAAGGTTATTGTTGTCTTTTGTCTCCAGTTTTTTGGCTTCGTTCCACAGTTCGTCCATTTCGGCGAGGGTTAAATCTTTGAGAGCTCTCCCCTGCTCTTTTGCCTTTTGCTCCACATAGCCGAAGCGTCGGATAAACTTCTGGTTGGTTGTTTCCAGTGCATTTTCGGGGTTCAGGTGGTATAGGCGAGCAGCATTGATGACGCTGAAGAGGAAGTCGCCCAGCTCTTCGGTAGACCGTCGTGCGTCTTCGTGGCGCAATTCGGTTTCCAGTTCGCCCAGTTCTTCCTTCACTTTTGCCCACACATCCTCTTTCTTTTCCCAGTCGAAGCCCACGTTGCGAGCCTTGTCCTGTATGCGATAGGCCTTGATGAGCGAAGGTAGACTATTGGGAACACCGGCAAGAACTGTTTTGTTGCCGCCCCGTTCGCGTTGTTTGCTTTGCTCCCATGTGCTTTCCACCTTTGATGCTGTGTCTGGTTTTGCTTGCGAGAGCGTCTGTTGGTCGTCCTTGTAGACCACGTGTCCATCTTTGTTGACGGTCATTTCGGGGTTGTCAACGGTCCATCCTCTCCAATCGATGAAGTCGTGGCGGAACATGAGCTTGTCGGCTTGTTGGTTGCATACGTCGGCAAAGTCGAAACTATCGGCTTCCTTGCCCAATATGCTATAGAAGATGACATGCTCCATGACATCTCCCAACTCTTTAGAAATTTCCTTTTTGTCCTCTTTCATCAGGGCGTCGCATAGCTCATACACTTCCTCGATGGTGTTAGGCCTAAGGCTTTGGAAGGTTTGTTTGCGGTCCCACGGACATTCCTTTCGTAGACGTTCCTGCACATCGAGCAACCGCTCGAAGGCAGCCAAATATTGTTCTTTTGTATGCACGGTTCCAATTATTTGATGCAAAGTTAGTGATTTCTACTGGATTTTTCGTACTTTTGCAACAAAATCTATGCAGGCCAAAGGGTCTGTGCAATGTTTTTAACATTATAAGACGAAACACGAAAAAATGGAATTAGCAAGTAAGTACGACCCAAAAGAGGTTGAATCGAAATGGTATCAGTACTGGCTTGACAACAAGCTCTTTAGTTCTAAGCCCGATGGGCGCGAACCTTACACCATAGTTATCCCGCCGCCCAACGTGACGGGAGTGCTCCATATGGGTCACATGCTCAACAATACTATTCAGGACATCCTTGTTCGGCGTGCGCGCATGGAGGGAAAGAACGCCTGTTGGGTGCCTGGCACCGACCATGCGTCGATAGCTACCGAGGCCAAGGTGGTGAACAAGCTCGCCAAAGAGGGCATTAAGAAGACCGACTTGTCGCGTGAAGCCTTCCTTGAGCACGCTTGGGACTGGACAAGAGAGCACGGTGGTATCATCCTAAAGCAGTTGCGCAAGTTAGGATGTTCGTGCGACTGGGACCGTACAGCCTTCACCATGGACGAAGTTCGTTCGCGCGGTGTGATAAAAGTGTTCTGTGACCTGTACGATAAGGGCTATATCTACCGTGGTGTGCGCATGGTCAACTGGGACCCGAAGGCGCAGACCGCCCTCAGCGACGAAGAGGTTATCTACAAGGACGAGCACTCCAAGCTCTACTATCTGAAATACCGTGTGGTGGAAGCCGACTGCCGTCAGGTGGACGAAGGCAATGTTATGCACAAGGACGACAAGGGCTATTATGCCGTTGTGGCCACCACGCGTCCTGAAACCATCATGGGCGACTCTGCCATGTGCATCAATCCCAACGACGTGAAGAACACTTGGCTGAAGGGCAAGCACGTCATTGTTCCTCTGGTAGGCCGCGAAATACCAGTCATCGAGGACGATTACGTTGATATAGAGTTCGGAACGGGTTGTCTGAAGGTCACTCCTGCACACGATGTTAACGACCATGCCCTCGGATTGAAGCACGGTTTGCTCACCATAGACATCTTCAACGACAACGGAACCATCAGCGAAGCAGCTGGAATGTACGTCGGTCAAGACCGTATGGACGTCCGCAAGCAGATAGCCATCGACTTGGAAGCCGCTCATCTCATGGAGAAGGTGGAAGACTACGAGAACAAAGTGGGCTTCTCTGAGCGTACCAACGTGCCCATCGAGCCGAAGTTGAGCACCCAGTGGTTCCTCAAGATGCAGCACTTTGCCGACATTGCATTGCCGCCCGTAATGAACGACGACATAGAGTTTTATCCAAAGAAATATAAGAACACCTATCGCCACTGGCTGGAAAACATCAAAGACTGGTGTATCAGTCGTCAGTTGTGGTGGGGCCACCGCATACCGGCCTACTATTTCACCACTGTCGAGGGCAAAAAAGACTTTGTTGTGGCCGAGACCGCCGAGGAAGCACTCGCCAAGGCACAGGCCAAGAACCCGCAGCTCACCGCTGCCGACCTCGAGCAGGAGAGCGATTGCCTCGATACATGGTTCTCAAGCTGGTTGTGGCCTATGAGTGTTTTCGACGGAATTGAGCACCCCGACAATCCCGAAGTGAACTACTACTACCCTACTTCCGACCTTGTTACTGGTCCGGATATCATCTTCTTCTGGGTAGCGCGCATGATTATGGCCGGCTACGAATACCGCCACACGTTCCCCTTCAAGCACGTTTACTTCACAGGCATTGTGCGTGACAAGTTGGGACGCAAGATGTCGAAGAGTCTTGGCAACTCGCCAGACCCCATTTCGCTCATCGAGAAGTACGGAGCAGACGGTGTGCGCATGGGAATGATGCTCAGTGCACCTGCAGGCAACGACATTCTGTTTGACGAAAGTCTGTGCGAACAAGGCCGTAACTTCAACAACAAGATTTGGAATGCTTTCCGTTTGGTGATGGGATGGCAGGTGGACGACAACGTTCAGCCCTCCGTAGCCCAGCAGACCGCCGTGAAATGGTTTGCAGCCAAGCTGAAAGAGGTGAACGCTGAGATGCAGGAACAGTTTAAGGGCTACCGCATTAGCGAAGCGCTCATGACGGTCTACCGCCTGTTCTGGGACGAATTCTCCAGTTGGTATTTGGAGATGATTAAGCCCGAATATGGCAAACCCATTGCCGCCGCCACCTATCAGGCCACCCTTTCCTTCTTCGACGACCTGCTGAAGATGCTCCATCCGTTCATGCCGTTCATCACCGAGGAGCTATGGCAGCACCTTGCTCAGCGCAGCGAGGGCGAAAGTATCATGCGTGCAGTGCTCTCTTTGGAGGCGCCCACGGCCGAAGACCAGAAGCTCACCGCCGATATCGAGCAGGTAAAGCAAATCATATCGGGAGTGCGCACCGTGCGCAACCAGAAGAACATCGCCCAGAAAGAGCAGCTCACCTTGCAAGCCATTGGCTCAAATGCCTTTGCCGCCTACAACGACACCGTGCTGAAGATGGGCAACCTCGACCGCATTGACGTGGTGGAAGAAAAGTCTGCCGACGCGTCAGCCTTCATGGTAGGCACAGACGAGTTTGCCGTTCCATTGGGCGACCTTATCGATGTGGAGGCAGAAATAGCCAAAGCCGAAGCCCAGCTCAAGCATTTGGAAGGCTTCTTGGCCGGTGTTCGCAAGAAACTGTCCAACGAGAACTTTGTGGCACACGCTCCCGAGAAGGTGGTAGCGCTCGAACGCAAGAAAGAAAGCGATTCGGTAGAGAAGATTGCTGCCCTTCAGCAAACGCTGAAAGACCTGAAGGCGCACAACTGAAAACGCATGACGGGCAATTGACCATCCAGTCATTTGTCTGCCAACCATTCCAATATATCAACAAAAACAGGCAAGAACTCAAAAGGTTCTTGCCTGTTTTCGTTTTTGCCCCCTACTCTTCCTGAATGGTCATCAGCGTCTTCGGCACAAAGTTGATGGCCAGTCCGCCGAGCCCTTCCAGCTCTATCACCACCCGCTTGTTGCCGTGCACTCGCTTGATGATGCCCTCCACGCCCTTGAAAGGACCGGAAGTGATGACCACCCGATGGCCCGCTTTGCCCACCAGATCGTCTGTGGTGAGATAGGTAAAGAGCTCTTCGGGAGCTGAAGCAGCTTTTATGAAATTCTGCATCTGCCGTTCCGGCACCACCATCACTTCGTTGGGAGCATTATGGGCAGCCGTTTTGGGTCGCGTCATCCAGCGTAGTGGCATTGCCTCCTCGCAGGAATGTTTGAAATAGAGAATGTGTTCGAAACTGTCGTTGACAAACAATAGGTTGCTGATGGCAGGCACCTCCGTATGGCTCACCTTCCCGTTCTCGCAGTTCATCTGTGGCTTCATGGGCAGAAAGCAGGTCACACCGTGCGCTTCGAGAAACGCTTTCACCTTCATTTCCCGTCCATAAGTCACCCTCATGGGGAACCAGTAAGGCCGTGTTTTGTCGATGTTTGTCATGGGTTTTGTATCTTGTTGATTATCAATGCGTTAGGTATTGCGTTCTAAAACCCCGTATTTTAGCTCCTCAAAGAGCCGGTTTTAGACGCTGAAATGCCGTGTTTTAGACGCTAAAACGGCCGCTTTTACAGAGCAGCCGTTTCCGTACCGTTATTTGTTGTCTTTTTTATCTTCGCCCGAAGCGCTCACGATGCCCTCGGCCGTGGCCAAATCTTCGTAGGCCTGATTCATCTCGTTGATGAGCGTTTCATAGTTGCGTGCATCCTTGCACACGCGCCTGTAGACACCATCGAGGCCAATCTTTTCCATGTCTGCCCAGACGTCTGTCTCCTCGTCGTGCAGCAATGTGGCCATTCCTTCCGCCATCAACCTGAACACTGTGGGCTGGTGGAGCGATGTGCGGCCGGTGCCACTGACCTTGATGCCCAGCGCATAGCCGTGCATTTCGGCACGCACTACGGCACGTATGGCGTGGTCGCTATCCATTTCCTCGCCTTCTGGCATTGGCTTTCGTGTGCGCACATGTTCTGCCACCGACTGAATGTGTCCTAAGAGCAGTGTTTCCATCTGCCGTCTGTATTCGGCCACCAGCGTGTCGTAGAGCGGTTTCGACTGGCAGGCAAAGCGCAATAGCAGCTTGTGTGACGTGTCGTTGCTGAAGTGGTGGGCCTGCATGGCCTCCACCGCCTTGTCGTAACTCTCGAAGTTCATGCCCAACAAGAGCGGAAACATTACGTTTGAGAAGCAACCTGACATATTTTCGTAACACGCTGCCACCAGTTGTTTTAATAAACGTGGTTGACGTTTTTCTTCAACCGATTGGGCCTTGCTGTCCAAAAGCCCCGAGAAGAAGCTGTCGAAGAAGCCCCTCACCATTGAGGTCACCACAATATGTTTGCTGATAGTGTTCATGTGTAGATGCTAATTGAAATACAAAGCTACGCTTTTTCCGTAAATTCTGCAAAAGAATAAGTGGAAAATTGGCAGAAATCGTGTAACTTTGTAGCTACTTATGAAGACAGGATTGGTACTTGAAGGTGGCGGAATGCGCTGCCTGTTTACAGCTGGCATCCTCGATGTGATGATGGAGGAAGGCATTAGTTTCGACGGTATGGTGGGTGTGTCGGCAGGTTCAGCGTTTGGCTGCAACTACAAGAGCCGGCAGCCGGGGCGTGCCTTGCGCTACAACAAGCGGTTTGCACGGTGTTGGCGGTACACGTCTTGGGGTTCGTGGCTGCTCACAGGCAATCTTGTTAACGCCCGAATGGCCTATCATGTGGTGCCCACGCGCTACGATGTGTTCGATGTTGAAGCCTTTGCAGCCAATCCTATGGCGTTCTGGCTGGTTTGCACCGATGTAGACAATGGCAAAGCCGTCTACCACCAGTTGGAAAAGGTAGACCATGAGGCCCTTGAGTGGATACGGGCTTCGGCTTCTCTGCCTGTGGTGTCGCGCATTGTGCACCTGTGCGGGCGTAAACTGCTGGATGGCGGCATTGCCGACAGCATTCCGCTGGCTTTCTTCCAACGTCAGGGCTACGTCCGCAACGTGGTCATCCTCTCCCAGCCCCGTTCCTATCGTAAGCGTCAGAAGGGTTATATTCACATTGTTGACTTCTGGTTGCGTCGCCATCCCGCCATTCGCAAAGCCATGGACGAACGTCCCGATATGTATAATGCTCAGTTGGACTATGTGGCCCAACAGGAGCAACAGGGCAACACGCTTGTCCTTGCCCCAGATGCTCCGCTCAACATTGCCGATGTGAGCAAGTCGCCAGCCGATATGCAGCGCGTCTACGACCTCGGGCGAGCTTATGGCCGTGCCCATATTGGCGAGATACGTGCCTTTGTTGAACAGCGTTAAAGCTGCTCCACGTCTTCGGCGGTGCGTTCCATGATGCCGGCTGCCAAACCGTCAGCCACCCCAACGATGGTGCAAAGCGGATAGAGTGTGCGGGCTGTATCATAGCAACGCTGGTCTTCATAGCTGTTCATGTTGATGCCCCATGCGCCCATGTGCCAGCGAATGGCAAGCATTTCGTCGTCGTAGAGTTCCAGACCACTACACAACAGGTTGATGACCGACTTCTCGCCGTGTCCCATAGGAAACTTCCTGTAGCTCACCTTCCACCCTTCCACATCCTCGTAGACGCCCGTTGCAGGGTTGCGTTGCCGGCGCATGGCCCGCTTATAGATGTCGGTCTTGCACACGTCGTGCAGCAATGAGGCTATGATGACGTGGTCGCGCTTCACCTCGCGCTCCACACTGGGGTCGAGTTGCTTCATTCCTTCCCACACCATTAGGGCTGCCTTGCCCGTGTTGAGCGAGTGGAGCGCCAGTCCGCCTTCCACGTTTAGGTGATGTCCGGCCGAGGCGGGAGCCTTGAAAAAGCCCTGTTCTTCCAGGTCGGCTATCACGTCTTCCACTCCTTCACGTCCTGTGGAACGGAGTAGTTTGCAAAACTCCTCCTTGCATTTTTCTGTGTCTATATTCATCTTTATAAGTGTTTTGTTGTCTGTGAGTTAAACCATCTCTTTGCAGCTTTGCTTAAATTGGCTTTTGCCACTTCCGGTTGCAACGCCTCTACCAAAGATAGCTGACTTGGGGTGGCGGCAAGAAGGTCGGTGAAGCCAGCTGCTTTCAGGGCTTCCACCTCGGTTGTCTGTCCCGACAACAAGGCTACTTTCACGTTTTGTTGCAGGGCGTGTTTCAGCAATCGGTAAGGCAATTTTCCCATCAGTGTCTGTCTGTCGCTCTTTCCTTCGCCTGTGACAAGCCAGTCGGCCGTGGCAAGAAGGCGGTCCATCTGCTGGCATTCCATCAGCAGTTCGGCACCCGAACGCATGGAAGCCCCGAAGTATTGCAAGAAAGCATATCCCAGTCCACCGGCAGCACCGGCACCGTTGTCGTCCGAACGGTCGAAACCGAAATGGCGTGCCGAGGCTTCAGCAAAACGGCGGGCGCGTTGTTCAAGTTGTGGTAGCATCGTGGGTGTTGCTCCTTTCTGCTCAGCAAACGTGTAGGCAGCCCCTGTGGGGCCACAAAGTGGGGCGGTAACGTCAGCGGCCAACGTGATAGTGATGTTGTGGAAGTGGCGGTTTAGCACTTCATCGATATGTTCGTCACGTTTGCCCAAAAGTTGAACGAGTGCCCGTAACATACCTATACCACAGTCGGATGTGGCAGTTCCTCCAAGTCCCACTACCATGTGTTGTGCTCCTCTGCGCAGGGCATCGGCCAAGAGTTCGCCCACCCCATAGCTGGTGGCGCACATGGGATTGCGTTGTTCGGGCTCTATGAGGGTGAGTCCCACTGCCTGTGCCACTTCTATGTAGGCCGTGTTGTCTTTCAGGCAGTAGACCGCATCGTGCCGGCGCATCAGTGCATCGTTCACTTCCACGTGCACGAGGTTGCCCCGTGTAGCTGCGGCAAAGGCGTCTGCCATGCCTTCTCCGCCGTCGCTCATTGGCAGCAGTGTGGTAGTTACGCTATAGCCGTTTTCTGCTGCAGCGTCTTCCACGCCCTGTTTGATGGCTTCGGCAGCTTCGGTAGCGGTGAGGCTACCTTTGAAGGAATCGGGGGCGATGATGATGTTCAGCATTTTCCTGTTTTTCATCTTTATGAAACTTTCTTTAAACAAAGGTACAAGTTTTCTTCTCAACCCCATGTCAAGAAAGAAGAAAACTTGCCAGCTGACTGTGATTTTTGCTTTTCGGAAAAGGTGTTTGCTGGTTTTTTGCTATATTTGCATCAATAAACCAATAGACGATACAACTATGACCATTAAGCATCTTTTGTTATGCGGTTTGCTGTTGACCCCCATTATGGGTTGTGCCCAGCAGCCCGATGCCAAACCCCGTATAGAAAGCAAAATACAATTTATAAAGTAGCCAGCGCCATGACAGAAGACAACAATCACATAGACCGTGCCGTGGAATTTCTTGAGCAGACCCAGCGCATGGGCGAGCAACTGCGTACCGCCGAAGACCTGCAACGCCAATTGCTGGCTCGCATGATCGACCTGAAAAAGCAAAAGCAGACCGACAGCGAGGAGTATCTGCAACTCGACCAGCGCAGCAAAGCCCTGCAGGCACAGATAGACAAGTATCGCCCCATCTACCTTGAACGCCTTGAAGTCATCAAGGAAGTGAAGGCACGCAAACATTCAAGCAACAAACTAACCATTAATTAGCAAAACTATGTCATACAATAAGTTATCAAAGACGATAGAAAGGCTTTTCTTTGTCTTCCTGTTGTTGCTATTGTTCGTCAACCATGCCCAAGCGCAAACCGACAAGAAGTTTATCCTACAGCTATCAGCTGACAGTGCGTCTACCCTCACCTGTTTCCTTCCCGAGAAGAGCAAGGCCACAGGCCGAGCCGTGGTGTGCTGCCCCGGAGGAGGCTACGAGTTTCTTGCCATGGATCACGAAGGCTATGCGTGGGCTCCGTTCTTCAATCGTCAGGGCATAGCCTTCTTCGTGTTGAAATACAGAATGCCGCACGGCGACCGCGCCTTGCCCTTCAGTGATGCCCGGAAAGCCCTTGAAACCGTTCGTAGCCATGCAGCTGAATGGCACATCCAACCTCACAACGTGGGCATCATGGGCTTTTCGGCAGGAGGCCATCTTGCCAGCACCGTGTCTACCCATGGTGAGGCAGACGAGCTGCCCGATTTCTCGTTGTTGTTCTATCCAGTTGTCACCATGGGTCCTGGCACGCATCTGGGTTCGCGCAATGCCCTGCTTGGTAACGAAAAGGAGAGCACGCCACGCCAATGGGAATACTCCAACGAGCGTCAAGTGCGTGCCGGCATAACGCCACCCGCCCTTGTCATTCTTGCCACCGACGACACTCTTGTGCCTCCCTGTGAGAACGGCATAGCCTATTATGAGGCATTGCTTCGTGCTGGCATCCACACAGAGCTACATGCCTATCCAACAGGAGGTCACGGATTTGGATTTAACGAAGACTATAAGTATCATTCGGAGATGCTGAAAGCTATTACTTCCTTCCTCGACAACTTGCCGGTGAAGTAAGCAGAAAGTCAAAAAAACAGTTCAGGCTGTCTTCCCCAAAATGTCCAAACGGACAACAACGGAAGACAGCCTGAACTGTTTATATGTTTCAACTGGGTTTAGTCGATGTTGGGTGTGTCCCAAATCTTGGTCTTGGTGCAGGTCACGTTTTGCGTGAGGTGCCCAATCTTGAGGGTGAAGTCGCCCTCTTCCAGTGTCCAGCGACCGTCAAAGCCCACAAAGGCAAGTTCTTTGGCAGGCAGCTGGAAGGTAACGGTGCGTGTTTCGCCCGGTTGCAGTTCCACCTTTTGGAAGGCGCGCAGACGACGGTTGTCTGGGGTGAGCGAAGCCAGCAAGTCGCTCGAATAGAGCAATACAGCCTCTTTGCCCACACGGCTTCCTGTGTTGGTGACGTCTACGCTGACGGTGAGCATGTCGTCGGCAGTGAACGAGTTGCGGTCAACTTTCAGGTTGCCATATTCGAAGGTGGTGTAGCTCAAGCCGTAACCGAAAGGCCATTGCAGCGATACTTTGGCATCATAGTTGTAGGCACCAGCCATGGTTCCAACCTCTTCGCTCACCTTGTAGTCGTAGTTGGCCAGCGAGTTGATTTCGCGGGGATAGGTGTAAGGCAGTTTTGCGCTGAAGTTGGCATCGCCGGCAAGCAGGTTGGCAAGAGCGTCCCCACCGTAGTTGCCAGGGAGCAGGATGTCTATCACGGCCTTGCTAAGTGGTTCGATGTCGGCCACGAGACGTGGGCGGCCTTCGTTGAGCACGAGCACGATAGGTTTGCCAGTGGCAGCCAAAGCCTTTACGAGGTCGCGCTGGTTCTTTGAGAGCGTGAGGTCGTTGAGGTTGCCCGGTGTTTCGGTGTAGGAGTTTTCGCCTATGCAAGCCACGATGACATCGGCCTGAGCGGCAGCGCTGACGGCATTGTCAATTTCGGGAGCATTTTCGGCATCATACGTTCCTTTCTCATTGTAGGTGACGCCTTGGGAGAGGATGATGTTGTTGGCTCCGAACTTGTTGCACAAAGCCTCATAGATGGTGTTGTATTTTGCCGACAGGTCTTCGGCCTTAGAGCCCTGCCAAGTGTAGCTCCAGCCACCATTGAGACAACGCATCTGGTTGGCATTGGGGCCAGTGAGCAAGATTTTGGTGCCTTTCTTCAGGGGTAAGAGCTGGTCTTCGTTCTTCAACAACACTTCCGATTCCTCGGCGGCAGCAAGTGCTTTGGCAGCAAACTCGTCGCTACCAAACTTGGGATAGTCCTTGGCGCGTGTGTCTGGCTTGTCGAAGAGGCCCAGACGGTATTTCAGTCGAAGGATGCGTCTAACGGCATCGTCGATGCGTTCCTGGCTCACCTTGCCCTCGTTGACGAGTTGTTTGAGCAGTATGCAGAAGTCAACGCTGTAAGGATCCATGCTCATGTCCACGCCAGCGTTGATGGCCAGTCGGATGGCGTCTTTCTTGTCTTTGGCCACTTTCTCGCGTGTATAGAGGTTGTTGATGTCGGCCCAGTCGGTAATGATCATACCATCCCAGTTGAGGTCTTGTTTCAACCACTTGGTCAGGTATTCCCAGCTGGCGTGTACGGGCATTCCGTTGATGGACGACGAGTTGACCATCACCGTAAGTGCACCAGCGCGGATGGCGGCACGGAAGGGCTCAAAGTACTTTTCGCGCAGCATTTGTGGCGATACATAGGCCGGTGTGCGGTCTTTGCCGGTGAACGGAGCGCCGTAGGCAAAGTAGTGTTTGACGGATGTGGCCACATTGTAGATGCCCAGACGGTTGTTGTTGTCGCCCTGATAGCCACGTATGGCAGCCTCAGCCATGCGGGCGTTCACCACAGGGTCTTCGCCGTAGCTTTCCCAAATGCGTGCCCATCGGGGGTCGCGTCCAAGGTCGAGTGTGGGGTTGTACACCCAGGGACAGTCGGCAGCGCGGCTCTCATAGGCACAAACCTCAGCGGTGGTGGTGGCCAGTTGGGTGTTGAAAGAGGCTGCCACGTTGATGGGTTGTGGGAAGAGCGTTCCTCCTTGTACGTAGGTCACACCGTGGTTGTTGTCCAGTCCGTAGATGGTAGGTATGCCGAGATACTTCATCGATAGTTTCTGGATGAGTGGAATCCACTTCTGCCATTGTTCAACGGTGGCTGCCCGTGTGGCAGGGGCATTGAGGAACGAGCCCACGCGATACTTGGCGATGGTGGTGTCGAGCATGGTCTGGTTGAGCTTCCATACACGTTTGGCTCCGTCGGGATAGATGTCGACAGGCAGCGAGCCCATCTTGGCAAGTATCTGCTTGTCGGACAGTTTCAACAGAGCGGCTGTTTCGCTGTCGGGGCGTCCCATCTGTTGCATCACTTGGCGGAGTTTGTCACGGTCGACCGTAGGGTTTTCGACGGTCATCGTGCCCAGCACGTCGAGGTTCAGCTCCAGCATCTGCCCCACTTTGTCGTCAAGCGTCATCTTCTGGAGGCGTTCTTCCACCTTCTGCTCTATCTCGGCATCACGCGGGATGGCGGGACGGGAGGCGTACTGAGCCATCATTGCTGTCGCCATGGTGGCGGTCAGCAAGGTCATAAAAACTTTCTTCATGTTATTGGCTTTTAGGTATTGAATAGTTAGTAATGAATTTTATGTCGACAAAGATACTGAAAATAATTGAATATATGGGGGCTTTTTCGTACTTTTGTCCTTATACATCACTATTTACCAAAAACAAAACAGATGTTTACCTACCGTTATCCCCATCCGGCGGTCACCGCCGATTGTGTGGTGTTTGCCCATGATGGCGAAGACACCAAGGTGTTGCTCATTCAGCGCAAGCACGCTCCGTGTGAAGGGCAATGGGCTTTCCCAGGCGGATTTATGAACATTGACGAGACTGCTGAGGCTGCGGCACGGCGTGAACTGGAAGAAGAAACAGGATTGTGGGTGGACTTGCTCACCCAGGTGGGGGCTTTCAGTGCAGTAGATCGTGATCCGCGGGAGCGTGTCGTCACCGTGGCCTACTTTGCTACCCTTCCCTTTCCCATGCCCGTGAAGGGAGCTGACGATGCAGCCGAGGCGCGTTGGTTTTCGCTTCGCTCACTTCCCCTATTAGCATTCGACCATGCCGATATCCTGAAGAAGGCCTGCCAAATGGCAGGTTGGTAAGCAGGCAAAAGGCGAACAACCGGTTCCTTTTAGAAAGGCAAGCCGATGGCCAGGTTCAGCGTCTGGGCGTCCTTGAAGCTGTCTACGTTGTAGAATCCTGAATGTCCGGCATAAGGAACGTGCAGACCTATGCCCCAGTCGAGACGAAGCATGAAGAACCCTATGTCGTAACGTAGGCCTATGCCGGTGCCCAAAGCCATTTCCTTAAACAGATTCTTGGCCTGAAACTTTCCGCCTTCGCGAGGAGTGCCGTCGCTGCCGTCGTTGTGGAGCAACCATACGTTGCCCGCATCAAGGAAGACCGCCCCGTAGAGGCTACCCATAAGGTGGGGACGGTATTCGAGGTTGGCAAGAAACTTGATGTCGCCAGTCTGTTCCACATAGCTCATCATGCGCGTCTTTGAACGGTAGCGGCCCGGTCCGATGCTGCGTGCATTAAAGGCACGGATGCTGTTGGCACCACCCACATAGAACTGTTCGGTGTAGGGAGCAACACTGGAGTTGCCGTAGCTCCACACCACACCGGCGTTGATGTGGGCAGCCACGGTGCTCTTTTCGCCCACCGTCCACAGTTTGGTAAAGTTGGTCTCAACCTTGAAGAACTGGGCGTAGGGGTTTTTGAACATTGTCTTGCCCTTTTCGCTCCATTTGGTGCCAAAGCATAATTTTCCCAAAGATATCAGATTGGAAGCTTCGCTCACAGTGGTCCACCACGTAATGGGGTTGCGACAAGTGGAGGGACTGATGTAGGTGTAGGAGAACGACGACTTGGGGATGAACTGGTCGGCCATGGACGTGCGCAGATAAGGCATACTGTCAGCCAGTGCTTCGAAGCGTTCGGTACGACTCTGCATATATTCGTAGGTGAGCGAGAAGGGGCTCAGCGAGAATGTGGAGGTGGCGGTGGGCTGCCAGTTGTAGGTGAGCTCGCCCGAAACGACGTGCCGTTTGAAGTAGTCGGCACGGTTGATGACGTTGGTGGAAGCTTTCAGCACGGTGGAAGGGGTAGCATAGAAGCGATGCTTGGGCTTGGGCGGTGAGAACGTCCTTCCCTCTCGGCGGGCTTGTTCCATCTGTTGTTGCAAACGTATCAACCGCTTGCGGATGGGCGTGCGGAAGGGGTTGACGATGCGGGGAATGTCGAGTGAAGCCTCGGCACCGTACTCGTAGGAGTTGAACTTCGATTTTGAGCCTTCCGAGGCATGGCCAGTCTGCCACTCGTAGGCACCGCGCAGTTTGATGTTGAGCAGTTCGCCACTTCGGAAAGCGTTGCGTTTGGTGAAACCGACGATGAACTCCGGTCCGAACTTGCCGCTGGTTTTCCCCTTTCCGTAGGCTTCTACATAGAAGTCGTAAGGCTTGTCGAAGACGCAGCTCACCTCCATGTCAAGGGTATCGCAGTCCTCGGTGGAGTCGCGCGGAGTGAAGGTAAAGTTGGTGGAGGAAAACAGTCCGGTGCTGTTGAGCTTGTTTTGCGACTGTTCGAGCTTGTGGGCGCTGAACGGATGGCCCGCCCTGAGCTCTATGGCGCCCAGCATGGCACCCATGCGTAAGCGTGGTCGCTTGCCGTTATAGTTGAAGGTGTAACGGCGGAAGCGTTGGTGCTGCTGCAAGGAGTCAAACATTTGTTTTTTCATATTGACGGTGACGTGACCGATATACCATTTTCGGGTGACACGGCTATCGAGGCTATCGGCCAGTTGCAGGTGTAGTAACACCTTTCCAGGCTCGCTGATGGTGTCGGCAACATAGGCTGCGTTGTTCTTGTCATAATAGTAATAGCCGTTGTCGCGGAAGACGTTGGAAAGGCGGAGACGTTCTTTTTCGAGTTTTTCCACGTTGAAAGGGTCGCCGTTGTGAAGGATGGCGTTGGCGCTATCGGCCGCTATCATGTTGTTGGCATCGGCAGGAAAGTTGACGTAGCTCAGCGAGTCGATGGTCCATAGAGGCCCCATGTCGACGGTGTAGTGCATCTTGGCCTTCTTAGGGTTGCCCTGTTGCAATATTTCGTAGCCTATCTTGCCGTGGAAGTAGCCACGCTTTTTGAGTGTGCCCTCGCCCACCGACACGTGAAGGTCGGGATTGGCGTAGCTAAGCAGCACGGGCTTGGAGCCGAACGTTCGTGAAATCCAGCGCCCCAGGCCACTTTGGCTTTGCGAAAAGGCGTTCCATATCCACAGGCCGATGGGGAAAGGCGACTTCATGGTGGAACTGCCGAAGAGTGAGGCGTTGGGGGTGGTGGCCAAGACCACGTCCATCTCTTCGCGGGTCTGGTCGAAATGGTTGCCCTTTTGGTAGTTCTGATAGGTGGTGGGACGCATTCCCGTATAGAGTTGCTCACCGTCGGGGATGGCACTTGTGGTGGAGCAGCCGCATAGAACGCAGACTGCCAACAGAACGCCGAGGACGGCAGAAAGATTATTTCTTTTCATTCTTAAATCTTATTAAGGTGGTATCGGGACGGTTGGGCAGCAGAGGCTCATTGTCTTTCTTCGGCTTGAAGCGGAAGATGTCCTTGAAATGCTGCAATTTGCGCCGCCACATGAAACCGGCGCCAAACTCGCTGAGTTGTCCTTCGAGCCAGTCGTAAGCTTCCCGTTCGTAGTAGAGCTTTAGATATTGGGTTTCGTTCTTGTTGAGACGATATTCTAAGGAGAAGTTGTCGAAGTAGGCTCCGTTCTCTTCAGACAGTTGTGAACCAGTGGACACGCGGCCACCCATGTTGATGCGCAGGCGGTTGTTCCACAGTCGTTTTGAGAAGTTGAGGGTGTAGTCGGTGTGGAGCGATCCCGAAGCGTCGGCAGTGCTTTCCATGTTGGCGGTGATGTCGAGGCCCATCGAGCTGAGGGCGCGTCCGGAGATGTCGTTTATTTTGGTCTGCATGAATGAGGCCAAGGCGTTGTTCATGGCGAAGGTGCCGCCCGAACCGTCGGCCAGGTACATGCCAGAAGCCAGCAAGGTGACGGCAATTTTGGCTTTTTCCTCGGCACTCATGGTGTTGAGGTTGTTTTGGGCGTCAAGGTCTTCGGGTGCTTCCACGATGAATTCCACGCCTGGGCGGGCGAGGTTGTTGGTCATTTTCACGCCAGTGGTGAAGTTGACGATGCGATCGTTCATGCCACCGGTGTAGGTGGCTTTGATGTTTTCGGTGGCGGTGATGTTGAGCGTAGGGTTCATAGGGTCGCCCGTAAACTCGATGTAAGAGCCTTCCTGAATGTTGAACGTGCGCAGAGGTATCATGTCCAACGAGTATTTCATCTGTCCACTGTTGAGCGTATAGCGTCCGCGAAGGTTCATACTGTTGGTGGGGTCGTAGTGAAGGGTGAGGTCGCCACCGCCGATAAGGTCTATATAGTTGGTGTGTTCGCTGTTGAGAGCACACACGATGTGGGCTTGCTCGTCGATGCTGACGCTCATGTCCATCTGGAAACCTTCGATGTTGGGGCGCACCACCACCTTGTCGGCAGTGGAATCGTTGAAGTTGGTGAAGTGGACGAGCTGCTCCATCTGGTCGTCGGTGCTGAGGGCACTCTCCCGCATGACGTAGGTCATATCGGTGTTGCCCAGTACTTCGAGGCGTCCGCCCATCTTTAGCTTGTTGAGCGGTCCGCGCATGGCTCCCACAAAGTTGACGAAGGCTTTTCCGTAGACCTCGCTGCGGGGGTTCTCCTCGGCATCTATGAGTTCGAAGTTGTCGGCCTGCATGAGCACGCTCATTGACATCTTGTTGACGTTGCGGAAGTTGAGCCATCCATAGAGGTTGAGCGGCTGATCGTTGTTGGCGTACACCTGGAAGTTCTCGAACAGTAACCTACTGTTCTGGATGGTGACAGGGTCGTTGCCAAAGCGCATTTTCACGCCGTAAGGGTCGCTATATATATAAGAGGAGTCGAGGTAGACCTCGCCGTTGATGTCGAGATTGTCGAGCGGTCCCTTGACGGTGAGCTCACCTTCGCCTGTTCCTTGAAGGCCGATGAGGCGATCTGGTACAAAGCCGTTGACGAAGTTGAGGGGAAACTCGTTGAGTTTGAATACGGCATCGAGGTCGCCACCAGCATTAGAATCGTAGGTTCCGGTGAGTTGTCCCACGTCGTTGCCGTCCTTGGTGATGATGGCGTCCACATAATGGGTGCCGTCGTCTTTCGGCATATAGACGAGGTTGGTGCCCACGTTGCCCATGGGACAGTCCTCATAGACAAGGTTGTCGATGGTCATATCGCTCGAAACGGTTACCTCGTTGTCGGTATGCACGATGTGGTAGTCGCCGTTGAGCACACCGCTCATCTTGGGCATGAAGGGCAGGACGCTGAAGAGCTTACCCAGTTCGAAGTTGTTCATGCTGAGCGTGACGTTCTGCAGCGATGTGGAGTCTTCGTCGTTGGAATAGATTTGTACGCCGGCGCCATCGTCAGCCTTTAGCTGCATATGTGCTGAAACATGCTGGTCGGCGTCCATATAGAGGTAGTTGCCGTCGTTGACGGTAAACTCCTTGTAGCCCATGACCGACTTCTTCGACAGGATGTTCATTTCGATGCGGTTGCCTTTCATCTGTGCCTGTAGAGCCATGTCGAGGGCTTTCTTGCCTTTTTGGTCGAGGATGGTGGCATTGGTCTGTAGTCCGCGTTCGTAGAACGATCCTTTCAGGTAGCCTTTATAGGGATAGTCGTTGACTTGGTTGTTTTCTACGGCAAGGTCGTAGTGGAGTTGCGACTCGTTGGAGGTGAGCACAAGGTTGGCATGGTCGATGGTGACGGAGTCTTTATAGACCAGCGAGTCGACGGTGGCCGTACCGTTAATTCCGCTTGTTGGCGATGCCGTTAGGTCCACTTGTGCGTTGCAGAACTTGTAGCCGTTGTTTTGCAAGAGTTGGCTGAAGAAGTTTTCGCGTCCGCTGTTGAGGCTGATGTGTGCCACGGGCAGAAGTTGGCGCAAAGCAACCTGGTCGATGAGCTTTTCCTTGAATTGGTTTTCCAAGGTGGTCTGTATGCTATTGACAGCTTTAAGCACGCGTTTGTAGCTGCCCTGGGCTTCTGCCAGCAAGTGGAAGTCGCCACCCTTGACCATGGCGTGGGTGGTGTCGGCTCGCGAAAGCAGACGAAGGGCGATGTCGCCGGGGTTGTAGGTGTGTTGGCGGTCGGTGACTTGCAGGGAAGAAAGCATTCCGTCCACGTCGTAACAGTCGTTAGTGTTGGTTGAGAAGCGTACGTCTGCCCCAAAACGGGTGGTCATGGGAGCGTCCACAAGTCCCAATTGATAGAAGTCAGCGTGGTCGACATTCCCATTGAGCGAGCCGTTGATGAGCTTCTTATGCATGTTGGCAGCAAACTGGAAGCCTCCTGCGAGAATCGGATTGTCAGTATCGGCCTCATCATCGGTGAGCTTTAAGTCGCCCACATGGCCCTCCACGGCATACCGCTTGTCGGCCAGTTGGCCTTGAAGCGTGACGTCGGCAGTGGTAGACAGCCGGTAGGCACGGTCGATGCCAGCCAGTTCTTGCAGATTGGCATTAGCCAAAAGACCAGCGACATGTGCGTTGACGGCTTTCCCGTGCATGGCTCCGTCCACCGAGAAGTTGCCGGCCAACAACTGAACTGTACTATGGCGGTATTGCTCTCGCAAGTCGACAGCCGACAAGCGGCCGTTGGCAGCATAATAGTCTTTGAGGTTGGAGCGGACATGGAGGTTGGCGTCCGTGGAAAGCGTCCAACGCTTGTCGAGCTTGGCCAGGGTTTTCAGGTCGGCACGGGTGATGTGGCCGTTGACAACAACGTCTACCAAGCGGTTAGAGATGCGTCCGCTGACACGGATGTTGCCCCCTATCATGCGGTTATTGCTGAGCAGGTGGGCATCTATGTGTCCCTGTCGGAGGCTCACTTCGCCACGAATGTGGTCGAGTGCATAGCTCTGATACTGGAAACGGTCGATGTTGGCCTTGAACCGTATGCCCGTTTTGGGAGAAAGGATGTCGGTGCCTTGTCCCGAGGTAGCGACAGTGCCCGTGAAAGGATGCAGTCCCTGACGGGGTAGAAAGTGTTCAAGGTGGAGTTGTTTGGCTTTTGCGGTGAGCGTGTAGGCCATTGACTGCCGGTTGAAATAGGCTTTGGCATAGAGTGTTGCCCCACCCTCTGTGGCTACAAGGTCGGCAGCATAATGTGGGCCGTTGGCAGTGATATTACCGCTCAGGCCGATGTTGCGAGGCAGGTGGACCGTCTTGCGCACCGATAGCGGCAGGAAGGGCTGGACAAAAGCCAAGTTGTGAGCTTTCGCCTTGATGTGGAGATTGGCGGAAAGGCGGTCAGGTTGCAACAGACTGGCCACACGTCCGTTGGCAGACAGGCTCAGCTTGCCGGGGAGCGACAATTGCAACTGGCGGATAGAAGCCTGCTGCATGTTTCCATCAAACGCCAAGGAAAGGTTTAGGCGGTCGGAAGGCAGTTTTCGGCGCAAGTTTGTGGGGACTGCGGAAAGGAAAGGCTGAAGGTCGGCCACACAGGTATAGCCCGACAACCGTGTGCTGATTTGGCCAGGACAACTGTCGGCAAAGGCGTTGAGGGCCATTTCATAGCGTCCCGATAGGTCGGAGCCAGGCATTGTGAGGTGGAACTGTGGCAGCGAGAGCGAGGTGGAATCCATCCTGAACGCGCCCGTCAGCCCTGTCACCCGCAGACCGCTATGTTCAAGGAAGTTGCAGGCACGGATGTGCATCTGCAGTTGTGACGGCATATAAGCAAACGAGTCGATGCCGAGATGAAGCTGTTGCAACAAGATGTGGTTGGCGTCAAAGCCCTGTGTGGGTTTCCGGAAGTTCTGGTGGTAAGCCAGCGAACCGCCCTGCCAGTCGAGCGTCTCCACCGAATAGTCGTTGTCGTGGGGCTGAAGATGGACGTTTTTAGCTTCGGTCTGTGAAAACTGGGTAGCCACCATTAGGGTGTCGCCCGGCATATGGATGGTGAGGGCGGTGTTGGCGAGCCGTAGCCGTGAAACGTTTATGGCCCAACAACTCGTGCTGGGAGTGGTGTCGGGAGGTACGGTGTCGCTGAGTTGGATGTCGAGAAAGGCTTCTTGTAGGTCGCCACGGTTGACCCTCACGGTGTCGTTGAGCAGGTCGATGCCACGGCTTTCGAGGCACAGACGCCCCACTTGTCCCTTTATGCGAACAGAAGGAATAAGGTGGGCGGTGTTGAGCTGGAGCGACTGACACTCCAGACGGGCTATGTTGACCTCTCCTTTGAACAACGGCCAAAATTCTACCGAACACAAAAGGCTTCGCATATCGGCCACTGTGTCCTTTACCTGTGGCAGTGAATCGCGCTTCTGCAACATGCGAAAGCCCGACAACTCAAGGTCTAATGGAAACGAAAGCCCCACCTGACGGATGGAAATGTCCATGCCCGTTGAACGTGATGCATACTGAGTGGCTTGCTTAACTGCCCACCGCTGAACTGGCGGCAGGTAGAGCAGCAGTGCCAAAAGCAGGAAAAGCACGATGGGGGTTGCAACAAGGGCAACGAGCCATCGCAACGTCTTTTTCATATTTATATGCATTCTTCTGAAGTTAGTGGCAATGGTGTAAACGTCTACAAAGTAAGCAAAAAAAAACGAGACGGCATAACTTCTTTATCAAGAATTTGTGACAGTGGCAGAAAAACGCTACATTTGCAAGAATAAAAGCGGTAGAACAGAAGAAAATGAACGTTATAGAAATTACATCGCTTTCCCACCCTGGAGTGGAAATTTTCAGTAAGTTGACCGAAGCCCAGCTGCGTCAGAAGAAAGAAGAAAACCAAGGCTTGTTCATCGCCGAAAGCCCCAAGGTGATTCGGGTGGCGCTGGATGCCGGCTATGAGCCGGTGGCCTTGCTCTGCGAACGTAAGCACCTTACAGGTGATGCTGCCGATATCGTGGCGCGGTGTGGCGATTTGCCCATCTATACTGGCAGCAGAGAGTTGCTTGCAGCGCTTACTGGTTACACGCTCACGCGGGGCGTGTTGTGTGCCATGCGCCGCCTACCAGCCTTGAGCGTGGAGAAAGTGTGTCGTGACGCACGGCGCGTAGTGGTGATAGACGGTGTGGTTGATACCACCAACATAGGGGCTATCTTTCGTTCGGCTGCCGCTTTGGGCATTGATGGAGTTTTACTTTCACGCACATCGTGCGACCCATTGAACCGCAGAGCGATACGCGTGTCTATGGGAACGGTGTTTCTTGTGCCCTGGACCTGGCTGGATCAACCGGTTGGTTGGCTGGAAACACTCGGCTTCAAGACGGTGGCCATGGCCTTGACAGAGAAGTCGGTGCCCCTTGACGACCCACAACTGATGGCAGAAAAACGTCTCGCCATCGTTATGGGAACTGAAGGTGACGGTCTGCCCGTTGACACCATTGCCTCGTGCAACTATGTGGTGCGCATCCCAATGGCCCACCATGTAGACTCGCTCAACGTGGCCGCAGCCTCTGCGGTAGCCTTTTGGCAACTGCGAGTAAGGGACGAAAATATGCGGTGAAACGGTAGAAAAAAGTATATGAAAGCCAATATGAACTATTTCATGTAAAAATTTGTATATGTCGAGGAGATAGTGTAACTTTACAAACACAAAAGCAGAGGAATGAAAATGAATACGCAGGACAAAGAAATTCAGCAAAAACGGGAAGAGGCCATGAAGCGTTTTATGGCTGCAAAAAAGCGTAAACAGCAAAGGATAGCAGAACTCGAAAAAATGCTACGCCAAGATTTTCGCACCCGAACAGGGCAAGAACCCACTTCCGTTAATGTTTGGTAGTATGCATTCTCTTTCTTTGAAATCAATCAACAAGGTGTCACCCTATTTGGTGGAAATGGCTTCAAGCCCTAATACCTATCGCTTTGTAACTGTATATGATGTAGAAATAGTTATCAGCTTTGATAGAGACGATTTGCTAAAAACGGGTGATGCGTATATGTTCAACATTATCAACGCTAACAAGCATCGCTCTCCGGCAGACCCAAAAGTAAAAGATACCGTAATAGCAATTATAGACAATTTTTTTGAAAAAAACCTGCTAACAGTCTCCGAATAACTTAAAATGAGCATTTTATGAGTTTTTCACCTCAATAGAGGTAATGATTTGGCAACGGTTCTAATTTCTGCAATATGCATAAGTTTGCTTGTCAAACAACTCTTTTCGTTTGCAAAGAATACAATAATTACACGAGACTACGATAATTTTATAATATTTTTAAGGTTGAATTTCTGTAATTATATAATGTGGCATGGCTATAATCGCAGAAAATAATGTATTTTTGTAGGCAAAAGTGTATATAAAACAAGACCCGATAGCTTGACGAATCAGAGGCTACCGGGAATCAACGCCTCAAAGATAGCGTTTTTTCTTGTTTCAACCAAGTAAAAGGACGAATATTTATGGAATATTTAGATTTTGAGCGGATTTTGTCTGCCAAACGAATGCAGAGATATAAAGATGCAGCGAATGGTGATACTCGCAAGGCTATGGCTTTGTATCGCAACAACTTGCGCTTGTCGCAGGAGATGTTCACCATCGTGAGTTGCTTTGAGGTGGCATTGCGTAATGCTATAGATGGTCTCTTGGTAACAACCTTGGGAGACGACTGGTTGAGAGATTCCGTTCAAGACAATGGGATATTCTCCAATGGACGCATGAACGAGACAAGGAAAATCATAGACAAGGCATACAGCAGGTTAAATCGACAAGGCATCTATTCTCACTCCAAACTCATAGCTGAAATGGAATTTGGCGTATGGAAATATATGTTTTCCTCATTGCAATATCGTGCAACAGGACAATGCTTGTTGCGAGCATTTCCCAATAAGCCTCGCTCATCGGCTGCCGTTCAATATAACAACACTTATATCTTCAATGAACTTGACAAGGTTAATAGCCTAAGAAACAGAATAGCCCACCATGAGCCGATATGCTTTAGGTTGCATGAATCAGAGATAGACACAAGTTATATCATCAACGAATATCAAAAAATTCAAACATTGTTCTCTTGGATGGGCATTGATTCACATTCTATGCTGTATGGACTTGACCATGTGCAAAGTGTTTGTGCTAAAATTAATAGCCTAAAGTGATTATTTATAACTAAAGTTTCCCACACCCTAAAATGTGCTGTACAAATAACAGTTTTTCAAAAAAAAAGGGAGTTTGTTAAATAGTTTTGTTACCTTTGCAAGGTAGAAAGGAGGTGACAAATGCAGAAAATTAACCACAAAGCCCCTTACTGTATTGTCCTCGCAACTACAAGCCAAAGCCTTATAAAGACTATATAAGCCACTGGAAACCAGAGCTGTTGATGAAAAAAGGCGTTGCTACAAATTTGAAATACCATCCATCACGTGCTTTCATGTGGTGACCCCATGAAGTGCATCTTTGCCAATTTTTTAACAAATAAACACGACGAATGGCCACCCATAGAATCTTTTACATTGATGCATTGAAGGCTTTTGCTATTGTTTTGGTGGTGATGGGCCATTTATCACCGTATATTTGGGAGACGGGAGACAGTCATTCGCTTTACTTACCAATCTTGTCAGCTTTCCATATGCCATTGTTCATGGCCATGAGTGGCTATGTAACGAATGTTGAAAAATTTCAGTTAGAAAAGAAAGCCAAGATGTTGATACCGTTTTTCGTGTTTGGGTTAGCATGGGTTGCTTACAACCACTATTCCTTCCTTGCCTTTTTCGAGCATGAAGCAAAGGGAGGTTATTGGTTTCTATATGTTTTATTCATGTTTTACCTGTTTATGACAGGTATTCGGGCAAGTAAGCGAAACCTGTATGTGGGGATGGTTTTCGTACAAGTCTTCTTGATGGGGTTGCATTTCTGTTTGCATCGTACAGTTCCCGGGACAACGCTTTCTACGGACCACATGTTCCAACTATGGCCTTTCTTTTGCATGGGAATTGTCATGAGAAAGGGATTGCAGGAAAAACTGCTTCAACATAAACTGCTCTCAACGGCAGTTTGCTCTCTTGTAATTGCCTGTGTAATTGGGGGGGGTAAGCTGATGCATTTAACTGGAACACTGGAGATTTACTCAAATGACTTAATGTCTTTCTTTATAGTTCCCCTACTCTTCCTCATCTTTCATGAAGCCGAATACAGAATGAAAGCCAACCACAACAAGCTGAAAGCCGTAACGAAATACCTTGTAAACGAATTGGGTGTGAATACCTTGCAAATCTACGTATTGCAGTATTTTGCCCTCAGTTTCTTTATCAAGTATCTCTATGAGACTATGAATTGGAATCTTACTTCCTACGAATGGATTGCAAGTCCTATTATTTCAATCATTCTCAGCTATTTGTGTGTGCTTGTTTCCCAAGCGATGCATAAGATGAAGTTGGGATTTGTGTTTGGAAGGTAAAGAGGCACTCGCAAAAGAGCCTATATAAATGGGTATGCCCTAATTTGATTGCTTACCGACAATGATGAAACTTGTGAAATTAAAAAGTGTACTTTCCGCTTTTGTTCGACCAGTATCAGCGAAAGGATAGAGTGGTAGAAGGAAAATATAATTATGATAAAATCATGAATTTTTCAAAATAAGGATTAATATGAACAAAGATATTATAACCGTAACCTCACCTTTGCTTCCCAATCTTGGTGAGTTTACAGAAATACTCAAGGATATTTGGAATAGTAAGTGGATTACAAACAATGGCTCCTACCATCAGAAGTTGGAGCAAGCTTTGGCGGAATATCTGAAAGTGCCATACGTAAGTCTTTTTACGAATGGTACTTTGCCATTGATAACAGCTTTGCAAGCTTTGCGAATCACAGGCGAGGTAATCACAACCCCGTATAGCTTTGTGGCTACCACACATGCCCTATGGTGGAATGGTATAAAACCTGTGTTTGTGGACATCGACCCAAAGACTGGCAACTTGGATCCTAACAAGGTAGAGGCAGCCATTACTCCACGTACAACGGCGATTATGCCTGTCCATGTGTATGGGCAACCATGTGATATAAATGCCATTCAAGCCATAGCGGATAATTATGGGCTGAAAGTTATCTACGATGCAGCTCATGCTTTTGGAGTGGAAGTAAATGGAAAGAGCATCTTGAATGCTGGAGACATGAGTACATTGAGCTTCCATGCTACAAAGGTATATAATACCGTGGAAGGTGGTGCTATGATTATGCACGACGAGAAGACCAAAAAGCGTATAGATTATCTCAAGAACTTTGGCTTTGCCAATGAGACGACCGTTGTTGGGCCTGGCATCAATAGTAAGATGGATGAGATTCGTGCAGCTTATGGCTTGCTGAATTTGCGTCAGGTGGATGCTGCTATTGAGGCTCGCCGTCAAGTTGCCATCAAATATCGTGAATCATTGAAGAATGTGGAAGGCATCACCTTCTTTGAGGATATTCCTCATGTAAAGCATAATTACAGTTATTTCCCAATATTTGTTGATGCCGAGAAATATGGAATGACTCGTGATGAGCTATATTTCAAGATGAAGGAAAAGAATGTTTGGGGACGTCGCTACTTCTATCCACTCATTAGCACATTCTCTACCTATCGAGGGTTGGAGAGTTCTGCCCCAAGCAACTTGCCAAATGCCCACAGAATGGCAGAATCTGTCATTTGCTTGCCAATGCACCATGGGTTGAGTGAGGAGGATGTTCAAAGAGTCATAGATTCAATTATTATACGATGAAACAGAAAAAACTGATGCTTTTGGGAGGTATTCGTTACCTTTTGCCCGTAATCAAAGCTGCGCATAAGCATAATATACATGTCATCACTGTTGACTATATACCAGATAACATTGCTCATAAATATTCTGATGAATTTCATAATTTGAGTATCTTAGACAAAGATGCAGTATTGCAACTTGCACAAGAATTGAAGATAGATGGAATAATGTCTTTTGGGGTTGATCCAGGTGTAGTAACGGCGGCTTTTGTTGCGGAAAAAATGAATTTGCCTTTTCAATGTTCATATGAGGCAGCGTGTATTTTGCAAGATAAGTCTCGATTTAGACAATTCCTAAAAGAGCATAATTTTAATGTTCCGAATGCTAAAGGATATGCTTCAATAGAGGTGGCTTTGAAGGATGTTGATTATTTTCATTGGCCTGTGATCGTAAAGCCTGTTGATTCTGCTGGAAGTAAAGGCGTTTCTCGTGTGGATACTCCTGAAGCATTACTAGAAGCGGTAAGCTATGCTTTAAGCGAGGCTCATAATGGACATTTTATTATTGAAGATTTTCTTGATAAAAAAGGATGTTCCTCTGATTCTGATTGTTTCTCTATTAATGGAAAGTTGGCGTTTTGTTCTTTCTCGGATCAAAAGTTCGATTTGGATGCAGATAATCCTTATACGCCTGCTGCTTATAGTTGGCCATCAACAATGCCAAAATATGCAAAGGAAGAGTTAACTAATGAATTGCAACGATTGATGACATTGCTTCATGTAAAAACAGGTGTCTATAATGTAGAGACTCGCCTTTGTACAAATGGAAAACCATATATAATGGAACTTTCTCCACGAGGTGGAGGAAATCGGCTATCTGAAATGTTGCGTTATATAACGCATACAGACCTGATTGATAATGCAGTTCTTAATGCAGTTGGAGAAAAAATAGAAGAAATTCAACAACCTTGCTATGATGGTTGTTTGGCTGAAATAATATTGCATTCAGACAAATCTGGAATCTTTCGTAAATTGATAATAGACAAAGAATTTGAGAAACAATTTGTTATAGAAAAAGATTTATGGGTTGAAAACGGTGACAAAGTTGAAGGTTTTACAGGTGCGAATAAAGCAATAGGAACTTTAGCTCTTCATTTTTCTTCTCATCAAGAATTAGAAGAAAATGTGCAATATTATAAAAATAAGATAACGATAATTGTAGATTAGTTATGAAATCTATAGGTGGCTTTTTTTCATTAGAATTACCCATTAATAGTAAAGGGGAGCTATATCCTACAGCGATAAAACTTAATTCAGGAAGAGCTTGTTTGGAGTATGTTTTAAGACTTCACAATTATTCAAAGATATATTTACCTTTTTATACTTGCCAAGTTGTATTAGATACAATACAAAAAGTAGGTATGGAATATGAGTTCTACCATGTGAATACTTGTTTAGAAATAGCTAACCCTATAAATATTGGGCATAATGAGGTCTTGTTATATACAAATTATTTTGGCTTAAAAGATGATTATATAATTAAGCTCTCCAAAAAGTTTCACAACTTTATTTTAGATAACTCACAAGCTTTTTTTTTCAAACCTATAGAAGGATTTGATTCCTTTAATACTTGTCGTAAATTTTTTGGAGTTGCTGATGGTGCATATCTTTTTACAACATTAAATTCAAAATTGGATATTCCACAAGGCTTTTCTTCAAATAGGATGAACTTTTTATTAGATAGGCTTGACAAAAGCCCAGAAGAAGCCTTTAGTGAGTTTCATGATAGTGAAAAATTAATAGATTGTGGGTGTATGACAAAAATGTCAAAAATAACACAAGCGATTATGTCTTCAATAGATTATGAAACAATTGCAAAGAGAAGATTTAATAATTTCACTCGACTTCATCAGCAACTTGGAAATGTTAATGAGTTATCATGCACATTGAAAAAAGGAGAGGTTCCAATGGTGTACCCTTTTCTCATGAAAAATAATGATATTTTACGAGCGAAATTGATTGCTCATAGAATATATGTTGCGAAATATTGGCCGAATGTTGAAGAATGGGCAGGAAAAGAAACTTATGACGCATATTTGGCTAATAATTTATTGCCTTTACCTATAGATCAAAGATATGATAACACAGACATGGATTATATTTTAAAACTGATTAATTCTATATAAAAAGATGAAAAAGAAAATAATAGTATTTGGTGCAACAGGTAATGTCGGCTCGTATTTGTTTAAATATGCAACGGAATATTTTGATAAGAATGAGTATGAGATAATTGCTTCAGGCAGAAGAAAAACTGATTTTTTCACCAAGCGTGGTTATGAATATTATTCCGTAGATATTTCTAAGGCGGAGGAGTTGGATATATTGCCAACGGAAAATGTTTATGCTGTAATGCTTTTAGCATCAGAGATTCCGTCTTATATGGAAAAATATGATGCTTCAAAATACCTTAATTCTATTGTAATTGGGGGGTATAATGTGTTGGAGTATTGCCGTAAAAATCACGTAGATAGAATTCTTTATACCCAAACAGTTTTTGATATTTCTTTATATGAACATAAAATATTAAAACCAGATTTAAAACCGAATTTTAGCTACAAAGGCGATCATGCAATGTATGTAATTGCAAAAAATACCATGTTGGAAATGATGAAGCATTACCATGCTCAGTATGGTTTGAAAAATTTTGTATTTAGATTACCTACCATCTATAGTTATAGCCCATATCCTTTTTATTTTCCTAATGGAGTTAAAACGAAACGTCCTGTATATCAAATGATAGAAAAAGCTCAAAAAGGAGAACCTATAGAGGTATATGGTGACGGTAGTTATTCTAAGGATATGGTTCACGTTTATGACTTTAGTCAAGAACTTTGTAAGGCTGTAGAGGCAAATGTTGATGGTGGAATTTACAATATCGGAACAGGTGTTCCTGTAACGATAAAAGAACAAATAGAAACAATCGTCGATGTCTTTTCTCCAAAGGATAAGAAATCACCAATTATTATGCGTCCTGATAAGGTGTGTACAGGTGGCTTTCTTATGGATATAGAAAATGCTAAACGTGATTTGGGATATGAACCAAAGTTCTCTTGTAAAGATCTTTTTGAAGATTATAAAAAGGAAATGGAATTGAAACGTTTTGCAGAATTAAGAATGAGATAAGTATGAATGAAAAACCAATAGTTTCTATATGTTGTATAACTTTTAATCATGCTCGTTATATTCGTGCCTGTCTGGATGGATTTATAATGCAAAAGACAAACTTTTCTTTTGAAGTTTTGATAAATGATGATTGTTCTACTGATGGCACAATAGATATCCTTAAAGAATATTCAGAACGATACCCTAATATTATAAAGCCTATATTCCATGATGAAAACCAGTACTCTAAAGGTATAAGAAGGATATTGGCAACATTTGTTTATCCAAAAGTAAAGGGTAAATATGTGGCTTTATGTGAAGGCGATGATTATTGGACTGATCCTTTGAAACTGCAGAAGGAAGTTGATTTCTTAGAGAGTAATCCTGATTATGGGCTTGTGTATACAGGTGCACGGGTTTTACAAGAAAAGACAGGAGTTTTATCTGAGAATTTGTCTTGTCAGCAAAATTATGTAAGCTTGTTAACAAATGAGGATAGAATAATAACTTTAACAACTTGTTTTAGAAAAGAACTATTAAAAAAGTTCCATCAAGATATAACCTGTTGCTCGCAATGGCTTATGGGGGATTTACCTTTATGGCTTTATTTTTCTTTTTATTCAAAAATAAAGTGGCTACCAGAGATAACAGGAGTTTATCGTTTCCTTGAAAATTCAGCAAGTCATAGCACGAACATAAATAAAAAGATTAAATTTTCATTGAGTGCTTTTGAATGTAGAAAGTATTTTGATGAACGATTTAGTCATGGACAATATTTTAAGCAAATAGCAACATTTGAATTTAATGATTTATGTAAAATCTCGATTTGTTACAATAAGTCTATTTTTAAGGTGTTGTTTGACTTTGTAAGAAAGAATTCTTTATTTTCTCTAAAAAATATAATAAAGATAGCGTTGTATTCAACGAAAATAGGTAGAAAATACCATGTTAAAAAATATGGTAAAACTGTGTTGTAGAAGACAAATGGGAGTAGTAAAGCAGCGAGATTCTAATATAGAATTACTTCGAGTCGTTGCCATGTTGATGATAATTCTTCATCACTATTGCTTGAATTCAGGTATTCAAGAGTTGATAGATGTCAATCATTTAACAGCAAATGCTGTCTTACTGCAACTTATGTCGGTTGGAGGCAAATTAGGAATAAATGTATTCTTTTTGATTTCTGGTTACTATTTGTACTATTGTAATTTTAAGGCATTGCATATAGTAAAAATGTTGGCTGAGGTCATCTTTTATACTTTGTTGGTTGCTATATTTTTGCATGTGATAGGATATAGATATACAATACGTAGAATATCTACAAATGATCCCTGTATTATTTGGTGTAAATGATTTTGTGCCAGTATATCTGCTACTCTATTTGATTTTTCCTTATATCAATCGATTGGTTCAAATACTAAACAATAAAGAATATTCTTTATTGTTAGGAGTACTTCTTTTTTATTTTGTAATAGAGCAATCTGTGTTTAATCAGAATACATGGAATTATTTTGGTTGGGGAGTTACCGTTTATATGATAGGAGCTTATATTCGGCGCTTTGAAATAGAAAAGAAATCTTTACATTATGGTATTTTCACAATCATGAGCTTTGGTGTTTTATGGGGGGGTATTTTGATATTTGACTTATTGCATATAGACAATTCACATATTAATTGGTATTATTTTATAGTTGATTCTAATAAATTGACAATGATAGTACCTGCGGTTTGCTTATTCTTATTTTTCTCTAAATTGCATATAAACTACAGTTTTTTGATAAATGAGTTGGCTGCTTGTTCTTTTGGCGTATTTTTGTTACATACGGCAAATTCAACGTTACGTTCTTGGCTTTGGGGAGACTTGCTGCATGTGAAAGATTTCTTTGACAGTGGGATTTTGGTTGTACATGCCTTTGTGTCTATTTGTTTGATTTATGCTGTAAGTTCTATCATTGATGTCTTAAGAAGAAAGTTTTTAGAGCCAAAAGTAATTTCTTTTCTTATGACAAAGTTTAATATCTAAATTATATAGATGGTTACGTATAATTTTGATTATATTTCTTCAAAAGATAAACCGTATTTTGAGGAGAGAGTAAGCAAATCTTGCTTTATAGAACAAAACTTGTTGCTGAGGGAATTTGCAGAATCTTATGTACTTCCTTATTGCCCAGGGTTGGGCGAAGGGGGAGTATTGGATTCACAAAAACACTTAGTAGGCTGTTCTACCCTTCATGAAGAATTGCAGAGTCAACTGTATAAATTTGAAGAAAATCAAGTTCAATATGTCGACGAGGATGTTTTGTTTGTTGGTAACTTGTATTCAGTATATGGTCATGCAATAACTGATAACCTGAAGAAAATTTGGTTCTTATATACGGAAGAGTTCCAATATTTAATGTCGAAAGGAGTGAAATTAATATATATAACTTTTCATGGGCAAGAACTGGAATCTTATGTATTTGATATTTTTAGATTGGCTGGTTGTGATGTCTCAAAAGCTAAAAGAATAGATACTATTACAAAATTCAGAAAAATCTACATTCCTGATAATTCAATGATATTATCTCATGGAAGACGTTTGTATACGATTGAATTTAAGCAAACTATAGAACGAATAAAAAATAGTGTCGGTCAAAAACAATATCCAATATATGAAAAGGTGTATTTGTCAAGAACTGCAATTAATCAGAAACGAGATTATGGAGAATTGTATGTAGAAAGACTTTTTGAAAAAGTGGGGGGGTATACTATACTTCATCCAGAAAAGCTATCAATAGAAGAACAAGTTTATATTGCCATGCATTGTAAATGTTTGGCTGCAACTGTGGGGTCTGTTTCTCATACAGCTATTTTTTGTGCTCCACAAACTCAGCTAATAGAGTTGCAGAAAGCAAACTATATAAATGGATATCAGGTAATGATAGAGCATCTTATAGAAGGACGAGTAACGTATATTGATGCTAATCATACTTTGCCATTAAAATATCCTTGGGGTGGTCCTTTCTTTATGGCAAAGACAAGATATCTGGCAAACTATTTTCAAATTCACTTTTTTGACTTGTATTTCTTGAGGAGAGAATGGTATAAATACCTTACACGGTATTTTCATATAAAAATATCTAATCTTATTCATAGTATTCATGACTAAGGAGAGCTTGCAGCATAAGACATTTACAGGAGTCGTTTGGGGATTCTTGGAAAAATTCTCGACCCAATTAGTTACTCTGGTTGTTGGGGTTATATTGGCACGATTGCTTTCTCCATCCGATTATGGTTTGATAGCAATGGCTGAAGTTTTTGTTATGGTGTGCCAAATAATTGTAGATTCTGGCTTTGGGTCGGCCCTAATCAGGAAAAAAAACAGAACAGCTGTTGATTACTCTACTGTTTTTGATATAAACGTAGTTTTATCTTTTATTATGGCAATCTTGCTATGTGTAAGTGCCCCTTTTATTGCAAGTTTTTATCATGAACCAATGCTCAAGTATATTGTTTGGGTTAATGGCCTTTATTTGTTTTTAGGTGCTTTTGTGTCTATACAAGGTGTAAAGATGCAGGCGGAAATGCATTTTAAGGAACATAGTAAAATTATAGTTTACAATTCTATTATAAGAGGAGTTATCTCTGTGGTAATGGCATTGATGGGATTTGGGGTATGGTCTTTGATATTGCCAAACCTTATAACTATTTTTACTACGGCATTGTTGTATTGGCATATTCTGCATTGGTTTCCTGGAATTACATTTTCTTTAAAATCAGCCAAGGAGATGTTTTCTTTTGGTTCGAAACTATTGTTGTCAACGATAATAAATACTGTTTATACAAATTTGTACCCAATGATAATTGGCAAAAAGTTTAGTTCTGCCAATTTGGGATATTATTCAAAAGCAAATGCTTATGCAAATCTTCCATCTATGACAATTGCAAATGTTATAGGTGGAGTCGCTTATCCTGTTTTAAGTAGTATACAAGACGATGACGAGAGATTGCGTGATGTATATCGCAGAATCTTGAGATTGTCGGCTTATGTTGTATTCCCGATTATGATAGGGATATTGGTGTTGGCTCGTCCTTTAATCATAGCATTGATAACAGAGAAATGGTTAACTTCTGTTGTTTATTTGCAGATACTTTGTATAGCGGCAATGCTATATCCGATACATGGACTGAACCTTAACTTGCTTCAAGTGAAAGGACGCTCTGATTTATTTCTTCGGTTGGAAATTATAAAAAAGATAATAGGGGTAATATTCATTATTGTAACTATTCGTTTTGGACTTGTTTGGTTGTGTGTTGGAGTTGTTTGTAACTCATTTATAGGGTTGTTTATTAATACTTATTATACAGGAAAGCTCATCGATGTTGGATTAAAAAGACAAATGGTTGATTTGTTACCTACGATTTTCTTCTCAATAATAATGGGGGGCACTGTTTTTGTGGTGGCAAACTTATTTTGTTCTCCCTATATACAGATTTGTTTGGGGGTGTTAACTGGAATTGTTGTTTATTATGTTGTATCGATAGCCTTTCGTTCCAAAGACTTACAATATTTAAAAATAGTATTGAGTAATAACTTGCTAAAAAGGTAATGGTATATGGATTCTGTCCTTTCTAAGATTATAATGTTGGTTCGTTTCCCTCTAATAGTAGGAGTGGTAATGATTCATTATACAAATGTACCTATTGATGGTATTGATTTTTTACATTTTAGTTCTTTTGAATTTGTTAAAGCAGTAGAAATATTCTTTTCGAGGATTCTTTTTACAGCTTGTGTTCCCATTTTCTTTTTTATTTCAGGGTATTTGTACTTTGTAAATATAAAAAAAATGAATATAACGACATATAGGAAGAAAACTAATAATCGTTTATATTCTTTGTTAGTTCCTTATTTGCTGTGGAATATATCATTTTTTTTATTAATGTATTTTATTAATACTATAAAATTATTAGTTAATGGTAAAGGGCTTCATGAGGTGATGTTGCTGTTTAATTCTTTAAAATGGCAAAATGTTCTTTATGGATGGTCTGTACAAGAATACACTAATTATGGGGGGGGGGCGGTGTGTATTCAATTTCCCTATGATGCTCCATTATGGTATGTGTTTGATTTAATAATAATAACATTTTTGTTATCTCCTTTAATTTGGTTATTCTTAAAAAAGACAAAAGGGTATGTGTTGTTCTTTTTGGCATTATTTTATATTTCTGCATTTTGGTATGGCATTCCTATTCGGATTGATGGAATTTTTTATTTTAGTTTGGGAGCGTATTTTGCAATTTATAAGATAAATCCGATTATTAAAAATAAGGTACTTTGTCTGTTTGCACTTTTATTTGTGGTATTGGCATTTTGTACCTATAATATATATGTCATAGGAGAAATTTGTAGAAAAACATACTGTATCTTGGGAACCTTGACAATTTGGAATCTTTTTGCAAAAGTGACCAACAATCTTGAACGATATAGTTCTTTAGCGAGAATGGTATTCTTTATTTATGCGATTCATGAAATGTATATACTGAATTTTGTAAGAATATTATTTGATAAAATCAATCTTTTTATTGGTGTCAATTGGGCTTTATTACTTGTTGAGTATTTTATTGCACCTATTTTGATTTTGACAACTTGTATATTCTTATATAAATTAATAAATAGTTTTGCACCTAAAATTTTAAGTTTATATGACGGAAGAAGATAAAAAACTGCATATTTTATTGAGTACTGATGGTAACTACATTATGCCATCAGGTGTCATGATGAAATCTGTAAGTATAAATAACAGTAACATACCTATGGAGTTTCATGTGATGATAGATGATTCTGTAACCCAAAAGCAAAAAGAACAGTTACAAAAGGTGCTTATTAATAGTGAGCATAAAATTACATTTCATTTGATGAATGGTAATTTGTTTAAGCATTATCCTGCTTTAGGTACTGTTAAGTCTTATTTGTCAAAAGCAGCATATTATCGGTTGTTTGTGACTGATATTATAGAAGGTAATATACATAAGATTTTATATTTGGATGGTGATATTATTGTAACTCATTCATTGTTGGAGTTATGGAAGGTCAATATTTCAGATTATGCTTTAGGGGCAGTTACAGATATGGCAGAGGGACGTCAGGAGTTTGAACGGTTAGGTTATGCTGCCGATGAAGGGTATTTTAATTCTGGCGTGTTGTTGATAAATTTAGATTATTGGCGAGAGCATAATTTAAAGGATAAATTTATAGATTTAATTGTAAAACATCCTGAGAAAATAAAACTTCATGATCAAGATGTCTTAAATATTGTACTCCATGACAAAAAGTTAATTCTTCCAATGAAGTATAATGTACAGAATGGTTTCTTATGGAAAAAAGAATATAATCAGTTTGGTGAAAGATACGATGATTATGAGATTGATTTGAAAGAAGCGATAGCTAATCCTACAATCATTCACTTTACGGATAATAAAAAACCATGGCATACGGAAGACTGTAATCCTTTAGGTTATGAATGGTTTAAGTATTATAAGCAAACGGAATGGAAGTATCAACCATTGGGACATTGTAATAAGAGCAAGGTTAGATATTGGGGAGCAAAAATATTACGTAGCTTAAAACTGTTGCAGCCAGCTTTAACTGATGAGACTTATTATTTTACATTAGAAGAGATTAAACAAATGCATAATCAAAATGAAACAGCGAATATTATGGATTGATTGGATGAAGGTTTTGGGAATGTTGGCAATAGTTTATGGGCATTTTAAGTCTTCTTATTATGAGTTTGCTTATGTCTTTAGTGTGCCTCTCTTCTTTGCTATATCAGGATTTTTATCCAAAATAGAACTGTCAAATCATACTTTTCTGAAAAAAGTATTTTGGAATTTAATAATCCCAATGTTAGGCATATCTATTATTAATTATTGTATAGAAATTATTTGTAATGGTATTTCTCTATCTCCAATATCATTTGTTGTGAATTTTCTTTTGGGGATGCACGATGCATTGAGAGAATTATGGTTTGTGTACACGTTGATAATCTTAAAAGGGATTCTTCAGTATGGTAAAAATATAAAATTGCTAATAGCTTGTATTCCTATAGCATTGTTGATAGCTTGGGCTTTAGATAATTATGATATAACATTGTTTGGTAAGCATGTGCTAAAAATGCATTCTGCTATATTGTCCGTTTTTCTTGCTTATCCTTTTTTTATTATGGGATATTTCTTGAAGAATGAAAGAAAACTCTTGGCTATAAGGAAAGACAAAATAAGAATGGGTTTGCTAATGTTGTGTAGTGCAATAGGTGTCTATTTGTGCAGTCAATATAATGACTGTGTATGGATGGTCAATCATGAGTTTGGAGGAAATATCTTTTATTTTCTGATTGGTAGTATTTGTGGAATTGTGTTGGTCTATATCTTGGCACGAATGCTGGAAGATATTAAATGGCATTTTATTATAGACTTATCTACGGGAATGATTCTAATATTAGGCTTTCAGATGCAATTTATAACCCTAATTTGTCGGTATATTCATATTTGTGGGGGGGGGAGAGACTTTGATTGCTTCTGTAATAGTAATGTTGATTTTTATTCCAATTATAAAATTAGCAGAAAGATATTGCCCATATTTGATGGGAAAATATAGAATTAATTAAAAATTGAAGAAATATGATACCAAAGATAATTCATTATACATGGTTTAGTAATGACGAGATGCCTTTAAAAGTGAAAGAGTGTATTGCTTCATGGAAAAAGGTAATGCCAGACTATGAGTTGAGATTGTGGAATATGGAGTCTCTTAAAGAGATAGACTCTGTATTCATGACAGAGGCTTTGCAGCAGAAGAAATGGGCTTATGCGGCTGATTATGTGAGGTTGTATGCCGTATATACTTATGGTGGAATTTATTTAGATACAGATGTCTTAGTTTATAAGTCTTTTGATAGGTTCTTGAATGATAGATGTTTTATAGGTAAGGAATCCTCTATTCATTTTGGGAAAATAGGCGCATATCAAGGACTTTCTTCTCATTGCTTTGGAGCTGAACCAGAACATCCTTTTTTAAAGAAATGTATGTCTTATTATAAAGATAGGCATTTTATAACTTCTAAAGATGAGACTTTGCCTAACGATTTGAGGATGAATATGGTGACAGCTCCATTTATTCAAGCTCTTCTTGCTAACCAAATAGGGTATAATTGGAATCCAACATGTAAAACTCTGCAAGTGTTAGAAAATGGATTGAAAATATATCCACAATATTTCTTTGATCCATTCCAAGGAAAAACAGTGAATAGATCGAAGTCTTATTGCCTTCATTTGGCTGTTGGTGGATGGAGAGAAAAGTATAATGTAAAAGAGTCAAAGGTATCTTTTCTGAAGAGAATGCTGTTTAGAGGATTAGGAGTCCTATTTAATAAAATGGGATATAGTCTAATGAAATTCTCGTAAGTAATAAAATTTGCTGATATTTTATAAGATATCAGCATGAGTTCGAATAACTTGATAGGATAAATTTTGTGATGTCTACATACATATCTTTGACTATATTTTTGGCTCTTTACGCAATCTCGTCTTATTGGGATGGTTTTGATAAGTTGAGGCGAGACAAGGTGCTGATGTTTCTTGCTATTACCTGTGTCTTGGTGATAGGGTTGAGAAATCCTGCTTATTGGATAGATACCTGGGCGTATGTAGAATCGTTTAAGTTTACCAAGACGCTTGCCTCCTTTTCTTTCAATGACAGCTATTTGGCTTATTCGGAGAAGGGATATTATCTGCTATGCGTCATCATCAAGACTTTTAGCAGTCAGACGTTTGTCTACTTGACGGTGGTGGGAGCGCTCTCAATGACGTTTCTCTTCAAGAGTCTTCGGCAATATTGTATTCTACCTGTTTTGGGCTTGTGCATCTACATAGCACGATATATGCTGGCTCGTGATATGAACCAGATGCGTGCCGGTCTGGCCATCTCAATAGTGATGGCGTTCACCTATTTGCTCGCAACGGGCAACAAGAAAGATGAAATAAAATATGTCCTGATGTGTTGGTTGGTATCTTTTCTGCACACTTCCATGCTGGTGGCCATACCCATCGTTCTGATGAACAATGTGCACATTAAGAAGAAATGGATATATATAGGTGTAGCCGTCTCCTTTTTTGTCTCTGCAGTCTTTAGTAATCAAATTATGGATTTTATATCCCAATCAGACATCATTCAGGACATGGCTACAGACTATGTGGACAAGGAAGGAGATAACGACAAGGCTTATGCTGCTGACCTTACCAACCCTATGATTTACTATCAGTGTATCATCTTGTTCCTGTTTACCTATTTTGAAGATAAGTTGGCGCCATTGTCCAAATACTATTATGTGTTTCGAAACGGTTATTTCATGAGCACAGTTGTCTTGATTGTGTTGTGCCAGTATGCTATTCTTTCCGCTCGTGTTTCTACCATTTTTGCCACTTTCGAGATATTTATGATTCCGATGATATTCACTGCTCTCCCACCCGCCTACAGAAAGGCAGCCTACGTGGCGTTACTGGTGCCCCTTGTGGTGTTCTTCAACTACAATATGCATTAACCGGCATAAACCGCTAAAAAAAGTTTTTCATGAAAATCTTTATTGTTTGCAACTCTTTGGGTGCAGGGGGTGCAGAACGTGTGGGGGTGAACCTCGCCAATGGTTTTGTCAATCATGGGCATGAAGTGTATATCATCACCGATTTGTTTCAGGAAGCAGCATATCCTGTAGATGAGAAGGTGACGGTGTTGCCGATGACGAAACTGAAACTCGGAAAAGTAAAGAAATATACGCAGACTTTTCGGAACATTAGGAAATATGCCAAACGGTATCATCCCGATGTAGTGATTGGAATGATGCACTTGTCCTCTTTCTTACCGTTGGTGGCTTTGGCAGGAATGCACATCCCTGTGGTGCTGACCATCCATCATGCTCTGACAAGCCGGGGATATAAGATTTCCTTGCGAACCAAGGTGGTGGACAGGCTTTCACCTATTCTGTATAGCCATACGACCGTGCTGACTCAGATAGACTATGATATTCTCAAGAAGTTTACCAAGCGATTGTCGGTGATGCCGAATCCTTTGACTTTTAGTCCTTGTGCGAAGATGGAGACTAAGCAAAAGGTGTTGTTGGCGGCAGGACGTGTGGACGACTGGCATTACAAGGGCTTCGATGTCTTGATGAAGGCTTGGAACTTGGTCGCTCATAGGCATCCTGAGTGGCAACTGATGTTGGCTGGGCAAGGCTCTGAGGAAACGCTGAACTTCTTGAAGTCTCTTCTGACGGATGACGTGGCAAAGGTGAATACGGTTTTCTTGGGTTATAGCAAGGATATGCTGAGTCTTTACGGTAAGGCGTCCATTTATGTGTTGAGTAGTCGGAGCGAGGGACTCCCGATGGTGCTGATAGAGGCGATGAGCCAGGGATGTGCTCCCGTGGCCACTGCCAACATGGGGCGTACGGCTGAGATTATCACTTCTGCCAAGGAGGGTGTCATTTGCAAGGCTGAGGATGTGGAGAACTTGGCTCGTGGCATCGACAGGATGATAGCTGATGAGGCTTATCGGCATGAGGTGCAGGTGAACGCCATCGAACGCTCCAGGTTCTATTCGCAAGAACACATCGTGAGGATGTGGGAGGAAGTGATTGGAAAATGTTGGACTCTCGTATTCTAAGTACTGGAACGATATTAAGAACATCGTCTTTAAGTTGGAAAAGGAAGATTTTGTGGAATTGTATGAATCGGGGAGAAGTAAATCTTTTTCTGCTTTTTATGAGGCGATATTTGAAGTGTAATTATAATTGAAAATAATATATGGGCAAGAGAATCATCAAGGCTTTGACAAGTCCGAGGTATGCTTGTCAAAAGGTATATAATCGGCTTTCACCTTTTATAAAGAGTGATGAGAAGGCGGTTAAGATAAACTATTGGCTGACCATGGGAAAGAAACTTGACTTGGAGCATCCTGTTTCTTTTAATGAGAAACTGCAATGGTTGAAAGTGAATCTACGTCATCCTGAGTTTACTGAAATGGTGGATAAGGCTGAGGCTAAAAACATAGCTCGTCGATTGATGGGAGATGAGTATATTGTGCCAACTTATGGTGTGTGGAATTCTTTTGATGACATCGATTTCTCACAATTACCTAATCAGTTTGTGCTGAAATGTACGCATAATTCAGGTGGAACTGTGATTTGTCGTGATAAAGCTACATTTAATAAGGTGAAGGCTAAAAAAATATTGAACGCTTGTCTCTCAAAGAATCCTTATTGGGCTACCAGGGAATATCCGTATAAGGAGGTTAAACCAAGGATAATAGCTGAAAAGTTTATGAGTGATGGTAGAACAAAAGTTTCTGGCTTGACAGACTATAAGTTCTTTTGCTTTTCGGGGGGGGGTAAAATTTCTCTATGTATCCCAAGGGTTGGATCATCATGAGACTGCTTCCATCTCATTTTACGACCTGAACGGAGAAAGGCTTCCTTTCAAACGTAGTGACTATAAGGCAATAGAGCATTTCGAGCAGCCATCATGTTTTGATGAAATGGTCGGTTTGGCAAAGAAAGTTGCTAAACAATTAAACTTACCTTTCATTAGAATAGACTTGTATGAAGTTCATGGTCACATCTATTTTTCAGAATTTACATTTTTCCCATGTAGCGGTTGCTTGCCTTTTGAACCTGCTGAATGGGATGATACAATAGGCAATTGGTTGAAATTGTCTGAAGAACAAAATCATGGATAAAAGAATAATAAAGGCGTTGACAAGCCCGAGCTTTGCTTGCTTGGCCATTCTACATAAATTGTCACCACTTATAAAAAGTGATGAGTTGTATTTGAAAATAGTTTATTGGTTGTCGATGGGAAAGAGATTGAATCTCAAGAACCCGAAGACTTTCAATGAAAAACTACAATGGCTGAAACTTTATAACCGTAAACCGGAATACACGATTATGGTGGATAAGGTGAAAGCTAAGGAGTATGTGGCGAAAATTATAGGAAAAGAGCATATTATTCCCACGCTGGGAGTATGGGATGATCCTGATGAAATAGATTTCGATGCTTTGCCTAACCAGTTTGTCTTGAAGTGCAATCATAATTCTGGTATGGGTATGTGTATCTGCCGTAACAAAAGTAAACTTGACATAGCCAAGGTGAAACGTGAACTAAGAAAAGGGCTCCGACAGGACTATTATATGACCAATAGGGAATGGCCATACAAGAATGTCCCTCGTAAGATTATGGCGGAGAAATTTATGCAAGATGGCAACAAGCCAGACTTGACAGACTATAAGTTCTTTTGTTTTAATGGAGAACCGAAGATGATGTATGTTTCTCATGATAATGCCGAGCATGCAACAACGGATTTCTTTGATATGGACTACAATCGTTTGCCTATCCGTATGAAAGATCCTAATTCAGAAGTATTGCCAGAACAACCAAAAGAATTTGAAGAAATGAAACAGTATGCAAGACAACTGTCAAAGAATATGCCTTTTTTGCGTGTGGATTTTTATGTCATCTGTCATGTAGTTTATTTTGGGGAGCTGACATTTTTTCACAACAGTGGATTGACTCCTATCCGCCCTACAGAATGGGAATACAAAATAGGAAAATGGCTGAAGTTGCCTTCTGCAGCCTTTGGGTCATAAATACAAATAAGAAAATAACAGGAATAATATATGGATAATATTTTTGATTTAGCATTATCAATTATTGTTCTTATTTGAATAGTTGTGTACAATTATTAACCGAGATAATGAAACTGACATTTGTGACGTCTACGCTTCATGCAGGTGGAAGTGAACGAGTCATGTCGCTACTCGCTAACACTTTTGCTCAGAAAGGTTATGAGGTAGAGATTGTGTGCATCAACAAGCACTTGGTGTTCTATCCTATTGACGAAAAGGTGAAAGTGTGGTTTGCGGAAGATGAGGTGAAAAGCCCATCCATCTTGAAGAAGGTGTTCTGGCTCAGAAATCATATAAAAAATGATAGGCCAGATGTGGTGATTGCTTTTATGCTGGAAGTGTATTGTGTGACGTTGGCCTCGCTCATCGGAGTGAGCGTTCCTGTCATTTCATCCGAACGCATAGACCCTCATTTCTTTGGCAGAGCCAAGGGCTTACTAAGGTGGCTATTGCTTAGGCGGACAACTCATCTTGTGGTTCAGACAGTTCGAATAAAGGATTTTTATTCGGCTAAGCTCCAATCCCGTACCACCATCATCCCAAACCCAGTTACCGATAAAGTGTTTTCCTTGACGCCCACTTTGAAGCAGAAACGCATCATTGCTGTGGGACGGTTGGCTTATCAAAAGAATTATCCCATGATGTTCAGAGCTTTTGCCAAGGTGCATCATGACTTTCCCGATTGGCAACTCGTTGTGTATGGCAATGGCCCGCAAAAGGATGAAATTCGTGGAGTGATTGAACGGTTGGGGATGGAAGGCCATATCATTCTTGCAGGAAAGTCCGACCATGTTGTGGAAGAGATGAATAAGTCGAGCCTCTTTGTTATGTCCTCTGATTATGAAGGCATGAGCAATGCCTTGCTTGAGGCAGTCTGTGTGGGACTTCCTGTTATTTCTACCGATGTTTCAGGAGCAAGGGACTTGATAACGGAAGGAGTGAACGGATATATAGTGCCAGTTGGAAACGAGAGAGCTTTGACGCTTGCTCTAAGTTCAATGCTTTCTTCACCAGAAAAGATGGACGAGATGGGGAGGCAAAGCAAAGCATTGGCTCCTCGCTTCAGGGAGGAACAAATCGTTGGACAATGGGAAGAGTTAATAAAAAAAGTTGTAAGACAGTAAATGTTGATAATTTGGATTTTGGTTTATGTGTGGTATAGCTGGATATATTTCTGACAAACTCTCGCAAGAGACGGGTTACAAAATGGCAATGGCCATGAAACACCGTGGCCCGAGCCATCAGGGAGCTGTTGTGTTTCAGCAACAACATTGCGTATTGGCTCATGCCCGTCTTTCCATTATAGACCTTTCAGAGGGGGCCAATCAGCCTATGCAGTTTTCTAATTTGGCGATAGTCTTCAATGGTGAGGTCTACAATTTTAGGGAGATTAGAAAGGAATTGGTGGCTTTGGGACACAGGTTTGAGCTTGATTCCGATACAGAGGTCATACTTCATGCCTATAGTGAATGGGGCGTAAAGTGTGTAGACCGGTTTATCGGTATGTTTGCTTTCGCCGTTCTGGACAAAGAGCGCAACGAACTGGTCATTGTCAGAGACCGTGCAGGCGTCAAACCACTCTACTATTATGTTGAGGGCAACACTTTCATGTTTGCCAGCGAACTGAAAGCCTTCTACCCCCACCCCGCTTTCCGGCGAAAAATCAACAAGAAGGCTTTGGGACTCTATTTTAAGTATGGTTATGTGCCTGCACCCTATGCCATCTTTGAAAACACGCACAAACTCAGACAGGGTCATTACTTGATTTATCATCTCGATACTCATACGTATGACAGTCATCAGTATTGGAACGTGATGGACTTCTATCATCGTCCCACGCTTGACATCTCTTACGATGAGGCCAAGGTCGAACTGGAACGCATTCTTGAGTCGGCGTTCAACTACCGTATGGTGGCGGATGTGCCTGTGGGGGTTTTCCTAAGTGGTGGTTACGATAGTACAGCGTTGACAGCTATTCTGCAGAAAGACCGAACCGAAAAACTAAAGACGTTTACGATAGGTTTTCCTACGGGCAACAACGAAGCCCCAATAGCAAGGGAGATAGCCCGACGATTGGGCACCGACCACACCGAGGCTATGTGCTCCGAGGCTGAATGTAAGAAAATCATCCCCACCCTTCCATTTTTCTACGACGAACCTTTTGCTGACAACTCGGCCGTTCCCACCATCCTCGTCAGTCAACTGGCACGGAAGAAGGTGACAGTGGCCCTTAGTGCTGATGCCGGTGACGAAACCTTTGCCGGATATAATCGCTATGCCGGATTGGCTGGGATCATGAAGTACCTTCATGCCATGAGACATCTGGGTGGAAAGAGATTGGCAGATGTTGTGGAAGCAATGTGCAAGACGGTCAACCCCTACTCGTTCCTGCACGAAAAAGGCGAAACCTTAGCCAAGTTGTTGCGCACTGTCCCAGAGTATAGGGCGGCCGTAGCTACCGAGGGCGGTTCGTATGGTGTATTGGCTGAATCGGTATATAAGCGCCTACTGCGCCAAGATTATCCGGCGCCTCTCTTTCTGTTGGACGAAAGGTTGTTTAACGACACCATCAGTGTGGCTACGGCAATGGATTATATCAACTATATGGCTGACGACATTTTGGTGAAAGTTGACCGCGCCGCCATGAGTGTTTCGCTTGAGGGACGTGAACCGCTCATTGACCATCGCATCATAGAATTTGCCGCCCAGCTGCCCCTTGAGTTCAAGATGAAAGATGGCGTAAAGAAACGCATCCTGCGCGATATCGTCTACAAGTATGTTCCGAGGGAACTGATGGACCGGCCGAAAACAGGATTTATGATGCCCGTGGACGGATGGCTGCGCACCGACCTCCGCTACCTTCTGGACGACAACATTAATGAAAGCGAGTTGGACGACTCGTTGTTCGACGTGCACAGTGTGATGGCCATCAAGAATCTTTATCTCAACGACCGGCTAAAGCATGAAAATAAGGTGATATGGCGTTTGCTTATGTTCCAAATGTGGAAAAAAGAAAATATGTAATCTATTGATAACAAACATGATGGATGTTTCTGTTCTGATGTCTGTATATAAGTCGGAAAAGGCTGTTTACCTAAAAAGAGCCTTGAGAAGTGTGTGGGAAGACCAGACACTGAAACCAGCACAAATCGTCTTGATAGAAGACGGCATGTTGGGAGACGACTTGCATGAGGTGATAGCCCAGTACAAGGAAAAGTTGGGCGAAGCACTGTATATCTGTCGGAATCAAACCAATCTGGGGCTGACCAAGTCGCTCAACGTTGGACTGAAGCACGTTACCTCAGAACTGGTGGCACGCATGGATAGTGACGATATCTCCGACCGAAGGCGCTTTGAACTTCAGGTAAACTATCTGGAGGCTCATCCTGACATCGACATTGTGGGCGGTTCACTTCAGGAGTTTGACGAAAACCACGATTGCCTCAACGTTCGCCACTATCCGCTCACACCAGAGGAAGCTATAAAATACATTCCCAAGGCATCGCCTCTGGCCCACCCTTCGGTCATGATGCGTTACCGAATGTTTAAGAATGGACTCGCCTATGACGAGCGTTATCCCACCAGTCAAGACATCCAACTGTGGTTTGATGCCATCATGGCGGGCTACAAGATAGGCAATGTTCCCGAGGTGACTCTCTATTTCCGGCGTGAAGGTGATGTGTTCAAGCGCCGGTCCAAGGCCAAGGCTAAAAACGAATTCAAGATATACATGAATGGCATCTACCGTATGAAAGGCCTCTTTACCTTTGCTTACTGTTATCCCATCTCACGATATCTCTTCCGCAATTTGCCCACATGGATGGTGAAGAAAATCTATGGAAGCAAATTTAGAAACAAGATACTACAGAAGAAATGACTACCGAGCAGCAAGCTTTTGTCCATCTGCTGAAAGCTGGCCTGTGGGGGCATCTCGATGAGCCTGCCATAGCGTTCTTTCGTTCGCAACGGCCCGACTGGCAAGAAGTTTACACATTAGCACAACAACAAACGTCTGTAGGCATCATGACAGACGGTATGACGTTGTTGCCCACCGACCTGCGACCACCAAAGCAAATCTATTTCAACTGTGTGGCTCAGACTGGTACTTACGAAGAGGATAACCGGCAGCTCTCTCAGTTTGCACGCGAATTGCAACAACGGCTCAAACAGAAAGGTGTAGACACGCTGCTGCTGAAAGGCCAGGGCGTGGCCCAACTCTATCGCCAACCGTTGCACAGGCAGATGGGTGATATTGATATTCTCATTAACGACAGCCAGCAACTGGTTTTGGCACAGAAGCTTATGCAGCGTATAGCCGATACCGAAAATATTTCCTCCAGCGGACAACATTCGGAGTTTACAGTGGGCGATAATATCATCGAACTTCATGGAGAGTTCGGTTTTACCATCTGTCCTAAAACCACTCGTAACCTTCGCCTTTGGGCTGGCCAACGCTTACAAGAGCCGCCACAGACAGTGGCAGGGTTCATCGTTCCCAATGCAGCTTTCAATGCCGTCTTTGTCTTTGCCCACATGCTCAACCACTACATGATTGGAGGCGTAGGCTTGCGCCAAGTGAGCGACTGGATGAGGCTGATGCACCATATCACTTCTACACGGCCTCAACCGTCTTTTTGGCGGACATTGCGAGAAGACCTGAACTTGTTGGGACTGACACGTTTTTGGCATCTCTTTGCCGTTATGGCCGTACAACTTTTGGGATGCCCTGCCGAAAGTATGCCTTTCATCGAACAGTCGCTTACGGACGACAATCTCAGAAAAAGTCATATTCTGCTTGATAACATTTTCAAGACGGGCAACTTCGGAGCATTACAAAAGGAAAAACAGCTCGACCCATCGTCTACCAACAAGTGGGTGAAAAAAGTGCATACAGCCTTCGGAGAGTTGCCTGTTTTCTTCCGCTCGGCACGTCTCTTTCCCCGTGATGCGGTTTACTGCTTTTTCAAGTATGCAAAGGGACAATTGAAATAACCACACATGTGGTATCCTATGGAGAGAAAGGTAAAAACATCCATGAAAAGAACCCGTCGTAAGCGCAACAACACTTCATGCAACCGTGGCATTGTGACCGTCTTTGGAATTGCAGCTCTGACAGTTGCTATTATTCTTACTTTAGGCTTTCGCCTTCACATCGTGCAACGCTATCTCTTGACTGTGCGCGAACGCAGTCTTGACAACCATTATGTAGACCACCTCAAGGGCGTTCCCTACTCTGCTCCACGCTACAATGGCATTGATGTGTCGCACAACAACGGTTACATCCTGTGGGACTCTGTGGCCAAAGACCCTCGTATAGAGTTTGTATATATCAAGGCCAGTCAGGGAAGCAAAACCCTGGACGAACGTTACGGGCAGAATGTTCGCGGAGCGCAACGCCACAACATCGCCGTGGGTGCCTACCACTATTTCACCACTGCCCCTGTC
>SAMEA3663178__coassemble_68_pt1 | contig 122457 bp, 86 predicted proteins | sample SAMEA3663178__metabat2_low_PE_001 | metagenome-assembled genome bin SAMEA3663178 (sample SAMEA3663178) | pig gut metagenome | biome: pig gut; feature: pig-associated habitat; material: faeces | place: Denmark | collected 2012 | reverse complement strand
GCCTTTGTAGAACACGATGGCAAGGGAGGAATGATAGAAGAATTCTCCGGCAAGTTGCTCGTTCAACAAGAACCAGACGCCAGTTCGTTCCCAAACGGTGGCATCAGAAACACCTTTGAAGCCCGTGGCTACTCGGCATGGGACCCCACATCGCCTGTCTTCATCATGGACGACACGCTTTGCATCCCTACCATCTTCATCTCTTATACGGGAGAAGCGCTCGACTACAAAGCACCATTGCTTAGAGCCTTACACGCTGTCAACGTTGCAGCAACAGACGTTTGCCACTATTTCGGGGACGATGTAAAGAAAGTTATCTCCAACTTAGGCTGGGAACAAGAATACTTCCTCGTGGACGAAGACCTCTATGCTGCCCGTCCCGACTTGATGCTCACTGGAAGAACCCTGATGGGACACGACTCTGCCAAGAACCAACAGATGGACGACCACTACTTCGGAACCATCCCTGAGCGTGTACAGGCATTCATGAAAGACTTGGAAATACAAGCTCTTGAACTTGGTATACCTTGCAAAACACGCCACAACGAAGTAGCTCCCAACCAATTTGAAATCGCTCCAATCTTCGAAGAAACCAATCTTGCCGTTGACCACAACATGCTCTTGATGAGCTTAATGAAGAAAGTTGCACGCAAACACGGCTTCCGCGCATTGCTGCACGAAAAGCCTTTCGATGGCATCAACGGCTCTGGAAAACACAACAACTGGAGTCTTTCCACAGACACCGGCATCCTTTTGCATGGACCCGGCAAGACTCCCGAAGCTAACTTGCGCTTTGTCGTCTTCATTGTAGAAACCTTGATGGGCGTCTACAAGCACAACGGACTGCTGAAAGCTTCCATCATGAGTGCCACCAACGCACATCGTTTAGGGGCAAACGAAGCACCTCCCGCCATCATCTCCTCGTTCCTCGGCAAGCAACTCAGCGAACTACTCGACCATATAGAGAAAGCTGACAAGAAAGACCTGTTCAGTGTGGCTGGCAAACAGGGCATGAAACTCGATATTCCAGAAATTCCCGAGCTCCTCATCGACAACACCGACCGTAACCGTACATCGCCTTTCGCCTTCACAGGCAACCGCTTTGAGTTCCGTGCTGTCGGAAGCGAAGCCAACTGTGCAAGTGCCATGATCGTGCTGAACACTGCCGTTGCGGAAGCGCTCACCAACTTCAAGAAGCGTGTGGACGAACTCATCGCTAAAGGGGAAGACAAGACTTCCGCCATCATAGACATCGTACGCGAAGACATCAAGGCCTGCAAGCCTATTCGATTTGACGGGAACGGCTATTCTGACGAATGGGTTGAAGAGGCTAAACGCAGGGGACTGGACTGCGAAAAGTCTTGCCCGAAAATCTTCGAGCGCTATCTTGACAAGGAAAGTGTCGATATGTTCGAGGCTATGAACGTCATGCACAAGAACGAACTCGAAGCACGTAACGAGGTGAAATGGGAAACCTACACCAAGAAAATACAAATTGAAGCACGCGTAATGGGCGATCTCTCGATGAACCACATCATTCCTGTGGCTACACACTACCAAAGCCAATTGGCTAAGAACGTGGAAAACATGTACCACATCTTCGACAAAGACGAGGCTGAAGCGCTCACCGCACGCAACAAAAAGATTATCAGGGAAATCGCCGAGCGCACGCAAGTCATTGAAACCGGCGTGGAAGAACTTGTCAACGCAAGGAAGGTGGCCAACAAGATTGAAAACGAACACGAGAAAGCCATCGCCTACCACGACACTGTTGAGCCAAAGATGAGCACCATACGCTACCAAATTGACAAGTTGGAACTCATCGTTGCTGACGAATTGTGGACGTTGCCCAAGTACAGAGAACTGCTCTTTATAAGATAGAGTGATTGCCTACAACAATTCAGTCTTTGAACAGTTCTTCAATACAGAAAGCGCCAAGTGGCAAAGGCTGGACTATTGTTGGTTATTGCAGTAAAAGTGGTTATGTAACAGATGCTTTTAAAATCTCTCGCTTGATACCAGCAGGCAAGGATTTTAAGCTACATGCAGAGTTACAGAAAGACGGTACAAATAACGTTTGGTACCGTATAGTTTAGACAAAAAGAGGCAACTCGCAAGAAAAAGCGACTTGCGGGCTGCCTTTTACAAAACAAAAAATACAATCTATTTCTTTTATTGGTTGTTAAGTTTGCTTGCGGGGCCATGTTGTGAAACAAGGTTCCGCTCTTTTTTTCTCAAATAGCACAACTATAGGCTTGGTGCTTTCAGCAAGATAATGTATCTTTGCAACATCTTCAGAAAGTCGAACAATAGCATGAAACAAGCAATACGCATCTTCATATTGACATTGGTTCTTGTCATAGCAAGCGCCAACACCTGTGAAGTAGTCGCTTCGCCAGAAACGAAGAAATATGCCGACGAGCTACGTTTCATCGCTATCACCGAGCAAGAAACGCCACAAGCGGTGCTTAACGATAGCAGTTTTGGCTATCGCGTATGTTCGTCACGGCCACAAAGGCTATCGCCCACAGCCCATAGCAAGACGCCCCCAACAAACGGCCACTTTTGGTCGCGTCTTGCAATACAAAACTTCAACTCGTTAACCATCGGCACGCTACCGGGGGCAACGACAACAGTATCAGTTTCTTCTGTCTATGGCACATCATGGTTTATTGTGCTAAGACACATCGTTCGTTAAACTTTTTAGAACACCACTCTTTCTTTTGTGCATTCCAGGAAAAGTGCACTTACTCATAAACACATTGTCAACAATGTGTCAATTAATTCATTCTAAAAAGTTACAAAACAAAATGTCAAGCATCAACAAACTGGAGATGGCATCGGCCCTCCTCAAAAATTCACATATCAGTATACACAAATCCTTCTTTGGCTTAAAGCAGAAAGCCATATACGTACCCACGAGCAGCAAACTCACTGTCATGGTAAACGAATATGACAACGAAAATGCTGCACTCGTAGAAAACATTTTAAACACAGAAGACGCACGCCTTGAAAACGAAATCCGCCGTAGCGGTGTCATCAAATCTTCGCCCATTGGCGGACTAAGGTTGGAAGTTGTCATCACAGCCGACCATCAGTTTGTAGCTGCACAGGCTTTCCGATATATAGACCTAAGATACAAAGCAGTTACAACCTTTCGCATCTTTGAAGGAAAAAGTGCTGAAATTTTCAGTACAATCCTATAGTAAATACTGCTAAAATCACAATGTATGGTAGTGCGCAAACTAAAGACAAGCGGGCTACCATACTATTTTTACTTTTCCATTTTTTTCTTTTTGCAGTCTGATCAAATAGCCGTACCTTTGCAAAACAAACTTAGCAACCAATAAATTATGGCAAATTTAAGATTTGAGGCGGTAGCAGAAGCCTTCAAAAAGAAACCCATGACCGTTATTACACCCGTGGAACGGCCTGCACAGTATTTCGCCAAGTATGTTTTCAATCGTCAGAAGATGTACAAGTATCTGCCTTCTGACATCTATGAACGTCTTATTGACGTTATAGACAATGGCGCACGGCTCGACCGTTCAATAGCCGATGCCGTGGCTCTGGGTATGAAACAATGGGCTATGGAAAACGGTGTAACCCATTACACCCACTGGTTTCAACCGCTGACCGAAGGTACTGCCGAAAAGCACGATGCCTTTATAGAGCACGATGGTAAGGGTGGAATGATTGAAGATTTCTCCGGCAAGTTGCTCGTTCAACAAGAACCAGACGCCAGTTCGTTCCCAAGCGGTGGCATCAGAAATACCTTTGAAGCCCGTGGCTACTCGGCATGGGACCCCACATCGCCTGTCTTCATCATGGACGACACGCTTTGCATCCCTACCATCTTCATCTCTTATACGGGAGAAGCGCTCGACTACAAAGCACCATTGCTTAGAGCCTTACACGCTGTCAACGTTGCAGCAACAGACGTTTGCCACTATTTCGGGGACGATGTAAAGAAAGTTATCTCCAACTTAGGCTGGGAACAAGAATACTTCCTCGTGGACGAAGACCTCTATGCTGCCCGTCCCGACTTGATGCTCACTGGAAGAACCCTGATGGGACACGACTCTGCCAAGAACCAACAGATGGACGACCACTACTTCGGAACCATCCCTGAGCGTGTACAGGCATTCATGAAAGACTTGGAAATACAAGCTCTTGAACTTGGTATACCTTGCAAAACACGCCACAACGAAGTAGCTCCCAACCAATTTGAAATCGCTCCAATCTTCGAAGAAACCAATCTTGCCGTTGACCACAACATGCTCTTGATGAGCTTAATGAAGAAAGTTGCACGCAAACACGGCTTCCGCGCATTGCTGCACGAAAAGCCTTTCGATGGCATCAACGGCTCTGGAAAACACAACAACTGGAGTCTTTCCACAGACACCGGCATCCTTTTGCATGGACCCGGCAAGACTCCCGAAGCTAACTTGCGCTTTGTCGTCTTCATTGTAGAAACCTTGATGGGCGTCTACAAGCACAACGGACTGCTGAAAGCTTCCATCATGAGTGCCACCAACGCACATCGTTTAGGGGCAAACGAAGCACCTCCCGCCATCATCTCCTCGTTCCTCGGCAAGCAACTCAGCGAACTACTCGACCATATAGAGAAAGCTGACAAGAAAGACCTGTTCAGTGTGGCTGGCAAACAGGGCATGAAACTCGATATTCCAGAAATTCCCGAGCTCCTCATCGACAACACCGACCGTAACCGTACATCGCCTTTCGCCTTCACAGGCAACCGCTTTGAGTTCCGTGCTGTCGGAAGCGAAGCCAACTGTGCAAGTGCCATGATCGTGCTGAACACTGCCGTTGCGGAAGCGCTCACCAACTTCAAGAAGCGTGTGGACGAACTCATCGCTAAAGGGGAAGACAAGACTTCCGCCATCATAGACATCGTACGCGAAGACATCAAGGCCTGCAAGCCTATTCGATTTGACGGGAACGGCTATTCTGACGAATGGGTTGAAGAGGCTAAACGCAGGGGACTGGACTGCGAAAAGTCTTGCCCGAAAATCTTCGAGCGCTATCTTGACAAGGAAAGTGTCGATATGTTCGAGGCTATGAACGTCATGCACAAGAACGAACTCGAAGCACGTAACGAGGTGAAATGGGAAACCTACACCAAGAAAATACAAATTGAAGCACGCGTAATGGGCGATCTCTCGATGAACCACATCATTCCTGTGGCTACACACTACCAAAGCCAATTGGCTAAGAACGTGGAAAACATGTACCACATCTTCGACAAAGACGAGGCTGAAGCGCTCACCGCACGCAACAAAAAGATTATCAGGGAAATCGCCGAGCGCACGCAAGTCATTGAAACCGGCGTGGAAGAACTTGTCAACGCAAGGAAGGTGGCCAACAAGATTGAAAACGAACACGAGAAAGCCATCGCCTACCACGACACTGTTGAGCCAAAGATGAGCACCATACGCTACCAAATTGACAAGTTGGAACTCATCGTTGCTGACGAATTGTGGACGTTGCCCAAGTACAGAGAACTGCTCTTTATAAGATAAAGAGCAACACTCTGATTTTCAATAACTTATGAATAGGCTTGTAAAACCGGCCTTTTTAGAGCGTAAAAAGGCCGGTTTTAGCTCCTAAAATACCGTGTTTTAGGAGCTAAAACACAGGGTATTGGCTGGAGAACAGTTAAGACCGACAAATAAAAGCCCTTTTCGATGTGTCGAAAAGGGCTTTTAATCACTATTAAAACTCTTTATTGTCAATCATTTTTATCAGCCGACTTGTAAATCACATTGTTAGCTCCGCTGGTGATTTGGAGGGCTTCAGGATGCTCTTTTATGAAACTTTCGATATGCCGTATGCGTTTTTCTTCAAATATTTCGTCAACCGCTATCAAGATACCAGTTTCCTCAACATCACCAAATCCGTAATTGATGGCAGTACCAAACAGCTTCATTGTGGGTGACAAATTCATGTAGGCATTCACCAACGGTGGAATGTTATAGCCCAATTTTCTTATTTGCCTGTTCAGTATTTTGTAGTCTTCTTTGAAAGACGTCTCGCAGAACAACTCCTCAAGTTCAGACTCTGGAGTCTCAATTTTAAGAGGTTTCATCGGAACTATAAGATTTTCCTTATCATCAAAATGCTTTTTGAGGAAGTAGAGAATCATATCCCGCCCTCTACGAATGTAGGAAGGATACATCGTCATCTTGCCAAAGAAATACTTGACATTGGGATTAATGACTGTAATAGCGCCCAAACCATCCCAAAGATTGTCGAGTGCAAAGATTGACTTGGTCTTTTTGCGAACGTTCTGATACTCTAAAGAAACGAAAGAACGGCCCAATTCCACCGTTTTCATCATGTAATCGCTCAGAAACTTGTCGGAGAAATGGAACATATGACTTGTTGCCAAAATGGGTTGGCCTTTGCCGTCAAGCTTCCAATCCTTACCCAACAGATACCGATAGCCGCCTATAATCTCCTCTTCTTCGGGATTCCATACTATCAACTGCTTATAGCAATTGTCGCATGTGTCGAACTCGTCAATATCCAAAGGCTTTCCTGTACCGCCACCTGCCGTTCTAAAAGCTATCTCACGCAGTCTACCAATTTCCCGCATCACGTTTGGAGAATCGTGAGCGTCTATCACGTAGATTTCATTATGACTCTTGTTGGTCATTCTGAGCTGCTTGTCGGGTGTCAGCTCGGCACGTAGCAGTTCTTTCTCTACCGGTTGAATAATCTCTTCTTCCATTGCTTTCTATCAATACCTGGCTATTTCTTCTTCTATAATCAATTTCTGCTGTTAAAGCTGATAAACTCTATCTTCTACATATTGCGCCCATTCCATCGGTGTTTTTGACTTATCGAAAGTTTGCCAAGGAATGGGTTTCCCTATGGCTACACGAAACGTTTTATGGACATTCTTGTACATCTCGTCCACAAGGAACAACATTGCCACGTTAAACTTCAAGTGCAGAGCCTTACAAATATTGGCAATTCGATAGAATTTATCGGAATTTTGACCGCCAAAATGTATAGGGACAACATCCCGCTGATACTGTACACTCTTGGTTACAAACGTTTTTTTCCATTCAATATCGTGAATCTTTCCATTTATCTTGCGCGAGCAGAGACCTGCAGGGAACATTAACATGTGGTTGTCACTTTGAAATCCGGCTTCAACCATCGCAGGAAAGCTACGGCTTTGCGAACCCGTCTTGTTGATACCTATGCTTACCGGCTTCAAGCCAGGTAGGTTAAGAAGGAGGTCGTTGACCAAATAACGAAACTTGCCATCATAGTGTGTTCCAATGATTGAGCCGAGAGCAACCCCATCAGCACCACCCAACGGATGATTGGAAACAAAAGTATAGAGTTTGCCGTCGTCTTTTGGCGGCAGATTTTCAGCCCCCTCTACCTGCAAAGTCATGTCAAGATAGTGAACACATTCGGTCAGCCACTCCGTACCAGATAAATGGCGACTCTCGAAAAGGAACCTATTCACTTCGTCTTCATGCACGATATGCTTCAACCAAGACACCAAAAAGCGTGGCACATAGCGAGCCTTCGCTCCCATCTTGCCGTACAGTATCTTGTCGAGATCTATTGTTTTCTCAATATGTTCTCCCATTTTCATATCTCAAATTCAATATGCAAAAATAACTAAATGTTTTCTAATACATCACGTTTTCAACAAAAAAATACAATAATCTTCATACAATTGACACAAAACGGCCTTTTTGTTAAGCTAAAGCAACAAAGAAAAGAGCCGTTCACAAACCGTTAATTTAAGCAAAATAAGCCGCTTTCTATAAATATTGTGGAGCATAGTGGTGATTTGTGGGGAATTTTATGTAATTTTGAAGCCGAATTAATTAACAAAAAAACCGTGCGTTTCTTAGGCAACATAGAAGCAAAAGCGGATGCAAAGGGAAGAGTTTTCCTTCCTGCCGTGTTTAGAAAAGTGCTGCAAGCTTCTGGAGAAGAGCATCTTATCATGCGTAAAGATGTTTTTCAGCCATGCCTTGTGCTCTATCCCGAATCAGTGTGGAACACCATGCTTGACGCCTTGCGCCAACGACTCAACCGCTGGAACGCAAAAGACCAGCAAGTGTTCCGACAGTTTGTTGCCGATGTTGAGATAACAACACTTGACGGAAACGGGCGCTTTCTCATCCCCAAACGTTACCTAAAAATGGCCAACATAGAACAGGCTATCAAGTTTGTGGGCATGGATGATAGCATAGAAATCTGGGCAAACACCAACAACAACCAAACCTTCATGGCTCCAGACGCCTTCTCACAAGCCCTTGAAGAAGCCATGAAAGAATCGGCATTGCCCTTACAGACAATCAAAGAATGACAAAGACGGCTGAAACTTACCACATTCCAGTGCTGCTCAAGGAGAGCGTCAACGGACTCGACATCAAGCCCAATGGGGTTTATGTCGATGTTACCTTTGGTGGCGGAGGGCATTCGCGTGAAATTCTTTCCCACCTAAACCAGGACGGCCATCTCTTCAGTTTCGACCAAGACGCAGACGCTGAGGCCAATATAGGGGGCGCTGCAAGCAATTTTACATTTGTCCGCTCAAACTTTAGGTTTCTGAAAAACTGGATGCGCTATTACAACATTGAGCATATTGACGGCCTGTTGGCAGACCTTGGCGTGTCTTCCCACCACTTTGATGATGAAAAACGAGGATTTTCCTTCCGCTTTGACGCGCCGCTCGACATGCGGATGAACCGAAGAGCAGGGCAAACGGCAGCCGACATACTTAATAACTACAGCGAAGAGGCATTGGCAGATGTGTTTTATCTCTACGGTGAACTCAAGTCGGCAAGACGCATAGCCGCGACAATCATAAAAGAACGGCAACAGAAGCAAATACTCACCACCTTCGATTTTCAACACGTCATTCAACCTCTTTTCAAACGGGAGCGTGAGAAAAAAGACACGGCAAAGCTCTTTCAAGCCCTTCGCATAGAGGTCAACCAAGAAATGGATGCTCTAAAAGAAATGCTAAAAGCTGCCACACTGCTTTTAAAACCTGGCGGACGACTTTCTGTCATCACCTACCATTCGCTCGAAGACCGTATCGTCAAGAACGTGATGAAAGCAGGAAATCCGGAAGGAAAAACCGAACAAGACTTCTTTGGACGACGAAACACCCCGTATAACCTCATAAACAACAAAGTGATAGTGCCCTCCGAAGAAGAGCAGCAACAAAACCCAAGAAGCCGTAGCGCCAAACTAAGAATAGCAGAAAAGAAAGAACAATGAACGACAACATTAAAGACAAGCCCATAACACCGCCCGAAAAAGACGTTTTTTCCGAGCCCGAAGTTGTCGTGTCTGCAGAAAACGCAAGCGAAGAAACAAGCGATACGCCAGTTGGGCAAAAACTTCCGGAAGAGACAGAAAAGGACGATAACAAAGAAAAAAGAAAAGAAGAACTCATCAAGGAAGGGCTTGCCCTGAAAGAAGCATTGGCAGAACAAGCCCGTGAAGATGAGCGGCCACACTCGTCGAGTTTCACCCTTGGAAAGATACTGGGCGGAGACATTCTTACAACACGTGTGCTAAGAAACAACATCTACCTCATCATGCTGATAGCATTCTTCTTCATTTGGTATATATCCATCCAATATAGCATTCAAAAAGACATGATTGAGATGGACAGATTGAACACCGAACTGAAAGATGCCAAGTATCGGGCGCTTTCTGCAAGCAGCATTCTTACAGAAGAAACACGCGAAAGCAAAGTGCTCGAAATACTAAAGAACAGGAACGACAGCAGTCTGAAGATTGCCACACAACCTCCATACATCATCAACGTTCCTAAATAAAGACAAAGAGATGAGCAGGAAATTCAATTATAACAAAATAATGCCTCGCTACAGCTTGGTGGTGGTTGCGATGTGCATCATCGCTTTTCTTATTATAGGGAAAAGCCTCTACACGATGACGTACGGCAAAAAATACTGGATGGATGTGGCCGCAAGACAAAAGGTAGACAACAAAAAGCTGCCCCCAGTAAGAGGAAACATCCTCAGTTGTGACGGGCAATTGATGTCTACATCCCTACCGATGTTTAACATCTTTATGGACTTCAACGCCCTCCACAATGCGGGCAACGACTCCATTTGGGACGTTAAGCTTGACTCTATTGCCAACGGTCTGGCAGACATATTCCCACAAAAGAGTGCTGCCTCATTCAAGAAAGAACTGACAGAAGGCAAAAGACGGCAGGAAAAACATTTTCCCATTTGGGACAAGCGCATCGACTACAACACATTTGCCGAGGTCAAATCTCTACCCATATTCCGTATGTCGAAATACAAAGGGGGATTTCACTACGACGAATTCAATTCGAGACGCCTCCCCTTCGGGTCTTTGGCCCAACGCACCATTGGCGGTCTCTATGCTGCAAAAGACTATGCCCGTTGTGGATTGGAACTGTCTTTCGATAGTGTTCTTCGAGGAACAATGGGACATGGACGACGCAGGAAAGTTCTTAACAAGTATCTCACGATTGCCGACATGCCCCCCATCGACGGTGCAGACATTGTTACCACCATTGACGTTCAGATGCAAGACCTGGCCGAAAGGGCCGTTGTTGATGAGTTGAAAGAAATCAACGGCAATGTAGGCGTGGCCATTGTGATGGAAGTAAAGACGGGAGACATCAAGGCTATCGTCAACATGGAGAAGTGTGTTGACGGAGAATACCGCGAATTAAAGAACCATGCAGTGAGCGATTTGCTGGAACCGGGTTCCGTTTTCAAGACAGCCAGCATCATGACAGCGCTTAATGATGGTGTGGTAGACACCAACTACGTGGTGGAAACGGGCGGTGGCGTTTGGAATATGTACGGACGCGACATGAAAGACCACAACTGGCGAAGAGGCGGTTACGGGACCATGACTTTGCCCAAAACCCTTCTTGTAAGCTCAAACATCGGTGTCAGCCGCATCATAGACCTTCATTACCACGACAACCCCGAGAAGTTTGTACAGGGACTGTACAATCTTGGACTGGCAGACAACCTGCATATACCCATCACAGGGTCTACACCAGCACATATACGTATGCCGCACAAGAACAAAAGAGGCCAATACACCAACTGGAGTAAAACCGCCTTGCCTTGGATGAGCATCGGTTATGAGACACAAGTTCCACCCATTTCCACCCTTACCTTCTATAATGCCATTGCCAACAACGGTTGTATGGTACAGCCTCGTTTTGTAAAGCAAATCGTTAAAGACGGACAGGTGATACAGGACTTCCCGACGGTTGTAATGCGAAAGCAAATTGCCAAGCAAAGCACCATCGACCAAATAAGAGTGATACTCGAGCACGTTGTCAGTCAGGGGCTGGGTAAGAAAGCCGGTTCTGAAACGTTTAAAGTGGCAGGAAAAACCGGAACAGCCCAAATGTCGAAAGGTTCTATCGGCTATACCGCTGGAGTCACCAGCTACCTACTGAGCTTTGCTGGTTATTTCCCCGCAGACGCACCTCGTTACAGTTGCATCGTCTGCATCCAGAAGAGCGGTTTGCCGGCCTCAGGTGGCGGAATGAGCGGCGTAGTCTTCCACAACATAGCCGAAGGAATAATGGCTCAAAGCTTGAAATTGGACGTTGCTGACGCCCGTGACTCTTCGTCAATACTGATTCCGACTGTCAAGACTGGCAATCTGCTATCGGCAGACTACGTGCTCAACCAGTTGGGATTTTCCGTCAAAAACGGATGGAATGGAACTTCTCCGTTTGGCCGACCCGTTTGGGGCATAATAGAAGACAACTCGAATAGCCTCACCTTGCGCAAAAAGAACGAAGGATCAAAAACCGTCATACCCGATGTTCACGGACTGGGAGCAAGAGACGCTGTCTTCCTTTTGGAGCAAAGAGGGGTGAAAGTTATCCTTCAAGGGCGCGGAGCCGTATTGCAACAAAGCATAGGAGCCGGTGAAAAGGTCAGAAAAGGAATGGTTTGCACATTAACGTTAGGATAAAAAAACAACAAAAAATAGAAGCAATGAAATTAAGCGAAACACTGAAAACTATCAAAACTGTCAACATTATCGGCAGTACAGATATAGACCTTACAGGTATAAATATCGATAGTAGACGAATTAAAGCGGGACACTTGTTTGTTGCCATGAAGGGTACACAAGTAGACGGGCATCGCTTTATAGAAAAAGCCATCGAGTTGGGAGCTATCGCAGTCTTGCTGGAAGACATGCCTGACAGTCTCCATGAGGGGGTAACCTATATACAAGTGGCATCCACAGAGGACGCTGTAGGAAAGGTTGCTACACTGTTCTATGGCAATCCTTCTAGCAAATTAAAACTTGTGGGAGTAACTGGAACAAACGGAAAAACCACCATTGCCACCTTATTATATAATATGTTTCGCAAGTTCGGCTACAAAGTTGGGTTGCTTTCCACTGTATGCAACTATATAGACGATGAGGCAATACCCGCCGACCACACCACCCCCGACCCTATTGAGCTGAACGAGTTGCTGGGACGAATGGTGGATGCCGGATGTGAATATGCCTTTATGGAATGTTCCAGCCATGCCATCCATCAGCGGCGCATTGGCGGATTAAAGTTCACCGGTGGAATTTTCACCAATCTCACACGCGATCACTTGGATTATCACAAAACTTTTGAAAACTACAGAAACGCCAAAAAGAAATTCTTTGACGACCTTCCTAAAGACGCGTTTGCAATAACTAACGCCGATGATAAGAACGGAATGGTGATGGTTCAGAACACCAAAGCTACCGTCAAGACCTATTCCACACAACGAATGGCCGATTTTCGCGCTAAAATCCTCGAATGCCACTTCGAAGGAATGTACCTGGATATAGATGGGCGTGAAGTGGGTGTACAGTTCATCGGCAAGTTTAACGTCAGCAATCTACTGGCTGTCTATGGTGCAGCTACAATGCTTGGAAAGAAGACCGAGGACATACTGGTCGTACTGAGCACCTTAAAGAGTGTCAACGGCCGACTTGAACCTATTCATTCTCCCGAAGGCTACACAGCAGTTGTCGACTACGCACATACCCCAGACGCCTTGGAAAATGTTCTTCTTGCCATACATGATGTTCTTAACGGCAAAGGACACGTCATCACCGTGTGTGGTGCTGGTGGGCATCGGGACAAAGGCAAACGCCCTTTAATGGCTCAGGAAGCCGTCAAGCAAAGCGACAAGGTGATATTGACAAGTGACAACCCGCGCGACGAAAAGCCTGAAGCTATCATCGAGGATATGCTCGCCGGACTCACACCTCAACAGAAAAAGAAAGTCATTACCATTGTTGACCGCAAAGAAGCCATACGAACTGCTTGCATGATGGCTGAAAAAGGAGATGTAATCCTCGTAGCAGGTAAAGGTCATGAGACCTATCAGGAAATCAATGGAGTAAAGCATCACTTTGACGACCACGAGGTTTTGCACAACATTTTCGATGCACAATAATTACGACTTGTAACAAAATAAATTATGTTATACTATATCTTTCGTTGGTTAGACCAGTTTGGCATTAGTGGTTCGCACATGTGGGGCTACGTATCCTTCCGTGCCATTCTTGCCCTCATCCTCGCTCTTGTCATCTCTGCATGGTTTGGCGAACGGTTCATCAAGTACCTTAAAAGTAAACAAATCACCGAGACACAGCGTGATGCCTCCATCGATCCGTTTGGAGTAAAGAAGATTGGAGTGCCTTCAATGGGCGGTATCATCATCATTATTGCACTTCTTGTTCCGGTATTGCTCTTGGGACGACTGCGCAACATCTACCTCATATTAATGATAATCACAACTATTTGGTTGGGATTTTTGGGGGGAATGGACGATTTCATCAAGATATTCCGTCACGATAAAGAAGGACTGAAAGGAAAATACAAGGTGATTGGACAAATCACAATCGGACTGATCGTCGGCATTGTGCTATGGGCTTCACCCGATGTTAAGGCAAATCTTAACCTTGAAACTCAACGTCAGGGACAGGAAATGGTGGTAAAACACAAGCAAACAGCCGAAAAAACGCTGAAGACAACCATCCCGTTTGTTAAGAACCACAATCTCGACTACTCGGAAATCATGGCTTTTTGCGGTAAATACAAGACTGCTGCAGGTTGGATTCTGTTTGTCATCATGACCATATTTGTTGTCACTGCAGTCAGCAACGGAGCCAACCTGAACGACGGAATGGATGGTATGTGTGCCGGAAATTCAGCTATAATAGGTGTAGCTCTTGGCATACTTGCCTATGTAAGTTCCCACATAGAATATGCTGCCTACCTTAACATTATGTATATCCCTAACTCTGAGGAGCTGGTAGTCTTCTTCTGTGCCTTTATTGGAGCACTCATTGGATTCTTATGGTACAATGCCTATCCTGCACAAGTGTTTATGGGGGACACCGGATCACTCACCATTGGAGGCATTATCGGTGTTGGAGCCATTATCATCCACAAAGAATTATTGCTTCCCATCCTATGTGGCATCTTCTTTGTAGAGTCGCTTAGCGTTATTATACAAGTCTATTACTATAAATTTGGCAAGCGGAGAGGGGTCACCCAACGCGTGTTCAAGCGCACGCCAATACACGATAACTTCCGAATACAAGATAGCCAACTCGACCCTAACTGCAAATATCTGTTCAAGTCACCACGTTCTGCCGTTCACGAGTCGAAGATTACCATACGTTTCTGGATTATCACCATTCTTTTGGCCGCTTTAACCATCATTACACTCAAGATAAGATAGGCAAAAGAAACAAGCGAAAGGAAATTAAACGACAAGTATATTAACAAACATAAAAAAGAAGTTGCAACACGATATGAAGAGAATTGTTGTTTTAGGAGCAGGCGAAAGCGGAGCTGGAGCCGCTGTTCTGGCAAAAGAAAAAGGGTTTGACGTATTTGTTTCCGACACCTCTAAGATAAAAGACAAATACAAACAACTCTTAGACAAGCACCACATTGAATGGGAAGAGGGCCATCACACAGAGGAACTGATACTCAACGCAGATGAAGTCATCAAGAGTCCAGGCATTCCCAAAGAAGTTCCAATGGTTCAAAAGCTCCTTGCCAAAGGCACAAACATTATCAGCGAGATAGAATTTGCAGGTCGCTACACTACATCCAAGATGATTTGCATCACCGGAAGCAATGGCAAGACTACCACAACATCACTCATCTATCACATACTGAAGAACGCAGGATATGATGTGGGGCTGGCAGGAAACATCGGAAAAAGTCTTGCCTTGCAAGTATTGGAGACGCCACACGACTATTACGTCATAGAATTGAGCAGTTTTCAACTTGACAATATGTATGAATTTCATGCCAATGTGGCCATTCTTCTCAACATCACGCCCGATCACTTGGACCGGTATGACAACAAATTTGAGAACTATGCAGACGCCAAGATGCGCATCATTCAAAACCAGACACAAGAGGATGCGTTCATCTATTGGAATGATGATCCTGTAATCAAGGACGAATTAAAGAAGCATACAGTGAATGCTACGCCCTATCCTTTTGCTGAAAATCCAGAGAACGGCACCGTTGGATATATCGACAATGGAACATTCACCCTCTGCCAGCCTTCCAAATTCAGCATGAAACAAACGGAACTGTCGCTAACAGGTAAGCACAACATCTACAATTCGCTGGCAGCAGCACTTGCAGCAAACGTATGTGGCGTGAACAAAGCCGACATAGAAAAGGGTCTGAGCGACTTCCCTGGGGTAGAACACCGTTTGGAAAAAGTTTGCAAGAAGAACGAAATTCAATACATTAACGACTCAAAGGCCACCAATGTGGATGCCTGTTGGTATGCACTTGAGAGCATGACGACCCCCACCATCCTCATCCTCGGTGGAAAAGACAAAGGCAACGACTACTCGGCCATATACGACTTAGTAAAGAAAAAATGTGCCGGTCTGGTCTATCTTGGTGCCGACAACCAAAAACTTCACGACAATTTCGATCAGTTTGGACTTCCGGTCAGAGACTCCCACTCGATGGCTGATTGCGTAAAAGCTTGCAACGAACTGGCCAAACCAGGCTATACAGTGTTGTTAAGCCCCTGTTGCGCAAGCTTCGATCTGTTCAAGAACATGGAAGATCGTGGCGAACAGTTCAAGACTTTGGTCAACAATCTCTAAAAGGAGAATAATAACAATAAATGAAGAGCTTTTCTTTAAATAACATTTTCAAGGGAGACAAGGTCATTTGGACGTTGTTTTTCTTTTTCTTTATCATTAGCATCGTTGAGGTCTACTCGGCTTCAAGCTCCTTGTCATATAAGAGCGGTAACTATTTAGGGCCCATCATCAAGCATGGCCTCATCTACATTGTAGGCATGTTTTTCATGATTTGCACGCTAAACTTCAAATGCAGATACTTCAAAGCCGCCACTGTGTTTGCCTTGGCCCTCTCGTTATTGTTTATCTTAATGGCTTTGTTTACTGGTAAGGTAGAAAATGACGCAAGCCGGTGGTTAAGCTTTTGCGGCATCGACTTTCAGCCATCGGAAATAGCCAAAGGGGCTTTGGTCTTGTCTGTAGCCCAAATTCTAAGTGCCATGCAAACCGATAAAGGGGCTGACAGAAAAGCTTTCAACTATATTCTGTACATCTGTACTCCCTTTCTTTTCCTTATTGCAATAGAAAATTTGTCAACCGCTGCTCTCCTGATAGTGGTCATTATCATGATGATGTTCATAGGGAGAGTCCCTTGGAATCAGTTGGGGAAACTGTTGGCTGTACTATTCGCAGGAATGGCTTTTGCCTTTGTCATGATTATGATAGTGGGTACGAAACAAGATCCGCAGAAAGTAAATGCCGAAAAAAGCCAAATAGACAAGCCTAAGGAAAAGCCAGGTGCCCTTGAAAAGATTTTCCACCGTGCCGACACATGGAAGACCAGAATCTACAACTTCTTCGACAACGAATACATTCCACCCGAAAAATACGATCTCGACAATGGTGCACAGGTTGGCCATGCTAATATCGCCATAGCCTCATCGGGAATTGTAGGAAAGATGCCGGGCAACTCCCAAGAACGTGATTTCCTTTCCCAAGCTTTCTCAGATTTCATCTATGCCATCATCATAGAGGAAACAGGCATCTTCGGCGGAGTCTTTGTTGCCTTCTTGTATATAGTATTACTATTCCGTGTGGGGCGCATTGCAAACCGCTGCGAAAATGCCTTCCCCGCCTTGCTGGCAATGGGATTGGGACTACTGTTGGTAACACAGGCTCTTTTCAACATGCTTGTAGCTGTTGGATTGGCCCCTGTCACAGGTCAACCACTTCCACTTATCAGTAAAGGAGGTTCTTCCACCATCATCAATTGCATCTATTTGGGAATGATATTAAGCATCAGCCGAACTGCACAAAAGAAACAAAAACCCACTGACAATGTGGTAACAGCCAAAGCGGTAGCAGATTAAAAAAAGAAAGTGGGCACAATAAAATGGGTTAAAAAATCATCTGATAAGGATTTTTTGATTAACTTTGCCTTTTAAATAAGGATATAAATAATGGACGAAAAACTAAGAGTTATTATCAGCGGAGGTGGTACAGGGGGACACATATTCCCTGCCATATCTATTGCAAATGCCATAAAGGCAAAACATCCGGAAGCCGACATCCTGTTTGTCGGTGCTTTAGGACGCATGGAAATGCAACGCGTTCCCGCAGCAGGCTATGAAATAAAGGGCCTTCCCGTGCGCGGATTGATTCGTCCACTATGGTCGCCCAAGAATGTGGGAGTACTCCTCGACTTCCTCAAAAGCAAGCGCATGGCCAAACGCATCATCAAAGAGTTCCGCCCATTGGTGGCAGTTGGCGTTGGTGGCTATGCTAGCGGTGCCACTCTTGACGCCGCTCACGCCATGGGAATTCCATGTTTGATACAGGAACAAAACTCCTATGCAGGGAAAACAAACAAGATGTTGGCATCCAAAGTCAGCAAGATTTGCGTTGCATACGAAGGAATGGAGCGCTTCTTCCCCGCTGACAAAATCATCATTACCGGCAATCCTGTTCGCCAAAATGTTCTTTCCACCAGCCTTTCTGTCGAAGAAGCACGCAAGACGTTCGGTCTTGAAACCAACAAGAAAACCATTCTTTTGGTGGGAGGAAGCCTTGGTGCACGCACCGTCAACGAAAGCATCATGCGTCACCTCGACTTGGTGAAGGGCTCAAACGTACAATTTATTTGGCAAACGGGCAAATACTATAATGCCAGCATCATGGAGGCCATGAAGGGGAAAGAGCTTCCCAACCTGAAAATAATGGACTTCGTGAGTGATATGGGAGCAGCCTACAAAGCAGCAGATCTTGTCATCAGCCGTGCTGGGGCAAGTTCCATCAGTGAGTTCCAGCTCATCGGGAAGCCCGTCATACTCGTTCCAAGCCCCAATGTAGCAGAAGACCACCAAACCAAAAATGCAATGGCTCTTGTCAACAAAGACGCTGCATTATATGTTAAAGATGCCGAAGCTCCCGACACCTTGTTGGCCTTGGCCCTCAAGACCGTTGAAGATGACTGCAAACTTGCGTCATTAAGCGAGAACGTAAAGAAATTAGGACTCAAGAACTCCGCCGACACTATTGCCGACGAAGTGATAAAATTAGCACAAAGATAAATGGAACTAAAAGATATTAAAGCGGTTTATTTCGTTGGCGCAGGTGGTATCGGCATGAGTGCCATCGCCCGTTACTTCCTTCATAGAGGGGTTGTTGTAGCTGGATATGACAAGACTTCCACTGAATTGACACGCCAATTGGAGAAAGAAGGCATGGCCATTCATTACGAAGAAAACACACAACTCATACCAGAAGCATGTCGTAATCCACAAAACACATTGGTGGTTTACACTCCTGCCATACCGAAAGAACACGCCGAACTGGCCTATTTCCACAACAACGGCTTTGAAGTAGAAAAGCGTGCACAAGTGCTTGGCACACTAACACGCACACACAAGGGGCTCTGCTTTGCCGGAACACACGGTAAAACCACCACTTCCACCATGTGTGCGCACATCATGCACCAAAGCCACTTGGACTGTAATGCCTTTCTTGGCGGCATTTCAAAAAACTACGGCACCAATTACATTCTCTCAGACCATAGCGACTACGTGGTAATAGAGGCCGACGAGTTTGACCGCAGCTTCCATTGGCTTCGTCCGTGGATGAGTGTCATCACGGCAACCGACCCAGATCATCTAGATATCTATGGCACCAAGGAAGCCTATTTGGAGAGTTTCCGTCACTACACAGAGCTTATCCAGCCCGGTGGAGCACTCATCATCCACACCGACCTGGAGATGAAACAACACGTTCAAGACGGAGTTCGGGTCTTTGAATACAGTCGCGACAAAGGCGATTTCCATGCAGAGAACGTTAGAATAGCCGATGGTACCATCTTCTTCGACTTTGTTTCACCTATAGAAAGCATATCGAACGTAGAGTTGGGACAACCCATCCCCATCAATATCGAGAACGGTATAGCTGCAATGGCTATGGCACAACTCAACGGATGTTCCTCGGAAGAAATCAAAAACGGCATGAAGACCTATGGAGGAGTGGACCGTCGCTTTGATTTCAAGCTCAAAAACGACCGCCATGTCTTCCTTTCTGACTATGGCCACCACCCTAAGGAAATCTTGCAAAGCGCCAAGAGCCTGAAAGAACTTTATCACGACCGCAAGATTACCGCCATCTTCCAGCCTCACCTGTACACACGCACACGCGATTTCTATAAGGATTTTGCTGCAGCACTTAGTCATTTCGATGAAGTTATCCTCACCGAGATCTATCCAGCACGCGAGAAACCCATCCCCGGAGTTACAAGTGAACTCATCTACAACAACTTAAAACCAGGTATAGAAAAATCCATTATAAGAAAAGACGATGTGCTCGATTTTGTAAAAGCCCGTGACTTCGACGTATTGGTAGTGCTTGGAGCCGGCAATTTGAACGACTATGTACCACAAATAGCTGACATACTGAAAAGCAAGGAATGATACGTTACAACTGGAAAAAGCTAATCATTGGGACATTGGATGTATGCATTGCTATATATCTGTTGTTTGCCATGACTTCCTTCTCTAAGAAAGGGCAGGACAAGAGTCCGTGTGTCAAGACCAATGTTTATATTGCTGATTCCAGTGAAAACGGTTTTTTGGACGGGAAAGAAATCAAGAACATTCTTTCAGAACATGGTCTTCTACCGGAAGGCAAACCTATGTGCAATGTCAATCCACGAACCATTGAGAGTCTGTTGACCACTTCCGGACCATTCGTGAAGACCGCCCAATGCTTCAAAACCCAAGACAAGCATGTTAATATCATCATTACCCAACGTATGCCTCTCTTGCGGATAAAAAGCAATAACGGCAACGACTACTACATAGATGACAACGGTTCTCCCCTACCCAACTCAAAATATACGAGCGATATGATAGTTGCAACAGGCAATATCAACCATTGGTATGCCAAAAATTACCTTGCACCATTGGCCAAAGCCATCATGAGCAACGACTTTTGGGAAAGCCAAATAGAGCAAATCAATGTTCTTCCCGACCGTGGAATAGAACTCGTTCCACGCGTAGGAAACAACATTCTCTTTTTAGGATACTTGACGTCAGCCAAAAGCTCACGGGCAGCAAGGTTGCAGGATATCGTTTCCACCACCTCGCACAAACTCGACCGATTGGAAAAATTCTATCGTTACGGCCTTTCACAAGCAGGCTGGAACAAGTACTCCTATATAAGTGTGGAATTTGACAACCAAATTATTTGTAAAAGAAAACAATAGAAACCAAGGAACAATTATACGTGTATGGCAACAAACGAATTTACAGTAGCCATTGAATTAGGCTCTTCAAAGATTACAGGCATCGCGGGAAAGAAAAATCTTGACGGCAGCATCACTGTCCTTGCCGTAGTCAAAGAGGATTCCTCGCAGTGCATTCGCAAAGGCGTGGTATATAATATTGACAAGACTGCCCAGTGCTTGACAAACATCATTACCAAACTAAAGACACAACTCAAACACGAGATTTCACAAGTGTACGTAGGAGTTGGAGGACAATCTATCAGGAGTGTACGCAACGTCATCGTAAAAGAGTTGCCTCAAGACACCATCATCACAGAAGAGATGATAGACGAGTTGCAGGACACCAACCGGACAATGAACTATACCGACCAGGAAATTCTGAGTGCTACAACCCAGGAATTCAAGGTAGATAATCAGCTCAGCCGCGACCCCGTTGGCATTAAAGCCAACCGATTGGAAGGAAACTTCCTCAATGTTTTGTGGCGCAAATCGTTCTACAACAATCTTTATTCCTGTTTCAACAAAGCCAACATCTCTATTGCCGAAACCTATTTGGCACCATTAACACTTGCAAACAGTGTGCTGAGCGAGGCTGAGCAAAGAGGAGGCTGCGTACTTGTCGACCTTGGTGCAGACACAACAACCGTGTCCGTTTATTACAAAAACCTGTTGAGACACATTGCTGTCATCCCGTTGGGAGGCAACAACATCACCAAGGACATCGCCTCTCTCCAAATGGAAGAGAAAGACGCCGAAGCCATGAAGCTTAAATATGCAAGTGCCTATACCGAAATTTCGGAAATCGATTCCAACAAGAAATACCCCATAGATAGCGACAGATACATTGGTGCAGAGAAATTTGTACAGATTGTTGAAGCACGTCTTCAGGAAATAATCGAAAACGTTGGTAACCAAGTTCCTACAGAATATGCAGACAAGTTGTTGGGCGGTATCGTCCTGACAGGCGGAGGCTCAAACATGAAGAACATTGAAAAGGCATTCCGCGTATACCTCCACGTAGAGAAAGTGCATTGTGCAAAGTTTGTCACACAAACCATAACCAGCAGCAATGCAGACATTAACGCACACGATGGACGCATGAACACCATCCTTAGCCTATTGGCTAAAGGCAACATGGACTGCGCCGGTGGTGAAGTAAGATCAGATCTTTTCGGTGGAACCAACGAAGCTGCAGCAACAAACAGCGCCACTTCCAACAAAGAACCTCGCGGAGGTAGCGAGCGCATTCTCACCCCTGCAGAAAAAGAAAAACTTGATGCTGAACGCCGGAAGAAGGAGGAAGAAGAAGAACGACTGAAGCAAGAGGCACTTCGTCAGCAAAAGGAAGAAGAAGAAAAACGGCAAAACAAGCCAATCAATAAGATTGGAAGAAAACTTAAGACCTTCTTCAAGGGTGTGATGAGCGCTGAAGAAGAATAAGGTAAAAGCACCAAGTTGTTCTATTAACATCCAAAAAACACAATGTAAAATTATGGCAACAGACAAACCAAATTTAAATATACTGGATTTCGGAAAACCCGAAAAATCAAATAGCATCATAAAAGTGATTGGTGTAGGTGGCGGTGGCGGCAACGCAGTCAACCATATGTATAAGGAAGGCATCCACGATGTTTCATTTGTTCTGTGCAACACCGACGCACAAGCATTGAACGATTCACCTGTACCCGTCCACCTTCAACTCGGCAAAGAAGGCCTCGGTGCAGGCAACAAACCAGCCAAAGCTCGCGAAGCTGCCGAAGAAAGCATTGACGACATCCGCAATATGCTCAATGACGGCACCAAGATGGCTTTCATCACAGCCGGTATGGGTGGTGGAACAGGAACCGGTGCCGCTCCAGTCATTGCACGCATAAGCAAGGAAATGGACATACTTACGGTCGGCATCGTAACTATCCCATTCCAATTTGAAGGAAACAGAAAGATAGATCAAGCTCTCGACGGTGTGGAAGAAATGTCCAAGCACGTTGATGCCTTGCTGGTTATCAACAACGAGCGCCTCCGTGCCATCTATCCCGAAATGAGTGTGCTCAATGCTTTCGGAAAAGCAGACGACACTTTAAGCGTTGCTGCCAAGAGCATTGCCGAAATCATCACCGTACACGGCTTGATAAATCTTGACTTCAATGACGTTAAAACCGTGTTGAAGGATGGTGGTGTTGCCATAATGAGCACCGGATACGGAGAAGGAGAAGGCCGCGTCAAGCAGGCCATCGACGATGCGCTCAACTCTCCGCTTCTCAACGACAACGATATCTACAACTCCAAGAAGATTCTTTTGTCCATCAACTTCAATAGCGACAACGCCGACAACCCCGGCTTAACAATGGAAGAGATGAACGATGTCAACGAGTTTATGTCTCGTTTCAACAACGGTTTCGAGCTGAAATGGGGCTTGGCGTTAGACAAAGACTTGGACAAACGGGTCAAGGTAACCATTCTTGCCACTGGATTCGGTATCGGTAGCATTGACATGATGGACGATCATTTCAAGAAAAAGTCCTTTGACGAGATTGAACGACAAAGCCAAAAAGAGGAAGACGAAATCCATCGCAAGGAACGTCGCTCTACCTACTACGGCAATGGGGAGAAAGGTACATACAAACGCCACCCACAGTTATTCCTATTTGGGCCGGAAGCGCTTGACAACGAAGACGTCATCCTCGCCGTAGAAGACACCCCCACCTACAAACGCAGCAAGCAAATGCTCAACGACATACGCAAAAAAGCATACGGAGAAGAAACTGCTGAGCCCCAGAAAAAGGAGGAAAGTACACCTGGAATCATAAATTTCGCATAACATATTTAGGAGATTTACATAATGAGTCTATTTGAAACCATCAGCGAAGATATCAAATCTGCAATGAAGGCACGCGACAAGGTGCGCCTTGAAACTCTTCGCAACATCAAGAAAGTATTCCTTGAAGCAAAGACTGCTCCAGGAGCCAACGACACATTAGAGGACGCACAAGCACTGAAAATACTGCAAAAACTTGCTAAACAAGGCAAAGAAAGTGCCGCTACATTCCAACAAGCCAATCGCCAAGAACTTGCAGACGGCGAACTGGCACAGGTGAATGTTATAGAAGAATATCTTCCAAAACCACTCACCAACGAGGAAATAGAAGCACAAGTGAAGGCCATCATCGCCCAAACCGGAGCTACCAGCATGAAAGAAATGGGCAAGGTGATGGGCATCGCCAGCAAACAAATGGCTGGAAAAGCCGATGGTAGAGTCATTTCAGAGGTCGTTAAAAAGTTGTTGGCCTAATTAAAAGATAAAAGAGCTTTTTTCTTATAAATTGAAAGCGGCTCTGTCACCTTCTGACGGAGCCGCTTTTAGCTTCCAATATGCCGTGTTTTAGATGCTAAAAAGGCCGGTTTTAGATACTAAAACACAGGGTAATAAATTCCGGTTTACAAGTATTTGATTTTCTGATACTTACAGTCTGTTTCAAATTGAAAGCAACTTTCAAGCCTTTTCTTGCAGTAGACAAGATTTCTCCACCCATTGGTTTCGAGCAAATACAGCATTCACTATACCAAGGGAAGATCTGGAAAGGTCTGAAAAATAATGATTGACATTCTATAAAAGAAAGCGTGCGCAAGCTATTTTACTTGCGCACGCTTTCTTTTATGTCAGCACTGAATGGCTGTTGCGTTGTCTGTCAACAACGTCTATCTAACACATATTTTTACTGTCGGCTGCCCTTTGTCCTGCAGAAGAGATACCGTATACACGCCCGGAAGAAGTTTAATGGCTTCGTTAGCATGAACCGTAGTGGACAAAACCTGTCGGCCAAAGACATCAGCAACCACAACCTGTCCTTCATAACCCGCAAAAACAATCTGTCCTTCTGAGGATTTCACCCGTTCAGAAGACACAGGAAGACTTGCTATGCCATTGGTAACAATCTCAACATCCTTGCTGACGCCTAACGAAACATTACCTCCTTTATAATAGCTTGACACCGAATAGGTATGAAGTCCATCAGGTGCAGCAGTAATAACCTTGCTGCGGGCAGTTGTACATCCAAGAAGTTCTCCGTCACAGTAAACGGCATAAGCTTTGGGATAATAAAGATCGAGCGTAGGATCGCACGTTTCATCGGGTTGCGGAATTACTTCTGTTCCTTGGGTGGCAGCAGGTGGAGTGACGGTGGCCGTTATATAGAAATTGCCGGTGGCCTCTTCACTTTCTACAAAGTTTCCACCTTTCAGCAAACAGTTACCACGCCCTTTGACAATAGGGCTCTTGTCACACACAGGAGTCACCACTCCTTTCGAGCCAACACAATTGACCGACACCCAATAGTCTTTATTGGCCTTGATGGTAACAGGGGTCGTGAGTTTTACTTCGCGCACTTGTCCGTTGGCAAACTCCTTGACACTGCGTTCCGAAACCATTGTGGGAGTTCCTCCATCTGCGTCAGCTTCCCATACACGGAACTTCACAGTCAACTCTGAAGGGCCTTGAACAGGCAAGAAACCCATCTTGCTTATTTTGCCTCCAACGTAGGTAGCAAGGTCAGCGGCAGTGTAGCGGTTGGCATATTCCACCTCTTCTCCATAGAAGTCTACGGCAGTTAGCGTGCTGGTGGTAAGGTCAATGCGTTTCAAAACATTGTCGGTTGTCCACGTCAGGTTGACTTTATCTCCGTCGGTAGAAGCGTCAAGAGAAGTCACCCGATTGTCAGGAACCATTATCTGCACACTTGCAGGATGAGAGACGAGCCCGTTCTGATAAGTCACATCCACCTGATAAGTGAGCACTGTTCCGCTGGTTGGAGCTTCATCGGTGAATGTTGTTGTTGAAGAAGTAGCGACCGAAGCATTGTTACGGTAGATGGTGTAATGGTCTACCGGCTCCTCTGTCGCTGATAAATCCCACGTAAGCGTGACATTTCCGTTTTGTGTAGATGCATGAAGGTTGATAGGCTTGGCTGGTTCTTCGCTATGCACAAACTGAAAACCTACTTGTCCATCCTCTTCGGTAATGTTTTTGAGAGCACGATAAGCGCTTCTTCCATCTTGAGACTTTGTGGAAGGAAGTGTGGAATCGGAAAACTCGGTATGATGATAATCGCCGGGGAAAGGAGCTGAAGCGCTATTTACATTGCCATACGACGAAGGGTGACTTTCTGGGTCAACGGCAGCGTCTGAACAAACCGTATAGATACCCTGTGGGAAAGTGGCGTTAATGTCGTTGGTTGTCAGCTTTGTCTTGATAGTGTTTTCGTTCACATGATAAACCACCAGGCCGTGTCCGGGGAGAGCGGCGTCGAAAGCACCGCTCTGTTGACGGTTTTCCATAAGATAATATTCTCCTGGGTTGCCCGTTTCCATACGATAAGCTATCGGTTGCTTGTCTGCCGACGGCATATCGGCAACTGTGGTATCGTTTTCAAGGGCTACCGGTTCGGTCCATCCCAACACCCATTTCTGCCAAGCATTGATACCAGCCGGGCGTGTGCCATAGTCACCGTTCCATGCGCCAGAGCCCAATAAGTCCCACACACCGGTTCCGCAATACTCGCCACCCGACTGTGCATAATCGGTGTCATAAAAGTCAGGAGCACCAAGATTGTGGCCAAATTCATGACAGATAACACCTATTGAAGACATCCGGTTACCCAACGCAAGACACTCTGGCTCGATGGTATAACGGCGCACAGACACACCATTGTATTTCAATCCATAGATGATGGAACTGTGCGACCATATTTCAGAAGCATCACCCGACATTTCCTGGCCTGTTCCCTGATGGATAACTGCAAGTCCGTCAAGAATGCCGTCTCCGTCATTGTCAAACTGTTTAAGATCCAAGGTGTCAGCCACTAACGACAAGGCATCCTCTATCATATAGGGAGCCCCTTCCGAACCATAGATAGCTTTCGTCGTTGGAAGGGTTATCCAATCGGTTACTGTCACATCAATATCCAGTTTGCCGTACGACTGTTCCAAATAGTAGTCACGGAAACTACCTATTCCCTCAAAACCTTTTTGGTTCATCATACGGTAGAAATCGTTCTGTGTGTAAGTGGGGTGAGTGTCACTATAGTTGACAAGCAACACTAAAAGTTTGCGTTTCCCCGTAGCCGGGAAAGTGCCGTCTATCGTCAAATCGGAATGGTCTTGGGTAGATTTTCTCATAGAACGCACCTGACGGCTGCTGAAGTGCAAGCCAGGCTGTAGACCGTTTGCCTTAGCCTTCATACTGTTTCCCTCATAACGGAGGTCTGAAGCGATCAAACGTCCACTCTTGTCGGTTTGTGCAAAGACCCAATAACCCTTATCGTCTTTCAACAATGTATAGCCATCCAAGGTCTCGCCCCAATGCATTCGCTCGTCACCTTTTAGGCAAAGAGTGACTACCGTTCCGTCTGGTTGGGCAACAGAAACAGGCTTTGGATAGGCTGGAACTGCCATTGCAGAACCACACAAGCATGATGCCAACAAGACAACGATTGTCTTTTTCTTTATTTTCAGTTTCATATTTTTCTATATAATATAAGGTATAAGAACAGAAGGGACGGTCATGCTTGACAGCACAACCATCCCTTCAAATTGTTTTTATCCTACAAAGAAGTTCACTTCTTCAATAACTTTTGCGTTCCAGACTTGGTTGTAACCACATACAAACCAGAAGGTTGGGCAGAAAGAGAAAGCGTTGTGCTTTGTCCCTGTGCTTCCCCACGAGCTACAATCTGGCCGGAAACGTTATATACAGTGACTGTCTCACCAGGTTGAGTGCCACTGACTGTGAGATTGTCGCCATCCATGCGAGTAGCGAAAACTACCTGACCGTTAGGTGCTACAGCAATGGCCGTTGCCGGATCGGTTACATTCATCCACATAACAAGGTTCAGTCCCAATCCCTTGAATGACGCATCCACACTGTCTACAGGGCAATAGCCTCCATCAAGCGTATAAGTGCTGGTAGCTGGCAAAGAGTCGGGTTGAACATAGAATGTGGTTTCATTGGAACGATGGTAGAAGCCACCAAATCCTACAACCGTACGCGAGAGGTTAGGATCTGGTTCTGTTATCCACAAGTCTTTGGCAAACTCAAAGGCCACATAGAACGGACCCTTTGCCACGATGGGCTCTGCAAACTGTATGCTGCGCATTTCCGCTTTGCTCAAACCTAAGGTACCAAAGGCATCTTTCATTGTGGTGTCATAGCGGCCATACACCTTTGCCGTATCCAAACGTCCGTCTGTTTCTCCATAAACCACTACGCTGAGAGGCTTGGCAGCTTGCTGGCTGTAATAGCGATTACCCAAATTGTAATAGCAAAGATAGAAACTTGCAGAGGTCAAAGAATAGTCTCGTCCTTCAGGAACATTATAACGCTCGGCGAAATGACTGTAGAAATGGTTAACACCAGTTACAAAATCCGCTCCAACTGCTGTATCGTAAGAAGGCAACTGGTCGCGTGTCATCAGGTTGTCTTCGTTTGGATTGTAGCAGCCCAATGGCAACTGGTTTGCTTCTTCGATGATGGTGACAGGGATAGTCTCTGATGCAGAACTTTCACCCTTAACGTTTGTGGCCGTAAGTTTTACGGTATAAGAGCCCGTTTCGGGGAACGTGAAGGTAGGATTAACATCGGTAGACGTTTCTGGTGTTGCCCCGGGAGCTTCCCATAGATAGCTTTCCCCATACTTTGACTGGTTAACCATCGTTACCGTTGAGCCTGGGAAGAGTACCAACTGGCTGTCCATAAGGTTGAAATGACCATTATAAGAGAAGGCTGCTTTTGGCTTTGAAATCAGACTCGGAGCCGTCAACGTAAAGAGATCTATTGCCACTTCTCCTGCATAAGTATTGGCGCCACCCAATGCAAACGAGAAGCAATAATAGTCAGAGGTTGTTGGCGTGTAGTTAACCGTCATCTTCTTCCATTCGGTATTGGTGTATTCTGGAATGGTGAGCAATGCGGTATGGAACTCAGAATCCTGCTCCTTACCTACCGTAAAACTAAAATCGCTTGCACTGGTAACTCCTCCTACGGTGTTGCCGGGCATATATACATAGAACGTTGCAGTGTAAGTAACGTCTTTATCCAACTTGAAGAAAGGTGTATAAATATGGTCATCACGGCCTATTTGACTTTCAGGTGCTATCAGATAGTAAGTTCCGTCAACGGCTGGCAAAGCATCGGTGTTGGCTGTTGTAAAAGGAGAAGAACCGACAGACAACCATCCTGCTGGTACAAATGTCGTACCGTCATAGTCGTTGTTTTCGTTGTCGAACGACTGGGAATAAGGCAATTCGCATACCACCTTATCCGGGTCAACATCTGGAATAGTGTCTCCGCCCTCTGATGGGGCCGTCAGTTCAAAGTCATCAAACACTACAGCACCTGCATTCCACAACTGGGTGTCAATCGAAATGCCAAAACAATAATCGCCATCAGCCTCAGGAGTGAACTTGTAGGTAGCTTCGGTCCATTCGGAAACGAGCGCTTTTTGGGTATCGCCAAGAGTTGTTGACATTCCGGTAGCAGACTGTTCGGTACCCACCTTTGTGGTAATGTTCGTATAATACATCGAACTTGCACCACCTGGAGCCTTATACCAATAAGTCAAGGTGTATTCCGTACCACCCTTCAAGTTTACCATTGGTGTATAGAACGCTTCATCACGGTTGAAGGATGCTGAAGCCGAAGCAGTTCCAAACACATAGTCTCCGCTATGAGAGCCCAAACCGAAGTAGCTTCCTTCGTGGCGGCTGAAAGGATAAGTGCCTTGGCTCACCCACCCAGTAGGAACAGTTGAACCGTCTGCAAAATGGCTATCATCATCAAAGTTCTCCGAGAACAGGCTCTGAGTGTCTCCCGCAGGCGGATTGGGAGTGTCACCACCACCGGGTTCAGTTCCGCCGTTGTCTGGCTCTGTTCCCGTTACCGAGAGGTCATCAAAGGCCACATAAGACGATTGGTAAAGTTGGGTGGTAATGTTTATACCCACACAATAGTCGCCATCTGCCTCTGGTGTGAACGTGTAAGTTTCCTCGGTCCAATCTGCCAACTTGGTAGCACCAGTCTCACCGAGGGCTACCGTGCAAGCAGTCTCCGACTGTTCGGTGCCCACTTTCACAGCAACATTGTTATTAAATGGAGCCGCTACACCTCCAGGCATCTTGAGCCAGAAGCTGATGGTGTAGGTTACACCCCCTTGAGTGACAACATTTTGGAGAAAACCCAACCGTTACGTCCCATAGCTGTAGTGTTGAGTGTTCCCAAAACATAATTGCCCGAATGGGTGCCGGAGCCAATATAGGTGCCTGCATAGCGTTTAATCGGTTCTGTGGGGGCATTCGCCACCCATCCATCAGGCAGGTCTGCACTCTCGACGAAGCTTGCATCATCGTCAAAAGTCTCAACATAAGAAAATTCTTTAGCGCTTGTTGTCATTGCAAAAAGAGCAAACAACAGGGTAAAGAGTTGAAGTTTGGTTAACAATTTCATACGATAAATGTTATTATAAATGTTTCTTAAAAATTTACGACCAGCAAAGTTAACACATTTTTACAGAAAAATTAGAAAACATTATACACAAAAATATAAATTAACTTCCAATATAACAAATTGAAACCCACTATTGGCAGTTTGCTATCAATCGAACAATTCCTGCAATACCGCTACCGAACGCAGTTCTGGCATTTGGGGAATATGCAAACGATAATACTGCAAGATGACATCCAAAATCTGTTGGCGTTGGACTCTGCTCATACGAAACAAGTGCATATTGTCGAAATTCATCCGCATAAGACCAGCAAGACGGAAAGTTTGTAGTGGCTGCAAGAAGTCAGAGTGAAGAGGGACGGAAGTAACAAAACGCCCTTCTCGCAAGTCAAAATAACAACCTTCTGTAAAATTATCCAGGTTGGGGAAGAAACCTATAAAGCCACTTAAATGTATCAAAAACACCAAATGAAAGTTTGCAAAGTTCTTTTTTGCGGCATCCAACCATTCCAAACTACGTTCAATATAAAGAAACAATGGTTTGTTTTGTTGCTCATCACGTGTGGCATAGCCCAAAAACTCAGACAGGAAAAAGGCTTCTGCCAATTTGGAAGGGTCTTGTTGTATGTTAATATAATAAGGTAATGATAGTCGAGCATCGCGCAAACGCTGAAGAGAAGACCGCTCCCTATAATCATATTCAATTTCCAAAAGCGTCAAAGGCTGAAACAATTGCTTCTTGACACGCGCTTTGGAAGTCTTAGGAATACGGACAACAAACGAAATACGCCCCTGCTCTTCAGTGAGAACATCAACGATGAGCGATGCCTCTCCGTATTTTAACGAATGCAGGACAATTGCCTTTGATTTTGTTAACATTAGGTGCAAAAATACAAAAATGCAGGGTTTTTCAAAAAAATATTCAAGAAAATTTTGCAGAATAAAATAAAAACTATACCTTTGCACCCGCAAAATCAAGACGTCGGTCCCTTCGTCTATCGGTTAGGACGAGAGATTTTCATTCTCTAAAGAGCAGTTCGACTCTGCTAGGGACTACATAAATAAGAAAATAAAAAAGAACAAATAAGCAAAGATGGCAAATCACAAATCATCATTAAAGAGAATTCGCCAAGACAAAAAGAAGGCTTTGCACAACAAGTATTACGCAAAGACGATGCGTAACGCAGTTCGCAAGCTTCGCGCAATGACGAACAAGGACGAGGCTTCAAAGCTCTATCCTTCTGTACAAAAGATGTTGGACAAATTGGCAAAAACCAATATTATCCACAAGAATAAGGCTGCAAACTTAAAGTCAAGTTTAACCAAGCACATTGCTGCTTTAGGCTAATCAGCAAATATAGTCATAGCATTAAAACTTTAAATATTGCCATACTCCATTTGGAGTGTGGCTTTTTTGTTTTTCAACCATTCACGGCAAGATACATAGCGGTGCTTCAAAAAAGTTCCGTTTCTTTCACATTTTGCAACGTTTAAACGCCTCAAAATGATGTAAAATAGTTTCGATAGGTCAAGGATTTTTTGTAAATTTGCATTCAAAAGACAATTAATTTCGAAATGGCAGACAATCTAAATAACGAGGCAAATTACTCCGCCAGTAACATTCAAGTCCTTGAGGGATTAGAAGCAGTACGCAAACGTCCTGCAATGTATATTGGCGACATCAGCGAAAAAGGACTTCATCATCTCATCAACGAAACTGTTGACAACTCTATAGACGAGGCAATGGCTGGCTATTGCAACGAAATAGAGGTTACTCTCAACGAAGACAACTCTGTAACCGTTGAAGACAACGGACGCGGTATTCCAGTTGATGAGCACAAGAAGCTGCATAAAAGTGCTTTGGAAGTCGTTATGACAGTCCTTCATGCAGGTGGTAAGTTTGACAAAGGTTCTTATAAGGTCAGCGGTGGCTTGCATGGTGTAGGCGTCAGCTGCGTCAACGCCCTCTCCACCCACATGACTTCACAGGTGTTCCGTGACGGTAAGATCTACCAACAAGAGTATGAAAAGGGCAAGCCCCTTTATCCCGTAAAGGTGATTGGAACCACAGAGAAACGCGGAACACGCCAGCAATTCTGGCCGGATGGAAGCATTTTCACTACAACAACCTTCCAATGGGACATTGTTGCACGCCGTATGCGCGAATTGGCCTATCTGAACGCGGGTATCAAAATCACGCTCACAGACAAGCGCGAGCAACAGGACGGAAAGCCACGTCAGGAAGTTTTCCATGCCATTGACGGTTTGAAAGAATTCGTTCGCTACGTAGACCGCCACCGCACCCATCTCTTTGATGATGTCATCTATCTGAAAACCGAAAAGCAAGGCATACCTATTGAGGTGGCAATCATGTACAACACCGACTACAGCGAAAACATCCACTCGTATGTAAACAACATCAACACGATAGAAGGAGGAACACATCTCACTGGTTTTAGGGCTGCCTTGACGCGCGTTCTGAAGAGTTATGCAGACAACGACCCGCAAATTTCAAAGCAAATTGAAAAAGCAAAGATTGAAATAGCAGGCGAGGACTTCCGCGAAGGACTTACCGCTGTCATCTCCATCAAGGTTGCAGAGCCACAGTTTGAAGGACAAACAAAGACCAAACTCGGAAATAGCGAAGTGGCCGGTGCCGTTCAGCAAGCTGTTGGAGAGGCTCTTACCAACTATCTTGAAGAACACCCAGCAGAAGCAAAACGCATTTGCGAAAAAGTGGTATTGGCTGCCACTGCCCGCATTGCAGCGCGTAAAGCACGTGAAAGTGTACAACGCAAGAACGTGATGACGGGCGGAGGACTCCCTGGAAAGTTGGCCGACTGCTCAAATAAAGACCCTAAAGACTGTGAAATATTCCTTGTCGAGGGTGATTCGGCAGGTGGTTCTGCCAAACAAGGCCGCGACCGCTACACTCAGGCCATCCTTCCTTTGCGCGGTAAAATTCTCAATGTAGAGAAAGTGCCATGGCATAGAGTGTTCGAAGCCGAGTCGGTAATGAACATCATTCAGAGCATAGGCGTCCGCTTTGGAGTTGACGGAGAAGATGATAGAGAAGCCAATATAGACAAGCTTCGCTATGATAAGATTATTATTATGACCGATGCCGACGTCGATGGTTCCCACATCGACACGCTGATAATGACCTTATTCTATCGCTTTATGCCGAAAGTGATTGAAGAAGGACACCTCTACATAGCTACATCTCCGCTCTACAAGTGTTCCTACAAGAACAAAGTGAGCGAATACTGCTACACCGACCAACAGCGTCAAGCCTTCCTTGACAAGTATGCAGGAGGCATTGACGACGGAAAGAGCATCCATACACAACGCTATAAAGGTCTTGGCGAGATGAATCCCGAACAACTTTGGGAAACCACAATGAACCCAGCAACGCGTTTGCTCAAGCAAGTAACCATAGAGAACGCAGCTGAAGCTGACGAAATCTTCTCCATGTTAATGGGTGACGACGTAGAACCGCGCCGTGAATTCATTGAGAAGAATGCTACATACGCCAACATTGACGCATAATAACTTTACAAAAAGGGCGAACACAGACCAATTTGTGTTCGCCCTCTTTTTATACTTTTTCCCTTAAACCTTCAAACGACTCAAGTATGAAAACAATATCCTTGCTATTTACTGCGCTGCTTTTCTCCGCTTCTTCTTTAGCTCAACAGTTGCCCATGCGCCTACACTATAACCGACCGGCAACCTATTTTGAAGAATCGTTGCCCATCGGAAACGGAAAACTTGGGGCGCTTGTCTATGGTGGAACAAACGAAGACAGCATCTACCTGAACGACATTACGCTTTGGACAGGCAAGCCAGTAGACCATAATGAGGGTAATGGATTGTCTTCATGGATACCAAAAATAAGGGAAGCACTCTTCAACGAAGACTACCGTAAAGCTGATTCTTTGCAACATTATGTTCAAGGACATGGCTCAGAATTTTACCAACCGCTGGCAACACTAAAGATTAAAAGCCTCAACGCTCAACCTGTTAGCAACTATTATCGTGAACTTGACCTCGATAGTGCCATTGCGAAAGACAGTTATACAATAGACGGGGTTCGGTATGAAAGAGAATATTTTGCCTCTAACCCCGACAAAATGATTGCCATTCACATCAAAGCCAACCGTAAAAATGCCCTCAACTTGCAACTGTCGCTCACCTCACAAGTTCCCCATTCTTGCAAAGCAAGTGACGGAAACACGCTCACCTTATTGGGCCATGCCTTGGGAGACGAACAGGAAAGCATACATTTTTGCACCATATTACGGGTTATCACCGACAATAAAAGTTGGGGAACCGATTCCACTTTGACCATTCAAAATGCCACAGAAGCAACCATCTACATCGTGAACGAAACCACTTTCAATGGCGCCGACAAACATCCCGTAAAAGAAGGTGCACCTTATTTGGAGAATGTAGCGAACGATTCTTGGCACTTGGTCAACTATACTTATCAGCAACTGCGCCACCGACACATCGAAGACTACAAGAAATACTTCGACCGCGTGAAACTCTTTATAGCTGGATCGGAAGAAAACAAGCAGCAAACCACCGAGCAGCAACTCATCAACTATACTGACTTGAAGAGTAACAACCCCTATTTGGAAACATTATATTTCCAGTATGGACGCTATTTGCTCATCTCTTCATCTCGCACCAATGGAGTTCCTGCCAACCTCCAAGGGCTTTGGACACCGCATTTATACTCACCCTGGAGAGGCAACTACACCATGAATATCAACATCGAAGAAAACTATTGGCCTGCATTCACCACCAATTTGGCAGAAATGGCAGCACCTTTAGACGGATTTATAGAAGCTCTTTGCAAGAACGGACAATATACCGCCAAGAACTTCTACGGCGTTTCTTCAGGTTGGTGTGCCAGCCACAACAGTGACATTTGGGCCATGACCAACCCTGTGGGCGAGCAGAAGGAAAACCCAAAATGGGCCAACTGGAACATGGGAGGTGCTTGGATTGTGAATACACTTTGGGAGAAGTACTTATTTACGCAAGACAAAAACTATCTGAAAGGAATTGCTTACCCTCTGTTGAAGGGGGCGTCAGAGTTTTGTAAGCAATGGTTGACAGACAATCCAAAAGTTCCAGGCGAACTAATCACCGCTCCTTCCACCTCACCCGAAAACAATTATATCACCGATAAGGGCTATCATGGAGCCACATGCTATGGTGGCACTGCCGATCTTGCCATCATGCGCGAATTGTTTTCCAACACCTTTGAGGCCCAACAGTTGCTAAACATCAACCCCTCAGATACCACTCTAATGGCCGTTTACCACCGTTTGCACCCTTACACCATTGGTCACATGGGCGATTTGAACGAATGGTATTACGATTGGGACGACAGTGACTTCCTACATCGCCACCAGTCACATCTCATCGGACTCTATCCGGGCCATCATCTTTCGGTTGCCCAAACACCAGCATTGGCAAAGGCAGCCACACGATCGCTGGAAATCAAAGGCGACAAGACCACAGGTTGGAGTACAGGATGGCGAATCAACCTTTGGGCGCGGTTGCATAGAGCCGACAAAGCATACGACTTATTGAGATGCCTACTTACCTTTGTACGCCCAGAAGGGTATGACGGGCCTGACCAAAGACATGGTGGAGGGACCTACGCCAACTTGTTTGACGCTCACCCGCCCTTCCAAATTGACGGCAACTTTGGGGGCACTGCAGGCATCGCTGAGATGCTCTTGCAAAGCGAGAGCCATCCTAACAAAGCCGAAGACATTATCGAGCTTTTACCAGCCCTACCAAAATCATGGCCTTCTGGTGAGGTTAACGGCCTTTGTGCGCGTGGCGGTTATGTGGTAGACTTCTCATGGAAAAATGCAAAAATCAAGAAACTCAGCATTTATAGCAAAGCCGGCGGTACCGTTCTGCTAAAATATAACGGTACAGAAAAACGCATAAGCCTAAAAAAGGGTCAACGAAAAAAAGTGAAATAACGGAAATATCACTATCTTTGTAGAGGATTTAAACATTGGAATGAATGCAGAATATTATCGCAACCGACATTAGCGTAGCTCAGGCAAAAACCGTTTATAGCCAAGGAAGCTATATCGATGACGACATCCTTTTGTGCGAAAACTTCTCTGACGTACCGCTTCCTGTCGACAATTGCCGTATGCATTGCATCCTTGTGGCGCTTTGCACACAGGGTAAAGCAAGCTATAAGGTAGATACGATAGAGCAGACGGTAAGCGAAAATGATGTGATTATCATCAATACCGACCAATTGGTGAGCGACTATCTCCTTTCACGCGACTGTTCGGGCATTGCCTTTATATGTTCTCCTGTCTTTTTTCGGGAAGTGATTACATCCGTACACGAGCTTTCATCATTGTTTCTCTTCTCCCGCACGCATCCTGTTTTTCACTTAGAAGAAGAACAGTCATTCATTCTAAAAAAATATTTCTATCACATAAAATCCATTATCGACAACCATAGCCATCCGTTCAGGCGTGAGCTAACGGCATCGTTGTTCAAATCGCTCACCTACGAATTGGGGGATGTTATCTACGCTAACCAATGTATGACAGAGGAAAGACAAAACCGACCGGATGCCATCTTCACTAACTTCATTAAACTTGTGGAACTTCACTATCGGGAAGAAAGACGTGTGGGATGGTATGCCACGCAATTGTGCATCACGCCAAAATATCTGTCAGAAACCGTTAAAGCCGCCAGCAAACGCACGCCAAGCGATTGGATAGAAAGCTATGTTACGCTTGAAATAAGCAATTTGCTAAAGAACACAACCATGAACATCAAGCAAATTACCCAAGCAATGCATTTCCCCAATCAAAGTTTTTTAGGGAAATTCTTTAAAGAACACGTAGGAAAAAGCCCTTCCCAGTATCGCAAAGAAAAGTTATAAGTAGCCTTGAGCTTTTAGTTGTTGCGCCACAGCACACAATTCGTCGTACCATTCACGCCCAAAGCGACGCACCAAAGGCCCCTCCAAAAACCTGTAAAGGGGGAGATTGAGTTGTTGTCCTTTAACAATCGCGTCTTTGCAAATCTTCCATCGATGATAGTTTAGGCCTATCAAACCTTCACCAAGTGCCTTTTCGCGAAGAGGATAAAGAGCACAAGATATCGGTTTTACAAATTTTGTTTGTCCCTTCCGATAACTTTTTTCCAAAGCACACAAGCAGCAGTTGTTGTCATAACACGTGAAAACGCAGTCTTTACCACCGACAATACTTGTCACCAAGTCGCCCTCTTGGTCAGTATAAGCAACACCCTGTTGGTCTATCTTGGCCTGTGCCGAAGCAGACAGACCGCTCCATACAGTTTCCAAGCAATTTTCTATCTCTCCTATTTCGTCGAGAGTGACTGGTGCGCCAGCATCACCTTCCACACAGCAGATGCCTTTACAAGCCTCCAAATCACAACAAAATTTTTCTGTAAACACATCCGGCGAAACCAAGACGTTGCCGACCTGAATAATATGTAGTTCCATAAACAAGTACTTCTAAGGCTTTTCTACCAGTCTATTTCTCCTTTTCCATGCGCTTTCAGATAGGCATTGCATTGAGAAAAATGATGATTGCCAAACCATCCGCCCCTATTGGCAGATAGCGGAGAGGGGTGAACCGACTCTAAAACAAGGTGTTTCTTAACGTCAATCAATGGTTTTTTGCTACGTGCATAACCACCCCACAACATAAAAACGAGGTGCTCACGCCTATGGCTTAAAGCCGCAATTGCAGCATCTGTAAACTTGTTCCACCCCAAAGGCTGATGACTATTGGCCTGATGGGCACGAACGGTCAAAGTGGCATTCAGCAACAACACACCTTGTTCTGCCCAACGCGTGAGATCGCCCGAAGCAGGAACGGGTTTACCTAAATCAGATTTTATTTCTTTGAAAATATTGATAAGGGAAGGTGGCATCGTCACTCCTTGAGGAACAGAAAAGCTCAATCCCATGGCTTGTCCCTGCTCATGATAAGGGTCCTGTCCTATTATGACCACCTTCACCCTGTCAAAAGGGCAAAGATTGAAGGCATTGAAAATCAATGTTCCCGGGGGATAGCAAGTGCAAGCTGCATATTCTTGCCTTACCGCACTTGTCAGTTTAGAAAAATAGGGCTTTTCAAATTCTTCCCCAAGGCATTGTTTCCAACTGTCTTCAATCTTTACATTCATGTGTTATTCGCTAACGATGTTGTCCGAAATCAAGTTCTCGCCTGTCATGTCGGCTGGTTGTTCCAATCCCATAATATGCAAGATGGAAGGTGCCACATCTGCCAAACGACCGTTCTTCACTGTAGCCGAGTTGTTGTTTGTTACATAGATAAACGGAACGGGGTTCAGTGAATGTGCCGTATTGGGCGTTCCGTCAGGGTTGATAGCGTTGTCTGCGTTGCCATGATCAGCAATGATGATAGCCTCATAGTCCATAGCTTTGGCTGCTTCTATCACCTCGCGGACACATTGGTCAACCGCCCACACTGCCTTGGCAATGGCATGATAAACACCAGTATGGCCCACCATGTCGCCATTGGCAAAGTTAACGACAATAAAGTCGTAGATTCCATCCTTGATAGCTCCAACAAGTTTGTCTTTCACTTCGTAGGCGCTCATCTCCGGTTTCAAGTCGTAGGTAGCCACTTTAGGACTTGGCACCAAGATGCGATCTTCGCCCTCGTAAGGCGCTTCACGCCCTCCATTGAAGAAGAAGGTTACGTGTGCATACTTCTCGGTCTCTGCGGTGTGTAGTTGTCGCTTGCCTTTCTTAGAAAGATATTCGCCCAATGTGTCCTCTACATTCTCTTTCGGGAAGAGGATGTGAACGCCTTTGAAGTTGGCATCGTATGGCGTCATACAGTAATATTGCAGATCCTTGACGGTATGCATGCCTTCTTCCGGGAGGTCTTCTTGTGTCAACACTTGTGTCAACTCCTTAGCACGGTCATTGCGGAAGTTGATGAAGATAACGACATCTCCTTCTTGTATCGTACCGTCAACGTTGGAGTTGTTGATTGGTTTGATGAATTCATCAGTCACACCATCGGCATAGCTCTCTTCAACAGCCTTTACCATATCGGTAGCCTGCTTGCCCTTGCCCTCAACGAGCAAGTCGTACGCCTCTTTTACACGGTTCCAACGCTTGTCACGATCCATGGCATAGAAACGTCCAACGATGCTTGCTATGGATGCGCCATTAGCATCACACACCTTCTGAACATCTTCGATAAAGCCTTTTCCGCTCTTTGGGTCAGTGTCACGACCATCCATAAAACAGTGGACATAGACATTTTTCAAGTCATATTCCTTGCCTATCTCAATGAGTTTGAACAAGTGGTTCAGTGAAGAGTGAACGCCTCCAGTAGAAGTAAGGCCCATTAAGTGGAGTTTTTTACCGGTCTTTTGGGCATAGCTATAGGCGTTTACCACCTCTTGGTTCTTCAATATATCACCGCTTTGGCAAGCCTTGTTAATCTTCACCAAGTCTTGATAGACTATGCGACCTGCACCGATATTCAGGTGACCAACCTCAGAATTACCCATCTGACCATCAGGAAGACCTACATCCTCGCCACTTGCCTGCAACTGCGAGTGGGCAGACACTGCGTTCAAATAGTCCAAATAAGGTGTGGGGGTGTTGTAGATAACATCACCTTCGCCATGTTTTCCGATTCCCCATCCATCGAGAATCATCAATAATGCTTTCTTTGCCATAATTTATTATATTGTACTTTAAGTTCTATCTACCTATCATTTGCAAAGTTAGTGTTTTTCTGCAAAGTAGCCAAACCGCAAAAGATAAAAGCTATTAAAAGCGGGATCTGTCATTGCCCGCCTAAAAAAATATGACGAAAAGAGGCGTTACTGTAAAAGAAAATGTGTACTTTTGTAGAATAGAAAAACCTATTCACAACTCAATCTATACTTTCCATATGAATAAAAGTAAAATTGTGTCCTGTTTGGCAGCAGGGCTATTATCTACGACAATGGTGGCACAAACAGTTCCACAACTACAAAAAGACAACATCAACGAGGTGATTGCCGCCATGACCCTCGAAGAGAAGGCTCAGCTTCTCGTGGGTGGCGGTAACGATAGCTTTGTAGGAAGCGGTTCAATGATGGGGCATCAAAAGAAGTTAGTGGCCGGTGCTGCCGGCATCACCGTGGCCATTCCCCGCCTGGGCATCCCTGCAACAGTGATGGCCGACGGCCCCGCTGGCGTTCACATCGATGCAAAGCGCGAGGGAACCGACCAAACATTCTATGCTACCGGATTTCCCGTAGGCAGTTGTTTAGCCGCCACCTGGAACACCGAGCTCGTCAAAAAAGTGGGACAAGCCATCGGCAACGAAACCAAGGAATATGGCTGTGATGTCATTCTTGGTCCTGGTATGAATATCCACCGAAACCCTTTGTGTGGCCGTAACTTCGAATACTACAGTGAAGATCCTTTGCTCACGGGAGCCATCGCTTGCGCTTATACCGATGGCGTGCAAAGCCAAGGCGTCGGCGTAAGTGCCAAACACTTTGCCGTCAACTCACAAGAAAGCGACCGCACACGAGTGGACGAGCGTGTCAGCCAACGTGCCTTACGCGAAATATACCTACGGGGGTTCGAGATGCTGGTACGCCATTCTCAGCCATGGACCATTATGTCGTCCTACAACAAAGTAAACGGCACCTACTCGCAGATGAGCAAAGACCTTCTGACCAACGTCTTACGCGACGACTGGGGCTATAAGGGCATCGTGGAAACCGACTGGATTGGCAAACGTGCAGACTTGCCAACAGAGCAGGAAGTGGCTGCCGGCAACGACTTGATGACGCCTGGCTATCCAGCACAGGCGGAAGATATCGTTACAGCCGTCAAGGACGGACGTCTTAGCATACAGGATGTAGACCGCAACGTTCGCCGTATGTTGGAATATATTGTCAAGACACCACGTTTCAATAAGTATCAGTTCAGCAACCGTCCTGACCTCAACGCCCATGCACAAATCACAAGGCAAAGCAGTGCCGAAGGTATGGTCTTGCTGAAGAACGAAAACCATACGCTTCCTATTAGCAACCTAAAAACCGTTGCCCTCTTTGGCGTCAGCTCCTACGACTTCCTAAGCGGTGGTTTGGGATCGGGATGCGTAAACGTCCCCTACGTAGTAGAAATGGTTCAAGGGTTGAAAAACATAGGAGTCTCTACCACTCCCCTACTGACCGACATCTACCAGAACTATGTGAAATATGCTCGTGCAAAGCTCAAAGCCGACAAGAATCCCATGATGTGGTTCTTGGATCAAGGACAACCAAAGTATGACGAAATCGAGATAACCGAACGTTGCGTACAACATGAGTTGCAAGAGGCTGATGCGGCTATCATCACTATCGGCCGGCAAGCTGGTGAAGGTATGGACCGCCAGATAGAGGGAGAGTTTAATCTCTCGCAAGACGAAAAAGACATGATTAACCGTGTCAGCGATGCTTTCCACGCCGTCGGCAAACCCGTAATAGTAATTATCAACTCGGGATCGGTGATAGAAACAGCCAGTTGGCGCGACCGTGCCGATGCCATTCTGATGGCTTGGCAGCCGGGCGAAGAGGGCGGCAACTCGGTGGCTGACGTGCTTACCGGAAAAGAGAACCCCAGCGGTCACCTCACAATGACATGGCCCATCTCTGCATGGGATCATCCTTCCACCCAAAACTTTGCACCCACCTACGACATGTACACCTATCGCAATTTGGAAAACTGGACGCCCAATGCCATAGCGGGTGTTGACTTTGTCAATCACGAAGAAGACATCTATGTAGGCTATCGCTATTTCGACACTTTCAAGCGCCCTGTTGCCTATCCATTCGGCTACGGATTGTCATACACCACTTTTGAGTTTGGCAAACCCCGTGTCAGTTTCGATCAGAAAACGGCAACCGTCACCGTAGCTGTCAAGAACACCGGAAAAGTGGCTGGCAAGCAAGTGGCTCAAGTGTATGTATCGGCTCCTAAGGGTACTATCGAAAAGCCTTCTAAAGAGCTAAAGGCCTTTGCCAAGACACGTTTGCTTCAACCGGGAGAAAGCCAAACACTGACAATGAAGATTGCCACGCGCGACCTTGCCAGTTTCGACGAGGCCCATAGCCAATGGAAAGCCGAGAAAGGCAACTACCTGATACAGGTGGGCGACAACATCGAGAACATTCTTGGACAAGCTTCCATATCGTTACGTAACGACTATACAGAAGCTGTAAGCAATGTTCTTGCCCCCAAACAGCCATTGAAAGTTCTTACACAAAAGAAGAATTAAGCAACCCTCCAACAAACAAAAAGCAGATAAACCCACAGGGATTATCTGCTTTTTTTGTTTTGACTGCTTGAATGTACAAGGGCTTTCCCCTTTCTCTTTCAAGAAGAAACGCAACTTGTTTTCGCGCCATTGGGTTTCAATTTGAAAGCATAATGTAAACAGCTGATTTTCAATACGTTAAAGATTACGGTGTAAAACCCTATGTTTTAGCCCGTAAAACCGGCTCTTTTAGCGTCCAATATACGGCATTTCAGAGCCTAAAACCGGCACTTTTGCAAAGCAGGAAAATTTGTTTCAAATCGTAAGGAGCAAATTGAGCGAAAATGTGAAGCGAACAAAGCACCATAAGCGACTTCCACCAAGCCCATTGGAAACAAGGAAGAGACAACTCCACCGTCAGGATTGGAAATCAAACGACAGTTGCTCAGGAGGAAGCAACGTAAAGCTCTTGCGGTGATAAGGGGTTATGCCAAACTGCCGGATGGCCTCCCGATGAGCGCGTGTGGGATAGCCTTTGTTGTCCTTCCAGTCGTATTGGGGGTATTCGTTTGCCAGTTTCAACATATAATCGTCGCGATAGGTTTTGGCAAGAATGGAGGCCGCAGCTATGCTAAGATACTTTCCGTCACCCTTTACAATGGTTGCAAAGGGGATGTCATGGTAGGGACGAAAGCGGTTACCGTCCACGATGATAGCTTCAGGGCGAGGTTGTAGCTGGTCGAGCGCCCTGTGCATAGCAAGAATAGAAGCATTCAGTATATTGATTTTGTCAATTTCATTAGGAGTAACAACCCCTACGGCCCAAGCCAAAGCATCGCGTTCGACCACCTCACGCAGTGCATAGCGTTTTTTTTCGGAAAGCTTTTTGGAGTCGTTCAAGTCGGGATTGTGATAATCGGGCGGAAATATAACGGCAGCAGCAAACACACTTCCTGCCAGACATCCCCTACCGGCTTCGTCACAACCTGCTTCTACAAGGGTTTCTGAAAAGTGATGAGACTGCAACATACCCCTTAAAACATCTTAATGACACGTTCGATACCTTCGGCAAGAACGTCCACTTCTTCTTTCGTGTTGTATAGCGCAAACGAAGCGCGAACCGTTCCCTGCACCTCCAGTCGGTCCATCAACGGTTGGGCACAATGATGACCTGTGCGAACTGCTATGCCGAGCCGGTCGAGCAATGTGCCAAGGTCAAGGGGATGAATGTGCCCCACCAGAAAGCTCACCACTGCATCGTGCAATTTGCGAGGGCCGAAAATGCGCATACCTTCTATCTGCGACAGGCGCTCCATAGCATACTCCGTAAGTTGTTGCTCGTGGTGGGCAATGTTGTCCATTCCTATTTTCGACATATAATCGATGGCCTTTGCAAGACCATGTGTAGCCACATAGTCGGGGGTTCCAGCTTCAAACTTGAAAGGAAGATGTTCAAAGACAGTGCGTTCAAAACTGACACTCTGTATCATCTCGCCACCTCCTTGATAAGGCGGTAAGCGGTCAAGCCACTCTTCTTTGCCATAAAGCACGCCTACACCCGTAGGACCATACATCTTATGACCGCTGAAAGCGAGGAAGTCGCAGTCGAGCTTTTGTACGTCTATTGCCATATGCGGAGCTGACTGAGCCGCATCCACCATCACGGGAACACCATGACCGTGTGCTATTCGAATGATTTGGTCAACAGGATTAACCGTTCCCAATACATTGCTGACCTGAGCAACGCTGACTATGCGTGTCTTCTCTGAGAACAATCGTTCGAAGGCATCCAAGTCAAGACATCCCTCATCGGTCATAGGGATTACTTTCAGGGCTATTCCTTTCTTTGCTGCCTGCAACTGCCAGGGCACAATGTTGGAATGGTGTTCCATCACCGAAACAATGACTTCATCACCTTCTTTCATCATAGCATCGCTAAAAGAAGAAGCCACAAGATTGAGACTTTCGGTTGTGCCACGGGTGAAAACAATTTCTTCCACCTTCTTGGCATTGACAAACTGGCGCACTCTTTCTCTGGCAGCTTCATGCAAATCGGTTGCTTGTTGGGACAGATAGTGAACGCCACGATGGACGTTGGCATTGGCATTGAGGTACTCTTCACGCATGGCATCGAGCACACAGAGTGGTTTCTGGGTGGTAGCGGCGTTGTCCAAATACACCAAAGGGCGATTGTAGACTGTGCGTGAGAGAATGGGGAAATCGTTTCTGATAGTTGCTATATCGTACATGACTTGCTATTTCTAAAATCTCATAAAGACAATCTGCTATTTGCACAATTTGCAACCAGCGCAATGTTCGAGTTCACCGCGAAAACGCCGTTCAACAAGATAGTGAAGACGATGGCGCAACGGTTCGAGGGCTATCTTGTCAAGCACCTCTCCCACAAAGGCAAACTGTAAAAGGAGCTTGGCTTCTTCCTGGCCAATACCGCGCTGTTGCATATAGAATAAGGCTGCATCATTGAGTTGGCCAACTGTTGATCCATGTGAGCATTTCACATCGTCGGCATAGATTTCCAGCATAGGCTGGGTGTACATTCGGGCTTCGCGGGTAGCACAAAGGTTCTGGTTGACTTCATCTGAAACTGTTTTCTGTGCTCCATGACGAACAAGCACACGCCCTGCAAAGGCACCTGTAGACTGGTCGTCTAACACATATTTGTAGAGTTCATGACTTGTGCAATGGGGCACTTGATGGTCGATGAGGGTGTTGTTGTCGACATGCTGGCTCTTATCGGCTACCACACAACCATTGCAATCACACTCTGCGCCCTCGCCACGAAACAACAAATCAAGGCGATTGCGCGTGATTCCGTTATGAAGCGTGATGACATTGTGGTTGACATGGCTATCACGAAGTTGCTCCACATAGACGTTGCTCACCCGAACATTCTTGGAATGGGTCTGTTCCAAACAGTTCAAATCCAACCGTGCGTTGTCAGCGACAAAGGCTTCTGTCACCTGAGTGGTCAAAAACTTACAGTCGTCGGCACTGTCATCACAGAAAAGCAACGACACTTCGGCTCCTTCTTCCAACACAATCAGAACACGACGGTTAACCATTAGGTCAACGTCTGAACGAAGGATATTGACAACCTGAATAGGACGCTCTACCTTAACACCCCTTGGCACATACACAAAGAGTCCATCCTGAGCGAGCATCGTGTTGAGTGCGGTAACGGCATCGCCATCCGTTTGTGCCAAACGGCCATAGTAACGGCTTACTAAATCGGGCCGTTGGCTGGCCACACGGTTGAGCGAATCTACGATGACGCCCTCTGTCAGATGAGCTATAGGCAAGGCTTTGTCATAAAACTGGTCGTTTACGACAAAATAGAGCGAGGTGCTCAGATTGGGAACGTCACACTTGAAAGCCTTATAGGGATCGACGGGGATAGGCAAACGGCGCAAATTGAGTCCGTAATTGGGTTCAAAAAGCGGTCGCATATCGGTATATTTATAGCGCTCTACCTTGCGCGTGGGAAATCCTTGACGGCAAAAGTCTTTATAAGCACGGTCACGTGGTGCATTCAGGACTTCTGCAGAAGGGCCTTTTATGAGCGCAGAGTTGTCACGATAAAGGTCTATATATTGCTGTTCTGCTGCCATATCACTCTTCTCCTACCTCTGCTTTAATCCAGTCGTAGCCACGTTGTTCAATATCTTTGGCCAGTTCTGGTCCTGCCGTCTTTACTATTTTCCCCTTGTAGAGCACGTGTACGACTTGCGGTTTAATCATGTCAAGCAAACGCTCATAGTGAGTAATGACAATGGTAGAGGTCTTGTCGGTATGCATTTTGTTCACGCCGTCTGCCACAATGCGCATGGCATCAACATCCAAACCCGAGTCGGTTTCGTCCAAAATGCTTAATGTTGGCTCCAACATGGCCATTTGGAAAATCTCATTGCGCTTTTTTTCTCCTCCAGAAAAACCTTCGTTCACGCTTCGCCGGGAAAGCTTTGAATCGAGTTCAACCAAATTGCGCTTATCTCTCATCAGCTTCATAAAGTCGGCTGCGCTCAAAGGCTCGAGCCCTTGATACTTGCGCTTGGCATTGACAGCAGCCTTCATGAAGTTCACCATAGACACTCCTGGTATTTCCACCGGATACTGGAAAGAAAGGAAAATGCCCTCGCGAGCACGGTCTTCCGGCTTCATCTGAAGAAGGTCTTTCCCGTTAAAGTAAGCCTCTCCTGCCGTTACGGTGTAAAGAGGATTGCCTGTCAGGACTGCGCTTAGCGTAGACTTACCTGAGCCATTCGGCCCCATTATGGCATGAATCTCACCGTCTTGAATGGTGAGGTTGATACCTTTCAATATTTCTTTACCTGCTATTTCTGCATGCAGGTTCTTTACTTCTAACATATCTTACCTTTTCTTAATTTCTTGTTGTTATGATGTTTACTTCTTAGAAAAGACTTCTTATCAGAATATCAGTAATTCCTTCTATCAACGCTTGGCCGAAAGTCTCGTTGAAATCGTATCCTCCAACAGGTTCGGGGAACAATGGAGGCGGATCGTCAACCCAATAGGGGCCACAGGCAAAAGGATGCGTATCTACCCTTTTAGGTTTTTCCGATGCAGGAAACATAACAGACGGCTTTACTACCGTATCGTTCTTTACCTCTTGCTCTATAAGCCATTTACGCCAAGAAGGAACTTGCCACTCTGTGGCCGATACAGGTTGCAAGACTAACCATCCGAACATTACCGTTACAATCATCCGTCCTGTACTCTTCATCTTTTACCTCCTTTGTTTACAGGCCAGCCGTTCTGACTATCCTACCGTTCCCTCCAAAGAGACGCTGAGCAGCTTCTGCGCTTCAACCGCAAACTCCATAGGCAACTTGTTCAACACATCCTTGGCATAGCCGTTGACGATTAAGCCTACAGCCTCTTCGGTTGGAATGCCTCGCTGGTTGCAATAGAAGAGTTGATCTTCACTTATCTTCGAGGTAGTAGCTTCGTGCTCAACAACAGCGGAGTCATTATGAATATCCATATAGGGGAAAGTATGGGCTCCGCAATCGCTTCCTAAGAGCAGACTGTCACACGAACTATAGTTGCGGGCGCCATCGGCATGGCTTGTTGCCCGCACAAGTCCACGATAGGAGTTTTGGCTATGGCCAGCAGAAATGCCTTTCGATATGATTGTCGACTTGGTATTGCGCCCCATATGAATCATCTTGGTGCCCGTATCAGCTTCTTGATAATGGTTGGTAACGGCTACTGAATAAAATTCAGCCTGACTGTTGTCACCCCTAAGCACACAAGAAGGATACTTCCATGTAATGGCCGAGCCGGTCTCCACCTGTGTCCAAGACAATTTAGAGCCCTCGCCTCGCAAGTCGCCACGTTTTGTCACAAGATTGAAAACGCCACCTTTACCGTTCTCGTCACCGGGATACCAGTTCTGAACCGTTGAATATTTCACTTCGGCACGGTTGTTTACTATAATTTCTACGATGGCAGCATGCAACTGATTTTCATCCCGCATAGGGGCCGTACAGCCTTCCAAATAAGAAACATAGGCATCATCGTCTGCCACAATAAGGGTTCTTTCAAACTGACCTGTATTGCGTGCGTTAATGCGAAAATAGCTGCTCAGTTCCATCGGGCAACGAACGCCTTTCGGAATGTACACAAACGATCCGTCGCTAAAGACTGCGCTATTGAGTGCTGCATAGAAATTGTCACGATAAGGAACCACTGTTCCCAAATATTGGCGCACCAAGTCAGGATGGGACTTGATAGCTTCTCCGATAGAACAAAATATGACTCCTTTCTCGGCAAGTTTTTCCTTGAAAGTAGTTTTCACCGAAACTGAGTCCATAATGGCGTCAACCGCTGTTCCGCTTAGCGCCAAACGCTCTTCCAAGGGGATACCCAACTTGTCGAAAGTCTTCTCCAATTCAGGATCTATCTTTGCGTCCTTAGGCTTTTGTGCCAAAGGATCTGCATAGTAAGATATTGCTTGATAGTCTATCTTGGGCAGGTGTACATGTCCCCAAGAAGGTTGTTCTAACGTCTGCCAATAACGGAAAGCCTTCAAACGGAAGTCGAGCAACCAATCCGGTTCTCCCTTTTTGCGAGAAATCAGACGCACTACATCTTCGTTAAGACCTTTGTCAATAATCTCGGTATGCACATCAGTGGTAAAACCAAACTCATACTTCTGCTCAGCCACCTGCCGTACAAACTCGTTATTGGTATCTTTTTTCTCCATCATCTTTATATCATCTGTGCCGGCATTTTCCTATCCAGACACTTCTTTTTAAGGGTACAAAGATACGAAAAAACTCTTTGACATAAGGACGTTTAGACAATTTTTCCCGTTACAAGCCTATATTTAAACAAATTTGATAGTTTCGTTTTAATACCGAAAACGGCATACAACAAAGGCGTACTCTCTATAGAAAGAATACGCCTTTGCCGAATGTATATAAAAGAACTGTATTTTACAGTTTCTGTTCAACTTCAATTTCCGTGAAGGTTTCAATGGTATCGCCTACTTGAATATCGTTGAAGTTCACCAGACTAATACCACATTCCAATCCGGTTGCTACTTCCTTGGCATCGTCTTTGTAACGCTTCAAGGCATCGATAGCAGCAGTATGGATAACAATACCATCGCGAATGACGCGACCCTTGTCCTTGTTGTGTACCTTTCCTTCGGTAACCAAGCCACCTGCAACTGTTCCAACCTTGCTAATTTTGAACACTTGCTTAACCTCAATCTGACCGGTTACGATTTCTTTCTTCACCTTGTCAAGCATTCCTACCATAGCCGACTTCACATCGTCAATGGCATCATAGATAACAGAATAGGTATTGATTTCAACCCCCTCGCGGTCAGCCAAACGGCGAGCATCGGCAGACGGGCGCACCTGGAAACCTACGATGATGGCATCTGAAGCGCTGGCAAGCATCACATCGTTTTCAGAAATCTGACCAACAGCTTTGTTGATGACATTCACTTTTATCTTTTCTGTTGACAACTTGATGAACGAATCGCTCAAAGCCTCGATACTTCCGTCAGTATCTCCTTTGACAATAATGTTCAATTCGTGGAATTCTCCACGGGCAATACGATGGGAAATATCGCTCAAGGTCAAGCGCGTCTGTGTACGCAAGCCTTGTTCGCGTTGTAGCTGAAGGCGCTTGTTGGCAATATCACGGGCCTCTTGCTCGGTGTCCATAACGTGGAATTGGTCACCCGCCGTTGGAGCGCCATTCAGTCCGAGGATGATAGCCGGTTCAGAAGGTGCAGCCTTTTCAATGCGCTGATTACGCTCGTTGAACATAGCCTTGATACGTCCGTAACTGGTTCCGGCAATAACATTGTCTCCAACTTTCAGTGTTCCGTTTGAAACGAGCACGGTAGAAACATATCCCCGGCCTTTGTCGAGCGACGATTCGATAACCGTTCCTGTTGCCTTACGGTTGGGGTTGGCTTTCAAGTCAAGCATATCAGCCTCCAGCAACACCTTTTCCAACAATTCGTCAACACCGAGTCCCTTTTTCGCACTAATCTCCTGGCATTGGTATTTACCACCCCACTCCTCTACAAGCAGGTTCATATTGGCCAAGTCTTCACGTATCTTGTCAGGGTTGGCACCTGGTTTATCTATCTTGTTAATGGCGAACACCATAGGCACATTGGCCGATTGGGCATGAGCGATGGCCTCTTTCGTGGTGGGCATAACCGAGTCGTCAGCTGCAATAATGATGATGGCAATATCGGTAACCTGTGCTCCACGGGCACGCATGGCCGTAAACGCTTCGTGACCAGGAGTATCAAGGAATGTCACCTTCCGTCCGTTTTCGAGTGTAACAGAATATGCACCTATATGTTGGGTGATACCTCCTGCCTCACCAGCAATCACATTCGTGTTGCGGATGTGGTCGAGCAACGATGTTTTACCATGGTCTACGTGTCCCATCACGGTTACGATAGGAGCTCGCGGTACGAGGTCGTTCTCGTCATCTTCGTCTTCGCTGACAGCTTCCTGTACTTCAGCGCTGACATATTCGGTTTTAAATCCAAACTCATCAGCAACCAAGTTGATGGTTTCAGCATCCAATCGCTGATTGATGGAGACCATTACACCAACAGACATCAAGGTCCCTATCACCTGATTGACGGAAATATTCATCATCGTTGCCAACTCGCTAACCGTTACAAACTCGGTAAGCTTTAGCACTTTGCTCTGCTTTTTCTCTGCATTGGCCTCAGCATTGAGCTTCTCCTGTACAGCATCGCGCTTTTCCTTACGGTATTTTGCGCCTTTCTTGTTCTGGCTCTTGCTGGTCAAACGGGCAAGCGTTTCCTTTACCTGACGTGCAACTGCTTCGTCATCAACTTCCAATGGTTTCTGAGCACGATTGTTTTTCTTCTTGTTCTTCTTGTTTCCATTGCGGTTTTGGTTCTGTTGATTGGCCGCAGCGTTAATGTCTACACGCTCTTTATTGATGCGAACACGTTTCTTGCGCTCGCCTCCATGTGCTTGAGCTGCTTTTTCTTCACGCTCTTTCTTGCGTTCCTCTTTTGTCTTTTTCTTAGGTCTCGTGCTTTGGTTGATAGTATTCAAGTCTATCTTTCCCAAGACATTTACCTTTGGCTTATTGAGGATTTTTCGCTCATTTTCGGTTTGAAATGGCGTCTTATCCTGCTTTTCTACTTCCTTCTGAGCCGATTCTACTTGCTTGGCAGCAGGAATTACCTCCTTAGGAGCAACTTGCGGTTTTGCAGCAGACGATTCTACCTCTTGCTTTTCTGCCTTTGGCTCAGGTTGAGGAACTGGTTTTACCGCTTTCTCTTCCACCTTTATTTCCTTTTGAACGGGTTGTTTTGGAGCTTCATTCTTAGGTTGTGGAGCTACAACTGGCGTTTTCTGTACTACCGGTTCGGGCTTAGCTTTCTCCACTTTGTCAACAGGGCTTACGGCAACAGCCTCTGGTTTAGCTACCGGAGTCTCTGCTTGAGCAACAGACGGTTTGTTTACAACTTTGTGGTTTCCGCCATCCAAGTCTATCTTTCCCAACGGTTTATACTGTTGGCGCAGACGGCCAACTGTATTGGCAGCTTCCTTTTCGCCGGTAGCCTTGGGCTGTGCAGTTTTCTTCTCCTTTGGTTTTTTCAAGAGAAGTTTGCTTGCATCAGATTTCACTTCCTTGTCTTGCTTGAAAGCTTTTTCCAATGCTGCATACTGGCCATCACTGAGTTTGAAGTTAGGGTCGTCCTTTACTTCACCCAGATCTTGCCGTTTTTCCAAGAACTCCACTGCCGTTTGGAGCCCGATGTTCAGTTCACGAATTGCTTTGTTCAGTCTGATGCTCATGTATATCCTCTTTCTTAATTCTCGAATTCTGCTTTTAATACTTTTATAACGTTGTCAACGGTCTCTTCCTCCAAGTCTGCTTTTTCGATAAGCATCTCACGGGGAGCACCCAACACTTGCTTTGCCGTATCGAGGCCAATTTTCTTTATGGCATCAATAACCCATTGGTCAATTTCATCGGAGAATTCATCCAGATAGATATCCTCCTCGCTTTCATCGTCGTTCAGCTCCCTGTATACATCAATAGTGTATCCGGTGAGCATAGAAGCCAACTTGATATTCATTCCGCCACGGCCGATGGCAAGGCTAACCTCTTCTGGTTGCAAGTAGACTTCGGCCTTCTTGGTCTCTTCATCAATGTTGATGCTTGACACATTAGCAGGACTCAACGAGCGTTGAATAAAGAGTTTGGTATTGGCAGTGTAGTTGATGACATCTATGTTTTCGTTGCCCAACTCACGAACTATGCCATGAACGCGGCTTCCGCGTACACCCACACAAGCTCCAACAGGGTCGATACGGTCATCATAGCTTTCAACAGCCACCTTAGCGCGCTCACCTGGCATACGTGCGATTTTCTTAATAACAATCAGACCATCGCTGATTTCCGGAACTTCAGCTTCCAACAAACGTTCCAAGAAAGTGGGAGCTGTACGCGACAATATAATTTTAGGATTGTTGTTTTCGTTGTCTACGCGCAAGATAACGGCACGTACTGTTTCGCCTTTTCTGTATTGATCGTTGGGGATCTGCTCCGATTTAGGAAGTATCAACTCGTTATTTTCATCGTCAACAAGCAGAACTTCGCGCTTCCAAACCTGATAGACTTCTCCAGAAATAACCTGTCCTACACGGTCTTTATACTTGTTGTACAGGGAGTCGTGCTCCAATTCCAACACCTTAGAGGCCAAAGTCTGGCGCAAATTAAGGATTGCCCGACGACCGAACTTTGCAAATTCAATCTTCTCACTTACATCCTCACCCACCTCATAGTCTTGTTGTATCTTGCGAGCTTCGGTTAGGCTAATTTCTTTATTTTCGTCTTTAACGTCTCCATCGGCCACTACCACACGGTTGCGATAGATTTCAAAGTCTCCCTTGTCTGGGTTTACGATCACGTCGAAGTTTTCATCTGAGCCATAAATCTTTGCAATGACGTTGCGGAAACTTTCTTCCAGCACGCCAACAAGCGTAGTACGGTCGATATTCTTGGTGTCTTTAAACTCCTTGAAGGTCTCGATCATATTCGGACGCTCTTCTTCTGTTTTCTTTGCTGCCATAGCTTTATTTGAAACTTATTAAGTATTTAGTATATTTCACCTTGTCCATTTGGTATTGATGGTCGACGTCTTGTAGCTGAGGACGCTTCTTTCCTTCCACCTTTACCTTTTCGCTAACGGTTACGACAAAGTCGTTTCCTTCAACAGATTTCAGCACTCCACGCACCTTTTTACCTTCGGCATCGAGTACTTCAACATCTTTTCCTACATAGTTAATGTACTGTTGAGGAACCTTGAAGGGTTGTCCAAGCCCTGCCGAGCCCACTTCAAGCTCATAGTCTTCCTCGTCTCTGCTGAGACGATCTTCTATATACTTGCTCAAAGCCACGCAATCTTCAATCCACACACCATCGGCATGGTCTATTTCTACAACAATACGGTCATCGGGACTCACCTGAATGTCAACAAGAAAGTATTCCTTGTCTTTCAACCATTCTTCAACTAATGTCTTAACGATGTTTTTGTCTATCATAATCAGCGTATTTAAATAAAAATGAGGAGCTCTTTTCAAGCCCCTCATTCCTCTGAACGTTGCAAAATTACGAAGTTCTTAGCAGATAAGCAAATCTTTTTTGCATTTTCTTCGATTTTTCATTCAATGCTCATTGCTCTGTTACGATATTGCCACAGGAGACACCTTTATCCCTTCATCTATTGCTTTTCTGTATTGGGCATTTGTGTTACAACCGGTCGCAACAGGCTATTATAGCGCTCGCTATCGTGCAAGAGGTCTGCGGCAGCCTTCCAGCGTTTGTCAAACTGCAAACCATTTTCGATGGCCCCACGTTGGAAGTAGTAAGCCTCAACAATATCCGAGGTGAGCATTTTCATGATGGATGCCTTGTTATAGTCAAGGTCTTTGGCAATGTTATGACTTAGTTTCTTTTCTAAAGCGTCAAATTCTGCCTTTGCATCATCATAGTATCCTTCGAACTTAGCAACCTTGACAAGACTTTCAAGGTATTTTCCGCTCTCGCGATCATACTTGAATCCGCTCTTGATTACCTTTTGCTTAAAGTCTTCGAAGTCTGCGTCACTCAGTTGGAAGGACTTTGCTGGTGCTATGGTCTTATGGTTTTTAATGTAGTCAAGTTCCCAGTTCAGCAACACTTCGGTAGAATCGCGACCGATACCAGCGAGATAATAGACAATGTTGGAAACCGAATCGTCTTTCACTTCAAGGTCAGGCTTAATGCCTCCACCGTCGCGCACCTCCCGTCCATGGGCTGTATGGAACAAATGGGTAAGCGAATCAGGCACATGCTCGGTATATCCGCCACGCGAATGTTTATAGTTGATGGCCTGAATGCACCGTCCACTGGGGATGTAATACTTCGATGTAGTCAACTTCAAGTTTCCGTTGTAAGGCAAATCGATAGGCACTTGAACAAGTCCCTTGCCATAGGTGCGCGTACCTAACACAACCGCCCTATCCAAATCTTGCAGACTACCGCAAGTTATTTCACTGGCACTTGCAGTACCATTGTTGACCAACACTACCATCGGCATGACCGTATCGACAGGTTCGACTGTCGTCTTGTAATCGCGGTTAACACGTTTCAACTTTCCACGGGTTTGCACCAACATAATGTTTTTGGGAACAAACATATTGACAATGTCCACCGCTTCGGCCAAAGAGCCACCTCCGTTATCACAAAGATCCAACACAAACGCCTTCATGCCCTGACGGCGAAGGTCCAAAAAGGCACGACGGAACTCTTTGGCACACCCTTCGGTAAAGGAATTAAGGTATAAATAGCCAATGCCATCGTCTTGCAAGCCGTAATAAGGGATAGCCGGCAACTTAATTGACTGGCGAGTCACCTTTAGTTTCATAACCTTTCCCGTGGCAGGACGTTTTATCTTAATCATGATGGACGTTCCCGCATCACCCCGCAAGTGGTTGCGTACATAGTCGGTGCCCTTACCCACCATTGTGGTGTCGTCAATGGAAAGAATGATATCTCCCTTCTTCAACCCTGCAATAGCAGCAGGCATTCCCTCATAAGGCTGATCGATAATCGTACTGCCCAACGACACACTGTAACGAATGACGGCTCCAATACCTGCATACTTGCCCGAAAGCATCATATCGAGGTCGTTAGCATCCTCTTCTGGATAATAAACCGTGTAGGGGTCCAGCGACTGCAGCATGGCGTTAATACCTGTCCCAACCACTTCGTTGGCATCCAATGTGTCTACATACATCATGTCCAACGCCTTGTAAATGGCATTGAACGTTTCCAAATTCTTTGCAACAGTAAAATTATGATCTGTATCCTTGTTTTGTGCAAACGTTGGCAAAAGAGATAGCAATGCCAACAACAGGAGTGATAATTTCTTCAATGTCTTTTTGTTTTATAATGTAATTAATAGCTGCAAAAGTACACAAACAATCCGATAAACCACTCGTTCCACACTAAAAAAATCCATTCTTTTTCAAGAAAATTAAATTTTTTCAGAAAAATGTTTGGCAGTTTAAAAAGAAAGCCGTACTTTTGCACTCGCTTAACAGCAATACTGCTTCAGTAGCTCAGTTGGTTAGAGCACCTGACTGTTAATCAGGGGGTCGTTGGTTCAAGCCCATCCTGGAGCGCAAAAAGGAATTACTTTTCAGTAATTCCTTTTTTGTTTTCACCCCCAACTAAAAATGTTACATGGTATTCTATAAGGAGTTCATTTTCAGAAACTTGTACATTTCTTTATAAGCTATATTTTTCTATTCATAAAGCCTACTCTTTCAGGAGCTTAAGCACTACATTTCAGAAGGTTATGAGTCCAGCTTTACAAAACGGCAGAGAAGATATGACAATCTAACAAATTCCCAATGAATAATATGGAACGTATTACATTAATTAGTAACTTTGCATCCGCTTATGACAACAACCTTCAGAAGATATGCTTCTCACTACCGTGCATTAATATCGTTAGGAGTGCCTATTGTGGTGGGACAGCTTGGAACCATCATCCTAAGCTTTGCCGACACGCTTATGGTAGGACACCACAGCATGAAAGAGCTGGCTGCTGCCAGTTTTGTCAACACTATCTTTGTCATCATTCTGCTTTTGGCATTAGGCTTTTCTAACGGCCTCACCCCCATCATAGGCAATTATTTCGGCCGTGACGAAACAGCTGCCATCGGAAAGATAGTACGCAACGGTGCATTGGCCAACCTCTTGGTGGGCAGCATTTTGCTGATACCCGCCACCTTATTATACAAATATATTGACAGAATGGGCCAACCCGCTGAGTTGATTCCACTGATGCGACCTTACCTTTTGGTAAATATTTTGTCACTGCCGTTTGTGTGTTGGTTCAACACTTTCAAGCAGTTTTTCGATGCCATCGGCCATACCAAGACCTCCATGTTTGTCATGATAGGTGGCAACATCCTCAACATTGCGGGCAACTATGTGCTCATTTACGGCATTGGTGGTTGTCCGGAGTTGGGATTGCTGGGCGCCGGCATCTCTACAGCCTTTTCCCGCATAGCAATGGCCATAGGCATTTCTGTTGTCTTTTTCTGCATTTCCACCTACAAAAACTACCGTCACTTCTTTCTGCATAGCACTTTTTCACGACACACCCTGCTACACATCAGTAACCTTGGCTGGCCACTTAGTCTGCAAATGGGAATGGAGTCGGCCGCCTTTTCGTTAGTAGCCATTATGGTGGGATGGATAGGAACGACCGCACTGGCCGCCCATCAGATCATGCTAACCACTTCCCAGCTATTCTATTTGGTCTATTACGGACTTGGGGCAGCTGTAGCCGTAAGAATGAGTCACTTCTTCGGTCAACACGACTATGCAGCAATGAAAGAAACCTCTACTGCCGGTTTTCACATCATTCTTACTATAGCAGCTATTGTGGCCATTCCCGTTTTCTTGCTACGTTCGGAAATAGGCACATGGTTTACTGACAGCGAAGAAGTACGCCTGTTGGTATCTCACACCATCATTCCGCTGATAATCTATCAGTTTGGCGATGGAATGCAATGTACTTTTGCCAACGCATTGCGTGGAGTGGCACATGTGAAACCTATGATGTATATTTCTTTCGTTGCCTATTTTCTGATTTCACTTCCTTTAAGCTGGCTTTTCGGTATATATCTCCAAGGAGGCTTAGTGGGCATTTGGTCGGCATTCCCCATCTGTCTTACCACTGCCGGCATCTTATACTATCTATATTTCCGCAGAGCCCTCCAAAAAATTACGGTTCAACGACTGTAAACGTACAGTCGACAAACAAGCAAACCCTTTCTGTTAAAAACAATTAATGCCAGCGGCGTTTACCTATAAATACACAGAAAACCTTTTAACTTTGCAACGAATTATAAAGATTAGCAGGTCAATAGTTTATATTAGACGAATAACATATTCTCAAAAAAAAGCAATTGCCAATGAAAACAATTACATATCACAGTTTGTCACTATTCGTGGCAGGACTTTTGTCTTGTGCAACAGCTTTTGCCAGCAACAACAATGGCACTCCCGTAGGAGGGAAGCTTACAAAGTTTGCTGAAAAGCACCAACACAAAGGCCTCACAATGCCCAACATTTTCCTGTCGGGAAAGAACAGTAAAGTTTCACCATCTGCTCCTTCAGCAGACAACAATCCCGTTGCCACCATGTCTACTACCGGCAAATGGGGGCTTCTTGAAGGAGAAGACGGAAGCACATGGTATTATACCATCACTTACACAGAAGCAGAAGGTTTCTATACAGGGGCTTCCATCAAAGTGTTCAACGACGTTCACGAACAAGTAGGCACTATCAATGTCAGCGTACCGGAAGGCAAGCGCATCAACGACATCACACCCTTTGGAACAATAACTTCAAAGATGTTTGACAAGAACGACAAGACCCAAGAGCTTACTGTCAGCCTTCATGCCGTAGGAGATGCATCAAACAACTATCATGGCACCTACTACACCTATGCCTATCAACTGGACGGAACGTTGGTACAAACTTATGTCGGAAGTGGCGTTCTCGTCAACTTTGCTCAAAACGCATGGACAAAATACACCCGTCTGCTGCTGGTCAACGACACCACAGAGGTGCTAACCGATTCGCTCGATCAATACGGCGACCCAGCAAGCGTTGACTATGAAACCATCACTGTGATGCGACCGGCATCATGGGGCGAAGACGCTCCGGTAGCAGAGCACACCTTCAAGTTCGATCTGAACTACACCTATTATTCAAATGGTTCGCCTATCAACATCTTTGAAGTTGACGGAGAGCCCTACTACACTTTAGCCATGTATGCAAAACCGTTTGTTTCGGGATACGACTTGACCACCTATGAGCCTTTCTATTCGCCAGACAACAGCTATGTCATCCGGTCTTTCGACAAGCGTTACAACTTGGTAGACTCTATAGCCATTCCTCTCGACACATTGCCCGACGGCAACATTCGTATGGCGGAGTTCGGTTCTTTCTCGAAGAACAACCTTACAAAGAATTTCTTCACGACAGACGGACAGCTCGATTATGTCGTTACCTTCAACGACTATATTATCTCCAAGGATGCCGACTGCTTTACATTCAATGTCTATCACAACGATGGGACACACGTAAAAACCATTTGTGACAACGTTTACAACACCTGGTTTGACCTTGCCGACATCAACGGTCAAAGCAGCCAGATGGCATTTATGCAAGAAATCGGCACCGCCCAACAAGTGCAAATGGTAGATATCCCCTCCTGTGAAAAGAAAACACTCCTGCCGGCAGACATCAATGGCGTGACCATCTCTACCGACTTAAACCGCTATCCAAAGGGTAACAGCTATCAATATGTTGTAAAAATGCTCAATGGGATTGAGGACGACAACAACAATACCATAGCACGCATAGGATGGTACAATCCAGACTTGAGCTTCGACCATTACACTTCGTTCAATCTCGGGCCGAACGGAGAGAACTTCCGCATTAACCTTAACGACAATGTTCTCAACCCCTATCTATTTAATACCGACGACAGTTTGGAATATTGCTATATCGCCAAAGTCAAACGCGACGACAGCAACAAGATTGACAACATACTTGTTATTGCCGACCATGAAGGCAACACCATCAGAAAGTTTGCTCCCGATGAGACAAAGGGAGCTTTATACAGTGCTTCTGTCTTGACCGATGACGCCGAAAATACAGAACTGATGGTCATCTATACCAATTCTGAAACGGGAGCAACCTCATTTGACTTCTACAGTTTGCCCTTCACCAAGTTTACGGCAGGTGGCGATGGTACAGTAGCCAACCCTTACCTGATTTCAACGGTGGGTGATTTGCTGCAAGTGAGCAAGGCTCCAACTGCCAACTATAAGCTTGCTGCCAACTTGGACATGAGCACCTATGATGGGCTCTGGACGCCTATCAAAAACTTCAGTGGCTATTTGGAAGGCGACAACCACGTCATCAGCAACCTCGACATCAACAGTACTGCATCGGAAGTCGGACTCTTCGGAGCACTCATGCAAGGGGCCAAGATAAGAAATCTTGCTTTTGCAAACCCCACAATCAATGTAAATAGCAACTCCCAATATGTTGGCGTTCTGGCAGGAACTTGCAGCTCTGACACCATACAGAACATTCACGTATATGACGGACAAATCGTTGACCCCTCGCAAGATGCCTGGGCCACAGTAGGTGGCATTATCGGCCAAGGGGCTTTATATACTCAAATAGAGTCGTCTTCTTATGACGGTAGTATCAATGTATCTGGTTGTTCGCCTGTCGGTGGCATTGCCGGTGACACACAGTCAAGTTCCAATGTTCTCGGTTCTACAGCGAAGGGACAGTTCACAGCAGGAAACAGTCTGGGAGGTATTGTGGGCTCAACCGCTACAGACACAAAAGTAATAGACTGTTATAGCAACACTGTGCTTACGGCATCCAACACTGTCGGTGGAATTGTAGGCGACAACGGCGGTCGTGGCTTGGTAGACAGATGCTATGCTATCGGTGACATCACCGCTACAGAAGCTTCGTGGAACGGCATCAGCGCTGGTGGCATAATCGGTTCGTTAGCCTCTAACTGGTCCAACGCTTCCGATACGGTAGTTTCCAACTGCATAGCTACCGGCAACATCTCGGTACCCACCACAGAACCTGGAGCAGACCCCGACAACACGGCACACCGCATTGTGGGCAGAACCATCGCCAACGAATACTACGAGGAAGGTGAGACTCCGATGACAGAAGCCGGTTTGGTCAACAACTACGCTGCCAACAACATCACCGTGGGCGGAAACGTTGTTACATCCTCTGACGAGAAAAGCACTGAAGGGGCAGACATAGCAATCGATGCACTAACTACAGACTTTTTCGCTTCACTCGGCTATAGCCTTGGCAACACCATAACAAATCCGTGGAAAGCAACAGGAGCAATGCCAGTGCTATACTTTGAGCAAACTGCTTTCAACTTGGTTTTGGACAAAGAAACGCTGACTCTTCATGTAGGAGAAAGTGCTCCACTCGTAGCAACAGTCTATGGGACCGACATTGACGATGTTGACGTAAATGCAACAGACAATGAAGTCGTCAACATAGAGATGCCTACGCAAGACGCTCACCGCCTCGCCATGAACATCATTGCCATGAAAGAAGGCACAAGCACCATTACCCTCTCTTCTGGAAATCTGACAGCAACGTGCGTAGTAACAGTTGTTCCTGCTGACGCTATCGGTTCAATCAGCACCACCGGCAAAAAGATAAGCATTGAAGCCGGAAACGGATACGTCCATGCCGACGGTGCCAGCCATGTTGCCATATTCTCCGCCAACGGACAAGCCGTAGCAAAAGCCAATGGCGAAAACATAAGTGTTGCCTCACTCACCAAGGGCGTTTATGTGGTGTTGGCCAAAGACAACAAGGGGAACACCGCATCAGCAAAGGTCGTTATAAAATAACCAACTAACAAGTTAGACCTTAGGAACAACAACATTCAGTAATTAACAAGAAAGAGTCAAGAGAAACGACAATACATACACTTGTTGCCATCTTGGCTCTTTTTAAATTTTTAAACATAAAACTTAATTGATAAATTCTTAATGATACTCAAGAAAATACTCATTATAGCCCTTTCTGCTCTTTTCCTACCACTTGCCGTCAAAGCCATACCGGCCTACCCCAACCCCATGAAAGTGGTTCAGGCAGACGGAACGACATTGACGGTATTGCTACGAGGCGATGAGCACGGAAGCATGACTTTCACTACAGATGGGATTCCTCTGTTCTACAACGGGCGAACAGCCAACTATGAATATGCGACATTGCAGGCTGGAAAGGTTGCAGGTAGTGGCATTGTCGCTCATTCCAAAGAGAAACGCACGACCAACGAAACAAACTATATCGGAAGAATGAACATTGATGCCATCTGCAAGGTAGCAATAGCAGAAAGAACAGGCAACCTACAGAAACGAAAAGCGGCACAACGTGTACTGATCAATAACTTTCCACATATTGGAGAACAACACTCGTTGGTGATACTCATTGAATTTAAAAACCAAAAATTCTCGGTGGTAGGCGATGATCCGCTATCTTTCTACACCAACGAACTTAATCAAGAGGGATTTACACACGACAATGGAGCTTCGGGAAGCGTACGCGACTTTTACATCAAGAACTCCAACGGAGCATTCAAGCCCACTTTTGATGTGGTGGGGCCAGTCACCGTCGATCACAACTATTCCTACTATGGAGAACAAAACGGAATGGCATACGGCAGTCCAAATGCAGCATCGCTCCTCATTGAGGCCTGTGAGAAACTGGACAGTATGGTCGACTTTTCACAATACGACCACGACGGAGACGGCTATGTCGACAACATCTACTTCTATTATGCAGGATACGGCTATGCCGATAGCCAACGTGCCAATACCATTTGGCCCCACGCCTTTAACGTGCAAGGCTTCGGGCTTTCCTATGAAACAAATGACGGGGTGGAAATAGGCAGCTACACCTGTAGCAACGAGATAAACGGACAAAAACCATCCTACCCTTCCGGCATTGGAACTTTCGTACATGAATTCGGGCATTGCTTAGGGTTGGCAGACCACTATGACGTCAATTACGGGGCAAGCTCTTTCGATCCGCACTCTTGGGACACCATGGCATCAGGATCGTACAACAACAACAGCAATACTCCTCCTCTGTTTTCTGGTTTTGAACGTGCAGAGTTGGGGTGGCTCGACTATACCACACTAACATCCAACACGGACACCGTAACAACGCTTTCCACGCTTGGAGATTCCAATAAAGCCTATATCGTTCGTGTTCCAAACAATGAAAACGAATATTTCATCCTTGAAAACCGTCAACAAGAAGGGTGGGACAAATACTTACCTGGCCACGGAATGCTGGTGTGGCACATAGATATGGACGAATACGCATGGTATAACAACCAGGTAAACACAGACGCCAACCACCAACGCGTGGATATAGTGGAAGCTGATGGCAAAGCCACCAGTCACACTCTTTCTGGCGATCCATTCCCCGGCACGAGCAATGTAAAGCAATTTTCCTTCAAAGCCTGGAATGGAAACAAACTCTTTGGTTTTAATGATGTTGCAGAAGACAACGGCACCATCACTTTCTTGCTGGATAGTGCTGGCATTAACATTCCAGCACCAGATAGCATTATAATAAAAGATGTGGCAGATAGCAGTTTCACCATGGAATGGAGCCCTGTTGAAAACGCCAACTACTATCTTGTTAGCCTATCAAAAAAAGGCAACAACGGCCAACTGACGACACTGACAGACTACAACAAGAAACGCATTGAGGGGGCAACAAGCCTGCAAGTAGTTGGGCTGGAGCCAGAAACTAACTATCATATTAGCGTAAAAGCCGGTGTTGGATCGTTCAACTCTGAAGAAACAACGGCAGACTTGACGACAGCCGCAACCCCCTTCAGTAAAATGTACGTAAACGGACTGGCCGCCACAGAGATAACAGACAATAGTTTTTATGCCTCATGGAATGCACTTGACGGTGCCCAGACCTATAGAGTATCGTTGTTCGGACGAAGTTTCTCTACAGACACCATCCAGAACGGGTATGACTTCAGCAGTCGTTCTGCCGGTTTCCCTACAAGCTGGAAAACAAATAGTAGTACCTACCAAAGCACTGAAGGCTATTATGGAGAAACGGCTCCCGCACTACGCTTCTCAAGCAATGGGGGCTACCTGCGCATTGCATACCCTAACAACAAAATCTCGCACCTGGACTTTTGGTGTAGAGCATACCCCGGAGGAGACGGATCAAAGGTAGTGATAGAATGCTACAAAGACGGAGAATGGAGCGAAACGACAATATTTGACGCTCCTAAAAGCGGTACAAAAGAGTCGTTGGACTTTGACCTGTGCGACAGTGTACGCATCAGTTTTCAGCGGGTGAAAGGCTATTTGGTTATCGATGACGTCTTTGCCGGCTGTCACAACTTGGTGCACACCCCACTTGCTGCCTACAACGATTTGGACACCAACAAGAAGTTAAACTATCTGTTCACAGGATTGGAGCCCAACACCACCTATGGACTCATCGTCAGGGCAGAAGAAAACGGCATAAAGAGCTACCCTTCCAAAGAGTTGGTGGTAACGACGGCCAGTGCTACCAGCATACGACAAAACACTGTAACAGACGAATCCACTCTCTTGTATAACATTTCCGGGCAACGCATTGAAGGCCTTCAAAACCAAAAAGGCATCTATATAAGCAGGAAAAATGGGAAATACATTAAAACTGCAATTCGGTAAAAACACTAAAAAAGCTCCTTTCTTATTTTGAAAGGAGCTTTTTTAGTTTATAAGAGTTTTTGAATTTCGGCTTCCAAGTTATCAACTTGAACATCGCGTTTCTGCAGAACATTATTTTTGTCTATTAAGAAATAGGTAGGAATATTCTGCACATTATAGAGTTTTAATACGGAAGATTCTACCCCCTGTGGATCCCAAACGCTAATCCAAGGCAGACTCTCGGTCTGTTGTAACCAAAAATGCTGGTTGGTATCATAAGAAATTTGATAGATTTCAAAGCCCTTGTCGTGATACTTATTATAGAGTTCCCGTAAAGCCATGATGCGCTTGGTAGACTCGGCACCCACTCCAAAAACATGGAAATCGAGCATCACCACTTTCCCCTTGAGGTCGGTAAGACGACGCAAATGGCCATTACGGTCATTCAAAGCAATCTCCAAAACACCCGTTGTAGAAACCTTTGAAGAATCTACCATAATGGCTTTATTCTGGTTAGCAACGATACGTTCGTTGTTCATTCCCCGAATGGCAATATTGTGGAGGTTCTTTCCACGCTCGGAATTGGGGTAATAAGTATCCCAACTGGTAGCTACCGCCCCAAAGACTTTCACATCCTTCGGGTCAATGGAGGGATCAAAAATCATTCTGCTCACGCCGTTAACGGTGATATATTGAAACAAGGCAAAATAAGCATAAGCCTTCATGGGCTCTTTAAAAATGTAATTGAGTTCCACGTCACGCTTGTAGTTGTTGAGCATACGGTCGGCAGAAGCCTGTAAAGAATCTCCTGTCAAAGCACTTCCTGCAAGTTGCTGCAAATCGTTTTGCAACTTAATTTGTTTTAGTGCCAACTCTTTTATCTTCTCATTTTCATAAGAGCCCTTTACATCGTAGTTGACAGCCATTGCCGGATAGGTTGCCTTAACGTCAACAGTTTCGGTAGAATCAATGGCAATATTGATGATTTGTCCGTTTATGCGCAAACGATAGAACTCAGGATTATCTACTCGGTCACCGCTAAACGAAAAGTTTCCACTGTCATCCAACTTGACAGAGTCGATGGTACTAATGCCATCCAAGCCGTTATGTTCAAAATAAAGAACAGAGTCTTTGGCATGAGAAACCTCACCAACAATATGGAATTGTTGTTTGCCACAAGCCGAGAAACAAAGCGTTGTCACAACCATTGCAACAAGTATTGTTACTGCAGAAAAAGTCTTTTTCATCTTGTTTTCAGTTATTTTTTAGACACAAAAGTAGTGTAATTCACCCAATTGGCAAAATTTTAACAACATATTCAATCATAAAAATTTGAAATTAATCGGAGCTACTTTCGTTTATATCACTGTTTTTCAGTAAATTTGCATGATTTTTGAACCGTGCCCTATAGGTGGGCTCGGTCTTAGATGTTAGTCAAAACAATAAGTATTTTTAATTTTCGATGAACGTAATTACGAAAACTGTTCAATTGCCTGATGGAAGAACCATCACAATTGAAACCGGAAAGGTTGCGAAACAGGCTGACGGTTCTGCCGTTTTGAGAATGGGCAACACCGTTTTATTGGCTACTGTTTGTGCAGCCAAAGAAGCAGTTCCGGGTACAGACTTTATGCCTTTGCAAGTAGATTATCGCGAGCAGTATGCTGCAGCAGGTCGTTTCCCAGGAGGTTTTACCAAACGCGAAGGCAAAGCCAGTGACAACGAGATCCTTACATCTCGTCTTGTGGACCGCGTGCTTCGTCCACTTTTCCCAAGTGACTTCCACACGGAAGTTTATGTACAAGTGATGCTTTTCTCAGCTGACGGCATAGATCAACCTGATGCTTTAGCAGGATTTGCAGCATCAGCAGCGTTGGCTGCCTCTGATATTCCTTTTGAATGTCCTATCAGTGAGGTTCGTGTAGCTCGCGTCAATGGCGAATATGTTATCGATCCTACCTTCGAGCAAATGAAGGAAGCAGACATGGACATTATGGTCGGTGCAACCAAAGAAAATATTATGATGGTGGAAGGCGAGATGGACGAAGTGTCCGAACAAGACCTTATCGGAGCACTTAAAGCCGCCCACGAAGCCATCAAGCCTATGTGTGTTCTGCAAGAAGAACTCTCCAAAGAGCTTGGCACTGACACCAAACGTGAATATGACGATGAAGTGAACGACGAAGACTTGCGTCAACAAATAAAAGACGAGCTCTATCAGGCCGCATACGACATTACAAAGCAAGCTCTTGCCAAGCAAGAGCGTCAGGATGCGTTTGACAAGCTCATCGCAGACTTCCTGGAGAAGTATGATGCTGCCCACAGCGATCTCTCTGATGATGACCTCGACGAGAAACATGCAGAGGCACAGCGCTACTATAGCGATGTTATGCGTGATGCCATGCGCCGTTGTGTTCTTGACGAAGGAATACGTCTTGACGGAAGAAAGACTACCGAAATACGTCCCATTTGGTGCGAGGTAAGCCCATTGCCAATGCCTCACGGAAGCAGCATCTTTACACGTGGAGAAACCCAAAGCCTTACCACTTGTACGTTAGGAACCAAACTTGACGAAAAGATGGTGGATGACGTTCTCGACAAGAGCTATATGCGCTTCTTGTTGCATTATAACTTTCCTCCTTTCTGTACAGGTGAAGCCAAAGCACAACGTGGCGTAGGACGTCGTGAAATCGGCCATGGACATTTGGCTTGGCGTGCATTGAAGGGTCAAATCCCCGCAGACTTCCCTTACACAGTACGTTTGGTTAGCCAAATTCTGGAGTCGAATGGTTCTTCTTCTATGGCTACCGTATGTGCCGGAACATTGGCGCTTATGGATGCCGGCGTTCCTATGAAAAAGCCTGTAAGCGGTATTGCCATGGGTCTTATCAAAAACCCAGGTGAAGAAAAGTATGCTATCTTGAGCGACATTCTTGGTGATGAAGACCACTTGGGTGATATGGACTTCAAGACAACAGGAACAAAAGACGGACTTACCGCAACACAGATGGATATCAAATGTGACGGCTTGAGCTTTGAAATACTCGAAAAAGCACTTCTTCAAGCTAAACAAGGACGTGAATACATCCTTGGCAAGCTCACCGATACCATTGCCGAACCACGCAAGGAGCTGAAACCTCAAGTTCCACGTATCGAAGCATTTGAAATTCCTAAGGAATACATTGGCGCTGTTATCGGTCCTGGCGGAAAAATCATCCAGCAGATGCAAGAAGAGACCGGGGCCACTATTACCATCGATGAAGTTGACGGTGTTGGCAAGATTCAAGTGAGTGCACCAAACAAAGAGAGCATAGATGCTGCCATGCAAAAGATTAAAGCCATCGTGGCTGTACCTGAAGTAGGCGAAGTTTACGAAGGAACTGTACGTAGCATTATGCCTTATGGTTGCTTCGTAGAGATTCTCCCTGGCAAAGACGGCCTACTCCACATCAGCGAAATAGACTGGAAACGTTTGGAAACTGTAGAAGAAGCCGGAATACACGAAGGAGATAAGATTAAGGTAAAACTTCTCGAAATTGATCCTAAGACCGGTAAATACAAACTCTCTCATCGTGTTTTGCTTGAGAAACCTGAGGGATATGTTGAACGAGAGCGCCGTCCTCGTGGTGAGCGCCGCCCACGTGGCGAACGTCGCAATGATCGTCGTCCTCGTCCAGAAACAAACAACGAGCATACAGAGACTAACGACTAACAGGTCGGATTTCTCTATATAAATAAAGTAAGAAATCATCTTCAATGTACAAAAGGTCTTTGAAGATGATTTTTTACTTTATAACTACCGAAACTTATAACTGGTACACATCGCCTTATCTTATAATCGACAAACAATGAAAACAAATTTACCACTTCGCTTTTCGCTATTATGTATAATGTTAATGATCGTCGGGGGAGCAACCATCGCTTCCAACCTGAATGGCGAGCAACAGCGCATTGCATTAAGAGACAGTATTCTAACACAGATAACAGGAGGTAAAAAGCCTGAAGCCATCGCCAATATCCAGTCTTTTGGTGCTAAAGGTGACGGCACTACGGATTGCTTTCCGGCTTTCAAAAAAGCTATGCAGAGAGCTAAGAAGAGAGGAGGTTTGCACATTGTCGTACCACAAGGAATTTATTACCTACGTGGGCCTATCACCCTTGTAAGCAATGTATGTATAGAGTTAACAGAAGGAGCAACCCTAAAATTCGACCCTTCGCCTGACTTATACCCACTGGTCAGCACAAGCTGGGAGGGTACATTTCTGTACAACTACTCTCCTATGATATATGGATATGGGCTTGAAAATATATCCATAATAGGGAAAGGTACTATCGACGGGAACGCCACATCTACATTTGCTACATGGAAGCCAAAGCAAAAACCTGGGCAATTGCTCAGCAGACAACAAAATCACGAAGAACGCCCCTTGGACGAACGAAAATTTGGTAAAGGTTATTGGCTCCGACCACAACTCATACAACTATACAACTGTAAAGGGATTACTCTTTCAGGCATAAAGATTACCAACTCTCCTTTTTGGTGTGTGCATCTCTTAAAGAGCGAAAACATCATCTGCAACGGGTTGAGATATGATGCAAAGCTTATCAATAACGATGGAATCGACCCAGAATGTTCCCGGAATATTCTGATAGAAAACATACAATTCAACAATGGAGACGACAATATCGCTATAAAAAGCGGACGCGACAACGACGGACGAAACTCAAAAAGTCCATCTGAAAACATTGTAATACGCAACTGCTTCTTTAAAGGTCTACATGCAGTTGTAATTGGAAGTGAGATGTCAGGAGGTGTCAGCAATATTATAGTAGAGAACTGTACCTACGCCGGCTATTGCAAGCGTGGTATCTTTATCAAGACAAATCCCGACCGGGGTGGCTTTGTACGTAACATCTTTGTCAAAAACTGCGAATTTGGCGATGTTGAAGATCTGTTCTATATAACCAGTATGTATGCCGGGGAAGGGCAGAACAGTCATAACTACTCCACCATTGAGAGGGTTTATGTAGATGGGTTGAGATGTAAAACCGCAAATGCAGCTGCCATTACACTTCAAGGAACAAATGCCAAGCACATAAGGAAAGTAGAGTTTAAGAACGTAGAAGTAGATAATGCGAAAATAGGCATAAGTATAAGCAAGTCTGACGGAGTTGTCTTTGAAGATTGTCACATAGGAGGACGCTCGGGAGTACCTTCGCAGGACACGCCTCAAGATAAAATCTTTGAACGGTAAGAAAAAGTGGGGCGAACGATATTTCTAACGATAGAAAGCCAAAAAAGCCTTACGGTAAAGCGAATATAAGCGATAAATCCACCAATGATTATACTTAGTGTGGAATTGGCAATAAAACCATTGGTCCACCCAATAATTGCTTTCATAATCCAAAACATTGTCTATATCAGAAAGTTGTTGCCTGTGTATGCCATGACGGTATAGCTGGCGATATATGGAAAGCATACCTAAAAGCAATGGACGACGATATCGTTGACGAGTATCATGCTCAAAGAAAAAATCGCGGACAATGACTTCTGCACGAGCCTGAGACAAGAGAGAGGATATTCCTATGTGATGGCTATAAGACGATGGGTTATCGCAACGATAGTAATAGACAGTCTGTGGAATAGTGGCCCTACGCCCCATCAGCAGCAATCGGGGAAGAACTGAAAAATCTTCGGCATAATTTACCCCATAGGCAAAGGAAATATTGTGGTCAAAGAACAAACGAGTACGGAAGAGTTTACCCCATAGATTGCCATTCCCTTTATGGCATAGAAGCGACACAAGACGTTGCCTGTCTGAATGTGAGTCTGGCAATATCGGGTTGCCATGCTTATAACCCACTCGTTGATAAGCTCCTTCAACGATGTCCATATTGGTGTTCAGAGCTTTTTCCATCAATAAACGAATGGCATTTTCCGGAAGATAGTCATCAGGATCCACAAAAGTCAACCACTCAGTCTGTACAGCCTCTAATGCCGTCTGTCTTGTTGCTCCAACACCTTTATTATATTTATGAGTGATAATTTTGACTTGATTTAGTTTTTCCGGATGACGTTGAAGACTGTTGTATAACAGTTCCCTACTGTTGTCTTTAGAGCAATCGTCTACAAATATATAGAAAATTTTTTTATAGGTCTGGGCAAAAAGGCTTTCGACACATTGCGCAATATACTTTTCCACATTATAAACTGGAACAAGAACTGAAACACTTTCCATAACAAGAAAACAGGAAATGGGAGCGGATGTAGCATACACCCACTCCCACAAATATCATTTAGTCAACGTTAGAATTACACATAAGTCTCTATGAAACGCATTGTTCCTTCTACAACAACTTTTTGGGTTGTTGCAGGAAGCAAAACGGTATCACCGGCCCGGAAAAGCGTTTCCTCACCATCAACAGATAACTTAGACTCACCTTTAAGCCCAATCATAATGATAAAACTATCCAACGCTGAATAATCTATGGTCTTACTCGTGGTTAAATCATAAACAGAAGTAGTAAAATAAGGGCACTCCACCACTTGCATACGATGATTTTCTTTCCACTCATAATGGGTACGATAGTCTTTTTCAACATGATAGTCTATACACTCAGCAGCTTCTTTCGTGTGAAGTTCACGATAATTGCCATTTTTATCCTTCCGCTTAAAATCATAAATGCGATAGGTTACGTCACTTGTTTGCTGAATTTCTGTAACAAAACACCCAGTACCAATAGCGTGAATACGCCCAGCTGGTATAAAAAAGCAATCACCCTCTTTCACTTCATACTGTGACAACGCATCGGTGATAGTATCGTTTTCCACCATCACTTTGTACTGCTCTGGGGTTATTGGGGATTTTAGTCCATTATAAAGTTTTGCTCCTTGAGCACAAGGAAGCGCATACCACATCTCCGTTTTACCACGAGGTTTTCCTTGCTTTTTTGCGATTTCATCGGAGGGATGCACTTGAATGGACAAATCTCTACAAGCATCTATAAACTTAATGAGTAAAGGGAACTCGTTGCCAAAGCGTTCATAATTGGCTTTACCCAACAAACGGTCCTTATGCTCTGCGACTAACGCATTGAGATCCTTTCCTTCTTCAGGACCTTCTGCCACAACTGAAACATGTCCTGGAACACCTGACACTTCCCAACTTTCACCCACTTGTGGCAAGTTCTCACTTAGATGTTTGAACGGAATGATGCGTTCGCCCCCCCAAATGGTTTGCTTTAAGATTGGTTTAAACTTATAAAACGACATTGTTTACCTATGTTTTTTAAATGATAACTTTAATTTTTCGATAGTTCTCCCGAAACTCTGTTGGCGAACATCCTAACTTTCTACGGAAGATGCGATTGAAGTTACTCAAATTGTTATAGCCACAATTGAAACTAATATTAGCAATACTCTCCGTTGTGTCTATAAGCATACGGGTGGCGTTGGCCAAACGTATATCTATAATATAATCGGACAACGTGCGTCCTGTATGCAGTTTAAAGAAACGGCTGAAAGCACTTTGGCTCATATTGGCCATATCAGCGAGCGTTTGAAGCTTAAGCTCATACATAAAATTTGAGTTGATATAGTTTTTTACCGTAATGATTCGGCGACTATCATCGCTGACTTCAGCCTTGGCATTCGATTTGGTAGACAATGTATAGGCGCCATCACTTTGAGCCAACTCGTTGAGAGTTCGCAAGAACAAAATAACAGCTTCAAAACCATTCTTTTGTCGAGAGAGGGAATCCAAAAGGGTGTAGATACGGATAACAGTCTTTTGCGGAAAGGCAAGTCCCTTTTGTGCCTCTCGCAACATCCTACCAATAGCGGCAAAAGGATTCTTGCTGAGGAAATCATCCTGTTCCAATCCGAACTTAAATTGAACCGTTATCTCACGTATATCATTGCTTTTGCAATGGTATTGTTCCCACACGTGTTCAAGATTAGGGCTTGTTATCAGCACCAAATCATAATCGCCAATTATCTCACTACTGTCTCCTACGGTACGACGTACACCTGCAGCGTTTTCCACAAAGTTGAGTTCATAAACCTCATGGTTGTGTATGGGATAAGTAAACTCTTTCTTGTGGCGGTCGGCAATATAGAGAGCGTCCTTCTCCATTAAAGGACTAATCTCATGCAATATATCTGTTTGAGCCATAGTGGTAAGCTTTTTATCGGGATTACTTGAAGTATTCAATTTTCAGAATTTTCTTTCCATCAGCTCTAAACACATACGACTATTATGATAAGGACACTTCCAAAATCCCGCCTTGTCATCAACTAAGTTGACAGTTCCATCCTTATGACGGCTCCAATACCACTCACCATTCTTATAGTCAATAAGATTCTTTTTGATATATTCCCAACAAAGAGAAGCTTTATCCAAAGCGGAATCATCGGAAAAATACTGATAAATATTGGCAAAACCGACAACGGTTTCCGCTTGTACCCACCAATGAAGGTCTGTATCAATATATCCTGTATCCAAATTTGCTTCATGAACCATTGAGCCATCGGGTCTTAGACCCTTCTCGGAAGCCTTTGCTACCATTTGAACAATGGGTTCTACTTTTTTCAAGACATCTTTGTCACCTAACACAAGAGCCGCTTCATGTATCAACCATGAACATTCTATATCGTGTCCATAACTCTCTAACGCACCAGCCCCACGTTTCCAGTCCATATCAAAGAACAAATCGAGATGATGGGTTTCAGGATTCAATATCTTATCAGTAAAGATATCAATAAGGTTACGCAACGAAGCAGCCAATTGAGGAGACTTCCAAATGCGATAAAGATTGGCATATGGTTCTATAATATGCAAGTGGGTGTTTTGAGATTTAGGATAGTTAGCATCCAAATCCGACAAGCGCATATCGGCAATAGGTTGCCAATCGCGTGTCATAGCCTCAATATAACCATTATTTATGGGGTCTAATGCGTGCTTTTCTATACATTCGTACAATTTAATAGCTTCATCAAGAGCTTCTTGATCACCCGTAGCACGGGCATACTCAGATAAGCCATATATCATAAAACCAATTGCATAGAATTGCTTTTTAGTGTCTACGGGTTGTCCTAAGCTGTCAACACTCCAATAAGCACCGCCATATTCCTTATCGATGAAATGGTCTAAAATATATTGTTTAGCCCGTGTTGCGGCCTCCAAATAAGGCTTTAGGCGTAAAACACGATAAGCTGCAGAGAATGCCCACAAAATGCGAGCATTCAAAATAGCACCTTTTTCGGCATCAGGATGCAAAGTCCCATGCCCATCAATTCGACCATAAAAGCCTCCATGTTCGGTGTCTACCATTTTATCGAGCCAAAAACGCAAGATATTGTTTTGTAGCACATCTTGCATTTCCTGCGTCATTATTTCTATTTTACTCATCACTTATTTCTTTATTGGGAACAAATAAGACAATATCATTAGTAACAAAGCAATACCTGCTGGTATTAATGAGAACAACGACCACACCATAGTAAGAACCGAACTGGTAATGGAAGCAGGATCAATAGAAGTATTGCCAAAAGAATCGGTTACCATATGAGCACCTGCCCAGCCTAAGAACAAAGCTATCAGCGATCCCGATATGGCAGTTCCGAACTTCTGAGACATTGTGCCAGAGCTGAAAATAAGGCCTGTAGCTGAAGATTCAAACTTCATGGTATGATAATCTGCAACATCAGCATACATTGACCAAAGTAAAGGAGAATAGACTCCAATACCCATAGATGTTAGAACAACTAATAAGACCATCACCCAAATATAAGATGGGCTCATGGGAATAAAGAAGAAGGCAACCGACAATACCATACACAATGTTGATGACCAAAAGAAAGCCATACGCTTGGAACCTGCTAAACGAGTAACCAACGGAGACAAACCACCAAAGATCATACAGGTCACTTCTCCAAAGGCCATAAACACGGTATAGTTGATTATTAATCCACTAATGGTCACATTGCCTTTTAAGCAGTATTCAAACATATAACCAGCTACTGCATAACGGAAGCCGTTAAAGAAATTGGTACAGATGGCTATGGCCGTCATATAGAGCCACGGCACATTATGTACCAAGTCAACAAATTGGTGAAAAGAGAATTTCTCTGCACGTTTTGGTTTAAGACGTTCCTTTGTCAATAGGCCACAAACAAGGGTCATCGCTGCTGCGACAGCGCCTAAAACGACTCCAATAACTGCATATTGATGAGCTTCCGTGCCACCTACCATTTTTTGCAGATAAGGAAACGACAAAAGCGTAGCAAATCCCATGGCATAAGCACCCACCATACGGAAGGATGAAAATTGGTTCTTTTCATCGTCATTATCAGTCATTACGCCCAACAAAGAGCCATAAGGAACATTCACCATTGTATAAATGGCCATCATCAGCAAATATAGAGTATATGCCCAAATACGTTTTGCGACAGGGCCAAAATCTGGAGTATACAACAATAAAGCAAAAACAAGACCAAAAGGAATTGCTCCGTAGATAAGCCACGGACGGTAAGTGCCCCAACGGGATTGGGTTCTATCTGCCAAAGTTCCCATTAACGGGTCCGTTACGACATCAAACATACGCGCTACCAACATTAATATTGCAGCATCAGCAAAGGTAAGTCCAAAAACATTCGTAAAGAACAAAGGGAATGCTATCGACATTACTTTCCATACAATACCACCCGCAGCAGCATCACCCATTGCGTATGCTATTTTTTCTTTTATACTTGCCATGGTTCTTAGTTATTCTTTGATTATAAAATATAATAGGTAAAGTAGGGACAATGCTTATAACCACACGTCCCTACTAATAGTGTTTAATAATTATTTATTAGCTCTGTTTTTTGCAATTAGCTTTTTTATTGTTTCTACAGAAGCTGATGTGGTAAATCCATCCTCTGGAGTATTCATACAATAATCTACCAACTTATCGATAGTAGAAGTGGCAACATGCATACGGGTGTCCGATGATGCATAATAAATGAATACCTTACCATCTTCATCTGCTATCCATCCATTAGCAAAAGTGACATTCATTACATCGCCAATATATTCTTCTCCTTGAGGAACAAGGAAATAACCGCCAGGTTGAGCGATGACACGAGTTGGGTCATCAAGTGCAGTCATATACATATAAAGTACATAACGCAATCCCGAAGCACAACCTCTTACGCCATGTGCCAAATGTAACCAACCCTTAGGAGTCTTGATGGGATGAGGTCCTTCACCATTTTTCACTTCCATAATGGTGTGATAATGACGAGAGTTGATAATCTTTTCTTCCTTGATTTCGGCATGGGTAATGTCATCAACAAGAGCCCAACCAATGCCACCACCTGAGCCGGCATCTATAAAGCCATCCTGAGGACGAGTATAGAATGCATATTTCCCATCTACAAATTCAGGATGCAAAACAACATTACGTTGCTGCGACTTGGTCTTGAGGTCGGGTAAGCGATCCCAATGAACAAGGTCGTGTGTACGGGCTATGGCTGCCGTAGCAGTTGCGGCCGACAAATCATTTGGTTGCGAGTCGTCATGACGCTCAGCACAAAACACTCCATATATCCAACCATCCTCGTGTGCGGTCAGTCGCATATCATAGATATTGGTAGCAGGCACAACATCATCAGGCATGGTTATCGGTTCTTCCCAAAAGCGGAAATTGTCAATACCGTTGGGAGACTCTGCCACAGCAAAGAAGCTTTTACGGTCAGCACCCTCTACACGCACTACAAGTAAATACTTTCCATTCCATTTTATTGCCCCCGAATTAAGAGTTGCATTCATCATTATGCGCTGTTCCAAATAAGGATTGTCTTTCTCGTTGAAATCATATCGCCATTCGAGAGGTGTGTGTTCTGCCGTTAAAATGGGGTATTTATAACGAGTGTAAATACCATTACCCCATTCTTCTGCCACATTCTTACGAGTTAGAAGCTCTTCATGATGAGCTTTAAGGGCTTCTAACTTTTTTCTAAAATCTGTCATATTCGTTTATTTTATATTGTTTATATCTTTAAGGAAAAGAACGTTCTTTGCCGAATATAGAGCTTTAAAATCTGCTGCACAAGGTAAATCTGGCGAAGGACCAAAGTATTCATTTTTGTCGTTACGCCATAAAAGGAAGTAGCAAATGTTGTATCGGTCCATTACCGGTTTTAAAACTCTTGTCCACCATGTTGCATCCGGCATATTCTTTAAGCCACATTCTGTAAGTGCAAAAAGTCGATTGTTCTTTTCTGCGAACTTACTAATAAAGTCCAAGTCAGCAGAAATTTGCGTTATAAAATCAGTTTCCTTGCCCCATTGATAAGCATCTTCACCTAACAAAGTAACACGGTCATTACCGGGATAACGTTCCAAGAAGCGTTCCTCCGACCAATTTCCATCCAAGTTGGGAGAATAGCTCCAAAGCAAATTGTCTAAACCACGACCACGCAGGTAGTCTTGTAGCATATTCCACAATGCTTTATATTCTTCATTCGTACACAATTTCTGTCCCCACCAAAACCAAGAACCATTGTTTTCATGCCAGGGGCGAAAAATAATTGGAATAGGATTGCCTTTGCTGTCTTTTAATGTACAAAGGAAATCACCTACTCGCTGCATCCACAATTGGAATTTTTGGTATTCCTTTCCCTCAGGCAAGACACTTTTTACCACCTGATCAGAACTTACATCCCATGCCGTTCCGCCGGTAAGAGGATTGCGCGGATGCCAACTAAAAGTAACAATACCGCCTCGTTCTGCGTGGCGTATCGCTTCATCGTGTATAAGATTAAAGGGAACACTGTCCAAGTTTTTGCTATCAGCCTTTTCTATACCTCCTAAGTCAAAGCCCATAACAGCCGGATAATCACCTGTCGTTTCAAGTATGTCGCTGCGATTCGGCTCATATGACCAGTTAATCCCATAAAATGGATCATCTTGATGTCCTGCCATATAGCCTTTCTTTTGGATGCTTGCCAACCGTATGGTTAACAATTCCGCTGTAGTTACTTTTTTCTTTTTCATTGTTTGTGATGATGTAGACAATGTTTGAGTTGCACAAGCAGACAATACAAGTAAAGCTATGGAAAAGAAAAGTATTTTTTTCATTGTATTTTATCAAAAAATCAAATATTAATAACCTAACTGATGAATCAAGAAATTCTGCCATTCATCCCATTGCTCTTGATACCAGTAATGGCCAGTCATTGGATAAACGGTAAGTGATTTCTTCGCTTTTACGATGTTATAAAGACCGTAAGACGATGTTGGAGGCACCACTTCATCATTATAGCCAAAGCTAAACCAGCACACTTGCGAAGGGCGTAACCGCTTGGCAAAGTTAACGCCATCATAATAACGGCTTCCTTCAATTCTCTTTACATCTGCTTTTTGATTATAAAAATAATGGGGCCAACCGCCTGCAATGCCTTTTGTTTCGGCTTCATAGTCGCACATTGCGTCATGAATAGCGGCAAAGAAAGTCACTCTACTATCCAATGCAGCCGTTGCAATCGACAGGAAGCCTCCTTGAGAAGCCCCCGTCACGCCCAAAGTCTTGCCATCCCACTCTGGCAAAGATGCAATAAAGTCAACTGAGCGAACCGCTCCTGTTATCACACGCTTATAATAATTTTTGTTGGGGTCTTCCAAATTGGTATCCCAATAGCCATTAAGCGCCCCATCCAACAAACGATCATAAACTGTCTGGTCGAGTGTAACTGGTATACCATGTATTCCTATTTCCAAAACAATACATTTTCCACTTGCCGTATAGGTATCTCCTGGATAGGGGCGTACGCCAGCTCCTGGAACACGAAGTAGTGCAGGATAGTGGCCCTGCGCCTTAGGAACAGACAAAATACCATAAATTCTACTATTAGGCCGATTGTTGACAAAGCTCACTTCATACACATTGTCATCTTTAGTACACCTGTCAGGAAGAAGTTTCATCGTTGGATTAAGCTCATTCCGCCGGGCTTCTTCCAATGCTTTCTTCCAAAAGTCATCGAAATCATCGGGACATTTCGCATATGGTTGTATTTTTTCGGGAGCGAAACCGGCAGTGCAAAGGCCTTCATAATCCTTCCCATTAACATGTGCAACAACCTTTACACGGTAAAAACCTTGTCTATTGAGAGTTCCTTTCAGATGAAGAGTACCATCTTTTAAAGTAATTGAGCGCTTAACATCTGGATACATAACAGGTCCCGCCTCATAATCAATCTGAACATTGTCAAGTAAGGTTCCCGATTTTCTAACGTTAACTTCAAAATTAGCAGTTTCATTCAATTTGTAGTTCCAGTCCTTATGGTCGGGGGTAACACTTACAACTATATCATTCCCCCTAATTTGAGCTTCTATTGGCAATGCCATCAACAATAGAAGCAAAAACTGCAATAACTTTTTCATTATTATACCGATTATTTAATTAAACGATAAGAAACAACATCATGTGCGCCAACAGAAATCTTGCGAGTTGCTTTATCTTTCTTTGAAGTTTTGCCTTCATACTTATGCGTCCACAAGTTATACACCTTATATATATATTTATCAAATTCGGTACTTCTTAAACTTACTTCGTTGTCCGTCAAATTAAAGTCTTGCCAATTCATATTGAATGACACGTTTTTCTTGGTTGGGTTTAAAATGGTGAACGCCCAATCGCCATTTGCCAACGGTTTAAACCAAAAAGCCAAGCCCTTCTTGTCACAGAAGTGCAAACCCTGAACACCCAAAGTGTCTTGATTGACGGCTATCATCTCTTTGTTTAAGATAATTTTCTTAGTAGCTTCATTCATATTTCGCAAGTCGTTACCAAGAATTAGTGGACTTGCCATCATGCACCACATTGTAAAATGAGCACGGTCTTCATTCTCTGACATACCATTCCCAACTTCCAGCATATCCGGATCGTTCCAATAGCCTTTTCCTGCATACTGACGAAGGGTGTCATTATAATTGATACACTGCATCACACCAAACTGCGTATAGCCGGGGAAGACACGGAGAGAATCGAAATTGCACCAAATGTCAGGCGTTGTTCGCCACGAGTGGCCCACTTGATTGGCCCAATGCCAAGGTTGGCTTGAGCCCCATTCACACATACTGAAAAAGATTGGACGGCCAGCCGAACGCAAAGCTTCACCCATGAGCTCATATGCTCCAACGGGATTGATGTTTTCTGTCTTACACCAATCATACTTCAAATAATCACATCCCCAACGGGCATATTGTAAAGCATCTTGATATTCATGTCCGAAAGAACCAGGTTCACCGGCACAAGTTTCTCTACCTGCATCACTGTAAATTCCCAATTTTAAGCCTTTACTATGCACATAGTCGGCAACGGCTTTCATTCCGTTTGGAAATTTCACAGAATCTGCCTGAATAAAGCCATTTGCATCGCGTTTTCCATGCCAGCAGTCATCAATATTTAGGTAAACATATCCCGCATCACGAAGACCGGTTTCCACCATAGCATCTGCCATTTCTTTAATAACCGTTTCATTAATATTGCCTTGAAATTTATTCCAAGTACTCCAGCCCATTTGCGGCGTATTTGCCAAGCCTTCCCATTTTTGCGCCGAAGCAGGTTGAACAAAAAAGCCACACAAGGCTATAATCAGCAAAGAAAATTTGCAAATAGTACTTTTTACGTTGTTGATAATCATTTTGTAATAAACGTTTTGGTTAGTTATTCTATTTCTCTTTTGCAAAGATAGCATAATTTCCAAAAAGGCGCTAACACTTTATTGACTATTTACTATATTAATTTATCAAAAACAATAAGAATTCATGACAAAATAATGTCAAACCGACTATTATTTAAGAGTAAAGCGATTAACTTATACCAATAAAGCGCCAAGCAATAAGCTATTTATACATAAAGTATTCAAGCAAAGGCCAGGATATTCCAAGCAAGACAAACATGCCTCCAACTATCAGATTATCAAGCAGAATAAGGATGCCGACAAACTATTATCATCAGAACGAATAAAAAATCAAATGCCATTGGCAGAGAGCCAATGGCATTTGATTACTCATATAATTATCTTGCTATGCAAGACTGTATGATACTATTTTTTCGTCGAGAACAATGCATTGACGATTTCCGGTTCATACCATTCGTTCTCATTTCGGTCGTAAAGACCCATCCACCACAAACCTGTTGTCTTATAAGCATTGAATTTTTCAACCATATAAGTTGCATATTTAATGCGTTCATTCATATCAGGGTGAGTTCCGATGGCACCAAATTCACCAAAGATATATGGTATATGCAAGTCGTCACAACGCTTGTTTACACGAGAGAATATAGCATCAATCACCGATTTACAACTTTCGTCGAACATATTAATGTAATATTGCTTGTCGTCATTATTGGAAGTATCATTACAGAACCAAAAAGGATCATAACTATGGATAGACAACAACAAGTGGTTAGGATGAACATCCGTTGGAACCTGAAGTGCATCCAGAACCGGCTGAGTAGAACTGGAGCCATAACCATTAATCATCAAGTTGCGGTATTCGTTGTTGCCTCCGGTGGCACGAACGGCATCTACGAAGTCTTGCTGAAGCTTATTGATAGTGGTATAAGTAGGATCCGCAGGGTCAGCAGGTGCTGTCCAAGACCAGTTCTTATCCAATATTTCGTTAAATCCATCAAAGATAAGATGTTCATCTTTATCCTTGAAACGATTAGCAATTTGTGTCCACAGGTTCTTAAGACGAGCTGAATTTTCAGCATATTTGTCAGGATCACCTGTCAACCATCCAGCATCGTCCTGACGACCGGCGCTACGTGCACCTGCATCATGCTGAACAACAAGAATGCAATACATGTGTGCGTGAAGAACATAGTCAACCACTTGTTCTACACGATCCATCCAAGCCTCGTCGATGGTGCCGTCTGCAGCCTGATGTTGATACCATGTAACAGGCACACGCATGATATTAAAGCCTTTAGCTGCTATAGAGTCAACAATATCCTGTGTCGTTACAGGTTGTTCCCATGCGGTCTCCCAAGCCTCTGGACCCTTTGAGAAGTCAATCCAAGTGCTTGTTGCTATTTCCGGATTACTATCCAATGTATTTCCAAGATTGTATCCAAGTTTGATATGTTCTACCAAACTGTAACTGCTTTCGAACGGATCATTAGGATCCATTCCCACGCCATTCTGGCTCACATTGATTACTTTTGTCAGATTACCTGCAGTAATGGTGATGGCAGAACGACGGAGTGAGCTTTCATTTTTTGTTACACTCACCTTAATATAAGCCTTCGTATTTGTTGCAGAAGTATCTGTAGCATTCCATCCATAACCTGAATGAGGGGTTATAGAGAGCCAAGTCGTATCGGCATCTGGTATTGAAGCAGTCCAATCACCATCGGTGCTTACGCCAATCATAGTGTTTGTTGCAGCCATTTGGAAAGACAAGCTATCGATAGCCTTTCCGTCCTTGGTGACAGTCAGCACCGAAGCTGGAGCCGAAGGGTTGTCGTCGTCACTACAGCTCTGCACAAACAGAGCCGCAGTGAAGAGGAGCATGAAGCCTAATATATTTTTTATCTTCATAATTCTTCTTTTCTTTTAATGTTACTTTTTAGGAATATAGATAACACGAACATTGTCAAACTTGATATCAACCTTTCCTACAGAATTGCTTTGGTTCATGCTTTGGAAACGGAACTGGTTGAGTCCTAAGCGCACGATATCCGCATAAGTCTGACCATTATAGCAAGCAAACTTGCTCAATGGCACGATTGCACGATACCACTGACGTTTATGTGCTTGTCCATTAATGTCTTGAACGACTGGTCCGTCAGGGAACATTCCAATCTGATCATCATAAGATTCCCACCCAAAGTTGTCATATTGGTTTTCTGCATCACCAATAGGTTGAATTATGTAACGGATATAGCCCCAGAAAGAGCCGTTGTTGTAATCGCCATCATCATAGACATTCATTGCCAAGTACACATCATCAGCTGATGCATTAGAAGGAATGTTTTCCGAAAGCGGGAATGAGTTACCGTTCCAGTCTTTACGGAAATAGACCATCGTACCCCACCATTGCTGAGCTTCTTGTTCTTTAAAAATGCGAGCATAGTTGCCGTCTGCATTACCTGCATCCTCTATCAAGCAGGTTGGACTCCAAGCATTATTGACAGCATCGTCGTTGTCGAAGGTTGTCAACAAGGTTGTGTAATCATAGAAATTGTTCAACGATACAGAGCCTGCAGGATTAGATATGGTTAGTGTTGTACCGCTACCCTGTGAAGGCTTCGTCTTGAATGGAATATAGATAGTGTCTTCAGACGAAGAAACCGTGTAATCATCGCTTGTCAAGGTCACATCACCATAAGTTATCTTGTCAATCTGAACAAAGTCACGACCTGTTAAAACGAGTGTTTCCCCTATTTCAGGCATATCAGAAGAGGCTGCGAACAAAGTTGGCTTACCTGGCATACGATAATAAGGTATGTAAACCGTTCCGCTTGCACACTCCATCACAACCGAGCCAGAGTCGGGAGCATTCTCAGGAATAACCGCGCCAACCACAGATTGGGTCTGGTAAGCTTGTGTTACCTGATTCTGATAATGGTTCTGCAGTATATCAAAGTATTTATCTATAGCTATGTGATTTCCTGGAACTTCCGTCCATTTGGTCGTATCGAGTTGTTCTGACATCGCATCGGTAATGTAAACCTTTTCAATATCGAGCAGGTTCAAACCATAGAGTTTCATTGTATCGCCAGCAGTTCTCGGATAATGAGCTTCCAAGCGCTGGAGTTGCGGACCGGGTTGCGTTATCTTGAAAGCATAGACCGCTGTTCCATGAGTAGTCTCCACACGTATTTCGTCAGGAATAGTGCTATCAAAAGAAGACAACTTAAAACCGTCTTTTTCTGAAGGAACCGTAACAATCACACTATGATCTGTGTTCATTGTTGGGTTGAAGTATACCTCTTGGTCATTGATATAGACTTTCATCACGTGCGACAAGTTCTTACCGATAATGGCAATAATCTGTCCTTGTCCTGCCTTATTAAACAGGCTGTCTGCTTTGGTAGGATCCGGTAGACGCACACCTGTGATTTCCGGCTGTCCACCTCCGTCCGAGTCGTCATCGCTACAAGACGTAACGCTAAGAGAGAACACTGCCACAAATAGCAGCATCAGCAGACTCATTCTCTTGTTAAATATGTTCTTTAACATGGATTCTTTGTTTTTTCGTTACTTAAACTAATTTCAAATTATATGCCACGCTTACTTCTCCTCTCCAAAATCATAGGATTGTGCGGGTTCATTGAAGTAGTGGTTCTGTATCACGTCAGACTCCGGATATGGCATAAATATATTGGCTTCCGAAAGCACGATGGGCTGATAGCCTGTGCAATACTGGCGACAAGCTTGATTCAAATCGAAAGTATAGCCTGTAGCCTTGGTTTCAACGGTGTTAGCATCCGAACCTTCACCGTCTTCTGCATGATCGTTCCACATCACATGTCCGTCAGAATTGTAAAGGTACCAAGTGTTTGTCCCTGGAGGAATTACACGATATGAGAAGGTGCCATCAGCATTCTTCTTGATGCTTCCTTCACGAATTTCAAACCCACGGTGTTGTTTGTTGTTGAAATAATTCAGCATATACTGTGGTTTCCAGCGATACCATGTCACCATATCCCACCAATTGAAGTATTCCATACAAAACTCTATGTTGCGTTCACGGATAATATCGTCAAGTGTGATAGAGGTATAGTCTTTAACATGTGCACGGTCACGAATGGCATTAAAGGCGGCTAAAGCCTCCGGGTCGGAAGTTGACTCGTTGTTGCCGAGTATTGCTTCTGCCTTCATCAGATAAACATCAGCCAAGCGCTGGATATAAGTATTAAGCGGAGAAGCCATTTGGGCCAGATTGCATGGCTGAACATCGGCTTTGGTTCCTAACACACCTTTTTTCAATTGTATCCAGTTCTTCTTATAAGTATAACCGCCTGAAGCTTTCTTTATGTAGTCGTAGTGTACTTTGGGGTTAAAGAATGTCGCATTGATACGAATGGAATCCTTTGGATCTTGATTGTAATAGTCCAACATATCACAAGAAGCGGAAATAGAACCACCCCATACGTTGACGTCAGTAACCTCTGGGAAAGCCAAATCCGAATAAAGTGCATTCATCGCACCCCATTCGCCTGAGTTAGGATCAGCCCAACGCATAGCCAATACGGTTTCGCTATTGTCGTTGTCTTGTGCCAAGAACAAATCCTTATAATCGGGCAACAAAGAATATTGTCCGCTATTGATTACTTCGTCACAAAGGCTTACCACCTCTTTCAAAGTGGCTTCGTCACGGTTGTGATCGGCTGTAGCACCTTCTTGCCAACCGCTTTGTGCCAACAATGCCTTTGCCAAAGCAGCTTTAGCAGCATATTTGCTTGGATGATTGTCGGTACCTTTTTCCGGAAGACATTCTGCAGCTCTACGGAAATCGCGAATGATAAACTTCAGAACATCACCTTCTTTTGTCAACGGACGAACAGGATTGTCAACCATTTCCTGGTTGTTGTCATAAAGGATAACGTCGCCCCAGCCGCGAAGCAAATAAAAGTAAGCCCATCCACGCATCAGATAGCACTCGCCAATGCCTGCATTCTTTACAGACTCAGACACGTCGGACGTGCAATACTTTTCGAGATTTTCCAATGTGGCATTACTCATTGAAACCACATTATACAAGGAAGACCATGCCAAAGACATATCCTCGGTAAGGGCTGTCACCTGGAATTTAGCAAACTCTTCACTGACATAGGGGTTCCAAGCTTCGTTGGCACGATAAGATCCCATACCAACAATGGCGCGACGGTTGAAGTTAAACCACGCACGGTTGTATAGAGGCTCGGTGCCTTTGCGCACAGCTGCGTCTGACGAATAATAGGTTGGTGCCGTATAGCTTCCTTTTGGAGTCTTGTCCAAAAAGTCGGAGCTACAACTTGCCATGCCCAAGGTCAGTCCCGCCAAAGCTGTTGTTGTCAATATATGTAACTTTTTCATTATTGTTTCAGATTTTAGTATTTAGAATTTAACCTTGAGACCTACAGTATAAATACGTTGTGAAGGATAACGGTAGTTATCGATTCCCTGAAGGATAACGCTCTGACCCTGAGAACCGATTTCTGGATCATAACCGCTATAACCAGTAATCGTGAAGAGGTTTTGAATGTTTCCATACACCTGAACCCACTCTATACCCAGCGGGCTGAGCCAACGTTTCGGCAAATTGTAAGCCAAAGAAACGGTCTTCAAACGCAGATAAGAGCCATCCTCTACGAAGCGGTTACTGATACGGTTGTTGTCGTTCAGAGAAGTACCAGCAGCACTGATGCGCTGAACAATAGCTGTAGAAGCATTGGATACATACACGTTGTTGATATCGGTAGCTGAACCATTAGGGTCTATCAACTCTACATGGGCATAGTTGCTCACCTCACTCATCTTGTTGCCATAACCTTGCGTGTCAGTGTGCTGCTGACGAACGATGTTGTAAATATCGCCACCCACGCTACCGTTAAGGAAGAAAGAGAGTTCAAAGTTCTTCCAGGTAATACTGTTGTTCAAGCCGAAAGTAAAGTCAGGGTTAGGATCGCCAATATACTTACGGTCTGCTTCTGTAATCTTGCCGTCACCGTTTACATCTTCATAGATATAATCTCCTACCCAAATACCATTGGTTGCAATAGGCTGAAGATTGCCGTTGGAATCTACAGGGCGGGCTACTGGAACCTTGTTGCCATTGGCATCAAGGAGGAACTCGCCTTGAGCGTTCTTCTGATAGAAGTCGCTGGCATTGGTGTACATACCAATCACATTATAGCCATAGAAGCGTCCAACTGGTCCGCCTACCGCCGACTGAGTGTAAATTTGTGTTCCGATCTGTCCTTCCTTGGTAGCATTAGCGCTATTAAGAGCTGTCAACTTGTTACGGTTGATGGAAAGAGTTGCACCTGTACGCCACTCAAAGTCTTTCTTGACAATGTTCACGGTGTTCAAAGTAAACTCAATACCAGTATTGCGGATAGCACCTGTATTCACCCAAGGAGCTGATAGACCTTGATAGTCGTTGTTGATGACATAAGAAGGAAGAGATGCTTGCATCAGCAAGTTCTTTGTGTTCTTATAATACCAGTCTACAATAAATTCAATACGGTTGTGGAGGAATGCCAAGTCAAGACCTACGTTCCATGAGTTGGTACTTTCCCACTTCAAGTTTGCATTGGAGAAGTTTGCGGGATAGTAACCGGTTCCCCATGCGGTAGCTGTATTGGCCATTGTCGCACCATAGGCATAAGAACCCGTACTCTGGTTACCTACAAGCCCCCATCCCAAACGAAGCTTTGCATTGTTGAGCCATGTAAACTTCTTCATAAAGGTTTCGTTGCTTAAACGCCAAGCCAATGCCACTGACGGAAACCATCCCCAACGGTTGTTTTCACCGAAGCTGGAGCTACCGTCGGTACGAAGAGTAGCTGTAAGCAAGTAACGGTCGAGCAAATTATAGTTAAAACGTCCAAAATAAGACTCTATAGACCAAGGTGTACCGTCATCATTAGAGTTGGTAGCAGTCTTTGAGTCACCTGCATTCAGAGAGTGGATAGCATCGCTCAAGTAGCCTTTACGCGATCCTGAAAGGCTTTCCCAGTTGCCCCATTGTGCTTCATGTCCGAGCATGATTTGGAAATGGTTGTTCTTGAATGGGTCAAAGTCGTATGTAGCATATTGCTTAAACGAGTTGTACTTGCTTAGGTTCTTGCCACGGGTAGACTGGCTTTCCACCTTAATGTCTCCATAAGAATAATCAGGAACAAAGTAGTAGGTGTTATACCAACCACGGTTGCCGCCATATTCTATACGGATGTTCAATCCCTTGACGGGTTTGATGTTTGCAAACACATTATAATCCAACTGATAGTTGTTGGTGCGGTTTTCCTTCATATTGGCCTCAAAGATAGGGTTGCTGTAATAAGTTGCAAAGTCGTTGGTTTGAGGCACACCATAACTTCCGTCTGGATTTCGGGGAGCAACGTCAGGGAACTGGTTGAGAGCAGTATTGATGACATTGTTCTCTGTAAAGGTAATGTTCTGTTTTGTGTTGGAGTAAGCCGTGTTGACACCCACCTGCAACCAGTTGGTTACGTTGGTATCGAAGTTTGCACGGAAACTTGCACGGGTAAATCCTGAACCTATACCCACACCGTCTTGGTCGAGATAGCCACCGCTCAACGAGTAGTGCATATCTTTATTACCACCACTGATGTTGACATTATGGTTTTGCATAAAGGCTGTCTGGAACAATTCACGCTGCCAGTCTGTACCGTTTGTCAACAGGTAAGGATCTTTGTAGTCTTCGCGTTCACCCCATCCTTGTATCTTCGCGCGTACATTATAAAATTCTGCATATTGTGGTAGATTCATCACATCGAGATACTTGGGCATTGCCTGCCAGCCTACATAACCTTCATACTGTATTTTTGCCTTTCCTTCTTCGCCGCGCTTGGTGGTGATAAGAACGACACCGTTACTTGCACGCGAACCGTAGATGGCTGTGGCAGACGCATCTTTAAGCACTTCGATGTTGGTAATATCAGAAGGGTTGATGCTCGAGAGCACTGAAGTGTTGCTATCTGTGTTTCCACTTACGGCAATACCGTCAATCACATAGAGAGGCTCGTTTCCACTCAACGAGTTGATACCACGCACTTGCACGCTGATACCACCACCGGGGGCTCCAGAGTTTTGGGTAACTTGCACACCAGCGATACGGCCTTGCATAGCTTGTTCAAGCGAGGTGTTGACGCCTTGCTTGATTTGCTCCTCATTGATAGACGAAACAGAACCTGTCAAGTCGGAACGTTTCATCGTACCATAACCGACAACAACCACTTCGTCCATGTTGGTTGCATCGGCATGAAGCACTACATTTACATGTGATTTACCAGCCACATTTATGGTTTGCGACTTGTAACCCACGTAAGATACGGTGATTTGGTTTTTGCCAGCAGGCACCTCTACCGAGAAATTACCGTCTATATCGGTAATGGTTCCCGTTCCGGTTCCTGTGATCTGTACAGTAGCTCCGATGATTGCTTCGCCATTGGCGTTGCCGTCTTTCACGGTTCCCGTCAATGTCTTCTGCGCAAAGAGCTGGCACGTCGTTATGAGTGCCATGAAAAGAATCACTAATTTTTTCATCCTTTGTGTTTTAAGATCAACTTACTTGAATTTTAGTTATTTAATTTGATATATTGTCTGCTTAGGAGTATTGTTGGCAAAGTTAATATAAGTTTTTTTAATTCCCTAATACTTTTTTAACTTTTTACAAATACTTTCTTTGCAATGATGGGGCTTTAACACAAAATGGAATTGGCTCAATTGAGCCAATCCCATTTTATTGAGAATTTTTAAGGATGTTACAAGTTATTTGTTGAAGAACTTCTTGCCGTTCTGGATAACTACGCCTTTATAGTTCTTGCTTACCTGTTGACCTGCAAGGTTGTACATTGGAGCGTTGACTGCATTGTGGAGAGTTTCCTTGGCATTAACATTTTCGATACCATCAACTGTTGTCTTAATGCGAGAAACGCTTGTTACTTTTACTGTGAATGGATCTGTACCCTCGTTAGGATTCTTGAAGTAAATCTTGGCAACATCGTTAGGCTCACTTGCAGTAACGGTGCCGTCTTCGTCTTTTGTTTCTTTAACAGCTGTTGCATGACTTACCGTGAAGTCTATCTGGTCGAGATCTGCATCAAAGTTGAAATATTGGAAACCGCCACTTGCATTGTCGAGTTCCACCAATGTAGGCTTAGCGATAGGCTCAGCTGCCTTAATGCTATACAGATAAACTACGTTTTCTTCAGTAGCATGGCTATAGGTACAAGGCTGCTCGTCAGCACCGTAGATACAGAGACCACCATACTGTCCAGTAAAGGTGATTACAGGTGCTGCAGAAGAGCCGAGAGAACGTCCCCAACCACCTGCTACATAAGATGTTACAGGCACATCCGTTCCATCTGCCTTCACTAAGGTAAAGCTCTTGATTTCGATTTTAGCGTCTTTTACCTTGGCCTGTACATTAAATTTATCGAGTGAAGAGAGCGCTTTAACAGCATCGTTGAAATCCTGTTCCAAAACACTTGCATTAGCATCAAAGTCGTTGAATTGGATGCCACCGATATTGGTCTGCACATATGACGGATTTCCATCATCATCTGTACCTGCAGTAGATGGATCTGCTACATATTCTATACGGTAGCCCTTATAATCGGCAGGATTGATAGCATTGGAAGCACCTATCAATCCAAACTCGCCCCACTGACTGGAGAATGTCAGCCTAACATCAGTTCCAGGATCAGCTGTATAGTTCCAAGGAAAGTCGTCAATCTTAAAGCCCAACTGCTCAACGTCTTGGGCATTCACTGCTACTGCAACAAGTGCTGCTGCTACTAAAGTAAAGATTTTCTTCATAACAATATAGGTTTTATAGTTAATTAATATGATATCAAGGTAGTAATAAAAGTTATTTATAGTGGCAAAGATAGTGGAAATTTGCAAAAGAAACCACCACTATCTTGCTTTTCATTGATATTATTTTACCATTTAGGACAAGCTAATCTGACAGCAAGCTACTTACCGGCCGATTTTGTTCATGCGTTCCACTTGTCCTCTCACCACTTTCAGCGTGGACTTATCAGACGAGAAAACGCTATTCAAGCCCTGTTGTTCTTGGGCTGGATCTCCGGTATAGTCATCACCTACTTGCCACTGTTCGTGTTTAGGCTTGGCAAAGCCTCCCCATCCCCAGAAGTTGCAACCCGCAAAATTGCCGCCTTGCTCAGCATTGTCTGCCACAAGGCTGAACACATACTTGTAATAGCCGTCACGTGCACGTGTAGTAGACTTGGGCGAGAAGCTGAATCCATCGCGGGGATAGCCGAATTCTTCCATTACCAACGGCTTCCCGAGACGGCTACAAATTGCTAAATGCTGGTCTATATAGTCTTTTGTGTTACGGCAACTTTGGTCAAGGTCTTCCTGAAGATGGTCTTTACAGGCCCAGCTCCAGTTGTATGGCCAAAGGTGAATATTGCAATAATCCACGTTTTTGTCGGAACAAATCTTCTCGTAGGCATCATAGTCGCCTTCACATCCCCAGGCGCCTTCACTGCCTATGCTGACAAGGTGGTTGGAATCAATTTCTTTGATAAGTGCTGAAGTTTCGGCCAACCAAGCTTCAAAGTCGGGCAATACTTTCTTGTCGAACGCCCGAGGCTCGTTGCCTATCTGCCAAGACATGATAGCGGGGTCGTCCACATAACGCAATCCCGTATAGCGATTGGTACGTCCAAGGATGAAGCGCACATAGTTGTAGAACAGTTCATGGGCCTTTTTATTTGTTGCATATTGTGCCACAAAGTTCATAAAGGCTGGATAGCCGGCTTCGTTGGGACGTGGGGCAACACCCGAACCTGCCCATTCCAGATATTGACCATAACCTCCGCTCCATTCCCAAGAATTGTTGAGATAGAGCACAGCCACCATTCGGCGCTTGCCCATCTCCATCAGCAGATAATCGAGTCCAGCCAAGATAGTGTCATTGTATACCCCCGGAGCTTCTTGCAACGTGGGCTCCACTTTTGTTTTTATGCCACGCTTGCCGTCCGATCCTACAAGAATACGCAAGTTGTCGATGCCGGCTTTCTTCAGCGCATCAAGTTCTTTGCAAAGGCGCGAACGGTTGCCTCCTTGTCCTTCCGACCCAAGAATGGCACCATACCAGAAGTTGGTTCCTACATAATAATAGGGTTTGCCGTCTCGTTGAAACTGCCCGTTCTTGACCGTAACAAAAGGATTGATTGCCGACATTGGCAAAGTGAGAGTCAAAAGTATGCCCATGGTGATTAGCCTAAAAAACTTTTTCATTGCTTGTGTTTTGTTCATTATAAGGTTATTGTCAGGTGCAAAAATAGGAAAACTTTTTGAATTTCGGTATGAAGAACAACCAAAATCTTTCCAAAATAATAGTATTTTATACACTTATCGCAAGTTTTTGATTTTCAACAACTTACATATAGTCATGTAAAAGCGGCCTTTTTAGGGGGTAAAACAGTGTGTTTTAGCTCCTAAAAAGGCCGCTTTTGGAAGGCAAAAAGGCCAGTTTTAAAATGTCATCTATTTCTTGACAAATTTCCTGCCGTTCTGAAGAACGACGCCACGGTAAGATTTTGTTACACGTTGACCTGACAAGTTAAACATTGGTGCGTTCTCGTCAAGGCCATCTGTGACGATAGTTTCAATGGCCGTCGGGTCTTCCAGCAGCAAGAATGCAGGTGCATTTGCTATATAGAGATCGATGTATGCCTTTCCTTGAGGTATTTCATCACCATCGTTAGCTTTTACAAATCCTGTCTTTCCTCCTTGCTCTCCAAGTACATAAGCATGTCCTGCATGAGACGCATCAACGGTAAGAGCTGCGTCAGCAGTATTTTCAAGATAGTTGCCTACTGCGGGTTCTGCATTATCTACGATGGTAAGAGTATAGTCGCCTGCACCTTGCAGCAACACGCCCGTATATCCGGGAACTGCAGTAACCTCACTCAAGCGGACGTGGTCTCCTTCCACTTCGCTCACAATATAAGCTTTAAGTCCGGCTGTCAAGCTGAAGTCTATAGCATACTTGGAGCTAAATGTGGTCCAGCCCGTAGCAGGAATTGTTACTGTTATCACACGCTTTACAAGTTGGATGTCCTTTACTTGCGAATCGAGTGCGCTAACCGAGTCGGTTGCCACATAGTCTTCATATCCTTCTGCAGTGGCGGTCAAGGCATACTTTTTAGCCGATTGTGGCAAGGTAATGCTATAAACACCGGTTGCGTCCGAAGTTGCCGTAAGTGCGTCGTCACCATTTGTTAAGGTGACAACAACCCCGCTCACAGTCGAAGTACCGTCGCTGACCGTACCTGAGATGGTCACTTGCTTGCGAGCAAGCGTTATAGCGAGCACGCTGTCGTCAGCAGCCGAAAGACTATCTGTAGCCACAAAGGATTCATAATAAGGTGCGGTGGCAGTCAGAGCATAATGGACGTCAGACAAAGGAAGGGTAAAGCTGAAAGCACCATTGGCGTCTGTGGTTGCTGATTTGCTTTCCTTTGCATTGGTCAACGTCACAACTGCTTCTGCGATAGCATCGGTTCCGTCTGTAACGGTTCCAGAGATGGTCACGGTCTTGTGCGTCAGACTTACATTCACAGTTGTGTCTCCTGTCAGTGTCAAACTGTCGGCTGCCACATAGTCTTCATACTTATCTGCCGTAACAATCAGCTGATAGGGCTTGTCGCTCTGGACAACTTCTACAGAATAAGCACCTTCAGCATCAGTGGTAGCGGTGTAATAGACTTCGCCATTCTTCAGCGTCACCTTAGCTCCAGCCACTTTCACGGTATCACAAGTAACCACACCAGACACAACCGTAGGCGAAGTTTCAATGCCAAGAGTGATTACCGGAATAGCACTTGCCTTATAAAACGTTGAAGCTGTTCCTGATTTATAGTAAGTGGCATTGGGATAGTTGTTGTCTACAGGATAGCTGACGCTGGCATACTTTCCGTTTCCGTTTACATAAGTATAAAGGCGAAGGGCAGAAGTTCCGTCCCAAACGATTGGTGTAGGAAGGGTGATGATGGTAGGAACATCGTCGCCATTAACAAACGAGACTGCCGCTTTGTCATAGATAACCACCTTCTGTAGTTTATTGTAATCTACGCCAGCTTCAAACGTTGCGGTATCAGCTGTTCCCACATATGCCTCCAAAGTCAACTGCGGTATTTCCTTGTTGCTGTAAGTTCTGCCGGTGAACGAAATAGAGGTGATGGTTTGTCCGGCCTTCACACCAAAGTTCTTCAACATATCAGGACTATAGATGATATCGTCAATGCCGCCCTTGCTATTGTCTGCATAATAATAGTAGATAGGTGCCTTGTTGTCTGTTCTGGTCTGAGTTCCCACCTGAACAGAAGCTGAAGCGGTCTCTGCAGCAACTATCAAGTTCACCGTGTCGGAAACAACGGCATATCCGTCAGAGTCGTTTTTAACTTCTATGTATGCAGGGAATGTACCGGTCTCATGAGGAACGAAGGAAAGTGAATATGCGGTTTCAGCACCGCCTTCGAGAGCGACGCCGTCACTTTCTGCTACTTTCTTTCCGTCCACATACAAACGAGCCTTGTAAGAGCCTGCTTTTTCTACCTTGGTGTTGAGGTTGTTCAAACGGGTTGTTGCCGTATAGACATTGTTGGTAACGGCAGAAGTTGGCAACGCAGTGCCGTTCAGCATCCAGTCGTGAGCTATTGTGGCCTTTGTAAAACCACAAAGGTTGTCAATAGAGGTATAGCCGGCGCCAAAACCAAGATACCAGTTGCCAGCCGGGATATTGTCAATGACAAAGGTTTTCAGCTTGCCCATAAAGTAAGTATAGCTGATGGCACGCTCACCGCTAAGCGAATCGGCAGGGATGTGCTTTGCCAAAGTCCAGTTCTTACGGTCTGAAGAATAGTATACGTTCAGATAAACTCCATCTCCATCTGAATAATAATTGGTACGAGCAACGTCTACTGAGAAATGTTCGCCTTCTCCAACTGTCAGCAATGGAGTGACAAACTTGTTGTCTGTGTTTTGGGTGCTATTAACCAACATATAGGCATTTTCTGAAGAAGAATAGTCACGTTGCTTGATTTCCCAACCCGATTCCGTGTAAGAGCCGACAGGAAGTTTCTGGTCTTCAAAGTTGGCGAAGAATTTGTTGGGGTCTAGCACCTGTCCCGATACGCCAAAGGAGAAGTTGTCTACACCTTCTGCCGATACAACCACATCACCAGAAAAGTCGCCTGGAGCAACTGCAGTAAGTGTCACATTGAAGACTGTATCCTTATGTGCCTGTAGCGTGAACGGAGTTGCAAGGTCTATTGCAAAGCCTTCCGGTGCCGTGATAGCGGTAACATTGAGGGGTGCAGCGCCGTCGTCGCGTATGGTGAACGCCTTTGAAACAGGAGCATTCACCAAACCGTAAGAAATCTGGTCGCCGACAGACATCTTTCCGTCGTCATTCCGCAAGGTCAATATGGGAGCATAGGGCGTTGCCTGTACCCACACACCACTCTGACCTTTGGTGTTCGTGATGTTTTCATACACATCATAACGTGTACGGTCGCTATTGGTCGCATAGTCTATCAATCCGGACACAAGCACCGTGTCTGATGCTCCAACAGCGATGGCATCGGTTAGGGGAAAAGTGAACACTGGGGTTGTGGTGTCACGATAGTTATAAACTGAAAGGCTAAAGCCTTCGTCCCCGGGATTCAAATCGTAATCACCTGTATTCTGAAGTATCACCTGACACTGGAACGGGAACTTCCCATCAGCATTACAATCGATGTTGTAAGGATTTTTGTCGGTAACACTCTTGATGGTAAGTCCGCGTTGATAGTTTATATCGGCGCTTTCTGCCTCAAAGTCATCAAAGGTTACATTCGATCCGTAGATGCCAATCCAGGCGTCTGTTTGGGCGGGAATGTCCACCTTGGTCCAAGTGTCGGTTGAGAGGGTCGGAACATTCACATTGATAAGATCGCCACGTTTCAGCGAGCTACCCACCTGTGTAACCGTGTAAAAGCTGACTTTTCCACTTGTTTTGGTCTTTTTTACATAGATGCTCGAGGTGCCCGTTACCTTTGGGGTAACAAGCAAGTCGTGGGTAGTACCGGTAGCCCAACCATCGCCCACCTGTGTTTGGTCACCCACCGTCAGACCACCTGTTCCGTTACGGCCGCTTTTTGACGACCAGGTGTAAGTAACATAATAACCCAGCGAGCCATAGCTGTCGTCATTGTAGCTATCAACGACGTGTCCCCAGCTGGTGCCCACCTTGAAAGAGTGATCTGCTGTCTCTATAGCCTTGTCGAAATTCTGCGTATAAGGCGTGACAGGGTCAGCACTTGCTCCACGTGTTCCAAGCAAAAATGCTGCCAACAACGCGAAGGCATAAGTAATTTTCTTCATAAGCAAATTGTGTTTTGTTTGTTATAAATTGTATTGTTGGATGCTACTAAACGAAAAACTATCTGCCACAAAGTTACAAATTAATTCACAATTCGCAAGCTTTATGGCAGATTTTTACTATTCACAAAGCTTTCAATAACACAATGAAAGCTTTGTGGGGCATTTTTATTACTTTCTAACTACAATCTTTGTTCGTTTTGTTCCTTGCTGAAGAATGTAAACACCAGAACGCAGTTGCTGCTCAGAAATGCACATCCCATCCAGTGTGTAATAGACTTTTTCCGGATGAGAAGGCGTTGTTACAGTTTGGGAAATTCCGTTTGGCAACGCATCGGCAAGTTTACAACTGTTGCAGTTTGTCACATCTACGTCCAAAACATTTTCATCCGTCACCGCATCAACAGCTTTGGTGACCAAAGCCACCACTTTAAGGTCTTTCAACTTCCAGCTGCTATCGAGGGTTGTAGTATAGTTTACCGTGTAATGATTGCCGGTTACAGTGAGTTCGTCACCGATTGGTGATGTCATGTAAGCACGCAACACCTGATTGTGAACATAGCTATTGTCAAAAAAGGTAGCTCCGCCGCTGCCTCTATAAGTGAGTTGTGGGGCAACGACATTGTCTTCTGCCAACATCACGGTCAATGCCATATTGCCGAAGATGGCAGAAACATCGGTCGAAACGTCACCCGACACCGTCACCGAAAGTTGCCCTGTAGTCTCGTCATAACTGGGAGCGATATCGACTGTAGCGAAAGCCGGATTTGTATTTTCAGCCTCTGCAACGATGTTGCGTATTGCATCGGTAGCCAACGAAGGCAAGACTTGAACATAGTCGTTGAAATCGAAAGCTATATAGCGTTCGCCCATAAAGTAGAAACGGTCTACCGTAAAGCAGGGATAGGTATAGGCATAAAGGTCATTCAAGTAGTTGGAAGCATCCAAAGACAGAGAAGTATTCGGCTGATGAATATTCACCAGACAGATATTGGCATCGTTGTCCAAACTGCTGACAAGTGCATCTGAGAATGGAACGGAAGCACTTTCCTGACTGGTATATTGCTCCACATAATGCTGCTGGCGCTTCATACCGTTACGATAGACTACGAAAGTATTGCTCAGTGTGTCAGTAGCTGTGGGCAGAACCACTTCTCCGTCAATCTGGTCAACAAATATTTGGAGTTGATGTACACCCGTTGTCAGGGAAGACGGGAAGGTAATCATTTGCTCTGCACTACCAGATTTCCCTGGTGCCAGCAACTGATTGCTCTCAAAATAGGTAACACTGCCGTTGTCGAAACGGTAGCCGAAACGACAAGAAGAGATGCTGTCACGTCCCACATTAGAATAAGACAAGAAGGCATCCAACTGCGCACCGGGCTTTTGATACTTGTTGCCAGAAAGCAACTGTAAGGGGGTTACTTGTTTGGAAGGCAAATTGCTAACATCGACAATTAGTTGAACACAGAGGTTGCCAGACCCCTTGACACCAAAAAATTCATGGTTCCGATACTTCAAAAAGGCATTGTTACACGTAAGTTCCTTGCCATAGCAACAAAGTGCTCCTTTTTTCGAGGTAGCCATTTCTTCTGTTTCCGTATAATCGAAGCCGAACAGAAAGCCTTCGTCATTAGCAATGGTATGCTCCTGGGCCGCATTGAAACGAACTTCGTTCCAACCTTCAGATGTCCGGTGAACTGACTTTTTTACCAGTTCGGTTGTTATGCCCTGTGTTTCGTCTATCCTTTTGAGAAAAACTTTGGTATTGCCGATAGACTGGCTGAGTGCAAAACGTATACCGACAATCTTGCAACCGACATAATAGGATAGCATATTGCTCTCTACAAGAGCTCCTACAGTATAGGTGCCAGCCTTGCCAAAATAGACCGAACTGCGTGTGATGCTGTCGCCATCGGTATAACCTACGGCACGTTCTGTGGCCGACAGAGCCTTTGAAGGTGCTTGCTGAATCGCTGACGTAGAGGACAAGGCCGTTTTAGACAGGCTTGTCGGCTGGTTTGCAATGGTGAGCAAACGCTCTTGGGCATTACCTGTTAAGGAGAAAGCCACAAGTGAACAAAGTAATAAAAATAGTTTTTTCATAGATTATTTACGTATTTTCTGTATATTATTTCCGCTTTTCACTATGTAAACACCCTTCGGCATAGACACGAAACTGCCGCTCAACTTTTGGCCGGAAAGGTTATAGAATTCCGCTGTTGCAGGAATGGTGTTTCCGTGAAGAGTTGAGATGCCTGTCACAACAAGTTCATAGGTGGTGATGTTTGAGCAGCCGTTCTTATACACCGACTGTATGCCCACAGTATGGGAACCGACAGACAGACCATTCAGCGTATAAGTAGATGTAGTTGTTTCTGCCACTTTCGTGCCGTCCAGATAGACATTGTAATGGTCGATATTGCCATAGTCGACAAACTCGGTCTCACCACTTTCCGGTCCTACGACAAAATCATCCAGTTGGGCAAAGAAGGTATCATACGATGTGTAGTGGATGCCCACTCTCACCTTCTGACCTGCATAGGCGGCCAAAGAAGTCTGATACTTGGTCCAAACATCCCCTGGTATGTTTGCAGCAGTGCTCAACGGAGTAAAATCCGCGGGATCAGTTCCCGTTGTAGACACGGCAAACTCGAACGATTCAGGATAGTTGTCTGTATAAGATTTTGCAGTCACTGTGAAAGCGTAGCCGTCGTGGATGTCGAGTTCCGGTGATATCAGCCACTTATCAGCCTGAGCTCGCTGTGGAGAAAAGAATACAATATACTTGTTTCCTGTAGGTGCCTGCATAGTAGCATCAGTCGGCAACATGGCTGGAGTTGTCTGCCACGGGTTGAAAACCAACGGAGCAATCGCCTTGGGGTTGCTTTGTGTTCCCGAACCGGGGAAGGCTATTTCATAACCGTTAAGGCTTATACCATAAACAGGCTGATTGTCTTCATCCAAAGAAATCCAGTCACCAAACGATCCTGTTGCAAAGTCATCATAAGACTCAAAACTGTCGGAAATGGCCAACTCCTGATTCCACTTCATTATGGCCGTAGTGGTGCCGTTGTCTCCTGAAGACAGGTCGGCCGTTACATTGTAAGGATCCAAGACGTTGTCGACCAACACGATGTCAACAACCTTGTCATCGGCAACTGACAATTCCTGCTGATATTCTTCAAAAGCACCTTTCTCTATGTTCACGATATAATTGCCAACTGGAAGAGCAGCCATTTCTGCCTTTCCGCTGGCTACCGTGAGAGTATAGGCTTCACCCGTAGCTGTATTGATGAGGTTGATTTGTTGTCCGTCAGCCGACAGAATACTATTGGCCGACACATTAAACTGCAGATGGGCATAGCCTTCGGCAGGAACATCAACCACAGTCGTCACTATATCACTTTCAGCCGCTTTGTACTTGGCTTTCACCCCAAGCGTATAGGAACCAGCCTGCAAGTCATTCAAGGTATAGGTATAGGCATCTGTTGTACCAACCAACAATCCGTCCTTGTACACCTCAAAGGTTTCATTGGGATTGGCCGCCGAGCGTCGGGGCGAGATCCTTTGAGAAGCCAATTTTGCCTTGACACCAGTCGATGTGGGTTGTCCTACATACACATTGTCAACCATCAGCATAAAAGCACCTCCATTGTTGGCCTCGCTTACGTAGCGAATGGCAAACTTTATCTGCTTGCCTGCGTAAGCAGAAAGGTCGTAGCAATATTGTTTCCAGGTCGAATAGTCGTCAGCACTTTCATAGTTTCCCTTGTCGATACGCACAAAATCTGCTTCTGTGGGGTTGCCGGTTACGGTGGTGACATACACCATAAACTTTTCTTTATACACATCGGCAGCCTTTGCCATAAAGGTCAAAACATTGTCGGTTCCCACGGTAATGACAGGCGAAATAAGCCAATCGTTGTTGGCTTCACCGTTACTTGTCCGCGTGAAGCCTACATACTGCTTCCCACTATACGGACGAAGTACCGGATAATCATACCACCAGGTAGGCGTAACTTCAAGCGGATTGATAATTTGTGCATACTGTTTCACACCACGGTTGGCATAATCGCCTGTCAATGGAGCTGCAGCCAACTCGTCACCGTCAATGCCCGACCAGTCACCAAACTGGGTAGCGAAGGGAGTATAGCTTTCAAAGTCATCAAAAAATGCCGGTTTCTCCGTATTCCACGTCAGCAAAACAGCATTATTGCCGTTGTAGGCGTTGTGCTGCAATTGAGCATTCAGCGCAAACGGTGTACGTGTTTTCTCGCTCAATGCCAACGAAACAGACGTTGTGGCCTCATCGGTCGAGACCAAGAAATCCTTTTCAGCAGTATTGTAGCCATCCCGTTCAACCTTGATGTGATGGTTTCCGCTATACACCTTTACGGTGCATCTTCCTTGCTCGTCTAACGTCAGCTTCTCGTAAGTGAGCGAATAGTCGGTCTGCACCAATGATACCTGTTGTCCTTTCAAGCTTTCTCCTGTATCTATCGTCACCGAGACCGTGAGCTGCCGATCACGTTTCTGGGCCATCGTTGGCAACGCTATCAAGACAAGCAACAACGTTATGAATAAGTTTTTTTTCATTTATATACGACAAATGGTGAATTAAAAAAGGTAACGTGTGTAACATGAAATTACACCCATTACCTTATTATATATTATATTGGCTTACTTTCTGGCCAAACGAAGTGTACGTACGCCATTGCCATCCTGTATCTTCACTACATAGATGCCCTTGGCAAGCGACTTCAGCGTATTGGCACCCTCGCCCTTTACCACTTGTACACCATTGATGGTGTAAACAGTTACCAGAGCATTATCGGCTATTGCTGCATTGACAGTACCTATTCCGGTAGCCGGAAGGCTGAAGTGGTTGAATGTAAAGTCGTCATAGAACGCCGCAAGAGCAAATGTTTCGTTATAGTCACGCACGGCTACATAGACATCTTTGCCTGCATAAGCAGAAAGGTCTACCGTGTAGTGATTCCAGTTTTCGCGATCCAAGAACGGTATTTCCTGACGTGGAAGAACCGTTGTAAAAGCGGAACGGTCGGTGTTTCCGGTTTCACTGACAAGCACTTCCACCTGATGTTTTGCAGAAGGAATAACGCTTTGGTTGCTCTCCCAGTTGCGAGCATAGAAATCGAGAGAAGCCCCTGCGTTGGCAGTGAGTTTCTGCGAAACAATCCAGTTGTCGCCCTTGATGTCCTCACTCAATGGAGTTCCAGGTATAAGGAAGGCATCGCCAGAGATAGGAGCAACGTTGTTATGGTTAGGACGTTCATAAGCTACAGCAAAAGCATATACTCCATTGTTAGAGGGGAACTCTGTTCCATAGCAGTTGAAAGGTACCGTTGCTGCTTTATCCACATCTATCAGTGTGAAGTCTGTTGTCCAGTCCTTATCCAACGGGTTGTCTTCGAACGAATAATAGAAGACATCCTGAGCCAAGCCTGTTCCTTCTACAGGCAGTTGAACCTGATCGCCACTTTCGAAGGTAACGATCAGCGTATCCTTGACAACAGTAGCTGAGGTGAGCGCATTAAACTGAGTGTTGAACTTCAGGCCCTCTCCGGCAGCGATTTCGTCACCAGTCTGAAGGGAGGTAGAGAAGTTATCGGTAGCAAAATCCACCTTCTTTATCTTCAAGGCGTTAGCACCCTTGTTGATGAGCGTAAACTGATTGCCGGAATTAACCGCCATACCATAGTTTACTTTGCCTGCTTTCCAACCACTCTTGTTGAAGATGGCCTTGTCAGCAAGTTTTTCTTCTATCACGACATTGTCGATTGCACCACCGTTGTCCTTACCGCTTAAACTGTAATGGGTCCAACGGAACTGAACCGTCTTGCCTGCATAAGCTCCAAGATCGAATGTTTCTTTCACCCAATTTACTTCTTCTTTCGCCCAATCCTGTGAAATGTAAGAGAGTTCTTGCCAGTTACCGTCAACACCAATTTCGAACGTGAGTTTCTCCACACCGTTGTCGGGCTCCACATTTTCTTTTTTGGCAATACCGCTTTCATCGGGTATTAAGTCGGTTGGATGACGATCTCCCCAGTCAAAAGAGATGGCCATGGTCTTGTTGGCCGGCAAGTGGAACTCTTGTGTAGTGACAGAGATATGCTCTCCGGCATTCAGCCATGTCGCATAAAGGCAGGGAGCGGGATTTCCTTTGACATTGTTAGGGGTCCATGCACGGTTATATTGCGATTCACCGTCTGTTGTCCAACCAGTTGGAATTTTGTTATCACTAAAGTCTTCTACATAAGGATAGTCGGCAGTGGAGGCATCTTTCTGTGTAGTGAAATGCCAAACGGGAACGTCTTGGGCTTCGCCTTTCGTATTGTAAGGAACCACCTCCCAGTAGTAAGTAGTCTCATAGTCAGCTGTTGGCAAGGTGTAAGTCAAAGCGTCACCTACATTTTGTCCATCGAGGACGTTGTAAACATTTTCTGCTGTACCCACATACAAAGAATAGCCTTCGGCAAAGAGGGCTGGAGTCCACTCCAACTTGATGTTCTTAGGATAGATTTCGGTAGTGCTATCAGCAGGAGCTACCAATGAGGATGCCAATGGTGCGCCATCCTGTCCATAGAGTGTTGGAAGGAAAATACGGTCAAGATAGAAGTCGGCATATTCGTCTACACCGTCATCAGAAGTGCTGATGGCCGTATTGTGCCAACGTACATAAGAGTTGTCTGTACCCACGCCAAGGTTTATCTCTAAGCTTTCGCCTGAAGACTCTTTGGTATAATCGTACGTCCATTTGGAAGTCCAGGTCTTTCCACCATCGGTTGAAAGTTCAAGAGAGATGTCGTTGTTCTGATAGGTACCACCCTCTTCGCTATCAAAATGGTTATAATAGGTGAACATCACCTTACCGCCATTGGTCAAATCGAGGCGAGGCGAGGTAAGATAATTGTCGGTCAATGACGCAGAAGCATAGGCTGAGACGTCTCCTTCAAGAGCTGTTACGGTCTTGCTCCATCCTTCGTTTTTCCATCCAGCAGGCGGGAAGTAAGCCTCAAATGTCTCTTCGGTCATTCCCTCTGGTATTACCTGCTTTGTAGCAGTGAGGTCAACCGTCACATCACCACCGTTGGTGTGGAGTACGACTTTGCCAGATGCAGGGCTTGTAAGCGATGCTTTATAGGCAAATTGAAAATAAGTGCTTGCATACTTGCCGAGATTTACTGTGGAAGGATCGATGTTCATAGAAACTCCTTCCGGCAAATCAACACTTGTGATTTGCAGTCCACTTTTTCCGTTATTGGTCAGCTTAAACTTCTCAGAGTAGAATTTCTCGCCTATATAAACCTTCCCGAAATCATAACGGTCGAGAGACAAGGAAGGAACAGGCGTAGTGGCAGGCGTAAACTTCTTGACACTCACATTGTCAAGATAAACGATGTTGGCAACCGTTGTGAGCATTTTATAGACAAACGCTACCTTGATTTTCTTTCCTTTCCATTCACTCAAGTCCAATTTGCTGGTGTGTGGATTCCAGTTGGTGATGGGATATTCCATCACTCCGCTCTCTTTTAGGTCACCTTCGTTCTGAATTGAGAAAACTGTTTCGGCATTGTCTACATCACCATTTTCCACAATGCGGACCTGAAAATCGTAAAGTGACTTTGCTTGAGAGTACATTGGGGAAACCACCCAATCGAAACTCAGCTGATAGGTATCGGTCAAATCCAATTCTGGAGTCAGCAAAATCTCTTCACGTGGTCCCACACCGTCTCCGTCAGACAGAATTGGTCCGTCGCAAGCGGCCACATGGGTGCCACCAATAGTGCCCTTCTCGTTGTAGTAGTTTACCCAATTGTATTGGGCTTTCTCTCCACTGTAACTGTCTACTGTTGTCCATCCGTCACCCTTGGCAACTGGACGAGAATAATTAGTATCGGTCTGAGTGGTTTCAAAATCTTCATCAAGAAGAGTTTGAGCATTAATGCTTAACATAGGGAAAGCAAGCATTAACATCAAGTAAACTTTCCTCATACAAAAACTATTAATTATAAATAAAATGTGAAAATTTAGTGTTTGCAAAAGTAAACTATTATTTATTAACTTACAATCGTTTGCGCAGATATTTTTATTTTTTAACTTTCAAATATATCAAATTTACACAAACGCAGTACAGCATCTAATTATTTTAAAAAAAATGCAGGGTGCTACAAAACCAGAAACAAAGACAACAGAAGACAAAAAACGTACAAAAGGCTAATGGAAAGAGAAAACATCAGCAACCAGCAGAGAGGCAACAAATTGTCAACGCATCCTGCTTTGACTTGTAAAAAACAGAAGCTAAGGACCAGTTGTCAACATCTTAAATTTTGACAGGGTGAAAGCGGTAAACCATCCACTGGCTAAAGCCTCGCACAAACAAAAAAAGCAAGAAAGCCAGCCACAAGCCGTGAACACCCAAATGGGACACAGACAACACATAGGACAAAAAGAAACAAGCCGTTGCCAATGCGGAAGTCAAAAACATCTGACGTGTCATGGTTAGTCCCACATAAATCCCATCCCACAAAAAAGCCCATGTGGCAGTCAACGGCAAGGCTATCAGCCAAGGCAAACAACTATGGGCTTGAGAGAGGACGTGGGTTTCTGAAGTGAGCAAAGAAAGAATGTCATTGCCTCCTAAGGCATAGGCCAACGTAAAAGCAAGAGCCGTTATCGAGCCCCATCCAAACAGACAATGCACCAGCTGGCTCAAGCGAGTCTGCGAACAGGCTCCCATTGCCTCGCCCGAAAGGGCCTCACCGGCATAAGCAAAACCATCCATAATATAAGAAAGAAGCAGATAGAATTGCATGAGAAGGGTGTTAGCTGCAAGCGTAGTATCGCCCATCCAAGAGCCAGCTACCGTGAGAAACAACATGACAGACACCAAACAAAGGGTGCGGAAGAACAAGTCGCGACTTACACGAAGAAGGCGCGAGAAACCCCGTTTGCTCAAAACTAAAGCCAAAGGAATGTTGCTGCGAATATGAGCATAACGTTTTCGGAAAATAAGATAGCCCGTTCCGGCTGCCGTCCATTGAGCGATCAAAGTGCCAAGTGCCACTCCTTCCACTTTCAAACCGATACCAAAAACAAGCAAAGAGCTTGCAATGATGTTGACAACATTCTGCACCAGCGCCACAACCAACGTGGAACGAGTATCTTGCATTCCCACAAACCAACCCGTAAGACTCATTTGGCAAAGCATGGCTGGTGCTCCGAAAAGAAGAATGTGAAAATAGATAGAAGATAGTTGGGAAGTTTCTGGAGTGGGATGCATTATCCAAAGAGCTCCTTCAAACAAGGGATGGCCCAGCAATAGCAACAATGCTGCCAATGCCAACGAAATGGCAAGGGAGCGTAACAATACCAAAAAAGACATCTGCGGATTGTTGGCGCCAAAGGATTGGGCTGCAAGTCCGCTCGTAGCCATCCGGAGAAAGCCCAACGTCCAATAGACAACGTTAAACACCGTTGTCCCTACAGCCACCGCTGCAATGTAGGAGGCCGACCCTAAATGTCCCACAATGGCGGAGTCGACAAGGCCTAAAAGAGGAACCGTAATGTTACTTGCTATGGCAGGAAGAGCAATACCAAGCAAACGGCGCGAAACAGATGACATTGCTTAAAAACTCTTCAACCAAGCTTTCAGTTCCATCATCATCTCCTGATGATACTTAAATCCAATCTTTGAACCCCATCCATGACCTCCACTTGGGTAAACATGCAAAGAGGCAGGGCGATCGTTCTTGTACATTTCCAAGTAGTAGTTGACGCCATTGGCAGGAGGTACTGCATTGTCATCATCGCTCAGAACAATGAAAGCACGAGGTGTAAAGCGGGACACCTGCATATCGCTACTGTATAGTTTTTCCTTTTTCTTGTTGGCATGAGCCCCCAAGAAGTTGTCGTGAGAGCCCTTATGACCATATCCATCCACCATGGAGATAACAGGATAGAACAAAATCTGGAAATCGGCATGGGCGTCGCCACGGCTTTGGGTAGCAATAGTGGAAGCAAGATGTCCACCCGCGCTAAAACCCATGATGCCCACATCATTGGCACTAACGCCCCAAGCGCTGGCGTTACGACGAACCAAACGCATGGCCTGTTCGGCATCAGCCACGGGAACAAGCGGATTGCCATGGGGCATACGATACTTCAAGACAACGGCTGTAATGCCCATATTTTGGAAAAATTCGCCCCAATCATACCCCTCTTTAGCGAGCGCCAAGTGTTCGTAACCACCACCAGGGCATATCACTATGGCCCTACCTGTGTTTTCACGTTCGGAAGGGACAAAGACACGCACCTTTGCAGTGTCGGTGGCATCGCTGCTTTCTTCGGCAGGACGACCTTGATAGAGATTTGCATCAAACGTCTGTTGCGCAAGAGAAGCCACACTGACGGTTATCAATCCCGCCATTACAAGTATTTTCTTTAGAGTCATCGGTATTAAAACGTTAGGGGCATCCGGCCTTGATACATATACTATCAAGGCCAACAACAGGCTTGCCGGCATACCCTATTTGAAATGTCTATTTGGCAAAAGTAGGGAAAAACTATGAGAAAGTGAAATAGATTATAGGTTTTTAAGGTTTTATGGAAGGCTAAGCTAACATTTTTGCGTTTTTTAGATTTGACTTCCAAGAGGATAATTGAAAACCTTTCTTGGCAGGTAAAGATATTTTTTGTAATATTGCACCCATAAACTCAATAAACAAAATGCCATGCAGAAACGTTTTATAATCATTTTGGCAGCCGCACTTTCATGTTTTGCGACCTTGCAAGCCAAAGTTCAACTACCTCATTTAATTGCCGACAACATGGTTGTCCAACAACAAACAGATGTCCGCCTTTGGGGATGGGGCGAAAAAGGACGCATCGTCAAGGTGTCGGTGTCATGGTCCAAGCAGAAGAGCCAATGCACCGTGGACGACAAGGGCCGATGGATGGTCACTGTACACACTCCAAAAGCCAGCTACGAGCCTCTGTCTATCACCTTTGACGACGGAGACAAAGTGACCGTCAACAATGTGTTAAGCGGAGAAGTTTGGGTTTGCGCCGGACAAAGCAATATGGAGATGCCCGTCAAAGGTTTTGGCAACTGCCCCGTAGAAGGTTATAACGACGTTGTAGTGGATGCTCGCCAACGCCATGGTGTGCACTATTGCAAAATCCCAAGCGAAATGAGTATGACACCACAAGAGGATGCAAAGTGCGAATGGAAACAAATAAATATGGAAACCGTGAGCGATGCTTCTGCTACAGGATATTTCTTCGGACGCATGCTCAACCAAGCGCTTGACATTCCCATAGGACTTATCGAAGCCAATAAGGGAGGTACGCGAGTAGAAAGTTGGCTCACAGAAGACAACCTTAAGCAGTACACCAGCGAGCCACTCGACTCCAACGAAATTGTGAAAAAATATTCTTGGGACTATCACCGTCCATTGCTTTGGGGTAATGCCACTTTCAATCCGATATTGAAATACACCGTCAAGGGCATCATCTTCTATCAAGGATGCTCTAACGTAGGCGACCCCGGCAACCAATATTCCGACCGTTTGGCATTGCTGGTTAAACAATGGAGAGAGCAGTTCGGCTTAGGCGAGATTCCGTTCTATTTTGTTCAGATTGCTCCCTACTATTATGACGATGACGTCAACAAGACGAGCGGAGCCTTCTTGCGCGAGCAACAATTGCGGGCAGCAAGCATTATTCCCAACAGTGACATCATTTGCACCAACGACTTGGTTTACCCTTACGAAACACAACAGATACACCCCTGCCAAAAACAACAAGTGGGCGAGCGATTAGCCATGGTGGCCTTGAACAAAAATTACGGCAAAAGCCGGTTGATGTGCGAAAGCCCACGCTTCAAAGAACTAACTGTTTCAAACGACACGTGCTACGTTCAGTTGCAAGACGACTATGGTGCTATCAGCCGATATGAAGATATTCAGGGATTTGAAGTGGCTGGCAACGACAGAGTCTTCCACAAAGCCAATGCCTACTACTATTGGACCAAAGGTATCATCATTACCTGTCCGGAAGTGAAAGAGCCGGTTGCTGTACGTTACTGCTTCCGTAACTTCCAGTTGGGTAATGTTAAAAATGCAGCTCTACTGCCACTTTTCCCATTCCGGACAGACAATTGGGACAATTAAACAAACAACAACTTACAAATATGCATCCATTGGAAAAGTTTGCTTACTGCCCTGTTTGCGGCAGTAAGCATTTTACGGAAAAAGACAAAAAAAGCAAACATTGCGAAAATTGCGGTTTTGAATATTATCTTAACCCCAGTGCTGCGACAGCTGCTTTCATACGCAACGACAAAGGCGAATTGCTCGTTGTGCGTCGCAAGTGTAACCCCGGCAAAGGCACATTAGACCTGCCCGGTGGTTTCGCCGACCTGGAAGAAACGTTGGAAGAGTGTATCCGACGCGAAGTGGAAGAAGAAACCAGCCTCATAGTTGACCACACAGAATATCTTTTCAGCCTACCCAACAAATACAGATATTCCGACTTTGACATTCCCACGTTGGATGCTTTCTTTGCCTGTAACGTATCTGGCGAGACAAACGCAGAAGCAAAGGATGATGCAGCCGAGTTGATGTGGCTTCCGTTAGACGAAATACACACCGAGCAGTTTGGACTGCGTAGCGTGCGCCACGCCCTGTTTAATTATCTTGAAAAGGAACGCGAAAACTTAAAAAAGTAGAAAATTGTCCTATATAAAAAGGTGTATGCAAAAGTTTTTCTTACTTTTGCGCCCTTGAAAGAAAAGGAGGAAAAGTTATAACTCCATTGGCAAATCAGGATTATGCAAGAAAACTTAGTTATCGTCGAGAGCCCTGCAAAGGCTAAAACTATTGAAAAATTTTTAGGGAAGGACTACAAAGTAATGTCCTCCTACGGCCACATACGCGACTTGAAGAAAAAGGAAATTAGCGTGGACCTCAATTCGTTGGAACCCCACTATGAAATTCCTGAAGAAAAGAAGAAATTGGTTGGCGAACTAAAAAAGAATGCAAAAGAAGCACAACGCATTTGGCTCGCATCCGATGAAGACCGCGAAGGAGAAGCCATAAGCTGGCACCTGTGCGAAGTGCTTGGCCTTGACGAAAAGAATACAAACCGTATTGTCTTCCACGAGATAACCAAACCGGCTATACTTGAAGCCATCAAGAATCCCAGACACCTGGACATGAACCTCGTTAACGCCCAACAGGCACGACGGGTACTCGACAGATTGGTGGGATTTAAGTTGTCGCCCGTGTTGTGGCGCAAAGTAAAACCGGCGCTTTCGGCGGGACGTGTACAAAGTGTTGCCGTACGCCTCATCGTAGAACGTGAGCGCGAAATACAACAATTCAATAGCGAGCCTTACTATCGCGTAACTGCCGTTTTCCGCACAATAGGACTTGACAAAGAAGCGAAACAAGAGGTGAAAGCCGAATTAGGCAAACGCTTCAAGACCCATGAGGAAGCACTTGCCTTCCTTGAAAAATGTAAAACCGCCACATTCTCCGTTGACGCCATTGCCAAGAAACCGCTTAAGCGCACCCCTGCCCCACCATTCACGACTTCAACTCTGCAGCAAGAAGCTGCTCGCAAATTGGGTTTTACAGTGAGTCAAACCATGATGGTGGCACAAAGACTCTACGAAAGTGGACGCATTACCTACATGCGTACCGACAGTGTTAACCTCTCCAGCCTCTGTGTAAACGCCTGCAAGGAAGAAATAACACGGCTTTATGGAGCAGAATATTGTAAAGAACGTCACTATCACACCCACTCCAAAGGTGCGCAAGAGGCACACGAAGCCATCCGTCCTACCTATATGGACAAGCCAACCATTGACGGCAACAGTCAAGAGAAACGTTTGTACGACCTTATTTGGAAGCGAACTGTAGCCTGTCAAATGGCAGATGCACAAATAGAAAAAACCACCGTAGACATCAATGCCAATGGCACAGAAGAGACTTTTGTCGCTAACGGTGAGGTTATTGTTTTCGACGGATTTATAAAAGCTTATCACGAGTCGACAGAGGAAGAAGACAATGCAGCAGAAAACCTCTCACACCGTTTGCCTGCGCTTAAACAGGGAGACTTGTTACAACGGGAAGAGATTATAGCCACCGAGCGTTTTTCGCTGGCTCCAGCTCGCTATACAGAAGCAAGCCTTGTTCACAAGCTGGAAGAACTGGGCATTGGCCGTCCTTCCACCTACGCACCAACTATCAGCACCATCCAACAACGCGAATATGTACAAAAAGGCGACAAGAAAGGTGCAGAGCGTAAGTTCACCGTCGACACCCTGAAAGAAGAAAACATAACAACGATTGACAAAACAGAAATGGCTGGCGCAGACAAGGGAAAACTTATTCCGACAGACATTGGTACCGTTGTAAATGACTTCTTGATGAAGAATTTCCCTGACATCATGGACTACAACTTCACGGCTAACGTAGAACAGGAGTTTGACAAAATAGCTGAAGGAAAAGCTCAATGGAATAAAGAAATGAAAACTTTCTACCAGAAGTTTGAGCCAGAAGTAGAGGAGGTAATGAACGCCCGGTCTGAACACAAGGCTGGAGAACGCCTCTTGGGGAACGATCCCACATCGGGAAAGCCTGTCTTTGTAAAGATTGGTCGCTATGGTCCCGTCGTACAGATAGGAACAGCAGAGGACAAAGAAAAGCCTCGCTTCTCACAACTTCCAAGCAACAAAAGCATGAACGACATCACGCTGAGCGAAGCTTTGGAACTCTTTAAGCTACCGAGAACTATTGGAGAATTTGAGGGAAAAACGGTCACCATAGGAGCCGGACGCTTTGGACCATACATCTTGCACGACAAGGAATACACCTCTTTACCCAAAGAGGATGACCCAATGACCATCACACTCGACGAAGCGACAGAGCTTATCAAAAAGAAACGTCTGCAAGAAGCGCAACGACACCTTAAGAAATTCGCCGAAGACGAGAACATGGAGGTGATGAACGGACGCTTCGGTCCGTACATTGCCTATAATGGAAAGAACTACCGTATGCCTAAATCGTTGCATGAAAAAGCGGCAGAACTCACTTATGAGGAATGTATGGACGTCGTCAAGAATGCCCCCGAGCCCAAGACCTCACGCCGAAAGAAATAAAAGCGAATGCAAAGAATTATCATCATTGGCTATATGGGGGCCGGCAAGACCACTGTAGGCAAAGCCCTTTCAAAGGAAATGGGCATTACTTTCTATGACCTTGACTGGTATATAGAAAGCCGTATGCGAAAAACCGTTAAGCAAATCTTCGATGAACGAGGAGAAGAGGGATTTCGCACTATTGAGCGAAATATGCTGCACGAAGTAGCAGAATTTGAAGATGTAATCATTAGTTGCGGAGGAGGAACACCCTGTTTTTTTGACAACATGGACTATCTCAACCAACAAGGAGATACCATCTACCTCAAAGCGACCCCGGAAGTACTGTACGGGCACCTCAAAATGGGAAAGACTGTACGTCCATTGCTCCTCAATAAGACACCAGAGGAAGTTCAAGTCTTCATTAAAGAGCAGGTCAAACAACGTGAAAAATACTATGCAAAAGCCAAGTACACGCTTGACGTGAACCTAATGGACAACTACGAGAAGATTCAAATCACCATTCATGAGATTCGCAATTTGCTACATATTTAACACTTAAAACATCCTTTATACGCCTTACGACATGAAAAGATGGACTATCGAAGACTCTAAAGAGCTCTATAATATAAACGGTTGGGGAACATCATACTTCAACATAAACAACGAAGGAAACGTTTATGTCACACCCAGCAAAGACAATGTTCAGATTGATTTAAAGCACGTTATGGACGAATTGGCCCTGCGCGATGTTACTCCACCCGTGCTCCTACGCTTTCCAGACATACTTGACAACCGTATAGAAAAAACTGCAAGTTGCTTTAAAAAAGCAGCAGAAGCATACAACTATCAAGCCAAGAACTTCATCATCTACCCCATCAAGGTCAACCAAATGCAACCCGTTGTGGAGGAAATCATCTCGCATGGCAAAAAGTTCAACCTTGGATTGGAGGCAGGAAGCAAGCCTGAGCTTCACGCTGTATTGGCCGTTCAATGCCAAAGCGACTCGCTCATCGTTTGCAATGGTTACAAAGACCAAGCATATATAGAACTTGCCTTGTTGGCACAAAAGATGGGAAAGCGCATTTTTATCGTTATAGAAAAGCTCAACGAGCTCGAAACGATTGCTCGGGCTGCAAAAAAGCTTCATATAAAACCCAATCTGGGCATTCGCATAAAACTGGCAAGTAGCGGTTCCGGAAAATGGGAAGAGAGCGGAGGAGACGCCTCCAAGTTCGGACTGACCTCAGCCGAGCTACTTAAAGCACTGCAACTGCTGGACGATAAAGGTATGCACGACTGCCTAAGACTAATACATTTCCACATAGGAAGCCAAATAACAAAAATCAGGCGCATACAAACGGCTCTGAGAGAAGCCGCCCAATTCTATGTCAATCTGCACAAAATGGGATACAACGTGGACTTTGTAGACTGCGGAGGAGGACTTGGTGTAGACTATGACGGCACACGCTCATCCAATAGCGAAAGTTCTGTCAATTACTCAATACAAGAATATGTTAACGACTGTGTCGACACCTTCGTGGATGCAGCTAACAAAAACAACATTGCACACCCGAACCTTATAACAGAAAGCGGGCGTTCTTTGACAGCCCACCACTCTGTATTGGTGATTGACGTGTTAGAAACAGCATCACTGCCGGAAATGCCAGAAGAGTTTGAAGCAAAAGAAAGTGACCACCAACTGGTAAAAGATCTCTACAAAATTTGGGACAATTTAAGCCCTCGCTCTATGCTGGAAGACTGGCATGATGCCGAACAAATAAGAGAAGAAGCACTTGAACTCTTCTCTCACGGCATCGTTGACTTAAAGACGCGGGCCGAAATTGAAAGCATGTATTGGAGCGTTTGCCACGAAATCAACCTGTTGGCAAAACAAATGAAGCATGTTCCAGACGAATTAAGAACGCTTGACAAGTTGCTTGCAGACAAATATTTCTGCAACTTTTCGCTATTTCAAAGCCTACCGGACAGTTGGGCTATCGACCAATTGTTCCCGATAATGCCTATACAAAGGCTAAAAGAGTTTCCTTCACGCAACGCCACCTTACAGGACATTACATGCGATAGCGACGGGAAAATAGCCAATTTTGTCACAGGAAACCACATCAGCCACGTTCTTCCTTTGCACACGTTAAAGAAGAACGAGCCCTACTATGTGGGCGTCTTCCTCGTAGGCGCTTATCAAGAGATTCTCGGTGACATGCACAACCTGTTCGGAGACACCAACGCTGTACACATTTCGATAAAAGACGGACAGTACCATATAGACCAAATATTTGACGGAGAAACCGTAGAAGAAGTGCTCGACTACGTACAATACAACCCTAAGAAACTGGTTAGGCAACTCGAAATTTGGGTAAGCAAAAGCGTTCAAGAGGGAAAAATAACGTTAGAAGAGGGAAAAGAATTCCTAAGCAATTACCGAAACGGCTTATATGGTTACACCTATTTAGAATAAAAATAATCGCAAAACACCTTTGAACATGACTCCATCAGACACTCCTAAAACTCTCTCCAAAAGCCTACAAGCCCAAGAAAAACCCAATCTGACGGTTGTTAAAGTGGGTGGAGCAATCGTTGAAGACGAGCGACAACTGACACAACTACTGCAAGACTTCTCGGCTATCTCTGGATATAAAGTGCTCGTTCACGGAGGAGGACGACGCGCTACCAAAGTGGCAAAAGCCTTAGGCATAGAAAGCAACATAATAGAAGGACGTCGTGTCACAGACAAAGACATGCTTGAAGTGGTTACAATGGTGTATGGCGGATTGGTAAACAAGAACATTGTGGCCCGCTTACAAGGAATGGGAGTGAACGCTTTGGGATTGACGGGAGCCGACATGGACGTCATTCATTCCCACAAACGCCCTTTAAAGAATGGCATAGATTTCGGATTTGTGGGTGATATAGAATGCGTGAACGGCAAACGGCTGAAAAACATAATAGAAGCGGGCCTTACTCCCATAATGGCACCATTAACACACGATGGAAAAGGTCATATCTTAAACACCAATGCAGACACCATCGCTGCCAAAACGGCCAAAGCCTTGGCTAACGACTTTGACGTAACACTCATCTATTCGTTTGAAAAGAAAGGAGTGTTAAGCAATCCCGAAGACGAAAATAGCGTAATACCCTGCATCACAAAAGAGGCTTTTGAACGCTACAAGTCCAACGGCACCATAGCAGGAGGTATGATACCCAAAATAGAAAATGCCCTTGAAGCCGTAAAAGCTGGCGTAAAACAGGTTATTATCACCTTAGCAACAGCAATCGACGGAAAAAGCGGAACGAGGATAGAATAAAGTTAACAGTTGTTAAATAATAAGCATCTAACTGTCTCAACTGTAACAAACGCATCTACATAGTCGTCATCATAATAGAGAGAAGATGAAAAATATCAGTTTCCGAAACGATGTATTACCGCTCAAAAACGAGCTCTATCGTCTTGCTCTGCGCATAACACTCAACTCAGCAGAGGCAGAAGATATCGTTCAGGACACACTGATAAAAGTTTGGAACAAACGTGACGATTGGCAAAACATCGACTCCATTGAAGCTTTCAGCTTAACAATATGTCGAAACATCTCGCTCGATCGTTTGAAAAAACGAGATAATCAGCATGAGAGTCTCGACGAGGACAACACAGAAATGCCTTTAGCCGCAAGTTCCACACCCTACGAGCAAATGATAGAACGTGATCGCATCAACCTTGTCAGACAGCTCGTAAACTCTCTACCAGAAAAGCAACGCAGTTGTATGCAACTACGCGACTTTGAAGGAAAAGCCTATAAGGAAATCGCCAATATACTCTCCATAAGCGAAGAGCAGGTGAAGGTGAACATCTTTAGGGCAAGACAAGCCATAAAACAACAGTATCAGAAGTTAGAACAATATGGATTATAAGTATATAGAACAACTTTTAGAACGCTATTGGAGTTGCAAAACAACTCTGGAAGAAGAAGAAATTCTTCGGGCATTCTTTTCCCAAAAGGATGTACCCACAGACCTGTTGCGCTACAAAGATTTGTTTACATACGAACAACAATCGGTCAAACAAGACTCATTGAACGATGCTTTCGATGAGAAAATATTGGCACTTGTTGACAAAAACACACCGGTAAAAGCAAAAATCATACCAATGCGACAACGACTGATGCCGTTGTTCAAGGCTGCCGCTGTTATTGCCATCATTCTAACATTGGGAAATGCCGTGCAGATGGCATTTAACGAGGAACCACAAACACCGGTTTCAGGAATGGCAGAAATACAAAAGCCGAAAGTTGGGCCGGCGGTTGCCAAGATAGACTCCATAAAGACGGATTCCTTACAAAAGGGAACACAGTCACAAGGAGCAATACCAATCATTAAATAGATAATTTCTATGCTTTCTCAATAATAATAAATCAATGTTTAGTAAAACAACTTTGAAACTGTGAAGTTTCGATTCTCTCAAATTTTTCATAACATACTAAATTAGAAAGAGGCAATGCTTGAGCATTGCCTCTTTTGTTGTTTCACTATATTGACAGTTTGTTTTTCACTTGCCTTGATTAGCCTTATGCATACGAAGGGCCAACTGTAGAAGAGAAGGAAGTAGAATACAAAGAGAACAACCTATACCTAAATACATCAAACGATCGCTGCCATGAAAAAGATCTATAAGCTTTCCATCTGACATTTGTGGCATGATATGGAACATCGCAAAAGCAACAGAGTTGTTCACCCAATGAAATATTACACTTGGAATGATGCTGTCAGTACGATAATACATCCATCCCAAAAGCAAACCAATTAGAAAGGCATGAGCACCCTGCGCCAAATTAAGATGAACAACACCGAAAATAAGGGCAGAAAGACCTATCGGCAACCAATGCCAACGTCGATCGAACATTCGCAAAAGAGTGCGAAGGACTGCTCCACGAAACACCAATTCTTCTGCCAATGGGGCCAACAAGCCAACTGCTACATACCCCCAAGGTTCTTTCATCACGCCTTCAAACAAAGAATTGAGATTGTCGGGTAATGCTATTTGCAAACGTTCATAAAGCCATTCTGTAGGAAGAATAGTGCCTATAGCCAACAAAACTGCCCATACCACTACCCCCCATGGACGAGAAAGAAGATAAACACGTGAAATGGGAGCCCAATGTAAACGAGCGTACAGAACAATGGTGAGAAGGCTGGAAAATACGGCTGTCACGGCAAGCAGTTGCGAGTATTTACCTGAGGCCATAGCTTCCACCACTTCAGCAACACTCTCTTTATGTACATATCCGTACACACCACCTGCAATAAACTGCACAATTGCTTGTATCGCAAAGAAAAACAAGACGAAAACGAGGATGTCAAAGCAATTCCTCAATAGACTTTTATGCTTCATTTTATATACTCCTTTATTAATAGAACTTATATTTCAATCTCTCAAAACAAGCTTCTGCCTGTTGCTTGTCCTCGTCCAACTGACGAGACAAAGCCTCTGGGGTAGTAAAACAATGCTCATCACGCAACCTGTCAGCAAACGAAACTATCAGTTGTTGACCGTATATATTATCAGAAAAATTAAATATGTTAACTTCCAACGTTTGAACATGACCTTGAAAAGTGGGACGAGTCCCAATATTCATCATAGCTTTATACATGGTCATTTGATGCTTAAGACGAGCCCAAACGGCATAAACACCTGGTTGGGGCAATAGTTGAGAGGCTTCGTCAAGGACAAGGTTTGCCGTCGGAAAGCCCAACTTCCTACCTTCTTGATAGCCTCCAACGACCTTACCAACAACAGTAAAAGGATAACCCAAACACTTGTTGGCAAGCCGAATATTTCCTTCCAAAAGCAAAGAGCGAATGACCGAGGAACTCACCTTCATGCCATCGTTAAGAAACTCTTGACTCTTCACAACCTCTATTCCCATCTCACGCCCATAACGAACATAATCTTCAAACGTTTCTTGCCGATTATGACCAAACCGATTGTCGTAGCCTATCACTAAACGGCGGATATTGAGTTGGTCACGAAGAACTTGTTGCATAAAATCAAAAGCAGACAAACTTGCGATTGTTTTGGAAAAAGGAAGCACAACCACCTCTCCTATACCGGTCTTGGATAGCAACAAAAGCTTCATATCCGTAGAAGAAAGCAAATGGAACGATTGTTCTGGATGCAACAATTGCCGTGGATGTTGATCAAATGTTATCACCATAGAAGCCAAATGGTCCTTTTGAGCATAATGCTTAACTTGTTCTATCAAGTAGCGATGCCCACTATGAACCCCATCGAAGAATCCAATAGTTGCTACCGATGGCTCCGATAAGACTGTATGATTGTTTAATAAAATCTCTTTCATTTGAAGTAACTATGCAAAGGTAACAGAAATTGCGAGAAAGACAAAATTCAAATTGTTTAAAAAAGCAAAGGGAATGGTTGTTCCCATTCCCTTTCCAAACAATCTATTAACTGTTGTTTCACAACAACGACCTATGATAAACTTCACTATTTTCAAATGGTATTCAGCCTAATACCTTTCCTACAAAAGGCATTAACGCCTGAAAGGCTATTAATGCTTTTCGTTCCAACGAATAATTCCAACAATCATCGCTGTAAATACGGCCAATTCTGCAATAATAAATGTATAAACCATAATTTATAAGTAATAAGTTGATGTTTTTATTTTTGTTTGCAAAAGTACAATCTAAAGTTTATCAAAAAGCCTTATAGTTATGAATAATTTCAATAATTGCTATCGTTAGCCACCATTTCATAGCATTCTCAACGAAACGAATTTGTTAAAAACGAAAAAAAAATGGAAGAAGAAAAGGATAACTCAAAAGTTTTATGTATCTTTGCACCACAATCTTCGGACTTGTAGCTCAGTTGGTTAGAGCAACAGACTCATAATCTGGAGGTCATAGGTTCAAGCCCTATCTGGTCCACGCTGATAATCAAGCACTTACGGAGATTTCCGCAAGTGCTTTTTCTTTATCGGGAAAACAATGGGAAAACAAACCGCCGTTGATAAGCCCCTGATATTTCCTTTTCTTTGACGCGAAAATCGGCCGGGAAAACAATCGGGAAAACATTTCATGGGGTATCATAGGTATACAAGTCCAGGAAGTAGCATCTCCAGAAGTTACAGTTATTCCCTGATTTTCACATAGGTTCATTCGTCATATCAAGATATTTCTCAGGGCAAGGTATAAAACCTTTTACATAGTATCCCCTCTCTTCGAAATTCTTTCCGCCATCATCATGGCCCTTATTTCTCTTTTGAAATAATTTTGTACGCATCGTAGCTGCGTCGATTTCTGATTTGGAGACATAAATTTTCTGTCCGTTCCAATCATAGACCTCTCTATGCAGAACCCATTCTTCTTCGTAACCAGCCGGTTCCTCATCTTCATTTGCACACCTACCAACATAAACTGTAATACCTTTATCATTGGCTTCTATAGCTGCACCATGGGCAACGAATATGGTTTTCTCTAATTTTGCATCGTAACGAAAAAGCTGATAGCCCATGATCCACCCACTACTCGCTGATGGTATGTACGTAGCAATATAAACAAACTTGTTATTAGGTGAAGATATAAACGCAACTGGAAATACGGGAAAGCTCCCTTCTTTTTGTCCGTATCTAAAATATCTTGCTTTACGGAATCCTAACATTCCTTCAGATATAATTTGCTGATTCGATTTGTGTGGTCTATATATTGGCTTAATTAATGAGGATGCACTTATTGTATCCGCATCATGATTGATAGAGTCTGTTGTCAACGCTTCCTGCGTTGTAACACTGTCAATGGTATGATCTGTACCTTTGTCAGTAAAGAAACCATAATGATACATTAACCCCAATGCAATAGTGACAGATACGGCTACCAATATGATTATAATTATAATATTTTGTTTAGATTTCATCTTTTAGTACATTTTTGTTCCCATCCATTTTAGAGAGAAAGAGCAGTTCTACAGTTACTGATACCATAGTGGCAATTAATATTATCCAAATCCCTTTTCTCATACAACAGTCCTATGAACCGTTTTCGTATAAAGCCTAAACGTTCTCTATTAATTGGCCGTTTTTATCACACCATGCGCCTTTCTTGGGTTGGCCTTGATCTGTATAAGTACCAATAAAATACGAACCGTCTTCCGCAATAGTATATTTGCCCTCTGAGAAATGATCGTTGGCAAAAGAGCCTTGATAAGTATCGCCATTAGGGTAGCGGAAAAAAGCATCTTTAGCTACCATCTTGCCATTTTCAACATTGCCTTTGTAGTAGCGTCCGTCCGTAAACCAAGCTTCGCCTACCCCGTCAGGTATACTGTCGGCGTTAAGAACTCCGCTATAAGAGCACGCGCCTTGTGAGACTTTGCACTGAAACTTCTCGACCAGTATGGAATCACTTACAGATACAGAATCCATCGCTGGCTTCATTGATTCAGAGCGTGATTTGAATGGATTTACATCGGTGAGGTTCATGCCACCAAGCACTCGACGAGCCGTAAGACCATGATCTTCCACTTGACTCATCAATTCCATACACACTGCAACTAGTCTTTTCCTTAACACATCATCATCAAGATAAGCCTTTGCCTCATCAATAGACCCTATGCCATAGTACTTCGAGTTGTAGCTATGTCCTAAACCTTTTAACTGCGGAAATACAAACCATACCCAATGCGATCGTTTCCTACCAACCTTCAATTCCTCTATTGCTGTCTCAAATGCTTCACAAGTGTCCTGTGCCTCTATGAAACGGGACAAGTTATAGATATCAGGATTTCCCATCGTTATAAAAATTTAAGGAGTTGCATTATTATGAATAATAGCGCAACTCCCATATGATATATTATTTCTTTGTCAAAAGATGCCAGATTTCGCGTACCCAAAGTACTAATGAAGAGCCAATGATAATTATTACCCAATCTATAAGTTTCAGACACTCTACATTAAAGAACTGCTGCAAACCTGGTAATTCAACCATTGCAATCTGACCTACGAGGATAATTGCCACAATCGTAAGCAAGCCGTTGCATCCCTTGAAATGCAAAGCACTGCGACCGGTCTCGAATGCTCTGGCATTGAAGAGATAGAAGAAATGGGTCATTACGAAAGTCGTGAAGAGCAATGTCAGCTCGTATGTGGACACGTGTCCCTTGGCTCCCAACTGCAGGTGAAGCAGATCGGTAAGCTGATTTACCTCTGCATGCTGGAAGATATAAAGCATTCCAAGCAGCATCAGGAAGAAGAAACCACCTACACCTATAATCTCTCGAAGCATCGGCTTGTTGAGGATAAACGCATTACGATCACGAGGCTTGTCTTTCATTACACTCTCAGATGGCGGAATCAGGGAAGCTGTTTCTGTACATAATGAGCGTAACTGATTAAGGAGGTTGTCAGCCTCTATTCTCCGTTGTTCTTTACGTTCAAGAGAACGTTGAAGAATAGAATAGTCAACCTCTTTAAATACGAATTGCGGATAACAATGCCAGCAAATTAGAAAGGAAATAAGACAGAGTATTATTCTACGCATATGGCTGTCAAGATTATACCTTAAATTCGCAGCTTAATTACTTGTTATAAATGCAAGTCCTTGACAAACATTTGTTTGCAAAGACTTGAATATGTCAGAATTTTCACTTAACTTGGTGCTGCAACATAACCAAGTAAGTATTCGTTGGCATATGACAAAGTTACAAATTAAATTCGATAGAATCACATTTTTTGGCGGAATTTTCTCGTCAATCGCTTATTTGACCACCTTTCACTGGGTAAGGTAATCAATGATACGCTTGGTTTGTGCAGTACTGCGCAAAACGGTTACCAGTGGGATGAGATAGTCAAGTCATTGTTCGACATCAACCTTTGTGGCAGTGACCACATAGAGGATATTACTTCCCTCATGCCTTGTCTAAGTCAAGCCCCTGGCAGTCACGTTCCAAGCAGCGATACTATTGGGCGCGGCATCAAGCAACTGACAACAGACAATATCACATATACGGCCAAGAGTGGAAATACATACACGTTCAACACCAACGAGCTTCTGAACGATGCATACTGACCAATGACTGGGAGATGAGCGAGAAGGAAGTCATTGAATACTACAACCTGCGTGGTGCGCGAGAACGTGATTTCGTCGCGCTGAATAATGATTTCGGATGGAGCCATCTGCCATGCTCGTTCCTTAACGAGAACACTGTGTTCCCGCTACTTATGACTATGTGCAAGAACTTTTATACCGCTATCTTGTACGAAATCGGAAAGGTCTTCAGCAACATCAAGCCCAAACATCGGCTGAAGAAATTCATCTACCGCTTCATCTCTGTTCCTGCCAAATGGGTGAGGACAGCAAGGACGCATGTGCTCAGACTATTTACTGACAGACCATACGACAGACTAAACTTGTTCTGACCGCTAACTCTTATGGATTTTCCTATCGTCCCCAGCCTTTGGGTGAGGGAAGGTGTATCCGTATATGAGCAATTCTGTCTATAATGGCATTACTAAAGCTCCATAGACTTCAATCTGATGTCTCAATCACGCGTAACAATTAAATCGGTTCGACCAAACGGATTGGCTGCGAATTTGAGGTTCTTAGAAAAAACTTATTTAAAATGATACGATTTTCAGAAGTAATCACTACCTTTGCATTCGAGTTGAAGCGGTATGAAAAGACTAGCTGTGATGAATACTCAATTTAATATAGAGCGTTTTGATATTATCAAAGGACTGAAATGTGGAAGTTTCAAAGTCAAACTGAGATGATAAGTAATGCTGCTCACGCATGGGATTATTGTACCCTCATAGATGGGAATAGTATACCTCATAGCGTGGGCTATTGTTTGTTGTTAGTTTGAAAAGGTCCTTCCACAACCTCTGTCTTGGTAATAAGCAATAGTTCCCACGCTTTTTCCTTTTATTAACTGCTATGCTTCTGGGAAATAGTTGGCAAAATAAATGGTAATAATGTCTTTGTCTTATAATGAATTTGTCAGCAAATTATCTAAGGTAACAGGAGCGACAAGTGTGACCGGTCAGAAATATTATGATATTCATATCATCGATAATTTGATATGCGGTAAAAGAGGGAAAGGAACCTCTTTTCAAATTAATATGGTAAGTCTATATAATGCCTATGTGGATTTATCTCTTATCAATACAACGACTCTCAAACCTTATGTTGGAGGTGTGCAATCTCCAGCATTAGCTATTTTGAAGGAAGCGAATCTAGATAAAACTCATGCACTGGATGATTTTGTATTAAATGATAGAGAAAATATGAAGCCTACGGTTGATAATGAAAAGGCAACAAATGGTAAAAGCAAAAGTAACAATAAAAAGTTTTATGTGATAGTTTTACTATGTGTTGTCTTAGGATTAGTGATAAAATTCTCTAGTAGACCGAGTCTGGAAGCAAAAGATGATATGGAAGATTTAATTCCCAATAAAGAATATGTAATACGGGATAATACAATAGGTACTTACAATAAGGACGACAATCAACTTTTAACACAATATTCCGTGGATCAAAATGATATGGGTGTTACCCAGATGTTAGTTGATGGTAGAGCAAAAATGATACCTGCAGGACGTCGTGCAAAATTTATTAAAATTATACGGGGAAATGCTGTCGTTCGTATAGAGGGTGAAGCTTTTAATATGATTATTCCAACATCTGCCTTAAGTGCACAATAATTTTTTCCTTAAATTCACAGCTTAATTACTTGTTATAAATGCAAGTCCTTGACAAACATTTGTTTGCAAAGACTTGCATATGTCAGGATTTTCACTTAACTTGGTGCTGCAACAAAACCGAGTAAGTATTGGCTGGCATATGACAAAGTTACAAATTAAATCCGATAGAATCACATCTTTTGGCGGAATTTATCTCGTCAATCGCTTATTGGACCAGTTTTCACTAGGTAAGGTAATCAATGACACGCTTGACTTGCGCAGTACTGCGCACGACGGTTACCAGTGGGATGAAATCGTTAAGTCATTACCCCAGTTCGGGATAAGATTTTGTTCATAAAAAGTTGGTAGTCTCATAA